>SKEA01000011.1_pt2 | contig 160374 bp, 147 predicted proteins | sample 4826601 | NCBI WGS metagenome assembly SKEA01 (sample SAMN11008821, study PRJNA524170) | human gut metagenome | biome: Human fecal sample; material: Feces; isolation source: fecal sample from pouch patient p13, p53 | host: Homo sapiens | place: Israel: Tel-Aviv | collected 2016-07-06 | reverse complement strand
GAAAGGAAACCGTTTCCCTATTTCTTTGTTGACGTGGGTTGCTGGGAGTGTTACTCTGTAGATGTCAAGGATGCGCATCAGAAAATCTCAAAAACTCTTCACCGTTTGGAAAGAAGGAAACAAATATGAGCAGAGTAAAACACTTGTTTGCAGTTGTGCTGGCGGCATTGATGCTGTGTCTGCTTATGCCCGTTGCTGCGTTTGCAGAGGAAGCATCCGATGGAAAAATGATCGTCTACGCAAAACTCCCGTCTGACTGGTCAGACCCGCACCTGTGGGCATGGGCAGACGATGGCACAAACGCTTTTGATGCATGGCCCGGTGGCGAGATGGAAGCAGACAGCAACAATGATGGCTGGTATTACTGCTGGATTCCCGAAACCACCAACAACATTATTATCAATGCGAATGATGCAGCGGTTCAGACCAGTGACTATAAGCTGGAAAGCAAAAATGCTTGGGTCACGGTGACCGATGCAGAAAATGTAGAAATCAGCTACGATGCACAGACCACCGGTGATCTGCCGGAGTATGTAGAAAAATTCAAGATTCATGCGCAGGTTCCCGATGATTGGCAGGATGTCTGCCTGTGGGCATGGTCTGCACCGGATGGCAAGAATGCTTTTGAAGCATGGCCCGGCAAGACCATGAGCAAAGGCGAAGATGGCTGGTATACTGCCAGCGCTCCCGTTTGGGTGAACAGCATCATTGTCAACGGCAACAGCGGCGATGTGCAGACGGAGGATATCTCCATCGATGCAGCTGAGGTGTGGGTTACGGTTTCTGAGGACGGAACTTCCGATTTTACTTACAATGATCCGAATGCTCCCGTTGCAGAAGATATTACCGTTCATGTAAAAGCTCCCGCAGACTGGAGCGAGCCGCATCTGTGGGCATGGTCCGCCCCGGACGGCACAAACGCATTCTCTTCTTGGCCCGGCGAAGCCCTGCAGGAAGGGGAGGACGGCTGGTTGACGCTTTCTGTTCCCGGCTGGGTCAACAGCATTATCGTGAATGGCAGCGATGGCAGTGTTCAGACCAGTGACCTCAGTGTGGAAACAGGCAAGGATCTGTGGATCGTGGTGAGCGATGCGGAAAATGCAGAAGTCACCTATGAAGCCCCGGCTGAGACTGTAGAAACAGCAGAGGCTCCTGCTGCAGAGAGCGAGCCTACGGTTGCAGCGGAACCCGCAGAAACCAAGTCCAACGCGATGCCGATTGTAATTGTCGTTGTTGTGGTGATTGCTGTTGTGGCAGGCGGCGTGGTCATCTCCAAAAAGAAAAAGTAATCTTCCTTAGAAAATCATAGAGTACGGGCTGAACGGCCCGTACTCCTTATTTGACACAATCAGAAAGGCAGGTATTCCATGAAGCGCCTGATAGCAGGATTTTTAAGTGTATGTGTAGCGGTATCGTTGCTGATGACCGGCTGCTCGTCGGGCGGCACGGATAATACTGCGCAGACAGATGGCCCGGTTACCATCACAATCTGGCACGACAAAGAAGATGAAGTCGCGCAGGCGTTGCAGACGGAGTTGGATACGCTTGCCCCGGATATCGTGGTAAAACTGGAAAAGAAAGACGGTCTGACCGATTCGTTGAAGATGGTCGGCAACGATCCGAACTCTGCCCCTGATATGTACTTCTTTGCCCACGATAAAATTGGCGTTTACGCTGAAATGGGCATTCTCGCACCGATAACGGATTTCGTTGACAAGAGCACCTTGGATCAGTACATACCGATGACGATTGAGGCTGCTACCTACAAAGGGGAAGTGTATCAGCTTCCGATCTACTTTGAGACGCTGCTCTATATGTACAACAGACGTTATATGAGTGATGATGAAGTACCTTCGACCACAGAAGAACTGTACAAATATATGCAGGAAAACACGAAAGGCGGACATTACGGCTTCGTGGAACAGCACAGCACGGCGTACTATGCTGCGGGCTGGCTCCATGCGTTTGGCGGGTACATTCTGAACGAAAATGGTGAACCCGGCCTCGATGATGAGAACACCATCAAGGCACTGGAATACCACAAGAAATTCGTGGAGCTTATGCCCACCGAGGGTGAGTATTCTACCGTGAATACGCTGTTCCGCGAAGGCAAAGCGCACTCCACCATCGGTGGTCCCTGGCTGGTTCCTACGGCGCGCGAGAGCGGTATTGACCTTGGCATTGCACCGATGCCTACTGTAGATGAGACCGGCAACAAAATTGCACCGTATTCCGGTGTGCAGGGTATCCATGTCTTGAAAGTTGCAGCTGAGCGCAAGCACGATGCCATTGCAAAGGTCTTGCAGGTTCTGACAAATGATTCCGTTGGCATTGCGATGGCGAAAGCAAGCGGCTGCGCCCCTGCGAAGCAGAGTTGCTATGATGATCCGGTTATCAGCGGTGACGACATGGTTATGGCTATGTACGATACGGCGCAGGATGCAGTTCCCATGCCGAACGTTCCCGAAATGGACGTTATGTGGACTGTTACGGAAAATCTGCTTGTGGATGTAAACATGAGCGGAAAAGATGTCCGCAGCAGTGCACAGGCCGCCCAGCAGCAGGCAGAGAGCCTTATCAAGCAGATGCAGTGATGCGGAAAGGCCGCACTATGAAGAATAATAAAAAAGAAACGTTTTGGGCCTATTTGTGTAGCGCCCCCTCGTTGCTTTTGATTTTGCTGATTGTTGTATTCCCAATTCTGTACACGGCGTACATCTCCTTTACAAACATGAATGTTTACCATTGGTTCAACTTCTCGTTTGTAGGGCTGAAGAATTATAAAGACGCGCTGTTTGTTTTTGATTCCGGCTTTTTGGCGGCACTGCTTCGGACCATCCTGTGGACTGTGCTGAATATGGTGCTGCAGCTTGTGATTGCCTTTGTGCTGGCCAGTCTTTTGAACATACAGGATTTTAAGGGCAGGCGAGTCTACAAGACACTGCTTATGATCCCTTGGGCCATGCCGGGCTATGTGTCGATCCTGCTCTGGAAAACCGGCATCTTCAATTCGCAGTTCGGTCTGCTGAACCAGTGGATGCAGAAGCTGGGGCTGGCGACAGTGCGCTGGCTGGCAAACGATGTCTCGGCATTTCTCTGCTGCACGGTTGTCAACCTTTGGCTGGCGCTGCCGTTTATGATTATGATTATGGATGGTGCTTTGCAGGCGGTGGATCATAGCTGCTACGAGAGTGCGATTCTCGATGGTGCAAACTGGTTCCAGCGAGCCTACTTTATTACGATTCCCGCAATCCGCCCGATTATTGCTCCCTCGGTGCTGATTACCGTGTTTACGACATTTAAGCAATTCGACGTGGTATACCTGCTGACACAGCAGGCGGGTGCGAAAACCGGTGCCAATATCCACACGATCCTGACCTATGCCTACGAGAACGCCTTTATCACAAACAATTACGGATACAGTTCTGCGGTCTCCATTTTGATTTTTGCTATTTTGATTCTGTTCTCGATGGTGACCAGCCGGAAAGCAAAGGAGGGGTAACAGATGACGCGGTATCAAAAGCGTATGCTCAAGCAGGCAGCCAAGCAGATTTGTCTGCATATTTTGTTCATCGTGATTTGTTTCGTCACGCTGATCCCGATTTTGTATGCACTGTCGGTTTCTTTGAATGCCGACAACAGCCTTGTGAGCTCGGACTTCCGTTTTATCCCGAAGAACTTCACGCTGCGAAATTATGTTGCGGTCTTTACCGAAGAACCTGTCATGCTGTGGTTTAAAAACAGTATGACGCTGGCGGTAGTCACTGTTGCTATTTCGCTGGCGGCAGCAATTCCGGCTGCCTATGCGTTTTCCCGTATGCGCTTTAAGGGGCGCAAGCCGATATTGAAGCAGCTGGTTCTGCTGTACTCTTTCCCATCTGTCCTTTCCATGTTTGCGATTTATACACTGCTGCGCCCGCTGGGACTGATCAATAGCAAAGTTGGCTTGATTCTGATTTATACCGGAACGATGGCTGAGTTTGGTCTGTTGAACATGAAAGGATACTTTGATACGATACCGCGCGAAATCGAGGAAGCGGCGGAAATTGACGGTGCAAGCGGCACCCAGCTTGTCACGCGAATTGTTCTTCCGCTGGCGCGCCCCAGTATTTTGGTTACGGCGGTTATGATCTTGATTTATGTCTGGAATGAATATCTCTTTGCAACGACCTTTATGACAGGTGCCGAGAATTATACACTGGCAGCCGGATTGTACTCTTTGCAGGCAACAGAAATGAGCGGAAGCTGGCCCGTTTTTGCAGCAGCCTCGCTGGTAGTCAGCCTGCCGATTCTGATTGTGTTCTTTGCCGTACAGCGTCATATGACCTCCGGCTTGACTGCCGGTGGTGTCAAAGGTTGATTGCCCCAAACAGGGAGATGACACAATGAATTTTGAAGCCATCCAACACATCCCGATGTCACAGCAGGCACACGGGATTGACCCAAACCATGTCGTGTTCCGGCTGCGCGCCGGGCGCGATGATCTAAAGCACTGCACGCTGTTTTATGCAGATCGAGCCTGCCGCCTGACACCGGTTATTTTCTCGTCTGTAGAGATGCAGGTGGAAGCGCAGGACGAATGGTTTGATTACTTCCAAGTCATCTTGGAAAGCCCCTATAAGCGGATCTGTTACTATTTTGAACTTGACGACGGAACGCAGAAGCTGCTGTATTACGGCGATTTCTTTACAGATCACCGCGTGGACGACAGATCGGAATACTACCAGCTGCCGTTTAACCATCCGGCAGACATTGCAGCACCGCCTGCCTGGGCGCAGGATGCAGTGGTTTATAATATCTTCCCAGATAGCTTTGCCACGGGTCGCCGCTTTATCTCTGGCAAATCATCCGAAAAAGAGTGGAACGGTCAGATCACACGCGGAAAACTCGGCGGAACGCTGCGCGGCGTGATCGAGAATCTGGATTACATTCAAGAACTGGGTGCTACCTGCATTTACATGAATCCGATTTTTGCAGCAGGGGAGTACCACAAGTACGATTTGCTGGATTATCATCACATCGATCCCTGTTTCGGTACGGATGAAGATTTCCGACAGTTGGTCAACGACTGCCATGCACGGGGAATGCGTGTGATTATTGATGGTGTGTTCAACCATGTGGGGTGGAATTTTTTCGCTTTTGATGACGTGGTACGCAATGGCGAAAACTCAAAATATAAAAACTGGTTTTACCATCTGCAATTCCCTGTAGAGAGGCCGGAAGACCCAGAAACCTATCCGACCTATGAATGCTTCGGCTACGAGCGCATGATGCCGAAAACCAACACCTGCAACCCGGAAGTACAGGAGTATTTCTGCGAGGTGGGCCGCTATTGGGTGCGGGAATTTGATATTGACGGTTGGCGTCTGGATGTCGCCAGCGAGATCAACGACGGATTCTGGCGGGCATTTCGGCAGGCGGTGAAAGAAGAAAAGTCAGAGTGTATCCTGATTGGTGAGGTGTGGGAGACTGCCCAGCATTGGCTGAACGGTGATATCTTCGACTCCACCATGAACTACGATTTCCGCAAGCATTGCCGCCGATTCTTTGCCGAACAGAATATCGATGCAGCAGAATTTGATGCCCGCGTGACCAATATGCGGATGCGGTATAAACTCCCGGTACTGTACGCGCAGCTTAATCTGCTGGACAGCCATGATGTGAGCCGCTTCTATTCGCTGTGCGAAAAAGACCCGGCAAGAATGCAGCTCGCTGTGCTTTTCCAGATGACCTTTACAGGGATTCCGTCTGTCTTTTATGGCGACGAGCGCGGCATTTACGGTTTGCAGGAAGCAGAGTACCGTCATGAAATGACATGGTCGCAGGAGCCGCCGGCCTTGGCAGAGTTTTATAAAAAGGCGATGCACCTGCGAACGGAACATCCGGCCCTTTGCCGAGGCAGCTACCATACCGTTAAGGCTGAAAAAGAAAACGGCCTGTATGGGTATGAGCGCACCGATGCAAAAGAAAAGATTACTGTGTTCCTCAACAATCAATCTACCGCTGTGGACATTTCTCCGATGAACGGAAAGATTCTGTGGCAGCAGGGATACGAGGAAAAGAACAACAGCCTTGCCCCTATGGGGTTTGCCGTATTCACACAGGAGGTGTAAAACGTGAGCGTGACGATTCAGGAAGTGGCCGAAGCTGCGGGCGTGTCCAAGGCAACCGTAAGCAAAGTGCTGCATAAGTCATATTCTATATCGCAGGAAACCTGTGACCGGGTAAATGCAGTCATCAAGGAACTGGGATATCAGCCGAATCGCCGCGCACAAAGTTTTGCTACCGGCGCAACAAAAACGATTCTTTTTCTGGCAGAAATGCAGCATGGTGTAGGATTTGATAACCCACATCTGTTTGAAATCATGGCCGGGGTAGAGAACGCACTTTCCGAAAAAGGGTATGGCCTCATTGTGCAACACAGCACGGCGATTGATCTTTGGCAGCATTTCGATGAACTGCTGCAGGGCTCCTATGTGGATGGTGTAATTCTGCACGCATCAGTCGTGTCAAAGGATGTGGCTCTTTGTCTGGCACATACGGAACTTCCCTACATTGTTGTGGGTGCGCCGGATTTCTCCAACCAGCTTTGCTGGATCGATACCAATAACTCGGTGGCCGGGCAAATTGCAGTTACACATCTGTGGCGCAACGGATACGACAGGATCGCATTCATCGGCGGCCCCAAAGAAGATACAATTTCTGCGCACCGTCTGAGTGGCGCACTTGCAACTCTGAACGAGAAAATCCCGGCAGGATATTTGCGGGAAGGGCCGCCCACCAGTGAGGGTGGCGCAGCAGCCGCACGCGCCCTGTTGGAACTGCCAACACGGCCCAACGCCGTGATTTGCGCAAACCAGTATATTGCGTTTGGCTGCGTAAATGAACTGAAGGCTTCCGGAATACGTATCCCGGAAGATATGGCTGTTATTACATTTGACGATTTTCCATTTTCTAAAATCATTGAACCGCAACTGAGTGTTGTGAACCTCGATATGTATGATATGGGTGAGCAGGCTGCGAAAGTCGTTCTGCGGCGAATCCGGACACCGCAGTATCTTGTACAATCGCAGACCACGCTGCCGATATTGATAGAACGACAATCGACAAAGAAGTTACCGTAAAGGAAGTATATACTCTATAAGGCCATAAAATGCACACACCCATCGGTCTTTTGATCGGAGAGCGTGTGCATTTTAAATTTTTATTAAAGCGTTGCAGTAAGTTAAATTAGAACCCATCAATCGTACGTTCGACCACAGCGGGAACAAAAATGGACATCACAACCAACCACACGGCTGCAATAGCTTGAATAAGATTGTCGGGCAACCCAATAAGAATGTCGGAAAACCATACAAATGCAGGGGCAATAAGACACCGTATAAGGTAACCGACAAATTCGCCAATGCTGAACATGCCTAAATAATCAATTGGCTTATATGGGTCGCGCTTGCGCCGTGTGTAGCCATCGACATACATACGTTGTTCGATATACCAGCCTATTGCAAAAATTACGACAGCACCCCAGTATAATTTATCCATCTTTATCACCTATACCAGCAATCAGAATAAAACGACTCTCATAAAGAATGTTTTTCTCTACAGCTTTCTTGCATAGAAAGCGCATACCCCCGTCCCATTACGGTTTTCAAATCATCCGGGCCTAAATCCAGTTTCTTTCGCAGCTTTGCGATATGCACATCGACCGTCCGCGTCTGAATCGGCACTGTGATATTCCAAGCAGATGCCAACAGAAAATTTCGGGAGCAGATGTGCCCAGAATGGTCGAGCAGCGTAATGAATAGTTGATATTCTGTGGTCGTCAGGTGAATGCGGCAGCCTTGCCTTTGAACGGAGAAATCGCTTTCATCGATGGACAGATTTTTATAATACTTCATCTGGAACACCTATCATGTCATAGTCATCAATAAGGGCCTGACCAATCGCCCATGCGAAGAAGAATGCTGCGCATACCAGAAAAATCGGAATCCACATTGCATTATAGCTTTCACCGTCAGCGGTATATCCTTGGTTTTGCCAAAGCGCGGCTGCATGGAAAAGCGGATAAAATCCCAGCCACTCAATCCCGTTTTTCATCCCAGAGAGGCTAAGCAACGCAGGCAGACAATACGAAACAGCGCTGATAAACAATGCAGGCAGCAGATTTCCCAATTTCTGTCCCAACCATAGAGTAATTCGGCTCATGCACAGGCAGGCAGCAAAACGGCAAATCAGCCAAAAGAGCAGCAAATCCGATAAAGTTATAAACTTCGGAACAGCCTGCAAGTCGGAAATACTCATCGCCGGTCCCAGCAAAGAGGGAAGGCCATAGTCGCGCAGAACTTGCCATAGATGAGGCAAAACAGTTCCGAAAGCTATTACTGCCGCAACCGCGGTGCTTTGCCACAGCTTTGCTTTCACAGTGTATTTCCGGCCCAAAGGGGTGGATGCCAGAATTTCATCCATTCCACCCTTACGCTCCATCGCAAATAGACCGCTGAAGCATAGGGCGCACAATAATCCTGCTAAAAGTGCATCTTGCACATCACTTGTGCCGGTAAAGCCGAACAGCTTCTTGTAGCCGGTCTCATAAACAAGCCACGCATCAGGATTCTCCTTTAGATAGTAGATGTCTCAATTGTTACTGCGCGGCAGTTTGCTTCCCAGTTGCCGTTCGTCCATGCCACATCACTTTCATGGACATACTGTCCGATATTCGTTTCAGAAACACCGTAGTGGGACGATCCTTTTCGACCTTCGCGCTGCCAAAGTGCGCCCAACGCCTCAATCGTCAGAATACTGGCACAATGGTGAATCGTGATTTCGGAAATAGTGCCGCCCTGCGCTTTGCGATTTTTAGTATAGTTATCCTTGTAGGCCGGGATAAATTTGGTAACCAACTTTGAGTCAGACGTGTCAGAGCCAGCGTCACTATCGCTACCATCGCTGCCGGTTCCGGGTTCAAGAATTGTAAACATCTGTTCTTTCTCGCCCGTGTAGGCCGTCCATTTCAGCGCTGTACCGTCCGCTGTCAAATAGGTATCCCGATTCCGCAGTTTAAGATAGTAGGAATCAGTCAGACCCTCTACCTGTACCGCAGTTATAACCGTGTCGATATCGTCTGCCGTGTTCAAGTGCCAAACAATGCAGTTGGCATTGCGCGTGTTGTAATTCAACGCGTACCAGCCTTCACCACGCTGCAAAACGATTCGGACATTGCCATTACCGCCGTAATTTTCCAGCGCCCAGCGCTGATCGGGATTGTTGGTGCGGTTAAACAGGTTGACTGCTTCACCATTTTTTACAGTACCATCTTCGTGGTTGCCCAGAACATTCACATACTTACCTGTTGCCACATTCTGCAGTTCATAGTAGTGGTTAAATTCGTATGCCATTTGTGATTCTCCTTTTTTGCTTTTTGAGCGGCCGCTCAAAAAGTAAAGAGAGCAAATCCTGCAAAATGTAAATTGAGTTTACATTTTGCGGAATTTGCTCTCTTTTGATAATAAATCTTATAAAAGGAGAATCCGAAGGATATGCAAACAGATTCCGTTGAAAAGGCCGCTGGCATCGGCGCAATCGGCCTATGGGCCGCATTGCATGGATGGCTTGGTTGGCTTGTTGTTCTCTATGCCGTCTGCATGATGCTGGATTGGGTAACAGGTACCGTTCTTGCTATAAAAAATGGTGTTTGGAGTTCCCACAAAGCAAGGCAGGGATTGTGGCATAAAGGTGGAAGCATTATAATGATTTTTGTCAGTGTGTTGACAGATATCCTGCTTGGATTGACATTAAATCATATTTCCGGACTTACGCTTCCTTTTAGTTATGATATGCTGCTTACGCCAATCGTTCTGTTTTGGTATATTGTATCCGAATTAGGCAGTATCCTCGAAAATGCCGAAAAGATGGGTGCTCCTATTCCGCCACTACTTAAAAATATTCTTGAAAAGATGCGTGACAGTAACGATGATAAGAATACTCCCTCGCTCTAGGTGCTCATTTTTTCTCATAAAACGCGCAAATGCCCATCGGCTTTTGAACCGATGGGCATTTGTGCGTTTTATGGCTTTCTATACAATGTACTTTATTTTTCTAGTTCGTGGTTTTATGGTTTGGTCAAAATTCTATTTCTCTGTTGTTTCTACAGTAACACCCGACTCAGACAAAAGATTCCCACATAACATGCCAGATAATAAACTTTTGCTTTACGAGTAAAATCCCCTATTAAAAATACGTAGACAAAAATTCCATAGCACAGTAACACTATTCCGTGAACTGGCAACAATTTTAGTGAACCATCTCCCAGAAACATTTCCGCAACGAAGGCAATAAACATCGGTGGAAGCATTGTCGCACTTATATCAATCAATTCGTGAATCTCAAACTTTTGATTTTTGAAGGATATCTGTTGTAGAATAGCATACGCCATAATTCCCATCAAACTTCCCAATGTGTTTACAATAAAATCATCTATATCTACGACACCGGTTTTTAGAATGAACTGCGCACTTTCTATGAAGAATGTTGTCAGGCATGACATTCCAACTGCCTTATATACGCGAAAATGCTTCTGGTAATAGCAGTAAATTATTCCAAACGGTACAAACATTACCATATTATAAAGCATATCCCATGAAATAGGATTGCGACCATATTGCAAGTTCTCTCTAACACTATGGAACGGCAGTAGATTAATTTCTTCCACCCGTGTTAGTTGACCACCCATAATTGTCATAATCACGTTAAAACGAGATACACACATACTAAATACTATCATAAAATATAGTATAGTCATAAACTGGAAGCCATGCTTTCTTCTGCTTTTCATAATCGGTTGCCTCTCCAATCGTTTTAATTTATCATTTGATGAATAGCCTCTTGAAGTTCGAATACTTATGCTTTGCCATATAGTTAACGGCCTCGGTAAAATTCCAATTTTGCCTTGCTGAAATATTTCCTTGATCCTTTCAATGTCATTCCTGTATCCAGAAGGACCTTGTAATTAGACATTTGTAGAATATGATCGCCGTTTATAAGGTAACTTTTATGGATTCGTAAGAATGCAGATGAAGCAAATTCATGTTCCGCTTCGTCCAATGTAGCATAGAACGACGGAGAGCCTTCCGGCGTTTGGCGTATGCCATCCAAATGGACAAGGACACAATGGTTTTTGCTTTCCAAATAGATGATGTCACGTTCTTCCTTTTCGTAGTCCGCCAGTATCCCTCTGATGGCTCTCTTTACTTTTTCCTCCTTGCCAGGAATTGCCTTCAAGTACTGCGTCCAAAGGGAACGTGCCGTTTCCCAATAGAGAATATCCCGTACAATGAGAGTGTACCTCGGATCATGTTCAACAAGCGGGAACCGATTATATCCGCAGGATAAACTGCACACTACACTATTGTGGGAATTGCAGTAATTGGGAAAAACAATGCAGTCGAAAGAACTATCTCTGCTGGCATCCAGCAACTGTTCCATATTCCAAAACTCATAAATACGACTGATACGGTCTGAAAGTCCTTTATCATGGTACAATATCGTCTTTATCGCTTCGATAGCAATCCCTTTCGGGTCACAAACTGCGATTATCATAAAAATCCACCTTATCTTACAAATATTATCCGTAAGATAAGGTGGATTGGTTTCATAAATTTGTGGAGTTTTTTTGCTGCCTGCTGAGCATCAGCTTTCCGGCCGCAGCATTGGCGAGCGTTGCGGCAATGAGAAGCCCCAGCGTGTTCCATTTGGCGAGGACATCCTTGGCACAGGGGTTCAGGGAAAAGCCGGTTTCTATGGCTTTGCCCACTGCGGGCAGCAAGCCGCCCCAGTAGGAAAAGTCGCTCCACCGGGCGGGGGTGATCCAGGGCGGGAGCAACCGTAGCAGGGCGGGCAGGACGAGCGCAAGCAGAAAAGCGCCGCCCAAAACAAACCAGCACGTTTCCTTTGGGCACCCCCTGCGCACCCGGCCGCCCAGGGTGCGGGCGGCGGCCAGCAGCACCAGCCCCGCCGGGCAGAGGGCATAGGCCGTCAGGGCGGCCATCCAGGGGAAAGGAAAATAGAGGGTCACCTGCTGTGCGATCCCCGCTGCACGCAAAAGCTGCTGCACCGTCTCCACCGGCGGCGCAGCGTAGCCGCCCCAAAACTCGATGTTGGAAAAGCCATGGTCAAGGCTTTCCCCGCACAGGGCCAGGCTGGCGCTGCTGCGAAAGAGCCCGCACACGCGGTAGATGTCTCCTTCTATCTCCAATTCCTGCCCCAGCACGTCCTCGCTGCCCCAGAGCTGCCACGCGGCAGCGGTTGAGACCGCGCATTTGCCATTCTCCTGCGCAGCGGGGAACCGCCCCTCCAGAAGCACGGCAGGATACACCGCGTCATACTCGCCGCAATATAGAATGGCAGTGATCCCGCAGGTTTCCCAGCGGCTTTCCGCCGATCCCTCTACCTGGCTCCAAAAAGCGGGAACAAGCGCGCTCGCCCCATCCTCCTGCCGCAAAGCAGACCGCAGCGCTTCCAGCTGCCGCCCCGTGACCGGCACGTCGGAGCGCACCGAAACCAGCGGATAGGCTGCCCACAGCCTCCCCGCAAACCAAACAGCGATCCCCCAGGAAACCGCGCATGCCAAAAGCAGCACCGCCTTTCGAATCTTCATCCCGCTGTACGCACACGTGCGCCCTCCTGCAAGCTCTTCGTTGTGGCGGCCACCACCGGCGCACCGGTCGTATAATTCCGCAGGGCCGCCAGCTCGTTGTTGCGCTCCACGACCTCCACATAAACCTTGCGCACGATGTTTTGCAGCCCCAAAATAGTGTTGCGCTCCTCCACCGAATAGACGAAATCCCCGCCGTTATCACTGTGAAGGGCGCTGACCGGCAGGCAGCAGTCATATTCCGTCTCGGAAAGCCGGATTGTGAGTTCCGCTTTTCCCACCTGCCAATCCGACCCGGTCAGCGCAGCGGAAAGCACCACGCCTCCATCCTGCTGAGAAACGGACGAATTGATTTTCACGCTTTCGGACTTTGCTCCCTGCATGACCGTCACCGTAACGCCGGCGGTATCCTGCACCGCGTCCTCGGCCTCCAGCGCAAATCGGATCTGATACCCTCTTTCGGGGTCGGAAATGCTCCCGCCCACCTGGCCGCTGGTCTGCCCCTGCATAAGCTGCAGAGATTCCACGGTACCCGTCTGCGGCGCACAGAAGACGCCCTCCTGCTCGTCCAATTTTTTCAGCGTCTCCACGCTACTTTCCATTTCCCGGATCTGTTCCGCCAGAACCGTGGCACTGGCCGCATTGGCGGCGGCTGTTTCACTGGCGGCTTCCACGCTTTTCTCGTAGGCGTGCCGGGCGTCGTTTCGGGCCTGCTCCGCCTGTTCGGCGGCCTGCGCAGCCGTGCGAGCCGCTTCTTCCCGTTGGCTTTGGACGCTTTCCAGCGCTGCGTCCGCCTCGTTGAGCCGGGCTTCCGCTTCGGCCAGTGCCTCCCGGTTTTGCGTTTCCTCTGCCGTAAGCTGCGTCAGCTCCGCTTCGATCCGGCTGATGATTTCCTCGTCCGGCGATTCTTCCTGCTGCAGCAACTCCCGCTGTGCCTGCTTCTCTGCGATCTCGCGGGCATATTGGGCGGCCTTTTCCTGCCGTTCGTTCAGTTCGCGCTGCAGGGCATCCCGCTCGCTGCCAGCGTTCGCTTCTTTCTCCGCCCAGGCTGCCGCGCTGTTCTCCGCTGCCTGGTAGGCGGCCTGCAGGGCCTGCTGGGCTTTTTCCAGATCATAGCTGTCCGCCGCCACCGGTTTGGTAAGCCGGGCATATTCCGTCTGTTTCTGCGCAAGTTCTGCCTGAAGGCTCCGCAGCTTCTGTTCCACATCCTCCCGGCGGAGGGCCGCTATTTTGTCTCCTTCCTGTACAGCCTCCCCCTCCGAGACAAAAACCGCCTCCACCAGCAGCCCTTCGGGCAGATAGAACAGGCTGCCCGCCGCCCACTGAATGGTTCCTGTCGCCGTTAGGCTCTGGGTGATGGTATTGGGCGCCGGCGTGGAGAGCTGCACCTCTGGCAGCAGCGCGCCGGATGTTCCGCGGGCAAGCAGCGTAAAAGCCAGCATCCACAAAAAGAAAAGCGCGATCTGCCGGGGGCGAATCGAAAACCTGTTTTCCTCCGGCGATACGGCCTGCGGCTGCGCCGGTTCCTGACGAACGGCAGAATCCCTGACGATTTTCACAGAAAATGTCTCCTTCCTTATGCCTTGATGCCTCCGGCCTGGATGCCCAGTTCCAGATAGGTTTGCCCATACAGGAACACCAGCATCGCCGGAATCAGCGAGAGCAGGCTGGCCGCCATGGCGATCCCCAGGTTGTCTGTCACAATATCGTTCATATACATGGAAAGCGGCCAGTTGGATTGGGATTTCAGAAAGAGCAGCGGCTGCTCCACCGCGTTCCACCCTTCGATAAAATTCAGCACCAAGGCGGCAAAGATTCCGGCATATCCCAGCGGAACGCCGATCTTCCAAAAGATCTGCCAGGCCGTTGCGCCGTCCAGCTTGGCCGCCTCGAGGAGTTCATTGGGAACATCCTGAAAGCTGCGGGTCATGATAAAAACCGGGAACGCCGAAAACACCCCTGGCAGGATGACGGACAGCGGCGTATCGTAGATTCCAAGGCGTGTGGCGATCAGGTAGTTGGGTACCATCAGTACCTGAAAGGGCAGCACCATCAGCGCAATGTACCCGAGCAGCAGGAAACGCCTGCCCGCAAAGCGCAGCTTGGCAAACGCCCACGATGCGGGGGCGGCGACCACCAGCTGACCGGCGATCTGTGCAAAGGCCAGCAGGCAGGTGTTCCAGAAGACCGAAAAAAACTGCGGGGTGTCCAGCAGCAGCTCCGCCAGCGGTTGGAGCGTCGGCCAGGAAGGCAGGATCGTCCACACCGCATACCCGCCGTCTGCTGTGTCCAACAGGGCCGGCCCCAGGGCGGCTGTCAATTCGTCCGACGCCATCAGCGCACCGTCGACGGTAAACCACAGCGGCCAAAGGACGGTGAAGGCCAGCAGGCCAAGGATCAGCACCGGCAAAAGAGGCTCCTTTTTTCTCATTCCTGCCCACCACCCCAAAAGTGATACAGTAGATACACGACGCAGCCAAGCCCCAGCGCCAGCAGCACGGCGGCGGCAGACAGCTTGCCGATGTCCAGCGACAGGAACCAGTTGTTGAAGAGGTGCTGCAGCAGATATATGCTTTCCTGCGGGTAGTTGCCTGCCACCAAGTAGGCCTCCCGAAAGACCTTAAAGGAGTTGACCAGGCTCAGTATGGTGGTCAGCACCACCGTTGGCAGCAGATTGGGCAGCGTGATAAAGACAAAGGTCTGAAAAGGGGTGGCTCCATCCACCGCTGCCGCTTCATACAAGGGCCGGGGGATGGTCTCCAGACCCGCCAGCCACAGCAGCATATCGTACCCGTTGTTTCGCCAAAGGTAGGTGAAAATCAGCACCCAAAAGGCCGCGCTGCTGCCCATAAAGTCCACGGGCCGGCACCCCAGCCCCACCAGCAAGCCGTTGACCAGCCCCTTGCCGGAGAAAAGCGCCCTCCATAACACAACGATGCTGGCAACAGGGATCGCATAGGGGAGCAGGAGGACGCTTTTGAAAAAGGCCGCCCGCCGTTTTGCCGCGCCAAGCAGCACCGCACAGAGCAGGCTGACGGCCAGCAGCGCCGGGATGCAGATGCAGAGAAAGCGGCAGGTGTTGCGGACAGCCAGACGGAACGCAGTATTTTGAAAGAGCGCCCGGTAGTTCCCCCACCCGACGGCCCGGCTGCGCAGCGGGTCCATAAAGCTGGCCCGAACCGTTTCGGCCAGTGGGAACAGATAGAACAGGCACAGCCCCAACAGGCTGGGCAGCAGAAAAGGCAGTGCCTGCCAGCTCTCCCTCCGGCGCAGGCCAGTGACCTTTGGCCGTTTCATCGCCTTCACCTCCCTGCCTACACTGTAGCACAGGGAACCTGAAAAAAACCTGAATACCTTTCTGCCAAAACAGCTTTTAGGTCTCATCCAATTGCGCCAAATGGTCGATTGGTTCGATCTGCGCTTTGATTAATTCTGAATAATACTTCCCAGCTTTCTGCAGTTCCTGATGGGAACCGGATTCGACTAATTCGCCATCTTTTAATACCAGAATGAAATCCGCCAATCGAAGGCTGGAGTATCGATGTGTTATAAAAATGGTAATAGACATTTTTGTTTTCAAGTTAAGCCGCTTAATAATGTGCTGCTCTGAAATAGCATCTAACGCCGAAAAAGGTTCATCAAACAGGTACACATCCATTTAATCCCCGGCGCAGTGTAGGTTCATCAACGATAATGCGATTGTTGATTTTAACCAAGTCGTCAAAGATCGAATGGTAATATATGTTTCTGGCTTTGTAGGCGTCAAGCCCGTCGGTTTCTGCCTTGCGCTGTTGCCATATCATAAGGGGGTTGCACATACCATGAAGAGCATACTTGGGATTGCCGGTGATTTTGTCGTAATACTCATCCAAGCCAGGACAAGTTCCATACGATGGATAAGTAATATTTACATGGCAGGTTGCCGGAAGCCAGTCCAGCGATTCGAAGTATGCATTTACCTGCTCCAACTTTTCAAATCCAAATGGAGGTGTCAACACAGCGTTTATATTAACCGGCATGTGGGAACCTGCGTAGGCATCCGCCAAAATTCGAAGACCGCCAATGCTGTCTTCAAACGTGGGGGCATCATTTGCGTACACACGATATGCGTCGTGGACAGTGCGTGGGCCGTCGATACTGGCCATAATATATAAGTTCGGAACTTGAGCCAGATAGGTGGCGATTTCGCGTGTCATGAGCGACATATTGGAAGTAAAGCTATAAACAATCTCTTTGTTCCCTCTCTTGGCCTGAGACCTCTCAATCACAGCTTTCATCAGCTTAAAGTTGAGCAACGGCTCGCCGCCGTAGAAAGTAATTGCCAGTTTAGCGCCGCTGTTTTCCAACGCCCAATCAATTGCCTTAAAGGCAATTTCTGTCGGCATCCGCCGATTCCCAAAATCACGGTTCCCTGAGAAATCCTCTGAGTAGACGCAGTATTTGCAGCGGAAATTACATTGCTCCGTCACTTCAAGAATGATTTGTTCAACTTTCTGCTCCGTATCGGTTACACCCGCCGCAATTTCTTTTCCCATGCTCAAAAGCGGCGGTCGCTGGAACAAGCGCTCTGCGTCAATTGTCTGTAGGAGGTTTTTCACTGCATTAGGATCGACTTTTGTCAGTGATATCAAAAATGTTTCGGCGCTCAACGTGGGGTCAAACAATACGCGGAAAATGTAGCTGGTATCATCGTCCAACACAATTACCTTTCCGGTGCCTGTATCATAGTAGTAGTTGTTTCTCTTGGTGGAAAACAGTACTCCTTCACGCAGAGCAGACTGCGTAGTTTTCATATCATAAAGTCGCTGCAATACCGGTCGAAGAGAAAGAGGAACCATTTCTAATTCTACTATCTGCATATTGGCGATTCACATCCTATTCCGTAAATTGCCCTTGTTATAGCACGGATTTCATATCAAAGTGCTCATTCGAGCGAAAACGCGCGTTTCTTTCATCGAAAATCGACGATGCCGACGAGTGATTTCTTGTTCGGTATGTACACAAAAAGTGCTGTGAGAAAACCAAAAGGCTCTCACAGCACTTTTTACAATGATGCGACAAACGGTTGTGGATTCTGCCAATATCACGCCTGTGGGATCGTGACCTGCAGCGTAGCGCCGCCGCCCGGCGTATCCCGGATCGTGATGCTGCCGTGATGCAGCGCCACAAGCTTCTGCGCGATGCTCAGGCCCAGACCCAGGCTGGCATCGCCGGTTTGCGGGTCTGCGCGATAAAACTTTTGGAAAGCCCGTTCCTTATCCGCAATGCCCGGCCCCGTATCGGCCACCGACAGGCAGACCGTTCGCCCCGCCGCCACGGCGGAAAGTTCGATCTGCGTACCGCTGGGGGTGTGCTGAACGGCGTTGGACAACAGAATGGCCATCACCTGCTTCAGCGCGTCCTCGTCTGCCCGAATGGGCGGCAGCGCGCCGTCCGGCAGGCGGAGGGTCAGCCGGTCACCGGCCTTTGCCGCCACCGGCTGCCATGTCTCGTAAACTTCCCAGAGAAAGGCCTCGGTGTCCAGCTTTGCCGGCATGATCTGACGGGCAGCGGTCTCCAGACGGGAAAGGGATAGAAGCTCCTGCACCAGCTGCGCCATCCGGTGCGCTTCTGACAGAATGTTGGCGCGGTATTTTGCCTCCTCGCCACCGGAAGGCAGCAGTTCGGCGCTGGTGATGATCACTGCCAGCGGGCTTTTCAACTCGTGGCTGGCCGCCGCCAAAAACTCCCGCTCCATCCGCTCGGCCCGCCGGGCGGGCTGCATGGCCCAGCCGGTCAGCGCAAAGGCCAGCGCCCCCAAAGCCAGCACGCCGCCCGCCGCCACCGCTACGTACAACAGTTGCATCCTGCCCCATTCCTGCCGGAAGGTCGCGGCATCCTGAAACAGGTACATCTCGATCCAATTCCCACTGGCCGTGGGGATTGCACAGTATTCCGCAAACCAGAGGGCACTCCCGTCCCGCAGGGTGTATGCCTGCCGGACAACCGTTTTGGCCCACAGGCCGTTCTGCCCATCCACGCTTTGCCGCGCCTCTTCCAGCATTGGTTCGCTGAGAGTGAGCAGCGGTGCGGCATCATCGCCCTGCAGGTAGGGATTCTCGATGGGGGCTCCCTTCTCGAATAAGGCGGACACCAGGCGGTTTTCCACCGCGCTGCTGTAGATCGCCTTATGGTCGATGGTCTGTGTCTCCAGGATCGGCTGTTCCAGGGCGGAACAGAGGGAGGCGAAGGCCAGCCTATGCTTCTCCTCCAGGGCGTTCTTTCCCTGCCGGGCGGCCACGAAACAGAGGGTAGCCACCACCATGGCGGCAAACAGGATGTTCACCGCTACGATCTTCCACCGCAGAACGTCCAACGGCGCGGCCGGTTCAGCGGCCTTCTTTTTCTTCCACAAGGGCATACCCAACACCTCGAACGGTCCGCAGGCTCATCTTGGAGTGGATCTGGGCCAGCCGCCGGCGGAAAAAGCCGATGTAATTGTCCAGAATGGCCTCCTCCACGTCGGCGTCCGCGCCCCATACGCGGGCAAACAGGGTGGCTCGTGCCAGCGCCTGACCCTTGCTTTTCATAAACAGTTCAATCATAAGGCCCAGCTTTTTGGAGACCGCGATCTCCTCCCGGCCACAGGCCAGCAGCAGCGCCTTGGTGTCGTACACCAGATCCCCGTACCGCAGCACCACCAGCTCCTCGATGGGGGCCTGCCGCCGCAGGTTGGCCCGGACACGGGCCAACAGCTCCCGGCTGTCAAAGGGTTTACCCAGATAGTCGTCGGCGCCGGCATCCAGGCAGGTCACCTTGTTTTCCACGGCGGTCAGCGCCGTCAGCATCACCACCGGCGTCATGATCCCCTTGCGGCGGCTTTCCCGCAGGATGTCCGGCCCGCTTTCGCCGGGGAGCATCCAGTCCACCAGCGCCAGGTCGTAGGCGTTCTGCTGCAGATAGTAAGCGCCTTCCTCCCCGTCGGTGCAGGCTTTCACCGTGTAGCCCTCTTTTTCAAGGATTTCGCACAGCATCCGGTTCAGTTTCCGGTCATCTTCGATCACTAGCAAGTTCATGTATTCTACCTCCCGGGGCATATCTCGCAGGCCGTATCAAAAGCGGCAGATTATTTAATTTATAGCACAAATTCTCCCGGAGCGCAACCAAGGCCGGAAAGAGCCGCAGGCGCATTCAGGATTTTTTCAGGTTTTGTGTGGTACAGTGGTATTACCAAAATTGCCAGGGCAGCGGCCGCCTGCGCCGCCGCCCCGTCAGGAGGAATTTGTATGAACCGAATTCGATCACGGCTTGCGCCGCTGGCCGCCCTCATGGCTTTGCTGCTGGCGCTGGCAGGGTGTTCCGCCGCTCCTTCAACCGAGGAGCCGGGAACGGCCTCCCAAACGAAGTACGCCACGGGAAAATACACCCAGACGGAGGTCACCCCCGCGGTGGACAGCGGCTTCGCTCCCGCCAAGCTACAGATGCTGGACGGCGTTCCCACGTTATCGCTGTATAATGACGCCCAAAACACCGCAGCGGCGTTTTCCTGGACGGGGGATGGCTGGGAAACCATCGATCCCTCCACCGTACAAGCCTTTCTGGACGGGCTGGACAAAACGCAGGTGGAAACGCTGACCGCCTGTTACGGCGGCAGCGGCCGGTGGTGGGTGGCCGCCGCCGAGACCGGCGGCGCGTTGACGCTCTACCGCGTCGATTCGCAGGGAAGCGTCCGCACAGTGTTGACGGATACGCCGCCTGCCGGCGGCACCGCGCCCTACATCACCGACTTTGCCGCCGCCCCGGGGTATGCGGTCGTCTGCCTGGCGGACGGCGCAGGAAGCTGTGTTCTGCAGATTGTGGACGGGCAGAGCGGGGATATTTCCGCCACGATCCGTCCCAGCGTTGTGGATTATACCTTTGCGGTATCGGGCAACCGGCTGTATCTGCGCAACCGGAATGCCGGAACGATGGATGTCTATGCGCTTCCTTCCGGTGAAAAGGCCGATTCCTTTGCGATTGTTCCTGAGGCACAGGAGGTGGCCGCCTATGCGGTGGACGGCGAGAACCAGCAGATCGTTTTCCTCACCATGGACGGAGTTTTTCAGGCGGGCTTTGGTTCCTCGGTCAAGCAGGCCATGGTGCAGGAAAAAGGCTTTGTCTACGCCGCACCGCAGACCACCGACTATGAGATTCTCCCGCTGGGGGATGCCGCCTTCCTGGTGTCCTGCCTGCAGAACGGCGCGCCGCTGACTGTCCTGATCCGGTTGGACGCCACCCTGCCCACACAGGCAGCGCAAAGCCTGTATATTTGGGCGCTGGAGGACAGCGATGTCATCCGCAGCGCCGCCGCGGTCTTTGCCAACCAGTACCCGGATTGTGACGTTCAGTTGGAATTTGGCCGCGATGCCACCAGCCAGGCCCTTTCCGACGAGGATATCATCAAGAATCTAAACACCCGTCTGCTGGCCGGTGAAGCGCCCGACGTGCTTTTTCTGGACGGCCTGCCCATCCGTTCGCTGATGGAGAAAGGTGTGCTGGCGTCGCTGGATGGTGTTGTTTCGATGGACGGATACTATGAAAACATCCTGACCGCCTACTCGCTGGACGGCAGGCCCTACGCCTATCCGTCGGTGTTCCGCGTGCCGGTTTTTGTAAGCGGCAGCAGCGAGATCAACGTGGATGACTACGCCTCGCTGGCGTCGCTGGCCGCGCTCTATCAGGAGCAAAGCCTGATTTTTAACACCTCCTACGAGGATATTTTTGATTCCTTCTATATTGCCTCCAGCGCCGGGCTCTTCCCGGAGGAGAAGCGCATTGACGAGGACGCGCTGCGCGCATTCCTGCAATCCACCAGAGAGATGATCGATGGCCAGCAGATCACCGCCCAAACCAACGAGTATGTGATGGCCAGCGGCAACGGACAGAGCGTGGCCCAGTCGGAGTTTGCCATGAGCCTGATCAAGGTGGCCGAGGGGAGTTACCCCTGCGGTACCGGCGTTGTAAGCAGCCGTTCCGACGCGCTGAAGCTGTTTTGGAGCTACCCCGCCGTTGCCATCCGGCCGCTGCCCGGCAGCGGCTTTGAGGCCAAAGAGATCGTTTCCATCCCGGCTAACGCCGCCAACCCCACACTGGCAAAAGCTTTTGTCCAAATCATGCTGACAGACCCCGTTGTGCAGTTGAATTCCCTCTACAAGGGCTTCTCGGTACAGCGGGATGTGGAAAACGCCTATCTGGCGCAGACCATCGCGGACGGGGAGCAGACCTACGCCGCCGACCCGCTGACCTGCGATTGGGATTCCCTGATCGAAGAGCTGGGCGCGCCGTCCGTCAGCTCTGCCACGATTTATGATGTAACGCATGAGGCTGCGTTTGACTACTACGGCAACGAGATCGACCTGGACACCGCCGTCCAGCGCATCGAGGAAAACCTGGGACTCTATTTTTCCGAGCAGCAATAAGCAAAGCAGTAGCAGCATCGCCGAATCATTCTACTTGGCATTATAGCGGCGTTGTGTGGATGCTTTTCAAATGGCGATTTTCAAAGTCTTACTGCTATAATTTAATTTCTTTTTTCTTACGTTTACAAACCGTCCGCTGTTTTCTCCTTACCCTTCGGGGTGATAGAAGAAAATGGCCCCGGAAATTTATCAAGGCATTGTTGCATACCAATCCGGTGATTCAACCGCAGCATGGACACTCGTTCAAAAATTCACACCGCTATTGAAGCACTACGCCTTTATTTTACATCGAGAAGATGGTTTTGAGGATTTGCAGTGCTACTTTTTATCATTACTCAAAACTCTATCCCTGGAACGGTTGTCTTCGACGAGTGACGGCGCTATTATAAAATACATTGCGATCTCTATGCACATCTTCGTATTTTCCCTACAAACGTCCTTTTTCCGTTTGTGGTTAGATATTATTGAAGGAGGATTTCGATTATGACTCAGAAAAGCACAAAAGCCATTCTTTCTATTGCATTATGCACTTGCTTACTGTCGGGATGCAGCATTTCTATTACACCTGCATCGTCCTCGGCATCATCCACTCCTTTATCAAATTCAGAAAACAATTCGGACACAAATTCGACGGATACATCCGCTTCAACACCCCCATCTCCAACTCCTGCTGCCACGGCTTCCGTTGATGAACCTGTCGAGTCGGCATCTGGTGATGTGCTTCCGGAGAGTACTCCCGCCCAAAATGAACAAATTTCCGTATTTCCTGATAATGAAGCGCAGAAATCCGATCTTGCTTTATATACCCAAACCTTGGGACGTTTTTTCCATTCCCCTATGCAAAGCACAAAAGATATTCCTTTAGATTATTCTTTGTCATTCTTTTTGCTGTATCAGACTTTTGAAAGAAACGGAGAAGGTTCTTCTTATACACAGAATTCCAATTTTTTCTGGGAAATTCCCGAAAGCGATATTCTGCAAACTGCCGATCTATATTTAGGGCTTTCTGATCTTTCTATTTCGAGTATAACCGAGTGGCCCTTTGGTGATCCGCAAAACGGGACTTGCTATTACAGCCAAGAAACCTCTCTCCCCTACGGCGATATTACGGTAACAGATGTAACGTTCGATACGGCGGCTTCTGAAGCTCTAGTTTTTACAGAAACATCTGATAATCAATTTGAGGATTCCTCAAAACAAAAAAGCGCCTTAGTTTATCACTTCACTTACACTGATAATTCTGATGGGAATGTCGTTTATCAACTAGAGTCAATCACTTCCCAATGAATTTCCCATGGGTGCGCGAGAATTGCAAAGAGGGCTTTGATAAGAACCTCGGTAAGAACCTGCCGCCTGTCATCACAAAGTCGAAGATCGTTCCGGCAGACAAGGATTGGGAGTTTATCGTCAAGATGACCCTGATCATCCGTGACATTCTATACGGCAATCCGCGTCTGGACGAGATGGGCTGGCATGAAGAAGCGCTCGGTCGCAACGCTGTGGTCGGCGGCTTCCAGGGCCAGCGCCAGTGGACAGACTGGCTGCCGAATGCTGACTTCACCGAAGCCATCATGGCTTCCACCTTTGACTGGAACGGCCCGAAGGCCCCGACCCCGTTCGCTACCGAGAACGACACCTGCAACGGCATTGCCATGATGCTGGGCAGCCTTGTCTCCGGTTCTGCACCGTGCTTCCATGATGTGCGCACCGACTGGAGCCCCGAAGCCTGCGAGCGTGTGACCGGGCAGAAGCCTGACGGCGTTGCCGCCAACGGCTTTATTCACCTCATCAATTCCGGCGCGACAGCTCTGGATGGTTCCGGTGCCTGCGTGGATGCCGAGGGCAACCACGTGATGAAGCCGTTCTGGGAGATGACCGATGCGGACATCAAGGCATGCCTGAACGCCACCGATTGGTGTCGCGCGGACTATGAGTACTTCCGCGGCGGTGGATATTCCAGCCACTTCCGCTGCAAGGCAGAGATGCCTGTCACGATGCTGCGCTTCAACATTGTGGAGGGCATTGGACCCGTCCTGCAAATTGCCGAGGGTTGGACGGCTGATCTGCCAGACGAGATCCACAACACCATCGACAAACGCACCGACCCGACCTGGCCGACCACATGGTTCTGCCCGCGCCTGACCGGACAGGGTGCGTTCACCGATGTGTACAGCGTTATGGCAAACTGGGGTGCCAACCATGGTGTGACCGTTTACGGCCATGTGGGTGCTGACCTCATTACGCTCGCCAGCATGCTGCGCATCCCTGTTACGATGCACAATGTCCCTGCCGAGAAGGTCTATCGCCCCCACGCATGGGCCAGCTTCGGCACACAGGATCAGCAGGCTGCGGATTATGCTGCGTGCAAGCAGTACGGACCGCTGTATCGGTAAGTTACCTGTCGTAAATATTCTGCCGGAAAGATTTTGACATAGCCCTTAATACCAGTTGAGGAGAGGTTTCCTTGGAAGCCTCTCCTTGTTTTTTTCATTTGGAGGTATACAACAAATTCAAAAGATAAAAAGTACCTTGAGGCCTCTTTTCTCAAAGTGCGGTTATAAGCCATTGCCTATAACTTAATAGGCTTTTCCTCTATACGGAGAACCGCATTATGAGTTTGTCGAATGAATAACTCTGGCAATTCCACGCGAAAAACGAAATGGAATTACCACTGCCATATGCGAATCCTGACGGTACATGCTCCACACAGGTGGACATATACTGAAGAATTTGCGTGTGTCAATTTTCAATTCGACAAGATTCTTTGTCGCTGTCGTTCACCACCAGTATTCCCATCGAAGAAAAAATGATGGGAGTACAGAAATGATAAAAAAGAACGATGGCATATCCAAAGATGATATATGCCAAAACCAATTCACTGCTTATGTGGTTTTGGCAGTAAAACGAAAACGCCAATCTTACATAAAGAAGAAACAGAGAGAGCATGAAAAAGAAACCAGAACTAAAAAGGAGGCAGAACAATCCGAATTTAGAACCGCCGGGTATGATATGTGGAGCAGAATGGAGCCGCAAAATGAAAAACTGATGGCTGCTATGCAGCAATTAAGTCTCAAAGAGAGGTTTGTTGTCACAGAGTATGTCCTAAAAGGAAAGCCCTTTAAGGAAATTGCTCAAGAAACAGGACTCAAAGAAAAAGGAGTGGCATCTGCCTATTATAGAAGCATTAAAAAGCTGAGAGCCGAAATGGGGGATGTAAAATGACTTTTATGGAACTGTTACTCTCGGCTAAATTGGGAAGTACATCGGCCTTTGAGGAACTGTTTGCCCGGTACAAAAATCTTTTGCGAAAATATTCCGTAGTAAACGGTGTATTTGACGAGGATTTATACCAAGAACAGTGCGTGCTGTTTGTACGCTGCATTGAAATATTTGATGTGAATCGATAACAGAAAATCTCCGCCACATTGATGTGACGGAGATTTTTGTCAAAAGAGCGCATTTATAGGCTTGAGGCAAGCAATAAACGTACTGCGGCAGCCTGATTTGACGCTTTTACATGTGACTGTGAATGGAACATCTGCATGATTCCATAGGATCAAATCGCTTTGCCGCCGGACTCTTCATACTTACTTTCGCGTGCAATGTCACTTTTGAAGCGAATGCACCGCACATGACCGAGACGTTCTACAAGGAAACAGTACGGGCGGATACCATCGTCGATTTCCAGAATCTCATAGGGCAATAGCTGCATAGAGAGTAGCTCCGCGAGAGGACGCTTTTTAATTTGCCTTGCAAAATCCATCGCCGTATAAGGTGACTCTCCCTCATACCGCACTGCATAGCGGCTGGGGTATGGGAAAAACGAGATTCCGTTGGCCGCAAGCATGTTCTCTCCTGCCTCGATTTCCGGTGAACGGAAGTGGTAGATTCGCAATGTGGGCGGCACACGCCGCTTAGGACACCATTTCGGTACATTTACCTTGGGGTCATCAGAGCGAAAGATGGTGATCTTTTTGCCGCCGGTGCAGTATTTTGTGTTTGGCTTCATGCGCCGACCGTGAACTATTTTCGTTTCAGACCCGGCGTAGAGCTTGCAATCTGGGCAGTAATAACATTTGAATTTGCGTACTTTTTCTTCATACATAGTCAATTTCACCTCTTATCCCGTCAAAAGAAGCCGTGGCAGCAAAGCGCCGCCACGGCTATTATCAAATCATTCTGTGAACATTCAACCCTTTACGCACACGCGGCCAGCGTTTGTCGGCGCGGGTTGAGGGCCGCGAGTACAAAAGGGCGGGGCTTGATGTAGTAGTGGGTGGTGGATGTCTCAAAGTGAATCTCCTGCGTTTCCGTCTCATGGATCTTCACCACAGGGGCCGTATGGTACATCTCACCACCGGTACTGAAGATGGCAGGCCTGCCCACCATCAATGCGGACATGAGTTTTCCGGTAATGTAAAGCTCCAGCTTCCGCTTTTTCATTCTGTCATTGCCTCCTCTCAGGCATCTCGGCACAGTTCCACCACGATGAACCGCGCGTTATCCAGCAGCGTGTTCACATGGTACAGCGAGGTGTTCTGCATCTGCGCAATCTCGTTCGTCTGGTAGCCCTTGGTGCGCAGACGGATAATCTCCATTTGCTGGGGTGTTACCCGCTTGGCGAGAGCATGCAGGAGCAGTGCCACTTCGCTTTCACGCAGTGCTTCCTCGTCTGTCTCCGTCGGCGTGGGGCGCCGGGTCAGATGCCCGGTGTAAGACTGCCGGGGTCGGACGAAGCGGATGACGCGGAAACGGCGCTTGTCGGTGCGGCGGGTGTTGGCTACTTCGCCCTCCATGGCCCGCCACGCTACTGTGGCAAAGGAATAGCCTGCAAGGTTCGGGTCGGTCAGATACCGCTGCACCGCCCGCAGATAGCCGAAAATGACGATGTCATAATACTCGCTGGCGGGTAGATTCTTCTTGTGCAGGAATTTGTAGACGAGATTGTGGTTTTTCTCGGCAAAAATTCGCTGGGTATCATTCAACGGAATATCGTGCATAAAGCACCTCCTTTGTAAACTATCAAGCGGGCAGCGGCTGTGTGTCGCCGTTCACCGTAGCACCGATGCAGAAGCTGTCATCGGTGACCGCAGGGGCAGCAGTGTAGTTCTCTACCTCGCAAAGACCATCATCCTGTTCACGCTTCGCTTCGATGCGCTGGCGGTTCATGCCGCGAATCTGCTCACGGAAGCTCAATGCGTACTTGCGCACAGCAGCAAGCTGGTCGCCGTGGAAATCGCCCAAACGCTTGAACGTGGCAACGCTGTAATCCTTGCCCTCCGGGTTTGTCTGGCGTTTCAGACCAATCTCCACAAGGCTGCCGTAGGTAGCACGGTTACGGAAAACAAAGCCCTGATTCAAAAACTCGCGGAACGGGCTGATGCTGGTGGGTGAAAGGTTGATTGCCAGCGGCATAAACTCTCCGCTGCGCAGCAGATACAGCACCCGCATATTCTTGCAGGCTTTGCCGCGACCGTTGCTGGCACTGCCAAACTGGCTCAACGCGCAAGCCTCGCAAACACCACCGGGCTCACCGTAGCCCTGCTTGCCATCCACCGAGGAGCAAAGCGGCGGCACATCATCGCTGTATTCATCGCCCTCCGGCCAGTAGGCACAGCTTGCGTGGTTGAACAAAATCACGCCGGTGAGAGTGGGGCTGTAATCCGGGTGCTGCGGGTCGCCGGTAGGCAATTCAAACTGCAGCACGCCGCCTGCGGGAATCTTGATGCGGGGAAAGGACATTGTAAAGCCGTCCATGTCCTCGGCAAGTTCTTCGTTGCTGAACTCAGCCTCTCCCATTTCGGGCAGCTCAAAGTCCAACGGCTCGTTGGCGGTCATGGCGGTGGTGGCTGCGGCGTTAGCATTCATCATAGACATAAAAAATTCTCCTATGTATGTGGGCAGTGTTAAGCGGCTGCCCGGTTGATTCTCGACCACTGCCGGGGCGGCATGGTCAAAATACTGTAACCGATGCTTTCCAGTTCACTGGCACGGTCATAGCTCTCCACATCCTGGCTGTGACGGGTCACGGCGTTGGATAAACCATACAGCGTCAAATCGTTGGATTCAATCAGCCGCTGCAACACACCGGTACTCTCGCTGTCGGTAATGTGAAACTCTTTGCTGGCAAGTTTGACGATGGCCGGAACATCATGGGTGTCCATCTGCGCGGCTTTTGCCTCCTGCATTTTGCCGACGACCTGCGAAAACCGCGCTTCTTCCACGGCGGCGCGCACGGTGTCCTGAATTTTCATGACAAAGGCTTTGTCCTCGGCGTCCAAGGTTGCTTGCGAGTAGACACTGAAATTTTCCTCGCTGTCGGTGACGCGCCCTACATGGTTACGACGGGCGGCGGCTTCATTCACGACCATACCGTTGCTGCACACCAGCCGATAGATCAGCGGCTGGATGCTGACAGAGCCAAGCCCGACCTCGCTGTTGCTGATGATGACCCCGGCCTGCACAATGTCGCCGGGGGATACCTCCGCCTGCAGGCGGGGGTTCACGGCCTTGATGTACATACGGCTTTCGGTGATTTGGCAGCTTTCAAAACGGATGTCAGGCAACCCGCCGAGAATCGGCAACGTCACACCGGCAATGTCGATATTGTCGATGCGGCGATAGCGATTGCTCAGGTACGCGCGAGCGGAGCCGTCCAAGGTACGCAGCATGCGCTGGCTGCTTTCCTGCTTGAACCATGTGTTGGCGTTGTAGGCCAGCAAGTCGGGACGTTCCTCCCGCATGCGGTCATAGTAGGCGGCGGGAATACGCAGGTGGGTGCCGATCTGCCGATGAGCGATGCCGGTGATGGTCATGGGCTCAATCAGCTCGGTGCCGCTGTCGTCTGACAGGTGCAGAAACATTTCTTTGCCGTAGGATTCCATCCGCAGGCGATTGGGGGCAATGAGATAGTCCTCCTTGGACTCGCTCTGCCGCTTCACTTCGGTCAGCATTTGCTGTAAAGTTACACCGGATTTCATACGCGAAACCTCCTCACCATGAGAGAACTAGCTTGCCGGAAGTTTCCTCGGCGGCCAGCCCATCTCCTGCAAAGACTTGTTTCAGCTTTTCCCAGCATCCAACAGGCGGGAAACCGTGCAACTCCGGGCGCACCGATGTGCTGCCGTCTGCAAGCTGGATGTGACCGTCCTCCTGCACGGTCATCGAGTGATGCCCGCGAGAACTGAGGTCAGCCACAATGCCCTCCAACGCTGCGCGACCCTCGGTCTCGTACCAAATGCGCGGGTCGGGCAGCGGGGGAGTCTCGGCGGGGATGCGCGGCTTTTCGGGTGAGGCTGTTGTGGGGTTCGGGCGCAGCGGTACAGTGTTGATCAACTCGCACCGCAGATGCGCCTGCTTATCCAGCACGACTTCCGCACTCTCGAAACCGTCCAATCCGTGAACACGAATCAGGCAGCGTCCGCCTTCTTTGACGATGGCAAGCGGATCTTTGGTGGCCCATTCCCATGTGATGTTGCTGCCTGCTGTGCGAAGTGCAGCGGTGACGCGTTGGTTCACATGAAGCAGCAGAATGTCGCTGAGAGGTTCATCCTCGATGTCCGGCACCACAAACTTGGCGCGGCGGGGAGCCTTTGCTTTCTTCTTGGGGACTGCCGGGAGGCTGCCCCGCAGGTGCTGCAGCACGTACAGCCCCCAGACAGAACAGGCAACAAGCAGAAGCGGCAGCAGCAGGGCGCCGCGCACAAACGCGGCGATAGCTACAATAATGCCCACGAAGATGCTTGTGCCATTCCGGATGGCGTTGTCAGATTTCATTGTTGATTACCGTCCTTTCACAAAAACAAAAAGGGCTGCATCAGGTGTCCATTCTGAACACGTGATGCAGCCCAAGGTGCGGCCACTGTCCGGCGGCCATGCGGGATGCGGATTGATTCTTGGTTCACTTCCTTTCTGCCAATGGCAGGAAATATCTATATAAAAAGTGCCGGCAGGGAAGACATTGCGGCTGATTCAGCGCAATGTCAGCTACTACCGGCACCGATTACAAAAACAACAGCGTATGCTTATATAGCATAAAAATCATTTACAAAGCAATTATAATACTATATCTTGTAGTTGTCAACCCAGGAACGATTTAATATGTATCAATCATAATCTGTTGTCGAAGATAAAGGTTTGCTACTGCTGTGATGACTTCGTGGCTGCAACGGTACTCCCGAACAGCCTGTGCGAAGTTGTCGCAGTTCAAGTCGTTGTCATCGTACAGCTTGTCCAGCACATCGTAGCCGTCCTTCAGGCGGCGGATGTCCATTTCGATGCACTTGATAATTTCCGCGCACGAGAGCGGTGTCTGCCGGGCAAGGCGGATGACTTTTTTCTCGCAGACGCTACGGGCATCAACGTGGAACAGGCGGCGGGTGATTTTCCAAGAGATGCCCTCCCAAAACGTCAGTTTGAGGAACGACAGCACCCGCAGCGGCCATGCCGCACCGATGGGGATGATAAAGCGGCAGGAGAGCAAATCATATAGCGCATCATACTCGGTATCCCCGGTGCCAACCACAATGAGCCCGCGAACTAGCAGGCGCTGCACACAGTCCTGCCAGCTGCGGTGGATGGTGACATTGGAACTGCTCGCCATCTTCTCGTAGAAGCTGCTGATTTCCTCTTCCCGCAGGATGCGCCAGTTGAGGATGGACCAGAGCATAAATTCTTGCACATCGACCTCGTACTCTTTTTCGCAGACGATGATGACCGGGCGGGTGCCTTCTTCGGTGCAGCAGCGGATATAGCGGCCATTGGCAGTATAGAGCATTTTCATAAGGAAACCTCCAAATTTTAATTTTCGTGTAGAGATGAGAGAAAAGATTCATTGTTTCGCAGTTTGTGGACAGCGCGGCTGATCCATGCCGAAACGTGATTGGGTGGGGCACTCATGCGGACGGCAACTGCGGTAAGTGGCATCCCGGACACCTGCAAGGCCAGTGCATGGACGCCTTTGCGGGTTACACCGCTGTATTGAGATTCTGCGGCGGTGAGCAGCAGTGAAGTCTCGCATTCAGCATTGCAGGAAACGCTATGTTGCACTTCTAATGCGGCAAGCGCCGTAGATTCAATCTCTGCCAGAGGAGTCATGCGGGATTGTTTTCCCGTAAGGCTGCGGCAATAGCCGACAAGGCCATTCTGTACGACCCGCCGGGCATAGGATGCAAAGCTACCGCGCGCTGGGTCGAAGGTCAGTGCTGCATTGCAGAGCCAGACACAGCCCTCTTGATACAAGTCCTCATAGCCAAGACCAGCAACGCAGGGATTGGCATTGATGTCGAACCGCAGGACACGCTCTACGATGGTCAGATTTTCTTCTACCAAACGCTGTTGGTCAGCTGTGAGCCTTTTCACGCATTTCATAACCGTCACCTCGCAGTCGCGTTCTCGCAGATGCGGATGATTTGTTCACAGCGGTAGTCGCCGCACTTGGCAATATGTACCTGATCTCCGGGCAATCCCATCTGTGTTTGCAGCCAGCGGTAGCTCTGGTCGCGGCTCATGCCAAGCTGCGCCTGTACGCTGTGCAGGGCGTGGTGGGCAAGGATGCGTTTATGCCGCAAATCTCCGTTGGCAAGGGTGCCAAGAGGCTGCTTCGTGCGGCGGTCTGCTGTGACATAAGCATCACAGGCGGGCCAGCGGCGGCAGACGTACAGGTACGTTCCGGCGGAAATGTCGGACAGACCATGAATCGCGCTTGCCGGGCGCAGCGTGGCAAGGGAGCCGCAGTAGGGGCAATGGATGCGAGCTTGTTTCATAGAATTTCACCTCCAGTTTTGACAAACAGGCCGAAAAACCTATTTGCCCTTATTACTGTCATCTCAAACGAAAAAATTAAAAAAATTCGGCCACTTTTTCAAATTTTACAATTTGTTCATATTTTCGCGGCGTTACGCCAGCATCGGACGGAGTCCGCCACCGACAGATTTGCGTACATCCAGCATCGTCCTGCCGTTCAGCGTGACAGGCGCATTGAACAGCATCGTCAGAAGGTACTTTTTGAGATTTTTCACGTCTGTGTGCAGATTGCGTAGGCCATCAAGGACAAAACGGATATGCTCGCTTGTCAGCTGCAACAGTCGTTCCCGCACTAATGGCATAGGAAACAGGTTGTTGCCCAGCCGCAATACAGGGCTGCGGAGCTGAATCGTCTCCACGACCAGCTCGTAGATCTCCTGCATCACGGGGGCGCTTTCCGGCTGATTGCGGCAAAGCAAGTCCAACTCAATGTTGTCGCGGACTTTTGTCCGCACGGCCTCTCCCTCGGATAAGATTAGATCAGTATTTTGTTTCTCTTTATTTTGTATTTCTTTATTTAATTGCATGGGATTTCCCAGTACAGCAGAATCCGATGCAAGGGGTTCCAGCATAGGCGGCACGGATTCAGCGTTGCCGCCGGAGCCGGACGGGGGCGTTTGCGGGTACTCATAGACATAGTAGTCGCAGCCACGCAGACAGCCGCGCTCATCCCGGACGCGGGTACGCACCACATACCCGGCATTCTCCAATTCCCAAATTGCAGTGCGGATAGCGTCCACGCTCTCCTTGTTGATGGCGGCCAGGCCTTTGAGGGTATAATCCCAATCGTCCGGCAGGGAAAGCATCTGCGACAGCAAGCCCTTGGCTTTCAGAGACAAAGTTTTATTGCGAAGATGATGATTGCTCATAACGGTATAGTCCTTAATGCGCTCTACGCGAAAAACAGCCATTTTACGAATCCTTTCATGTAAGAAGATGGGCAGGCGCCGGGACTGCCCACGGTTCATCGGTTACAGATTCTGACGGATAATGCGGGTGATGATGCCCACCGCAATGCTGCGCTCCTCGTCCAGCTTTGTCACCACAAAGCTGACGTCGTCCTTTTTGCCGGGTGTGCGGCGGTCATAGCAGGAGTGGGCTACGGCATTCACTCCGTTGGAAAGCCGCACATAGACGATGCCCTTATGTACATCGGTCACGCGACCGGCATATTTGCTTTGTACGCGGCAGCGTTTCAGGGCTTCGCGGCTGGTGTTCTCGGTGACGCTTTTGACATCAGCGTGGACAGACAGTTCTTCCTGCGAGGTTTTGTTCACCTCGGTCACGCGGACAAGGATCTGGTCGCCCACAGCAAATCGGTCATGGGCATCACCGATCCAATCCCATGCCAGATCCCGCGCCATGATGGAGCACTCAACGCCGAAAATTTCCACACGGATGGACTTTTCCGCAACGGCAATGACGCGCGCCTGTACCACGCGCCCCTCACGAACGCGGTACTCGCCGTTGGCATCAGGGCTGAAATAGAAAAGCTGGCGCTTGCGCATCATGGCTTCGCGGCGGCTGGCAACCACACTGCGGCTCTTGGAGTCGATGCCGAGGATGACAAAGTCAATTTCCGCACCCAGCATATTGCCCAACAGCTTCATCTGGCGGACAGCCATACTATCGCCGCTGTTGGCGGCGCTGGGGGCGACCATCATTTCTTTGAGGGGGATGACGATGCGGAAGCCGTTGTAGTCCACAACGGCAATCGTTTTGCCGCTGTCGGTCTGCTCAATGCCGCCCAACGGTGCGGAGAGGATGCGCCGTGTGCGGTAGGCGTTGTGAATCTCGTGCCAGGCAGCAGCTTCGCGGGCATCCTCGGTTTCGATTTCATCACCGCTTTCAATAGTCAGCACCGGGGCATTCGCTTTGTGTCTGCGGCGGGGCGGGGGAGTCTCGGTAGGCTTTTCATCTTCGACAGGGGCGGAAATGGGTGCATCCTCAAAACCAACAGGTTCGGGGATGGGCAGGTCGGGGGTAAAAATATCATTGTTCATTTCCATGAGAAATCTCCTTTTCGTTTTCGGGTTTTGTTATGATGGATTCTTTGTCAGCGGAAACTACTGTTTTTGATTTGGCAGGACGGCCACGGCGTTTAGGCGGTGCCTTGGGGGATGCCTTTGTTTCCACTGAGGGAGTTTCGAGCGTTTCTGGTAAGGCTTTCCGCCACTCCGGGATATGGGCGGACGCTTTGCACTCCCGCAGCTGCTTGTAAGCAGGGTGCAGAGAGTAGTCCATCTTGTGGACTTTCAAAACTTTGTGCCCGCGCAGAATTACCAGCGCTTCATCTACCGGCAGGCGCAGCACTTCGTCTGGGGTCAGCACCGGTCGCTTTCCGACACCACTGCTCTCGCGGTACTGCGGCGTATAGTCGGAGATGCGCAAGGTACTCAGTGCTTTGGAGGTACTGGACACTGCCACACTGGCAATGCCGGTGCGCTGGGAAACGTACTCAGCTGTCAGCTGATCCGTACAGCCAAGAAAAAGCTGCACATCGCAGTTGCCGAGAATTTCCTGCCACTGGTTCTGCGGGTAGCGGTTTTGTAGGCCGGCAAGGTTTTGGAACACGCAGGACATGGATATATTGCGAGAGCGGATAACGCTGATGCGCCGTGACAATTCGGAAATCGTACCGCAGGCGGTCAGTTCTTCGCCCAGCACATGAACCGAAACAGGAAGCCGCCCACCGGGGCAGTTGGCATCGGCATAACGGACGAGTTTGATGAAGGCAAAGGACAGGAACAGCGATGCAAGAAAGTCAAAGGTGCTGTCTTGATCGCTGGTGACGAGATAGTAGGCGCAGGGCTGCTGCCCCGGCAGTTCAAGGCTGATTTCGTCATACGCAGTGATTTTTTTAATCAGTTCAGATTGGAACACCTGCAATCGACTGCCCAGTCCGCTGATAACACCGCTGCGCACCGAATCCGAGGCCCGTTGGTACAGGCTGTACGGCGCTTTGGCGGGGTGGGTCAGCGGCAGAACATCGAACAGGCTGTCCAGCTGGCTCTCGCTGCATTGCGTGATAAGGTTGTACACCTCACCAATGTTCCGCTGTTCTGGCGGGTAGGTAAGGTCAACGTACAAGACCAGCGCTTTCAGCAAGTTCATCTCGCCGGAATCCCAGAAACGATCGCTCTTGCCTGTGCCGTTGGTATTCTTAATGATGACATCTACGAAAAGTTGCGCCATCAGTTCCTGCCCCTCAATTTCTTTCAGGCAGTTCCACGAGTCGGAATTTTCGGGACTGACAAGGTTGAACACACGCACTGTGTAGCCTAAATCCCGCATATACTCGCTGGATTTTTCATAGAGTTCGGATTTGGGGTCACAGATAATAAGTGACTCGCCGCGGGCGGCGCTTTGCAGGATACGATTCATGCAGAACGAGCGTGTTTTCATCGAGCCGCTGGCACCATAGACGGCAAGGTTGCCGTTCATACGTGTTTTCTCCGGGATACAAAGAAACTTTCCGCCGAGCATCCCCAACACAGTGCCTGTATGCTTGGATAAGTCGGAAACCATATCCAGCACGGCGGGGACTTCTCGCGGCTGCATCCAGCCGGACGTGCCGTAAGTGCCTTTTGCGGAGAAATCGAAATTGCGTTCGGAATCCGTTAGGGCATCCTGGCTGAACAGCTTTCGGTATAGGAAAATCACAGCGACTGCTGCTGCGCAGCTCGCCGTGCAGTACAGATTGTAGGGAAACCACAGAACACCTTTGAGACAGGCCAGCGGCGACAAAGAGGGAAACGGCGGAGAAGTGCCGCCCAGCATACCGCCGTTTTTCTGCCAGACGGCATAATTGCCGATGAACTGCGTTACGTAGCCGCAGGCATAGAGCAGCAGCGCGACTGCCAATAGAATTTGAGCTCGTTTTTGAGGTTGTTTCATGGGTTGGAGAAGAACCTCCTCTCGAACTCAGCAAAGTCGATGGTCTGCAACTCGACCCTGTCGCCGCAGAGTGGCTGCAGCGCGTTTGCCTGAAAATCAAAGCAGAGGATGGCACCTTTCATTTGCAGCAGCTCTAAGGCGGACAGGAATCGGAACAGACGCGGCAAATCCGGCAGATAGCAGAATAGAATTGGCGTGCCTGCATCTGTGCGAGCATCGTTCTCGATGAAAGCATTACGGCAAGGCGGCTGAAGCTCTTGCAGCAGCATGGCGCTTAGTCGTCCGATGACATCCGAATGACAAAGCAGCCACAGCAGCGTCTCTCCGTGGTAGTCATTGGTGAGAAAGTAGAAATGTTCGTAGCCCTCGCCAAAAAGGAAGTGTTCTTTCTTGTAAGTCTTTGCATCTTCCAACAGAGTAGTCATCACCGCCCACTGATCGGACAGCAGAATGCCATCAGGCGTGTGACTTGCGCCGGTTCGCGTATAGCGGATATTTTGCAGCATGATTTTTCCCCGCTGTTCGATTTGCGTGTCAAAGGTCGGAACAGCCTCCATGCCGTTGAACACAGCAAAGGTGCGGGATGGGGTCAGCAGCGAGCCGACCATGCGGGAGCCGTGAACCTTTATCATTTCAAGAACCAGTTCTTTCATCTCGCGGGAATCATAAAAAGTGGGAACATCAATATAGAGAGGTTTGCTCACGTTAGGAGAAAATATAGGCGGCTTTTCATCTCGGTAAATCACCGCGCCTGCATTCATCATCGTGACGTAGGTTTGTGCGATACGATGCAGCCGCAGACGGCGGGCAGGGGATGACTTGATGGAGTTGGTGTCGGTGCGGCCTGACAAGTAGAATTGAAACCGTTCTGGCGCGCGTTCCCGCAAAAGACGTTTGCCACGGATACCGAGCCGATAGCCGCGAAGATGATCTTTGGAGAAAATGCGCAGGAGCTTGTCGTGCGTTAGGCTCGTCACCACTTTTTTGCGGTAACTTTTGCTGGAGGTAAGGCGGTCAGCACACGCACAAGGCAACTCACCGCAGATGGCAGTGAGCGCCAAAAGTTCATAATAGAGGCTATCTTGCGCGGGCAAGACAGGGAAAGAAGAAGAAATAGAAATCACCTCGGAATTTAACCGTGCCTTCTTTGACTCCGGCGAAAGTCGCTGCCGATTGGGGTATAACTCGGCTCACAGCAATGCGAAAAAGTCCCTTCAAAGCACAGGTATCTGATTTTTACGAATTTTTCGGAAAAAGTGGAGGTCGGTTTTCAGCCAATTTTGGGGTGCTCAGCCACGCCGAAAAGCAGTTTTTTGGCATCACGGTTATCACGGTAGAGGACGAATATCCAAACCGGGTCGTCTGGAAAGAATCACACAGCGCCCCGGTATCGTCTGTCAGGCAGAACGTGGCAATGACATCTATAACGGCCTTGAGTTCCAGATTGTCATAATCCCGAACGGCCTTGATTGGTAGGTTATGGTCGTAGATATGCTCCACACAAATCACGCAATTGGAGAAGTGGGGAAGTGACCCGCTTTGCACCAGTGCTGCCTGTAGCGGCAGCAAAAGGAATTTACAGCCGTCCCGCTTCTTTTTATCCGGCAGCAGCGCAGGGAGCAACACACGCAAGTAATTGGTGTCCGCCCACACGCGGATGCCCTGCACCTCGGCTGCCTTGGGGTAGTAATAAATCGGCGGCTCGTTAGACACGGAAAAGAACATATTGCGCAGATGAGCCGTGCTTTTCTCACTGAGAAGTGCCGCGCTCTCGGCAGTTTTGGCAAACTGCATCGGGTCAGGTACGGGCAGCAGATGCTCCATCTCGTATAGCTTTTTGTGGATGTCGATGAGCCCGCGCTGCTCCAAACGGATGCGGTTCAAAAGTACGTCAGGATTCAAGCGCGGCCTCCTTTTTGTAGTAGCTGACGGTGCCGTCCTCGGCCACCGTGCAGAAACCGGCCACCTGCGGAATGTTCAGCAGCTCAATCTGGGCAGCATCATCTACCACCACGATGCGCTTGCCGGCATCTTTCTGTGGCTGGCGCAGTAGCTGGCAAATCATAGTTTCCTTGCCCTGAGGGATAGGCACGATTTCATACAGTTCTCCATTTGCAAAACAGAGAATAGCTGCCGGAAATTCTCCAACAGTGTGGTATTCCACCTGATCTATGAAGTCGAGCAAGACCCAGACACAGCGGGATAAGTCCTTGACAGCGTTGCCTTGCACTTCTCTATTTGCGTAGTAGCGGTCATTCCCGGAGCAGAAGATGCGCCCCTCTTTTAGCATATGGGCAAGCAAAGTTTTTGCCGTCGCTTCTTTTTCGGGAAAGAAGCGACAAAGCTGCTCTTCGGTCAGACCGGGGTACAGCGAGATGTTATGCAGCATTTCAGCGGCTTCCCGCTGATAGATCGCTGCGCGGTTTTTCAATAAAATCACCATCCTTATTGCGCATTAAGGACGCATAAAGACGTATTAGGTACTGTCGGCAGCATAGCCACAGGCCGCTAATACGCAATCAATACGTTCTTTTGCGTATTCGACTTTTTATTGAGTAATCATTGCGTCAAGGCGGACGTATTACGGCCAACTGCAAAACCTCCCAAATCAGAAATTGCCCAAAACAAAAAGAGCCGTGCCTGAAAAAAGTCAGGTACGACTCTAGGTGAAAATGTCCAACCTTTTTGGCTGAACCCTATTTTGAACATACTAATTGTAACATACGAGATTATACACGTATATACAATCACTGTGCGGATGTGGTGCAGATGTAATGCAAGTGCGGCAAAAAACTTTCAAGGCAGTGCATCCGGCGCAATCTTGATTCTTTGGTGTACAGGCATTATAATGCAAAAGAAAGGAATCGTCATTTTTATGGATAACCAATTATTGCAGATACAAAACAGAACCTGCCGCATCTACGGCACTGCCAGCGCCGAATACCTGCTGCTGCAAATGGTGGATGAACATGACCTTGCAGGGATGGAACGAGAAGTTGAAGTCATACATCGGCAAACCACACAACCATTTTTGCTGGCCGCTGTCCAAGTCGAAGACTGGAACGACGATTTGTCGCCCTGGCCTGCGCCGCCTGTGTGGGGCAAGCAGGGTTTTGTTGGCAGGGCAGGAAATACGCTTGCATGGCTGGAGCAGACTGTGCCGGGCATTCGCCAACAGTATTCTATAAAGGAAGATTGTAAGGTTATTTTAGGCGGCTACTCACTGGCTGGACTGTTTGCTCTGTGGGCGGCAACACAAACGAACGCGCTGTATGGCGTGGCGGCGGCTTCGCCGTCCGTGTGGTTTCCCGGCTGGCCAGAATACGAAGCTGCACACCCCATCCAAGCTCAGCGTGTTTACCTCAGCCTTGGTGACCGCGAGGAACATACCAAAAATCAGACTATGGCGGCGGTGGGCGATAACATCCGCGCCCTGCACAGCACCTTGACCCGGTGCGGCAAAGACTGCAGACTGGAATGGAACGCAGGCGGTCACTTCAAGGATGTCGACCTACGGACGGCAAGAGCATTTGCTTGGGTTATGGAAGGGAAACAGTAACGTGACAATTCTAATAGATGCCGATGGCTGCCCGGTGGTGGATTTGACCGTTCAGACAGCCGCAAAATACAAAGTACCTATGCTGATTCTATGCGATACAGCCCATCAAATCCAACGTAATGGTGCGCAGACGTTGACCTTTGACAAAGGTGCCGACAGCGTAGACTTTGAGCTGGTGAATCGTGTACACCCCGGTGACCTTGTAATCACGCAGGATTATGGGCTGGCAAGTATGTGTCTGGCGCGCCGCGCTCGTGTGCTGAACCAGAACGGCTTAGAGTATACGCCCGAAAATATAGACGGCCTGCTGTTCCGCCGCCACGAAAATAAAAAGCTCCTTCGTGCCGGAAAGCACCCTAAAGGGGCATCCAAGCGAACGAAGGAGCAAGACATAACATATAGAAACACTTTAGGAAGAATTTTGCAGACGGTGTAAAGCTCTTTCCAAGGCATCAGAAAACGGTGTAAATTTTATTAAAAATAAAGCCTGCTCTTAATACAAGTGGCCGTAAACCTACATCTACACCCCGTTAGCTCGAATTTTATGCCAAACGGGAACAACGCTCTTTTTCTCTTGCATAAGTTTATACATCGTTTGGCGTAAGATTGGCGTATGGCATGATTTCAGTTAGAAACCTGCAAAAAGAAAAAGTCTGAAATTTCTCGCATTATCAAGAAATCCCAGACTTTTTTGTGTTTAAATTGACAATTTACTGGTCAATGGGCTTCATCGTGGGGATTTTCGTGACCAGCCTTAGATAAGCTCCGCTTAGCGTCTATAAGTCCCGACCGGCATCTACTCATTTGAAGCTGGGGTAAGCTCAGTTACGCCTAATTCAGATAGCGGAAAATCTAATGGCGTAAGCCGTGGAGTAAGCTGGCGTAAGGTGGCTTCATTTTTTTGAAAACGAGCCGTGTGCTATACTGAAACTTACGACTGAAACAGTATAACACACGGCTTAACGAAACTCAATATTTTCCGTTCAGTTTACAAGCATTTCGATTTTTCCATTCTAAAAATCTCTCTCGAAGCACTTGAACATCTTTCTCGGAATCCGTATGGAGATAGATATGATTGCGGACAAATAGCGTTTTGATTTCCGCTGCCATTTGCGAAGCATCCGCAGTTCTTTTAATAAGGTAGTAACCCAGCCGGTTACTTTGACAAATGTGGGCTTTCACGCTTTGCTCTCTTTTCTCCGTCACGGTTGCTCCGGCAATATCGACCGCACAATGTAATTCAGGGAGGTATGCAACAAGTCGCATTCCAAGCTCCGAGTCGCTATTGCTTTTGACCGTAATGCCGTTCTGTGCTCCATACATCATTATCAGCATCTGCGGGAGAGCCTGTTGAAACTCCGCTTCACATTGAGGGCAACCCTTTTGCTCAATAGTTCTATCTGTGATTTTGGCACGGTAAGAGTGTCCTGCTCCACATTTCCACCAAACGACCTTCATCGAGTTTCTCGATACATTGCTCGGTGTCCACTTGGAGTTCTTTTCATAGTCCCATTCTGAGAGTAAGTGAGGATCAGTTGTTCCAAGATCATTATAGCCTTGCAGAACGGCTCTCTCAGCACAAACAGGACACACACCGCCTTTGACCCGTGCTTTGACGACGGCTTTCCATTCATAGCCGCAGGTATTGCATTTCCACCAAACATTCTTAGTTGACTTCTCATTGACCGCATCGGGAGTCAACGGCAGATTCTTTTCCGACCACTCTGCGGCAAGGGAAGGGTACTTTGTTTTTAAGTCATTAAAGCCTTTGAGTAGCTTTATCCCACTACAATAGGGACACTGACTTCCTCCTGCACGGGTTGAAATCAATGTGTTCCATTCGTGACCCAAGTGACATTTCCACCAAACTTTAATATTCTTGAAAGCCGTAACCTGATCCGGCGTCAGCGGAAGATTGCGCTCTGACCACTCCGCAGCGATTTCAGGAAAACGGCTTGCCAAATCGTTGAAGCCCGGTAGCACAAAGTTGTGTGAGCAGTAGGGACAACCCGTACCGTTCACCGTCCGGCTTTTCACGGATGCCGTCCATTCGTGTCCGAGCTTGCACTGCCATATTACCTTCCTGTGCGTAGCCGCTGTAATCATCGACGGTCTTAGCGGCTCATTCTTGGGCGACCATTCCTTCGCAAGCTCAGGAAACTTACTTTCAAAGTCGTTATAACCTTGAAGCACCCTCGCTCCCGAACATATTGGACATTGCTCGCCTGCGGAGCGAGCTTTAATGCTTGTCTGCCATTCGTGACCGCAAGCCCCTTTCCACCACACAGTTTTATTAGACCCAAAGGTCACTGTATCAGGAGTCAACGGGAAGTTCTTTTCTGACCATTCTGATACAAGATGCGGTCGCATCCTGCTTAAACTATTCTCCATATCTGAACGCTCCATTTCTCATTACTGCTTATAGTATAATTTCCATCCTCAGTTTTGAGAAATGTGCGAAAAAGGGAAAGCACTCTGCGAATTACTCACAGAGTGCTTTCCTTCAAGTTTCCAGCTTGGTTGTCATATAGTCATCAAAGGCGGTGATCTCTTTCTTTTTCAAAGCGTCGGTCACATCAACATAGATATTCATCGTCGTCGATACATCAGCGTGTCCCAAGATGCTCTGAATGAATTTGAGGTTTGCTCCCGACTCACATAGCCTTGTTGCGAATGTGTGCCGGAGAATGTGACAACTGAACTGTGGCAGAAGAACCGGATCAGAGTCTGCTCCATATTTTTCGAGGATTTCATCATTACAATCTCGCATCATGCGGCGGAGTGCTTTGTTGAGGTTTCCCTGATTTTGAACATCCCCGTAACGGTTGACAAAAATAAAGTCGTCATAGCCGTCCACTCGGCTCTTACTGCTGATTTCAGCCTGAGATTGAAACTCTCGCTCCATTAAGAAGGCTTGTTTCACCCCCTCGGTCATTGGGATTTCTCGTTCACCGGCTTTTGTCTTGGGCGTGTTGATGGAAAAGTAGCATCCCTTTTCGTCACGGTGATTATAATAAACAAGCGTGTGGTTGACTCGGATAATGCCCTTTTTCAAGTCAATGTCGCTCCAGCGAAGCCCGGTGATCTCACCGACTCGCATCCCCGTGTTTGCCATAACATAGAACACTGGATACCAGTGGGTGTCCTTGGGGTGGCTGAGCATATAGTCAAAGAACAACTTCTGCTGAGCCACGGTCAATGCCTCTTTCTTCTCACGCTCAAAGCCGTGGGAGAGCTTCAGTTCTTTGAGCATATTGTCTGTTGGGTTTTGTCGAATCATTCCATCATCGACTGCCACCTGAAAGACTTGGTGGAGTACATTATGGACATTATCTATCGTGGCAATCTTCAGAACCTTGCCGTCGGCAAGGGAGTTGTAGAACTTCCGCACATCAGACTTTTTTACTTGGACAAGTCGGTTCTTTCCGAAAGACGGTTTTACAAACAGCTCATACATATAAATATAATTCTTAAATGTGCTGTCCTTGATTCCCCTTTTGAGCTGACACCAAAGATCGAACATCTCATTTACAGTGATGCTTTTGACATCCGACCGTATTCCGTCGTGCTTGTCCACGATAATCTGTTCTTCCTGCTCTCTCAGCTTTTCCAGCGTCGGAGCATAAATAGAATGCCTTTTTCCGTCAGGCGTTGACCAACGGTACGCATAAGTGCCGTTGGGACGCTGGGTTTCTCCTGTTTTAAGTCGAGTACGGTTGCTGTCGAACCTTACGCCGACCTGTTTCTTTTTAGTCATAGTAACCTCCTGTTTTAGATTGAGAAGCTCTTAATCAGGAACTCCTCTAATTGCTTGCGCTTTAGAAGCCTTTTTGTACCGACCCATAGAACAAAGTCACACGACTCACGATTCGACAACTCACGAAGTTTATCCGTTCCGATACCAGTGTAAGCGGCGGCTTCTTCTAAAGTCAGGTTCATTCTCTCCCAAAGGGGAACTCGGTTATCTTTTTCCTGCTTGGTCATATCGGTTTCCTCCTTTATTTTCGTTTGGCTTTAGGATACCGATAACCACCGTTTGGGACAACGATGCGATTTTGCGAATCGCATCGTTGATTGTTAGATTGAATAGGCTCTTTCCAAAAACTCATCGAGCTTTTTCCTTTTGATGAGCCGCTTTGTGCCGTTCCACAAGACAAACTCGCAATCCTCTCTATCGGACAATTCCCTTAGCTTATCTGCGCCAATCCCTGAGTAGGCTGCCGCTTCATAAACGGTGAGGTTTGCTTTTTCCCAAAGAGGAACGGCATAGTCCTTACTGGGCTTTCCCATTCGTGCCGCCCTCCTTATGCTTCATAGCCTTGCGTAACTCCGAAAGGCTTGAATAACGATATTCTCGACTGTTGTACTCATCGGATTTGTAGAAAGCAGCGGTGACTCCATCAAAAATCCGAAGTAAAGCATCCTCATTCAGATCTTCGGTTGCGAGGATTTCCCTTACGGTCACTCCACTTAAAGGCTGGTGTTTCTTTTTCCATTCTCGATACGAGAAATACTGGTCGATCTCATCGTTATAAATGCCTTCGTCAATCCGTCTGTCCGGCTGGAGAAGATGGTAAATACAAAGAAGCATTTCTTCAGCCCTGTTATTATTGATGCGGCTAATGTTCAGCAGGTCGAATACACGCAAGTCAACGACATCCTTGACCTGCCGAAAACCGACATCAATAAACGGGTTTGCAACCTTATACTCATCAATCATTCTCCATTTCGGGGAGTCGAATTTGACCATCATTACCTGTTTCATTATCTATGCTCCTATCTGTTCGTGTTTTTTGCCCTCTACTAACCAACTGGGAAATTTTTTTCGATTTGTACGAAGCAAATTTTAATTTGGGAGCATTTTTTTGAGTTTTTTCAGAGCAACAGTCAGTTGATGATTAATTGTCGTTACAGCTACTCCGTGACGCCGTGCATATTCTCGCTGTCCTATGGGGTCATCACAAAGATATAAACTGGTCATCAAGTTAATCTCGGCAGGTGACAATTTTGCCACGGCTGCGTAGAGGGTGCTTTTCTCCTCCTTTTTGAGAATGGCATCAATGACGGAACAATCTTGATCCACCAGCAATTCCTCGCCAGACATATCATCTTCTGTGGTTGTCTGTGTGTTATAGGAAAACACCGTCATTCCGGACTGATTCTCGATTGACACAAGATAATCGTGTCTATCCTTTTCAGATCGCCACTGCTTTGCGGTTTCGGTTCCACATTCTGCGATGATGATCACATCGTCAACAGAGCAAGCGTCTAACTGCCCAAAGCGATCTCTTCGTTTCTGCCCTTCCGGGGTCTGAATGAAGTTCCTAAACTCGAAGCTATTCATTACGAGCCAGTTATTGCCGTCAGCGGGCAGTTCGGGGTTCTTTTTGACAAGGTATATTTTTCTCATTACCGTAATCTCCTTTGAATTTTGAATTTGGTGTTCGGGTTCAAAATTCGGAGATCACGGATATTCAGCGATATAACAGAGCCACTTGTTCAACATCGAAAAAGGCTTCCTTTCAGAGATTTCTCTGCCGGAAGCCCTTGGTCGGTTGTTCTTGCCGAAAAAAAGAAGCCACCGGCAAGACAGGGTAAGCCTATGGCTTACTGTCTTGTCGGTGGCCTCTCATATCTGCATAGCAAGTTTGGTTTAACCAACCGAAGTGTTCAAAGCAAGTGACCTGGAGATGGAATTACGCAGTCTGTTTCACCTCACCCATTCCGTCGTTTTGCCGTATTTAGTTTTTGCCGATCAATAATATCGGATTTGCCCTTCCGGGGCATAAAGGTCAATCTTGTCGTGTCGGCGTCCTTTTTGGACTCGAACCGCTACGGTTCCGCACCTTTTGCACTCATACTTGATTTTCCCCTCATCATTTCTATATCCGTAAAGCAATGCTCCGCAGTTAGAGCAATACATCGGTATAGGTGTCCAATTATCCTTTGTCACGCACATCACCTCATTAAGTTCCTTGACGCTCTCAGGGCTGATGAATGGTGGCATCCTTAGAGAACTGCTCTTTTCTTGCCTTCTACAAACCACTTTCCGTTTTCCTCATCGAAAAGGAAGGTTTCCGTGCCGCATATCATCACCGTATAACGAAGCCCTGTTCCACCGACCTTGGTCGATGCCGCACGACAGCAGTGCCTTACACGGTCGATCTCGTAGACCTCACCATCTTCAAATTTGATTTTTCGGGGTCGAGCCGTTCCATCCGTCTTATGGGTAACATCGACTTCCACATATACCTTGCGCCGTTCTTCTTCCATCCTTACACCTCATAATTCTTCATACTGGCAACCAGCCTACCAAAATGACGGTAGCCATCCAATGGCTTGTCAGAAACTTTGAACTTAGGACGATCATCGCCCGAATTGTTCAGATAGCAGGAAAGGTGTCCGTCCTTAAAATCTTTGCTGACATCAAAGATAAGAAACATTCCCTCATAAATACCGTAGTGGGTGAAATGGTTTCCTCCATCTGCACGGAAAATAATCAGATCATTACTGCACCCCTGCAACAAACAGGACGGCATCGAAACATAGGTTTCGATCTCATCAGGCGCAACAATTTCATCAATCTTGTTACTGCTTGTACTAATCATACTGACCTCCTTAACAAAGCACCCCGGTCGGCATAGTAATCTCAGGCTTTTCACTCGGCATCCGGAGGTTTTGAAAAAGAATACCGTTGCGGATGCTGTTCTTGCCGAACCGCTGGCGAATGGTTTCAATGCACTGGTCGAGCCTTTCTGCTTTCTCAATCTTTTCGATATTCATAAACAAATCGACTTGTCGGGGCGTGTCCTGTGGCACCAAGTTGATTGCCTGAATCGTGACTGAGCGAATCGGGTTCCTCCAGTCGTATCTTTTTTCAAAGAGGGCAAAAGCCGCTTTTGCGATCAGCATTGGGGATTGTGTGGGCATATCCAATGCCGTTTGCCATTGCTTTGAAAAAAGTGTGTTGTCCCGTATGTGAATGGCGACTCCATCCGCACACTTTTTGTGGACACGGAGTTTATGTCCGATGTCCTGCGTCAATTCGAGAAAGACGGGCCACACCTGCTCGTCGTTCTCCAAATCTTCGATGGTAGTAATTCCGTGTCCCACGCTCTTTACCGGAGAAACAAAGTCGGCGTTCATAACACGGGATCGGTCATTACCGTTTGCATACTGCCAAAGGGCAATTCCGTTTTTACCGAGCCGTCGGTTCAGAAAGTCAGGATCGGTCTTAGCTAAATCGCCAATGGTTCTAATGCAATAGCTATCTAATACACGCTGCGTTGCCCGTCCCACACCGAGCAAGTCCGCTGCGGGGAGTCCCCATATTTTGTCTCGGAAAGTGTCTTTCGGTATGACCGTCACAGCATCCGGCTTTTTCATATCCGAGCCGAGTTTGGCAAATATCTTATTGAAAGACACGCCGACTGAGATGGTCAACCCCAGCTCAAACTTGATTGTTTCTCTTATGTCATTTGCCACCTTTTCAGGGGAACCAAAGGTGTAGTCTGTTCCGCTGATGTCAAGCCAGCACTCATCCATTCCATACGGCTCAACTTGATCTGTGTAGCGCTGGTAGACATTTCTTGCAAGTTTAGAGTATTTGATATACTCCTCAAAGTGCGGAGGCACTACAACAAGGTTTCTGCATTTCTGCTTTGCTTGCCATACAGCATCGCCGGTTTTTATCCCAAAGGCTTTTGCGGCGTAGTTTTTGGCGAGAACAATACCGTGTCGTTCTTCTACCGAACCACAGACTGCGACAGGATACTTCTTCAAAACCGGGTCGAGCATACACTCAACCGACGCATAAAAGTTGTTCATATCGCAATGCAGTATTGATCTGCTCAACTAAATCACCTTATTTCTTGGGAATTCTGCGAAACCTCTTGACAAACCAAAGTGTCGTGTTGTATCATATGAACACGACAGAAGTGTCGTCGTTGTGATTCAGATTATAGCACGACACCAATGTCGTGTCAATAAGAAGTGACGAAAAAAGTGTCGTGCTGCTAAAAATAGAAATCTTATGGAGGGAATTGATAATGAAGTTCAGCGACAGATTAAAAGGGCTGAGAGAAAAAAATGATATGACGCAGGAGCAGCTTGCTAAGGTTTCCGGTGTTTCCCCCCGTACCATACAGAGATACGAATGCGGAACCTCTCGTCCTCGCTTGGATGCAGCGGAGAAGCTGGCAAAGGCACTTAATATTTCCGTGGATCAGCTTCTGGGTACGGATGGTATGCTCGTTGCTCAGGCTGCGGAGCAGTACGGCGCACGAGGTGCCAAACAAGCGCAACAGCTCACAGATGAAGTAACTGGTTTGTTTACCGGCGGCGAGTTGGCACAGGATGATATGGATGTTATGATGCAAGCTATTATGGATGCCTATTGGCTGGCGAAAGAGAAAAACAAAAAGTACACCCCAAAGAAGTACCGTTCTAAGGGCAAGCAGGACTGAGTCCCGTTTATGGGACACATTGTGTGTTAGAATGGAAACAGGAACAAACTGAAAAGGGGTGAAGCCGATGTATGTAAGCACTTCGGAAATCGTACAAAAAGCAAACTCCATCGTTGCTCAATGCGGAACCCGTGATCCTCTCAGAATAGCAAGGGACTTAGGAGTCGAGGTAATGTATTATCCGTTCAATGAACAGCGTGGAGCATATAAAGTCTTGATGCGTAATCGCTTCATCTTTATCAAAAATGATCTGCATCCGGTTATGGAGAACATCGTGCTACTTCACGAATTAGGGCACGATGCTTTACACCGGGAGGAAGCCACGAAAGTCGGTGGCTTCAAAGAGTTTGAGATCTTCAATATGCGGGACAACCGTATGGAGTACGAAGCCAATCTCTTTGCCGCACAGATTTCCCTATCAGATGAGGACTTCCTTGAACTTGCGGAAAGAGGATACGACACGCAGCAAATCGCACGGACATTGAATTCAGATATTAACCTTGTCGCTCTAAAAGCCGATACGCTGATTTCTCAGGGCTACCGTTTGCGCCAGCAGGAACACTGTAACGATTTTCTAAGATACGACAAATAACTAAGATGCCACCCTTTCGGATGGCATCTTTTTTATCACCTTTAATCAGCGCAAGCCGGTTTTGTTTTTTTAGCTCAAACCCTAAAGAGAGCGCATCCCCAAGTCGATGTCTTTGTTTTCAAGTTCCTGAATGATGTGCAGATAGGCTTTTTGCGAGGCAGCGAAAAAGTGCGGCGTTCATAGAAAAGACACAGGGCGGTAAGATAATTGTGCTTGACAAGTTTACTTGGCATTGATATAATAATGACAAGAAAACTTGGAAATGAGCGATTCTGTTCAATGAATAAAGAGAAGATTTTGGAAAGCAGCCGCAGAGAGAACAAAAACAGGGATTTGGCGGAGATGGAAGTAACCGCGCAGGCAGGAAATATTGCCGGTCGTGTTGGTGCTGCGGTCTGCGTTGTTCTCACGCTTATCTTTCGTATCTTTACAAAAACATACTTTCTGAGTCCGTGGGTTGTTTATTTTAGCATTCTTACCACCCACACTCTTGTAAAGTATGCAAGGCTAAAGAGAAAAACCGACTTGATCCTCGGTATTCTCTATTTAGCGATGTGCCTTACATTTCTTGCCTTTTTTGTCCTGCGGCTTGTGGAGGTCAAGGGATGAATGACGAACTGAAATTGAAAAACAACCTCAAGGAAGCACGCACAGAGAAAAAGCTATCCCAAACACAACTGGCGGAAATGATTGGTGTATCGAGAAACACAATCAGTTCCATTGAAACAGGGCAATTCAATCCGACCGCAAAGCTGGCATTGATCCTCTGCATTGCTCTGGACAAGAAATTTGAAGAACTATTTTATTTTTAAGGAGGAAGCGAATGGATAATATCGCTCTGTTGATCTTAGGCATATTCATCTCCGTTATTGGAATCGTGAATATGACTGGAAATATCAGCACAATACATTCCTACAACCGAAGAAAGGTCAAGGAAGAAGATGTACCGAAGTATGGGAGAGCCGTCGGCACAGGTACGCTTATCATCGGTGTATCTTTGATAGCGGCATTTGTCACAACTTTCTGGAGCGAAAAGGCAATGTCTTTCATTGTTATTCCGGCGCTTGTCATCGGCTTGGGCTTTATCTTGTATGCACAGTTCAAGTACAATAAGGGAATATTCTAACTCATTTTTTTGAAAAACCTATTGACTGGCACCTTGGGGGATAGCTTATCCTGTATGTGGAGGTGAGTACAATGCTCATAAATGAAGTATGCAAAGAATGTAACCTGACCAAAAAAGCAGTTGAGTATTACACAGAGCAGGGACTAATCCAACCAAGGATAACAGAAAACGGGTATCGGCAGTTCTCCGAGACAGATACTTTGAAGCTCAAGCGAATTGCAGTTTTGCGCGGGCTTGGCTTTTCCGTTCCAGAGATTCGCACAATTCTTGAGAATGATAGCCGTACAGCAATTTACGATGTCCTCAACAGGAAAGAGCTTGAAATCGTCGAGCTGCAAACAAAACAGGCATTGATAAAACAACTTGCGGAAAGCGGCGATTGGGAGCAAATTGAAGGACAAGTGGAGGCGCTTCAAAACAAGCAATCCATATTGAACCGTATCCTTGATAAGTTTCCGGGCTTCTATGGAAAATTCGTATGCTTGCACTTCGCTCCGTTTTTGAGCGAAGCAATCACAACGAATGAGCAGAGGGAAGCGTTTGAAACGATCATCCGATACTTGGACGGCATTTCAATAGCTGTTCCCAGCGATGTGCAGCAGTATCTTGATGAGATTAGAGAAAATGCTGATGCTGCTGTGACGCAAAGCGCATCTGCTGCACTTGCGGCAGCTACGACAGACCCGGAAAAGTATATTCACGACAACAAGGAAATGCTCGAACAATATCGGGCAGTTACGGAATCGGAGGAGTATAAGGCATCTCCCGCCTACCGGCTGCAAGAGTATCTAAAGCAATTCCAAAGGGAGAGCGGCTATAACGATGTATTCATTCCCGCAATGCAGAGGCTTAGCCCCGCTTACTGCGAGTATCACAAATCCCTGCAAGCAGCGAATGAAGTTTTCCTGCGACACTTTCTTTAATGTGTTTCGCTTGCGCCAGCAGGAACACTGTAACGAGTTTCTTAGATATGACAAGTAAAAAAGCACCTGCGCTCAAATTGAAGCGCAGGTGCTTTCGCGTCCACAGATTGCTACCTTTAATTGGATTCCATCAGCAAGGAGAGCCCTATTGTTCGCCAATAGGGCTCTCCTTTCCAACCTGTATTTTCACTTTGTTTTGTTGCACGATACACGTAATATGCTTTTTAAATGTGTTACTCCACTACGAACGGAATGCCATACTCCTTGGCAAAGGATTCAATATAGCTGTCTGCCGGACCGTAGATGGTGAGGTTGTCGCAACCGTAAAAATTTTCTTCGTCATCAATACTGGTTAGTGCATCTGTAAAGTGGAGTTCCATTAACTGGCAGCAGTTGGTAAATGTACCAATACCTACTAATTCCTGCACATTCTCGCCGAGAATGACTTGACGCAGGTTAGAGCAATTCCCAAAAGTCAGTCCTCTGAATACGGTTACACCCTCACAGATTACAAGTTCCACTGATTCATTGTTCGTAAATACTTCTTCTAATTCTTTTACGCTTTCCGGGATCAATACCGCACGCACAGGGTTATTGTTGGCAAAAACGTAATCATAGAAACCCGTAACCGGCTTGCCCTCAATCTCTTCAGGGATGACAACAACGGTATCGCTGCCCGTATAGCTTCTGATTTTGATACCATCATCCTCTACATCATAGGTGAAGTCTTCTGCCGGAGCGACTGCATGGTTGCGAAGCATTTCTTCGGTGATTGGGGAATTAGGGTCAACCTTGGTGTTCTGCGTCTTGTGATCTTCCTCTTCTGCGGTCACAGTGTTGTCCGTACTGCCGGTCGTGCCATCCGTGGCCTTGCCGCCGCAGGCCGTCATACCCAGCACCAGAACAAGTGCCAGAAACAGCGCTGGAAGCTTCTTATTCATTTTGCTCATGATATTTTCTCCTTTTTGGGATAAGTTTTAAAAAATCAGGAAACACCGCAAATAGGGCCAGAAAACGTTCGATCCAATTACATCTTCCGAAATTCTTGCACCTCCGTTCCAAAGTAACCGGATAAATAATAACGCCAGCTGAAAATAGTTTTGTCGGGATCATTCATTAAATATTCCCAGTATAGGCTCCAAATTACCCACGACGCTTCTTCCGATTCGTTGCGTTTGTTAATGCAGATTACGCACAACATGCATTAGATTTGCAACTTCCATATCCGCTCTCAGATACGCATCCGTCATAAGTGCAGGCAAATCTCTGTAGCACTGGTAAATGTACGGGGTGGAGAGTCCACATCAATACGCCGATTTCAAAAAATATGTCAATATTTTTTGCAGAGTTTGCCACTCTATGTGAGAGCCTGTCTGCTATATTCGAAAACATTATAGCATTTGGATGGACAAAAATCAATATCAACTAATAGAAAATACAACAATCACACTAGATCGATATGTCCACGCATCTATGGAACTAAAGTGAGCGAATATGAGCAAGCTGGCTGCGGCGGGGTTTTAATCTCCGCAGTCAAACTTGTGTGCCTATCTAGCTCTCCAGCGCCGGTTTTCCTTTGTAATACAAGCATTTACAGTTTCCTTGTAGCAGAGTGGCAAACTCTGCGAAAAGTGATATAAAATAAAGGTGCCATCTCGCGCATGCAAGATGGCACCTTTTTTAATATTGAGGCACTCCGTATCCGAGGATTTCGTAGTGACCTACGCTGTACTGGTTTACCCGACAGCTATCACCGGAGTTTCCCTCAACGGTATAAACGATACCGTTTTCTACTTTTTGAACAATACCGGTGTGGTCGGATTGTCCGTCCTGCGGACCGGAGCTGCCTATGTTATCCCAATCGAAGAAAATGATCATTCCGGGGACAGGCTCGGCAGAGCCGTCTATCCACTGTCCACGATCTTTAAACCACTGGACGCCGTTCACGCAGCCCGCATATTTCGGAACAACCCCAGTGCCGATATAGCCGCACTGATCGGCACACCAGCTTACAAAACAAGCACACCATTCCACACGGCTTCCGAAACCATACCAAGACCAGTACGGTTCGCCGCCTATATTGCCGACCTGTGAAAGTGCCACGGTGACGATCTGATCGTCGCTGTATCGGATACCGTAAAGTACCGCTGCCCAAATAGAGTTGTTCTCATCCTTGAGCAGCTCGGCAAGATACTCCCGCTGTTCTGCGTCAAAGCCGTATAGGTCAGCCATTTCGTCCACCGTCAAATGAGAAACGATGATATAAAGCGTTGTCTTTGTAACCGTCGTTTCCGTCTGAACAATGTTGCCGTTTCCGTCGTCCGTTTCGGTGATCTCCGTTTCCGAGTGGCTTTCACTGCGGGAAGATATGGAGTTCATCTCCCAAAAGATGTCCGAGAGGATCTGCTTCTTGCTCTCGTCCATCGTGGCAACCTCCTGCGGATTGTTCTTGTCGGTGTTCGTCTTGACTGCATAGACCGCAAGCACATCCTTCCACACGGCTCGACCGCCGCTGATCTCCATATTATCATAGGCTACCGAGTTTTTCTCCGCTTCCATCTTGGCATCGTAATCAGCATTGATTTCCTGCACGGCTGTCTGCATCGACATTCCTGTGCCGGAATCCTCACCGGAAAAGAATATCCCGAAAACCGAGCCGCAAATCAGGGCAATCAGGCAAATCACGACAATGACCGCAACGGCAACCCAGCCGCCTGCGGCGATAGCAGCGACCAATGCTTTGGTCGCCGCTATGATTGCTTTGACTGCGGCAATCGTTGCTTTAACGGCAGCTTTTACACCGGCAACCGCTGCCTTGGCTGTGGCTTTGGCGGCTTGTGCAGCTTTTTGCGATGCTTTCACCGTAGCCTGTGCGGTTTTCTGCGCCGTCTTTGCCGCCTGCTGCGTGGTCTTGATTGCCGTTTTCGTGGTCTTGACCGACCTCTGTGCGGCTTTGGCTGCACCTTTCCCGGCAGTCTTGATGGTTTTCTTACCGGCAGACCTGGCAGACTGTTTGATCGTCTTTTCCGTTTGCTCGACCGCCTTGATGGTCTTATTCCCGGAGGTACGGACAGTCTGCCTTTTTATCGACTCAGCCGCCCGCTTTTCCCGGAACCTCTGAACACCGTCCTTTGCTTTGGACACATTCCGTTTCGTTTCTTCCAGCCCCTTGCGCCCCTGCTTATCAAACTGGTGCGCCGCTTCGTGCGTGATACGGTCAACGCCGCCTTCCACTCGGTCGGAGGCGTACTCCTCGGCATTATGCTCATCCGGGTGCGTTGTGTGTTCTGCCTTTTCCTTCGCCTGCACATAGGCGGAGCGCATACGGTCTGCGGCGATTGCCGCTTTGTCGATCTTCTTGATTGTGCCTTTCACGACATCTCTCGTTTTAATATCAGCCATTGAACCCTCCTTTCCGGGGCGTACCAAAACACCCCTAAATTAAAAATGAGGGGTAAAGGTATAAACACCTTACCCCTCAAAGTGCGGGAGCTGAAAAGCCTTGATATTGCTGGCTTTTTCAGCGCCTATTTTTCGACTCTGCCCGTTTTCTTCTTGCGTACTCTGCCTGCTGAGCTTTGTAAGCTCTTTGAGCGCACTTCTCGCAATATTTCTTTCGGTTGCCCTTCTTGATAATAGGCGCACCGCAGGACACGCACTTTTCAAAGCGTGTGCCAAGAATATCCGCTTCCAGCAAAGGCTCTGCCGGCAAAACAGCTTTGCGGAAATACTTGCAGAGAAGTGAGTATGAGATGCTCTGCACACAGGCGCAGGGTTCTCCGTCATCCAGCGCAAGGCAGTTGCCGTTGTCATAATTGGCACAAAGGCGCTTAATTAGGGCGTTCGCCCTCTGCCGTTGCTTCGGCGTGAGGCTTGGCAGCATCTGCACCACCGTCCTCCGTTATGTGCTTCGCCACGACCACAAGACGGCTGTTGTTGCGGCTGTACTCACAGGTAGACAGCGTAATGAGCTTATCGCTGTATTCGGCGGTCACGCCGGTATCATAGAAAGACAGCTCCTTGCACTTGGCAATGAAGTCGTCAAACTCATTGGCACTCTCTGCGTCTATAAAGCGATAAAACTTGAATGCTTCGGGACTGTCGGTGTAGACCACTGTGCGGAATACGGCAACGATCTCATACTCCTGCTTATCCGTCAGTGTGTTGAAGGTGATTATCCGATGCTCGCACCAAAAGTCTTTGTTCTTGAACTTTTCAAGGTGGGCAAACATCGAACCGTTGGACATATGGTGTCCATAGATGACAAGATTGTCGGACGGCTCCTGCACATCGCAATCCTCCTGCACATAGGGACAACCATAGTCGGAGTATTCCTTATCAAAGCCGTGCTTTAGATAGAAATTCGGCTCATTCACCGACTGCATCACGGGATAATTGATGTTAGTATCTGCAATACTGATCCAGCCCACCAAATCGCCGTTCTGCTGATAAAGCTCTGCAAGCTCCGGCAGAAGCATCTTTTCCTCGGAGTATGGAATCTGCTCCGCCGGTTCCGTTGCAGCATCCGTCTGTGCCGCAGCGTCTACAAGTTCAGCCAGCTCGCCATAAAGCGCAGCTTGCTTATTCGACTCCTTGTAGTGATCGATAATAAAATAGGTGCTTGTGCCGAGAACAGCTACAAGCACCGCAACAAGAATCATACAGATTTTCTTTTTCATTGAATTTCCTTTCTTGACGCCAAAGGCGAGGGTTAAGCACCCTCGCCCGGTTTGGTGGTCATCAGCTTATAGAGCTTCGTGTTCTTGGGGAATTTATTGGCAAACGGTACAAGGCTGGAGCCGACCTTGATCAGTCCGTGACCGGCATCCACATTGGTGATATAGGAAAGCTGGGTGTCCGAGATGTTCAGCAGTTTTGCAAGCTCCAATCTGTCCGTGGATGCCTGATTGAGCATAACAATGAACTCGGAGTTTGCCAGCATCGTTCTTGCCGTGTGGGACTGAAGCAGGTCGTCCACATTCTGCGTGATGCCCGTGGCATAAGCACCGTACTTTCGCACACGCTTCCAAAGGGTGAACAGGAAGTTTGCGCTGTACTCGTGCTGGAACAGAAGGTAGATTTCATCAATGAAGATGAAGGTGTTCTTGCCCTTAGCTCGGTTCTGCGTAATACGGTTCAGAATAGAGTCGAGGACGACCAGCATACCGATGGGCATAAGCTGCTTGCCGAGGTCAAGGATGTCATAGCAGATCAGGCGGTTATCCGTGTCCACATTGGTTTTCTTTGCAAAGGTGTTCAGAGAGCCGTTTGTAAACAGCTCAATGGCAAGAGCGATTTCCTGCGCTTCGGGTTCGGATTGCTTGAGAAGCTCCGCTCGGAAGTCCTGCAAGGTCGGCACCTCGCCGGTGTAGTTGTTCTGCTGATAGGCGCGGTAGACGCTTGCCGTACAGCGGTCAATGATAGACTTCTGCACTGCGCCGAGGTTGTTGCCGCCGATGAGCTGCTCGCACAGGGACATAATAAACTCGGATTTCAGAATAACAGGGTTTGCTCCGTCACCGTATTCCCGGTTCATATCCATCGCATTGATATGGGTGGGAGAAGTGGCAGAGATGTTGATGATCTCGCCGCCAAGTGCTCGAACAAGGGGCGAATATTCTCGCTCCGGGTCAATGATAATGATGTCTGCGTTGCCGGCAAGCACCTGATTGATGACCTCGCCTTTTGCGGTAAAGGACTTACCACCACCCGAAACACCGAGAATAAACTCGTTGCCGTTGAGGAGCTGTCTGCGGTCTGCGATGATCATATTCTTGGAAATAACATTCTGACCGTAGTAAACGCCGTTGGTATGGCAAATATCCTGCACTCGGAACGGGATAAAGACCGCAAGGCTCTCTGTGGTCAGAGTACGGAACGACTCAATCTTGCGGACACCGAAAGGCATCGCCGTATTCAGCCCATCAAGCTGCTGAAACTTGAGAACACCGAACTGACACAGGTGCTTTCTTGCCGTAGTGAGCAGAGCCTCAGTGTCGTTGTCAAGCTGCTCCTTGGTGTCCGCCGTGTGAACCATCGTCAGAACGGCAAACATCATTCGCTGGTCACGGGTCGTCAGGTCATCAAGGAACTCCTTCATTTCCTTGCGCTGTTGTTCAATGTCGTAGGGAAGCTGGGCAGAAAAGTTGTTGTTGGCGTTCTGCCGACGCTGCCAGTTGGTCGCATTGGTTTCCACGCCGAGCAAACGGCTTTCAGCTTCCCTCACGGCTTCATCCGTGGGTACGGGGATAACATCAATGGACATCATCAGATTGCGGTTGAGATCGGTCATTTCGGCAACCATACTGTCCTTGATATAGGAAGCGTACTCCCGCAGGAACAGCACTCTGCCGTATCGCTCACCGATCTTGAAATAGTCGCCCGTGAACTCCATCGAATCAGGGCAGATGAAATCCTTGAAGTCGTGACCCTTTCTGCGGGTTTCCTTGATGTCGAAGCGAAACTCCGTTTCTTCACCGGCACGGTAAAAGTCGTGGAAAATGCGGAGCCGTTCGTCCGGCTCCAGCTCCACGCACTTACTGCCGAGTCGCCCGAAGTGGGCGATCAGGTCAGCACCCACACGGGCAAAGTAGTTTCTCGCTTCCTCCACATTCTTCTTGCATACCGAAATGGTGATGTACTTCTCCTGAATGATAGCGTTTGCGCCGGTTGCTTTATCAAGGAGCATTCGATTGTACTCCTCACGGTACTCGTCAAGAGCATCGCCCTTCAGGGGGAGAAGAATGGTTTTCTCAAAGTTTACACGGTTCAAACGACGGTTGTTAATGGTGATCTTGGTGGTTGCGCCGCTGTCAAGGCTGTTGAGCAGCTCCGAATATTCAAGGAACATAGCTTCCTTATCCTCACGACTGGCGACAGCATAGTTGATGTCGCTGAACTTATAGGTCTTGGAGAACTTATCTCTGCCCACCTGAAAAATACCGTCGTCGTAAATCGCCTTGATGGGGATTACATCCTGGACGCCCCTCGGCACAACAAATCGTTCTTTATCCTGCTTGAGCAGGTTGCGAAGCGTTTTAATCATTGGCTTTTGATACCTCCTTCTGCTTGTGTTCCATTCCCGGCTTCATCATCTCGTAGTAGGTGTTGGTAGAACGGAAGGTCAGTTTCTTTGGCATCAGAAACTCGGATTTGAACCAAGCCCATACGAACTTTTCTGCCGTCATTCCGTTGTATTTGATAAAGCCGAGAGCCGCAAAGGGTGTGGCTCCCAAAATGCACATCCACGATACGGTTTCCGTGCCGACATACGGCTTGAGCAGGAAATAGAGTCCCACTGCCACCACGCAGGCGCAGGCAGAAAAAATGAACTGTCGCATAGACAGTCCAAAGAACATTGCCTCCGTATAGTTGCGGATTTCTCGGTTGATTTTAACTTCCATTGAAGCTCCTTTCTCTGCGATAGCTTTCCTTTGCCTGACGGATTTCCTCGACACAGACGCATTCATCCGCAAGGCAATTCACCTTGCCTTTGCGTCTGCCGCCATAGTACAGACAATATCGACAATCGCAGTCCTCAAAGGTGAACCCCTTGAAGCGGTTATAGATTTTGGTGTTGTTTTTCATAGTGCGCTCCTTACAGTCCCATCATCTCTCGGATAATGCGGTCGCTCATCTTGACCGAGCCAACGAGAACGAGCATATTAAAGAGCAGTTCGCCTATATAACTCCACACCTGCGTGACCGCCGCCGCATCGGGGTTTACTACGGGCGGTGAGGACGCAAAGAGCGAGAAGATGATGCAGGACAGCACGATCACTGCCCCCTCCAAGCAAACGGCGCAGTAGCTTTTGATGAAGGACTTGCCCACATTCTGACTCGGTTCACCGGCGAAGGTGGAAAGCGGAATGGGCGCAAGTGCCGTATACATATAGAGCTTGAAGAACCGCCCATACACGGTCATTATCAGGATGAATGACATTACGGTGATGAACAGCCCTCCGATGAGCGTGACCGCCCACAACGGGATGGACTCAAAGAAGCCGCAGTCCTCGATGGTCGTTATCATTTCAGCCGGTAGAACCGTCTGTTGCGGTGAACCGAAGCCTGCCGAACTCATAATTGTCGAAATCGTTCCCTGCACAATATTGAACAGGGCAAGCATCAGCTCCATACCATAAGTGATAGCACCCTTGGCAATGGCGAAGCGAACGAACAGCTTCAGAGCGTGTTCCGGTTTCTTGACTTCTGTGAACGAGCCGCAGGTTTTGACCATACCGGCAACAAAGAACAGCACAAGGAGTGCAAGTCCGATAGACTGCACTGCGCCGTTGATGTTGACGATCACGCTCCATATCCCACCGCCTTTGAAGTCCTGCGGCGTTGTCGTGATAAGCTGCCAAATCTCTGCCAGCTTCTCGTTCCAAGTTTCCAATGCGTTTTCAAGATTTTGTACGACCCAGTTGTCGCTCACGAAAAGCACCTCCTTTTCATAGAGTTAAGGGGTGCTCCCGCTTTTTCGGGAACACCCCTCGGTGTAAAATTTCTTAGCCGACAATCAGGTCGAGGATTTCCTTTGCAAAGGTGATGATGACACCGCCTGCAAGGGTCAGGAAACCGTTCGCTCGCTGAGAGGGGTCGTGAGACTTCAGGGACAGACCGATCTGCACAACGCCGAAGCCAAGGAGGATAAGACCAATGGCACGGATCAGCCCGAAGATAAAGGTGGACAGGTTGTTGATAACGGTAATGGGGTCGTTGGCGGCAAACGCCGTAACCGAAGTGCCGAGGACGAGTGCTGCACCCATAATGACGGTGCAGTAAATGCGGAAGCCCTTCTTGACCTTGCCGGTCATAGGCAGCTTTTCGGTATGCTTCTCAGTGTTCTTCTTGAAAATGTTCATATTAGTTACCTCCGTAATTTTGTTGTTGTATTGTTGGTGGTTTCTGAGTTGAAATCCTCATCGGACAGCAGCTCATAGGTGGTTTCCGATACCTCTGTATCCGGCAGAGTATCGGGGTCGAGGTACTGCACCTCAATGGTCGCAACATTACTTGTGACCTTGCCGTGCTGATAGACGCCGCCTTTTCCGTCGGCAGTAAGGTCAACGGCGGGGTGCTTGAGAATGTCGTATTTTAAGTCCATCACAGGGAGTTCCCCTCGGATGAACAGAATGGCGTAGCGGTTATCAAGCATACGAACCTCATCCGGGGTCAGAAGCTCTCGACCGCTGATCTGATAGTTGGTGGAATAGTTTCCGCTTCGCCCGGAACTCTTTCCGTAAGTGTTCGTGTCGATGGTTTCCTTGCCCAGCAATTCGCTCACATATTTGTGGGTGGATTGCTCGTTGCCGCCCAAGTAGAGGAACTCATCGCAGTTGCCGACGATGGATTCCCACTGCTTTTCAAACAGTGCCTTGAGCTGTGCCAAGTTCTGAAGAATGATGGACACAAACACGCCACGGGAACGCATAACGGAAAGGATCTTATCGAAGTCGTCCGGCAGGCTGACATTGGCGAACTCGTCCATCAGGAAGTGAACGGGAATTGGCAATGCGCCGCCGTGAATATGGTCAGCGGAAAAGAAAAGCTGCTGAAATAACTGGGTATAAAGGATGCTGACCAAGAAATTGAAGCTGGAATCGTTGTCCGGGATAATAGCGAACAGTGCCACTTTCTTTTCGCCCATAGAGGCAAGGTCAAGCTCATCGGTACAGGTCAGTGCCGCCAAGCTCTCCAAGTTGAACTTTTCAAGCCTTGCGGCAAGGGTGATCTGAATGGATTTCAGCGTCTTTGCCGAACCAGTGTGATAAGAGCGATAGTATTTCAGAGCGATATGGTCGGGTCTGTCCAACTCCAAATCGGCAAACAGACAGTCCAGCGGAGAAGGTCGTGGATCTTCCTCATTGTCGATGGCAGCCGCTTGCAGCATCTCCATAACCATTGCAAAGTTCTGCTCATCCTCCGGTGCTTCGTAGTGAAGATAGTAGACGAGAGCAGACAACAGCATTGAAGCTGAGGTATCCCAAAACGGGTCGTTGCTTTGTGACCCCTTTGGCGTTGTGCTCTTGAACAGATTTGTAACAAGCCGTTGCACATCGTTGTCCGAATGGAGATAGACAAACGGGTTGTAGCAGTGGCTCTTTTCCATTGAGATCAGATCGAGAACTCTGATCTCATAGCCCTTTTTCTCCAACAGATTTCCCACATCCCGGACGATCTCGCCCTTTGGGTCAAGAATCACGAAGCTGGTATTTGCCTGCATCAGATTCGGCTTACAGTAAAAGCGTGTCTTACCGGCACCGGAACCGCCGCAGACAAGGGTGTTCAGATTGCGGCGGTGTTTCTTGCCGTTGAGTCCGATACGGACTGCCTGTGTCATCAGCTTGTTTTCGGACGGTGGGTTCTGCCGGTATTTCTTGTCCACGGCTTTGGCATTGCCCCATTTTGCGCTACCGTGTTCCTCCCGGCGTCGGTAGTTCCTGCGTGTAGAGAAGTAGATACCGATGCCCATTCCATAGCAGAGAAGCAAAACGAGGACAGTTTTTACACTGTCCTCGCAAAGCACTATATGAAACGGGTCGCTCATCACATTCATCAAGCTCGGCAGTATCTCCGGCAAGCCACCCTTAACGGATGGTGCAATGAGAAGTCCGAGCCACACAATCGGCAGGATGCCGAGTACGGCGAGAATGATGGAGGTCTGTCTGTCGTTATCTCGATTCACGACAGGAGCAGTCCTTTCTTTCCACTACCTTGAACTTTTTTTTTGGGGCATACCCGACCTTAATGATAAGATCATCCACGGCATCGGTGGATTTACCCTCATTCATCAGTTCGGTTTTGGTATCGTTCAAAGCTCGAATCACTACGCCGTGTTCATAATCGTCCAAGGCGATGTGATAGCGTTCCTCTTTCATCGCTCACACCTCATCTTTCCTGATCTTTGCTTCGGTCTGCTCGGCGACGGTAGATTTCCTCCGACACACGAGAGCCGATCTCGCTCATCGCAGAACGGGTCTTGGAAAGCTCCGCACGAATTTCCTTTGGGGACTTGCCCGCCAGCTCCTCTGGGATACGGTCAATGGCGAAGTTCTTCACATCCACGCCGAACTTACGGCAGAGCATATAACCGACGCAGACAGCAGAGAAGCCCATATCCCTGCGGCTGTATGCTTCGCAGTTCATTGCAAGCTGAGCGTGACCAAGCTCCTGTGCCACGCACTGGCATAGCGCAACGCTGTTCCCAATGTCCCTCTTGATATAAAGCGTCTGATCCTCGTTCTTATAGAGCGCTCCCATATTGGGAGAAGGCAGTTCCTCCACAGTGCTTACATCAATGGGAGCCGTGTCGAGCATAATCGCAACGAGCTTTCGGGGGTCACGGTCAAGAGTGGGTGCGGCAGGTTTCTTGCCGCTGGTCTGCGCCACATCGAATACCTTCTTGACATTGTAGGCAATGCCGGTGGAGCCGTCATTCTTGGTGTACTCCACGGGTTCGAGGATGGACAGACTCTTAGCACCTTTGTTGACCTTCACGCCGTCCTCCTGCCAATCACGAAAATCCTTAAGCTGAGTTGCCTGCGGCTGCTGCTTATAAATGAGCAGAGCGTTGGCGGCAGAATAGCGATCCATTCGTGCCTGCGTATCGAGATATGCCCTGAACTTGTCGGGGTCGCTGACGATCTCGGTTGCGGTATCGTCGATCATCTGATACACGGCATCCTTCTCCGCCTTTTTCTTGGCGGCGTATTCCTCCGGGGAGAGCTGCGGACGAGCCGCAGCCCCGGACTTCTTAGGGGTGAAATTGTTAGTCATAGCTGATTACCTCTCTTTCGATTTCTTATGCTTTTTCGGCTGGGTGTGAACCGTCTGACGGTTCGGTTCTGGAGTCTTGCTTTTCTCCTTGGAAAGCGCAGGCTCGGCACGATCTGCTTCCTTGTCAGCTTTTGCAGCAGTCTTGTAGCGCTCCAGCTTTTCTCTCACGGAAGGCTTCTTGTCTGCCTGCTTTGCTGTACCCCGGTCAATAGCCGTACCGCTGATCTCGGAGCTTCGCTCGGACGGAGGGCTTTTTTCCGTCTTTGCGACCGTAGGGTTTTCGTGGGACTGACCTTCTTTCTGCAAAGGCTTTCCCATTGCTTCCTCCACGATGATCTCGCCCTTGGTTTTGGTCGGCACTTCCCGTGCCACCGCTTCACGGTCAGCCTTGTCCTGCTCTGCCTGCGTGATAACGCCTGCCTTATCGACCTTGCCGATCTCGAAGCGTTCCACAATGCGCTGAATTTTGGAAGCGTCCTCTGCACGGGCGATAATATCCACAGGTACATCATCTCCCTTGGCGCTTTTATCTCTCAGGACACAGTAGAGAACGCCATAGCGCTTTGCCTGTTTGGTGAACTGTGCCAAGTCCTTGTTCGGGATAGAAAAGACCTTCAGTTCCTTGCCGGACTTGATCATATTGGTGAGCCGTGCCTTGCCTTTGGTCTGCTGTTCCTGCTTCAGCACGGACACGAGAAGCAGGGCGACATTCTTTGCCGCCGAGCCTGTAAGTTTTGCGGCAACTTCAAAGCCTTCAAGCGAGAGCCTGACGACCTGCTCAGCCGCATCACCGCCGTTGTTCATAGTTGCGGTTCTCCTTTCGTTTTGATTTTTCTTCCTCTGCTCGGACTGCATCCACCTTTTCTTCGATAACCTTGGAACGGGCAGCAATGTCCTGACAGAGTTTGACCTCCTTGCGGAGTTCTTTCAGCTTCTCGCTGAGAAGTGAGATACTTGCCTTTGCCTGTGACAGCTCTGCATCTGTGATGTTCACTTTTCGTATTTCATTTCGGAGGTGCGTTCTGCCGGCAGTTAAGGTCTTGATTTGCTCCTCGACCGAGTGCTGATATGAAAAAAGCTGCTCGTCTGTACCGATGTGGTGCTTGCCGAGCAGCGTGACTTGTTTGGTGAGTTCATCTATCTTCATCAGATCTTCTTTGAAAAGGTAGTGGACTCGTGCGTGATTCTGTTGTCCTGCCTTGTACTTCGGCAGATAGCCGAGCCGGTAGCAGTAGTAAAGGTACAACCCATACAGACCGCCGACTTTTCCAATTCTGTCGCTCCGTGTTCTGAGCCGGTATTGCTTCGGTCGGTAGGTTTTAGGCTGAAACGGCTCGAAGTCGATGTTATCACGGTTTTCAATGAGGCGCTGTGTAATGCGCTCTTTGGTGTATTCCTCACCGAGCCTGTGCAATCGGATCGGGCGTTCATCACCCTTGCCCCTAATTGTCCAATACTTCCGCTTGGGATTGGAGCCGAGGGTGTATCCCATCTCAGACAGATGATATTCAAGTTGCCGAAGGTTGTGGCTCATTGCAATGGCTTCATCCAATGCAGTACGGGCGAGGTTGTAGCGTGTAGGCATCCCGGCTTTGTCCTTTTGCGTCAGGATGCGGGGCGATTGATAGGCTTCCGGGTTCTGTACCACGGACAGTCCATGTTCCAAGCAGACCTCATCGGCAATATGGCGGAAGTACCACCACGCTTTCTCTTTGTTCTGCAATCGCTTGCCGTCCCTGAACGAGACGGAGTTCACAACGAAGTGGCAGTGAAGATGCTCCGTATTCAGATGCGTTGTCACAAGGACTTGAAACCGGTCGCCCCACATTCTTTCTGCGAATGCCATACCGACCTGCTGTGCAAGCTCCGGTGTGATGTCGGTTTCTTCAAAGCTGAGATAACCGTGATAGGCTTGGATGCCATCCGGCTTGTCGAATTGCTCTTTCACCGTGATGAACTGCTCACGGGCAGTTTGCGGGTTACAGTGGATGCCCTCACAGAACAACTCCCGTTCTGTTTTCTCTCCATCCTTTGCATAGGCGACTACATCACGGAGTGCTTGATAATCGGCGTTGCTGTACTTCGACTTTGACTTTGTGGTTTTCTCAGGATTGGAAGCGTAGTCGAGAACGGTCGCAAGGCGAACCGTGACCGGCCACAGCTTACTTACTGCCATTTCAGGTTGCTCTCACCGGGACGAAGAAACTGACGCTCCATATCTGCCTGAAACTTGTGCAGGCGATCCAACTCACTGTTCAGCTTCTGTGTGTCGATAAAGCCGAGGGCATTTGCCTTAACGGAGATCTGATGGATGTTATTGCCGATGGCGGAGAACTCCCGCATCGCATCGTAGAAACGGTCATCGGGCTTCTCCTTCGGCTCATATCCACGGAGCAACAGACGGACGAGCGCCGCTTCAGACAGGCAGGTTTTCTTGGCTTTCTTCTGCAAGTCCTGCGCTTCGTCACGGGAAAACCAAAACTGTTTCTTGATCGTTCTTTTCATAAATGAATTTCATCCTTTCTTTGAAATGTGTGGTGCTTCTTGCACGGGGTATTAGGGGGTTCCCCTAACGAGCGATTTACTGTTTTTGTCCGGTAGGAGTAAAAACAGTCTGCTCGTTAAGATAATACAGAGCGTTCGGGGAACCCCGTTCTCATTGAGATTAGCGTTCTTTGTCCGCCCTGACGGGCTTAAAAGGCACGGCTACGATCCCGTCGTTGACTCTCATAAAGCGTTCGGGATACTTGAATTTCTCACGGTATTTCTCCGCAAGGTCAGGCGGGAGGGACTGGAACTTCTCTACCTCAAATGGAGCATAGGCAACGAAAAACTTCCCGCAAATGATGTCCTGCATCTCACGGGAGTTCTCCTCATAAACCGCCCGATTCGGGGTCAGTCCGTTGACCTTGCCCTCCTCATTGCAGATGATTGCGACCTCATCTTCAAAGGGCATATATTCCTCAATGTCGCCACCGACAACCGCCTGCATTGCCTCCAAGGTGTCGTCGATCTCAATCATCTTGGGGTACTTGTTCGGCTCCACAAGCAGGACGGAAATCTTTCCACTACCTGCTTCTACCGGCTCCTTGCAGAGAGATTTGTCGAAAGAAATCGACTTGAACCCGATACTGTCCACGAAGTAGAAGCCGGGATTCAGGGTGTCGCTCTCCCTGATTTCGACTACATCCGACACGGAAAGAGAGCGTCCTTTGTAGTCAGCGGGATGATCGATATTAAATTTCTCATAGATGGTTTCAAGGGAATTGCAATCGAGCTTTCCATCATAAACTCGGTCGTAAAGAACGGGATCGACCTCCTTGGAGTGCTGAAATCGTTCAAGGGTATCCAGTCCCAAGAAGCAGATACGGTTGTCGTCCCGATCCGTATTGATCTGATAAATGCTGAACTCAGTCATCGTTCATTCGTCCTTTCTTTGGTTTTGTTGCGGCGGATACCAAGCTGAAAACAAAGAAAGTCATTGTAGTCCTTACCGCAGGGCGGTGGGCTGTCAATGACTTCATACTTGCTCGGCAATATGGTTTTCAGCGCAAGGCTGGCTTTTCTCCCGGCATTATCGTTGTCGAAGTGCAGGAAGATTTTCTTACTCTGTGGCTTCTCATTGAGGTACTTCACAAGAGCCACAGGGGTAGTGCTGTCCTCGATTTTCTCCTTGGGCAGATACACACCGGCGAGGGAAACAAGGTTGTCTTTCCGCCAATCTCTGCCCGCCATCTTTTCAAGCGACGCATAGGAAAGCAGGTCAATGGCACACTCAAAGAGATGCACCGTGCCGCTGTCGCTGTCTGCGATCCGAAAAGAATAGTGCTTGTCACTGCCGGAGCAGTCACCCAAAACACGGCGGTCATTGGTCGCTCGGTAGGACGCATAGCGAGGAGTATTTTTCTCATCAAAGCCAACGCACACAAGGTTGTGGTATGGAAGGCTCTCAAAGATCAGCCCCTTGTCAATGCAGTGTTGGATGATGGCATAGTCGATGCCCCTACCGAAAAGATACTCTGTAATTCTTTCTGTGGAAGCACTTTTATCCGGCAGAAGCAAGACCTTCGGCTCCGTTTTCTGCTGGGGCTTGACTGTCATTGACGGCATCACCGCCGCTTTTCCCATCAGCGTTTCAACCGCCTCTACAAAAGAACAGCCCTTGACTTTCACAAGATAGTCAAGGGCATTGTAGCCGCCGATGCGCTGTGACCACCACATCCACTTGCCGTTAGAAATCTTCAGGCTGTCGTGGGTTCGGGTGGTGTAGTTGTTGCCGGAAATGCGGACAAGCTCCTGCGGCTCACAGCTTTGCAGATAGGTCAACAGGTCGATTTGCCGTGCCTGTTCCACCACCTCCGGTGGGATATACGGCATAAAATCACCTGCTTTCCCGTTGCTGTTTCTTCTCCTGCCGTTGCAGGCTCTTATCCGCTTCCGTTTCGATGGAGTCTCGGATGGTATCCATATGCTCGGTTTCTCTGTCCCGGAACTCCTTATACACATCACTCAGAGGACAAGGGGAACGAAGCAAAGCCCTTGCCTTTTCCGGCTCAAGCTCCAGCTCCTCCATACACATTATCCGCCCACTCGTTTTCACCAGCGTGCCGCGGAAAGCAACGATGGCCTTTCCGTCCGGCTTGACAAAACAGATGGCTTTCGTTTTTCCCGCGTCTCCGCCGTGCATGGCGGTACTCTCTCTGTCAATTTTCAGGGAGCAAAGGTTCGGATTATTCTTCATGCTCTGGATCATGGCAGCCCACTCATATCCACTCGTCAAGCCGCCGTCAACCGTCTGATCGCCGCATTGTATCAGCTTATCCATGACCTCCGGTGTGAATTGATCCAGCATCTGTCCGACCGTTTTATAGCTGGCAATATCCAGGTCTTTTCCGATGGCTTCTCTGAAATTACTGTCAATATATGTCAAGTTTTCGAGCAGGAGGAGTTCTTCTACTGATATATCCATGCTATCACTCTTTTCTGTTCAAAACATCTTTCATTCTCTCAGAGGATATCCACCGTCCCGCCTGTGCTCACCGTGCAGTGATATTGCAGCGTATACGTGTCCTCATTCAAATAGCTGTACTGATTGAATTCGGAGATTTCCTCCAATTTTTCCGAAGATTCCACCAACGTCACCAGATGGTCGCCGGAGTAACCATTTTCCGCACACCACGCACCGAACGCTTCGCAGAATTCTTTCATTTTTTCATCCGTCAGATTCAGATAAAAGTAAATATGACAGCTTCCGCTGCAGTTTCCGGCGATCTTTCCGGCTGCCGCGTCATCCGTGCTTTCGAGCGTTGTTTTTACGGAATCCGGCCCGATGACCAGCACATTTCCCGACTGAAAATAGTCCTTTACATATTGCGCAATTGCTTCCTCATAATAAGGACGCACATATACTCCGATATAATTATCCGTAAACGTTCCATTTTCGTTATAACCCGCCGGACGCACCGTAACGATGTCCCTGCTGGAGGAACCGCCGCGAGGGTACACGGACAGCCACTCGGTATCAAAATAGCCCGCCGAATACTCCAGATAGCGGAACTCCACGCCGGGGTATTTTTCATCCAGATAGCACAGCATCTTTTCCATACGGCAAATCGCGCGCTTCTGCGTCTGTGTCAATTTGTCGTATTCCTGCGGCAGGTTCTCCTTTTTCAGAATCTCCCGCTGGCGCTCGGAGAGCTCCAGATGCTCCGGCGGTAAGTCCAGTCTGTTTGTCTTTGTATCCTCACGGTTATCCATTCTTCCGCTGCACCCCCATAATCCAAATAGGATAAGCCCTGCGCAGAAAAGCGCAAGCACTTTTTTATAATATCTCATCGCGTCAATATACCTCCCTTCGTTCGCCCGGCCACAGGTGCTGTCAACCCTTCCAGTCCTTTGCCGCACCGTTATCCGCCTGTTCAAACAGCAGGCTACCGGTTCGGATGGCCTGTGCCGTCCTTTCAAACAGCTCTGCCATCGCCTCACCGAGCTTCTGCATATCTTCAGCGGCAGTCTGAAGCTCCTGCACCATTGCGCCCCTGGAGCTTGAAAGGGAAAGAGACAGCGTTCTGCAGCGAACCTGCCGGCTCATTTTTGCGCTTTGTACTTCTCTGAACCGGAATGGAGAGCAGCTCTCTTGTACGCTCTCCAAGTTGTTTTTCAATGGCTGTCAGCCGTTCTTCCGGCAAATTGAGGGACGGATGACGGGTGAACTTGAAGTCCACCATTCGCCGCAGCTGCGCTTTCTGCTTTGCACCCATTACCTCTTTGCACACATCCTCATAGGAAATGCGGTAGGGATTGGAACGGGTCTTTGCATACGCACTCAGGTTCTTGAAATCATCCGGCATTGCATAGTTGAACAGCGACAAGCCGTTATCGAAGATGGGTGCAGGGGCGATAATTTCACCCGTGTGATTGTTCCGCAGCAAGCCGAAGTTGCCGAAGTGTCTGTCCTCGTTGTAAATCAGGGCATCGAAAACCAGCATACTGCAAAGCTGCTCGTAGAACTCGTCGCCCAAGGTCTTGTAGTAATCCAGGCAGGCTTTCAGCGTCGTCTTGCGGAGAATACGCCCGATAGGGACGAAAGAGGTATCAATATCCGTGAACAGCCGGCACTTGGAAGCAAGAATACCTTTCCAGTTTTCCAAGTCGTACTGTACGCAGCCGATGCCCATCTTGTCTGCGATCTGACAGGCATAATACTCGCTGTACGGCTCGTTTCCGGTGTTCGCAGCACCCTCCGTGCCGCCCTTATACAGATAGATGCCGTCGTCCTCCACAAAGCGCCAAGCCTTCCGCAGCATACCGTTGGTAGTCAGCTCCGGTGAGGTGGAGAATGCCTCCCGACTGCCGCCAACGCCGGTATAAGCCACCAGTGACAGCGCTTCGGAGAAGCGGTTTTCGTAAAGGTTGTAATCGGCATACTTGCCGTCAAAGTCGGCGGGGACGACCCAATAGCTGTCGTTGAGGGACAGCCCCATACAGACATCAATGATGCCCTTCGTGTTGTTTACGCTCAGCCCCAGCGTCTTTAAGATTTCATCTACAAACTGCCGGTTCTTCGGAATCACCCGTCGTTCCAGCCACTTCACAACGCCCTCGTTTGTCAGCTCCAAGTCGAGGGGAAACAGCTTTTGCTTTGCCGTTTCGGTGTGAAGAATTGTCGCCTGCAAGCCCTCCAAGCCTCTTTCCTCCAGCGTGAAGGTCAGCAGTGTTTCATCATAAAGGCGCAGGCTATATACTTTTTCCATTGTGCTGCTCCTTTCCTCAAGCATTACGGACACATCCTTGTCAAGTGCCTCTGCGATCTTGAGCATCAGGTCAAGGGAGAGGTTTTGCGTTCCTTTTTCAATGCGGCAGATGTTGGAACGCTGGGTTCCGATGCGCTTTGCAAGCTGCTCCTGCGACAATCCTTTTTCCAGTCTTGCCTGCGTCAGCTTCTGCACAATGCTTTGCCTTGCCGCCAACAGTTCCTTTTCGGTCATACAAAACCCTCCCTTCTGATCCATTATAATGTTATCATATATGATAACGATTGTCAAGAGGTTCGGCTATCTTTCCAAGTCCCTCGGTTTCTTTTCTGGCAGTTCTTCACCCTCATCGGGTTCACCGCCGACGATTTCGTTCTCACGCTTATCCACATTGAGCAGGGCATTGAGTTCGTTCAGCCGGTCGGTCTTGGCTTTCAGTTCTCCCTCCTGCGGGAACGGTCTTTCCACATCGACCTTCGCAGTTTCAAACTGCTTTTTGAGGTTATCAAGCTCCATTTCGTTCATCTCCAAACGCTTTGGAAGCCCCTCCAGCGCATTATCCAAGCGGGTGATATTACCGAAGGTGTCCGTGCCGAGGGTTACGGGATAGCCAAGCTCACCCTTGAGCCGCACTTTGTATTCTCTTGCTTCAAAGTACAGCTCCATCGTAAAGCCACGGTACTCACCGAGGGGAATGGGGTCGGGATTTGTCATTGCCTTACACGCCTCCAAGATAGCGTTGCCGGCATCCGCTTTCTCTGAACAGAAAGCACCCTTGACCGTCATGCCCACAAAGGTTTCATCAGACGGCTTCGGGTGCTCTGCCACTCTTTCCATATCGGATTTTAATCCCGCAATTACATCAGAGCGCCGTGCGATCTCCTGCGGATAGAACTTGATGATCTTATCCTCCAAAGCATATTTTTCGGAAAGGAAGCTGGACTTTAAGAGCCGCAATTTCTGAACCTGAATATCCAAGTCCATCTTCTCCTTGATGTGGGGATTGCCGGTCGCCAGCATTTTGATTTCAGCGTAAGACAGCGCGGTTTCGTCAATATCCTCGCAGGAGCGTACCGGCGATTTGCTGGTCATTATCTGCGAAGCGAACTTCTGCTTGCCTTCCACGAGCTGATACAAGTAGGCATCAAAGGTTTCCTCCGTTACGAAACGATAGATGTGAACCTCTGCATTTTCGTTGCCTTGCCGGATACTTCTGCCGAGCCGCTGTTCCAAGTCAGAGGGTCGCCACGGGCAATCGAGATCGGAGGATGCGGCAAGTTTGTTCTGCACATTCGTACCGGCTCCCATCTTCTGCGTACTGCCCATCAGGATGCGGACATCCCCTCGGCGTACCTTCTTGAACAGCTCCAGCTTCTTTGCTTCGGTATCTGCTTCGTGGATGAACTTTATCTCATCGGCGGGTACGCCACGGGCAATCAGCTTCTGTCGAATGTCGTCATAGACATTGAAGGAGCCATCGTTTTTCGGCGTAGACAGGTCGCAGAAGAATAGCTGGGTCAACCGTTTCTCACTGCCACGCTCCCAAGTTTCAAACATAGCGTCCACGCAGGCGTTGAGCTTGCTGTCCTCAAAATCAGGGAGCAATGGATTGATAAGCCGCTGATCAAGAGCCAGCTTTCTGCCGTCGTTTGTGATCTTGAGCATATTATCCACTCTTGCATCAACCATACCGTTCCGCACCCTTTCGGCTCTTTCCGCAAGCCCCGCAACCATATCCCTTTGGATTTCAGAGGGCTTCACCGAGATGTTGTGAAAGACCGCTTTCGGCACTGGCAGGTCAAGCATATCCGCTGTTTTGATGTCTGCGATTTCCTTAAACATCGCCATCAGCTCCGGTAAATTGTAGAAGCGGGCAAAGCGTGTTTTGGCTCGGTATCCCGTTCCTTCGGGTGTTAGTTCTACTGCCGTAATGGTTTCTCCGAAAGTGGAAGCCCAGGCATCGAAGTGCTGCAAGTTGTTCTGAACAAGGGTGTTGTACTGCAAGTACCGCTGAATGGTGTAAAGCTCGACCATTGAATTGGAGATCGGCGTTCCTGTCGCAAACACTACCCCACGCCCTCCGGTCAACTCGTCCAAGTACCTGCATTTCATAAAGAGGTCGCTGGATTTCATCGCTTCGGTTTGGGCGATGCCGCCTACATTCCGCATCTTAGTAAAGAGGAACAGATTCTTATAGTAGTGGCTCTCATCAATGATAAGTCTGTCAACACCCAACTCCTCAAAGGTCACTGTATCATCCTTTTTGGATTGGTCGTTGAGCTTATCGAGCTTCTGCTTGACAGATTTCTTTGTGCGTTCCAGTTGTTTTACGGAGAAGTTATCTCCACGGTTCTTTTTCAGTTCCGTAATGCCCTCCGTAACTTCATCAAGCTGCTGTTCGAGGATCGCCCGCTGCCGTTCAATGGACATCGGTATTTTCTCGAACTGCGAATGCCCGATAATGATGGCATCGTAATCGCCGGTGGCAATTCTGCCGCAGAACTTTTTGCGATTCTTGGCTTCAAAGTCTTTCTTCGTTGCCACCAAAATGTTGGCTGAGGGATAGAGCTGTAAGAACTCCGATGCCCACTGCTCAGTGAGGTGGTTGGGTACGACAAACAGGGATTTACTGCACAATCCAAGCCGTTTGGACTCCATCGCCGCCGAAACCATCTCGAAGGTTTTCCCTGCGCCCACGGCGTGTGCAAGCAGCGTATTCCCGCCGTATAGGATGTGCGCCACCGCATTTCTTTGGTGTTCCCGAAGCTCGATTTCCGGGTTCATACCACTGAAAACGATGTGGCTTCCATCGTACTCACGGGGACGCAGGCTGTTGAATTTATCGTTGTAAAGGCGGCAGAGCCGTTCTCTGCGCTCAGGGTCAGACCAGACCCAATCCTGAAAGCCCTGCTTGATCAGCTCCTGCTTTGCCTGTGCGATTGCCGTTTCCTTCTTGTTCAGAATGGCTTTCTTTTTGCCGTCTGCGTCCTCTACATAGTCGAAGATGCGGACATCTTTAAGGTTCAGTGTTTCCTCGATGATCTTATAGGCGTTGATGCGCCCCGTACCGTAGGTACTGTATGCCTTCACATTGCTGCGGTCATAGGACTTGCCCTCAATATTCCACTCGCCGGTATAGGCAGAGAAATGAACCTTGATGTTCCACTGTGCGTACCTCGGTGTTCCCAAGAACTCAAACATAAACTGTTCGACAATTTCGGTCGGCAGCCAAGTAGCACCAAGCCGAACGGCAATCTCGCTGGCGGTCAGGTCTTTGGGCTGCACCAGTTCCAGTGCTTCCACATTGACGGTGTAATCTTCGGGATAAAGCTCCGCCGACTTTCGGGCGAGTACCAGCTTTTCCCGGACATTGCCGGAGAGGTATTCGTCTGCCATCAGGTACTTTGCCTGCGTGGAATTGCCGTACCCGTGCATCGGGTTCAGAAAGATAACGCCCTTTAAGTCCGCGAAGATTTCTTCCTCGGTCTTGCCGGTCAGCTCGCACATATAATCCATATCCACACGGGCTTTTTCGCCCATAGAAACGGCAAGTGCTTCGCTGGAGGTATCTACGGAAGTGACCGGGGTGTGTGGTTTGATGGTTCGTTTGTAGAATATATCCGCCTTGCGTTCAAGCTGTCCTTCATCACCCAAGACCTCAAGAGCAGAGAGCAGAGAAAAGGAGCTGTCCTGTGAAAAGGCGGAGATGTTGGCACGGCTGTTGATAAGTCCATACTGCTTGGAAAAGGTATCATAAAGAGCGTTTAATTGCTCCTGCTCCGCTTTGATTTCCGAGTCGGGGTAATCCTCTGTCTGTAATTCAATCAGCTTTCTGACCGAATCACGGATGCGGATCATACCCTTTATGCGGTTCTCTGCGGTAGCGGATACCTCCACCGGAGCCATACGGCTGTTTTCTCGGAAGTAGATTTTATCGTCCAGCACCGTATAGGAGAAGTTACGGACGGTGGGATCTGCGGGAATGGAATTGTCCTCCTCTGCAAGCTCATCCTCTACCTCATATGCGGTCAGCTCACCGTGAATATTGGAAACGGCTTCGCCGAGTTGCTCGGCAAGGTCTGCCCCCTCGTAAGGGACGCAGGTGGCTTCGGGACCGAAACGCCCCGACACCATTTTCATCTCTCCGAGTATCATTTCGGGATGCTCAACAAAGTAGCCGTTCATCAGGATACCGTTTTCATCCGTGCCGAGCTGTACCCAATCCGGCTCTATATCCACAATGCGGTCACGCTTTTGCAGAATAAGAATGTCCGAAACGACCTCCGTTCCGGCGTTACCCTTAAAGGTGTTGTTCGGCAAACGGATAGCACCAAGCAGGTCGGCTCGCTGAGCAATATATTTACGGACAGCGGAGTTTTCCTTATCCATCGTACCCTTGCTCGTAATGAGCGCCATTACGCCGCCCGGACGGAGCTTGTCCAAGGATTTGGCGAAGAAGTAGTCGTGAACGAGGAACTTGTGCTTGTCGTAACGCTTGTCAGGAACCTTGAAATCCCCGAAGGGTACATTCCCCACAACGGCATCAAAGAAGCTGTCGGGGAGGTTGGTTTCCTCAAAGCCCTGTGCGGCGATAGAGGACTTTTGATATAACTGCTGTGCGATACCGGCAGAAATTGTGTCCAGTTCTACACCGTAGATCTTGCTTTCCTTCATTTCTTCGGGAAGCATACCGATAAAATGCCCGATGCCGCAGGACGGTTCCAAGATGTTGCCCTCACGGAATCCAAGCTGTTTCATCACCTTATACACAGCATTGATAACCGTTGGCGGCGTGTAGAAAGCGGTCAGAGTGCTTTCTCTTGCGGAAGCGTATTCCTCCGGTGTCAGGATGTTTTTCAGCATCCCGAACTCTGTCTGCCAAGAACCGGCTCGCTCATCAAAGGCTTCGGGAATACCGCCCCAGCCAACATACTTGGAAAGAATGATCTGCTCGTCCGGTGTGGCGAAGCGGTTTTCTTCCTGACACCTTTTCAGAACGGTGATCGCCGCATAGTTGCGGTGGAAGCGTTCTTTCTTGTTGACCTCCTCGACCTCGTGAGAAGCAAGGTCAAAGGTATGACGGTCTGCCATTGGGATTTCGGGATGAATGTCAAAGGACTGCACCCGGCTTTTCTTCGGATGCTCCCAAACAGGGGTAAGGGGTGCTTCCACCTGTGCAAGTTCTTCCTCGGAGAGATAAACAAGGTCATCAAAGGACAGTGCTTGCAGTCCTTTTTCGGTCAGTTCTTCAATGGACGAATACTGCTCACTGCGGACGACTTTGCCGTCTGCAAGAGTTTCGATGCGGAAATCCACAAGGTTGACCCTTGCCTGTATTTCGTGCTTGTCATCCTCTGTGGTGGTGTAGGCAATACCTACATTGGTAAGATCGGTGTAGTCCGCACCATCCTCACGCTGATACTCCTCACGACAAAAATCATCAATGAGATGTTTCGCCTTGTCCAGAGCATTTTCCGGCAAATACGGGCTGTTGATGATCTCAAAGCCCTTGGGCGGTGGGTCAAGCTGGGTGATAAAACTGTGCGGAATGGTGTTGCCGTCCTTGTCCTTATACAGAACAATACTCATCGGCACACCGTAGTAGTTTTCCTCCTTGATGTCCTTCTCGAACTGATAAGGACTGGTGTACTCGATGCTTTCACCGACCTTGCCGTCCGTGCCGAGATAGTCGATCCTACCGATAGGTTTGGACTCGATGGGTGCTTCCTTCGTGGTGGAAACCACGGTGCGGGTAATGCGTTTACCGTCCTCCAAAGCGTTGACCGCTACATCGTACCCTCTGTCGGTCAGCATTGTAAGGTAGGTTTCCAAGCGGTGCTGCGGAAATCCCACCATAGGGACACGGGTGTTGTGATCGACGGCACGGGTCGTCTGCGTCAAATCAAGGGCTGTCCCGACGACCTCTGCGTCATCAGCATAGGCTTCAAAGAAATCTCCCATCTGATACAGTACAAGGCTACTCGGATTGTCTGCTTTGGTTTTAAGATACGCCTGATAGAACTCCGGCAAAGCAGCATCCTTTGACTTTTCTCTTTCTGCCGTCTGTCTGATACGCTCCACAACACTTTGCGGCAAGTCCTGCACATAGAAGGTGATCTCACCTTCGGGGGAGATATGAGCAATGTTCTGATAGTCCCCATTGACCTCCACGGCACGGTTCCAAACGGTCAGACCGTTGCCGAGATAGCCCATCCCGATGTCGAACTCAACCGCCTTTTCTTCGGGCTGTTTAATAGCGACCTTCAAATGGTCATTCAGCGGGTTCTCCTGCACCTTGCTGTCGAACTCAGTTCTCGTCATTTCCTTGTTGAAAAGCGGAAACTGCGTATCATAGAGCATTACACGCTCATCATCAAAGGACAGGATTTCATACTCGTTTGCGCCGAGATAGACGGTGCTGCCGAGGTGGTACTCATATCGCTCATTTTTCGGCTCTGCCTTTTCGGAAGGTGCGGTAGACAAGATTTCTCTCTTCCTGCGTTCCTCGGCAAGCTCTGCTCGGCGTTCCTCCTGCCTTTGCAACCATTCAGGATACTGTGCCTTTTCCTTGGGGTTCAGGTAACGGTCGAGTTTTATCAGCTCGGCAATGCGCTTCTCTACCTGACTCCATTTCAGGTCGATATGAGGTTTATCGCTTCCGATGCCTTTAGAAATACGGATACCTTTGCCGTCGTGCTGCTCATCAATATTGGCTCCAACAATAGCCGGATAGACTCCGCCCCAGCCGTATTCATTTTTCAGAAAATCTGCGTTTTCCTTTGCAGACAGGCTCTTTTGGAACTGCTCATAGATTCGCATTTTCCCCTCAGAGATGCCGCTGCCACGGGTGAGAACTGCGTCGATGATCTCCTGAGAGAAAGTAAAAGCAGAGGGCTTTCGTTCCTCTGCTCCTGCTGTCATCAAGCTCAACTGCCCGTCAATGGACGGCAGCGGCTTTGCCGTGTCGTAAAGCGCACCCAAGAGCCGCATCGCTTCAAAATGCTGGGCAATTACGCCCCAATCATAGAAGCTCTGTGCTGTGCGGGAGAGATAACTGCCCTCCCAAAGCTGCAACACATTCTGATAGGTCTTGTAGCCGCACCGTCTGCCATCGCTCAGGATGACCTCGGTATAGTCGTTGTTGAAAATGCGCTTGATATAAGAAATACGGGCGTTCTCATCAGCGGTAGCTTCAAAGAATGCCCGTATCTCGTCTTTACTTGCTTTCAGGTGCGGCGTAGTGCCGAGGATTTCACGAATCGTATCATCGCCGCCAAAGAACGGCAGGCTTTTATCCTCATTTCTTCGGTCGTAATAGTCTAAGCGAAGATTACCTCCGCCATCACGATCTCCTGAACCCGGCTCCGGATACTGTTCATCTTCCGAACCCAGCTCATCATATCCGTCGCTTTCAGATTCTCCGTCACGCCCTCCGACGCTGCCATCTTCTCCGTCAGCATCTGTTCCAGCTCGTTCGCTCTGCGCTCCGTTTCGTTCAGATGCTCGTTCAGGGCGCAGCTCGTCAGCAGGTTGTAGTAGCGTACCTTGTGATGCTCCTTCAGGAACTTCTTCCGCATCCGGGCGTACCTGCCCATCGACAGCTCCGAATGCTCCGGCATTGTCAGATCGGGGAGCAGATAATCCCCCTGCATCGTGTAAGTGATCTCGTTCATCATCAGGACTCCTTTCGGTTTTTTCTTTGCCTACATTGTAATCGGCTTTGGTTTTCTCTGCAATTATGCGATTTTGACGGTCGAGGGCAAGAATGGTGCGGGAAATCTCCGCAAGTCCCATCTCCGCAATATCGCTGGTGGCATAGCCGAGGGCGTTCAGCGTGGCAGGGGTCGTAAAATTCACCACATCCCGAAGGTCATCGGGTTCAAAGTATTCTCCGGCTTCAATGCCCAGGCGGGTCATCATCATATAAGCGATGCTGTTGCGAACCGCCGTTTTGAAAATGTGGGTGATTTCTTCTTCGGATACGCCGTCCAGGAAGCTGTCTTTCACGCTGTAAATCAGATCGGGGAGATAGTCGGGGATGTTGTCCTCTACGGCGTTTCTTGCCGCCGACTCGATGGCAACGGCAAGGGTTTCCTTATCGTCCAACTCTCCGAAGGTGCTTTCCAGCGTGTCGATCACTTCCGCCTTATACTCGTCCCGCATTTGCCAAATGGGAACTCTGCGGGAAAAGCGGCTTTCGTGGGTGTCGGAAATATCGAAGTAGTGGACAAGCCGCTGGTGGCGTCTGTCGGCATCCTCAAAGACGGCAATGCCGTGCGCCCCACGGTTGACCCAACGCCCGAATTTTTTATTCCAGTCGTCGATCTGAAGAACGGCGGTGGCATCCGGTCGCTGTGCGTGAACCAAAAGCTGCTCGTCAAAGCGCAGACGGTAGTTGTAGCAGGCAGAGCGGAGAAACGCTTCCCAGCTTGCGGGGCTTGCAACGACCGTTTTACAGGTTCGGTTATACAGCTCCGAGATGAAGTCGTATTTTCGTGCCATCGGCGGACACCTCCTTATCGTTCATAGTCTTTTGGCTTGATGGCTTTGCCGTTCTCATCATAGCTCTTGGGTTTGGCGGCAATGGAGTCCCACCGAATCATAGAACCGGCAAGCATCGCCTGCTCCTGTGCCTTAGTCACGCCCAGCTTTTCATTGAACTTATCCTTAATCGCTTCGTTCTCCACACGGTTCCCATCGTTAAACCTTGTGGCGGTATAGCCCTTTTGCCAGCGGTCGATTTGAATGACTTCTCCGGTAGACGGCAATACGGAATAGCACATCGGAGGCAAGGGCGGCTCCATTGGAGCGTAGGTACAGCCGCCTTGCTCCATACGCTCGGCAAACTCGCAAATGTGAAAGAGATTGCGTCCAACCTCTGTGTGATAGCTATCAATATAGCGGCAGGGATAGCTTTCCGTCTTACCGTCACGGTCGGTCACAATGATGCGCTCTCCGTCCGGGATACGGAACAACTCTTTATAGTGGCTGTCAATAAAGCGAATGTCCCGGTTGGCTTCTTCGATGTGCTTGTCCAGCCATTCCTTTATATAGCAGAGGCAGTAGAAGTTATAGTCGCCCCTCGTTGGATTACAGCGAAGCACGAACGCATATTTCTCGGTATCTGCTCGGAAGCCGAACTCAGTGGTATAAGCACCCTGCATTTCGCTTTCCTTGTTCTCACGCCCATAACGCACCATCTGAGAACGGCTTTGAAGCAGTCCGTACTCCTCGGAGCGCAGGGCGTTGATTACATCATCCAAGTCCCGCTTGAACTCATCGCTTTTCCATTGCGGTCGGGTATCAAACCAAGTGGTATAAAACTGATCGCCGCTTGAGCCGAAGTCCCCACGCAGATAACCGATATTGCCTGTCTGCCCTTGAAGCTGCGAGCTTTGAGCGTAGGTGTATTTGCGTTCGGGAACGGTCAGCGGTCGCAGTGTGAAATCTGTCATTATCTTGCGCCCCTTTCTTGCGGTGTTCGTTGTTTCGGGATGTCAAAGCCGTAAACGGCGGCGATCTCATCCCCAAGTCGTCGGGTCAGCCGGGTAATATCGGCTCGTGTGGCTTTGCCGTGATAGATTTTATCTCTCAGGTTCTCCATCTGCGTTTCGGAAACGCCGTCTTTGAACACACGGTAGAGATAGTGATTCGTGCCGTCGTGATGCGTTGCTTCGGCACGAAGATCGCCGTATTTGTCTACATACCATTCGGTATAGTCGGTGTCGGCATACAGGCAATCTCGGATGTTGCCGGAGGGGATGTCCTTGTAGCCCATCACTCTGCCGTTCCATCTGCCGATGTCGCCAATGACAATGATCGGCTGGGAAAGCTGAACATTCAGGTTGACTCGCTCATCGGAGAGGTAGTCGTAATTGGTTTCCTCCATCCACTCATAGAGTGCCTGCTCATCATTCGGGTCGTCGTCCAGCTCGTTGGCTTCAAGGAACTCCTTGTAGTCCTCTCGCCAGTCGTCCACATCAAGGTTTTGGTTGCTCCAAATGATGTGGCGGTCATTCGGTCGTGTCGCTTGGCTCATCTGTTCCACCTCCCAAGTATGAGAAAAGGCGGTTCTTTGCAACCTGCTCCTGAAGCTCGGTGATGACCGTCATATCCGGAACGGTCACATCGGGGATTTTCAGGATCGTCGGCAAGGTCAGCGCCTTCAAGTCTTTTTCGGTTTTGCAGCCTGCGTCAAAGAGCTTTGCCAGCACCTTCATTTTCTGCTGCAAGCCCTGTTCGGCTGCGGTTTTCTTTGTTGCCATAGAAATCTGCCTCCTTATCGCTCGTGGTCTTTTCCTTGAATTGTGCGGCTAAAAGCAGCCGCTTTTTCTTTTGCCCAATCAGGCATACGCTCCGGCTTTACTTCACCCAGCACATCCATACGCTCATAACGGGTATTTTTGCCGTCATAGAGATTTTTGCAAAATACGGCGCTGCCACGGGCATTTGCTGAAGCGCCGAAGCCACCGGTCACAAGGAAAAGCTGTCGATCTGCTCTTTGATACTCCGGCTTGAGGATTGCCGGGTTGATGGCGATGATTTTGCCGTTGATGTCGTTCTTATAGTGGTCGGGGATGCAGTCCGCTTGGGTGATAACCGTCACGGGAATATCCAGCTTTTCAACCTCTTCCCGAAACCTCTCGGCATCTTGCTTGATGCGCTCTGCAAAGAACAGCGCTGCATCAATGTAGTCGTCACCAACAGCACACTCGGTAAACTTTTCAAATATGTCGTTGCGCTCTCCGTAGCAGCAGAGGAAGCGTTCTCCGTTGCTATCCTGCTCATTCTCGGAAAGGATGATTTCACGGGCGCCGATATTCACGGCGCAGAGGACGGTGTAATCACCGACCATTCTTTTTCCATTTTCCATAACCGTCACCTCAAAGAATGCCGATGATGATAACCATATCATCCTGCTCGGCGTTGCGGGAGTATTCCGGAAAAAGCGACTGCACACGCTGCCTTGCCCTGCGGATGGTTTCAAAACACGGCAGTCCGTAGACTTTGTAGTTGAATGCAAGATCATTGAGAGGCAGTTCGCCGGCTCTGAGATAAGTCGCATAGCGGTTGTAGTAGTGCATAATAAGGATCATATCGTCGAACCTTGCTCTCGGACAGTCCTTCAAGATAGAAAGCACCCGGCTTTCCACCGTTCTCTGTTGATTCATTGAATCCCTCCTTCGGGTAGTAGAAAAGGGGCGGAGTTTTTGCTCCGCCCCTCGGAAGGTTTGCTCACTTCTTGTTTTTCGATCTAATCTGCAAGAAGATAAAGCCGCCGATGATAAAGGCTACCAGTACGATAGCCACGATGGTTTTAGGTTCCATTAGTTACGATCCTCCTTCTTCTTTTTCTTGAATCCGATAACGCCGCACACAGCGATGCCCACTGCGGACAGTCCTGCAAGGGCATAGAGCAGCGGCAGATTGGTGGTATCGCCGGTCTTAGGCGTATCACGCAGAACATTGTGCATCTCCACAATGGTAGTGGAGCCGAGCTTGACCGTTGCCTTCTTGTCAGCAGGGATGACATACATCGAAGAAGCCGAGTTGCTTACCTCAGAAATGGTGTAGTCCCCGATGCGAAGCTCGTCAATGAAGATCTCACCCTTGTCGTTGGTTTCAAGGATAATGTCATAGCCATTTGCACCGGTAATGCGGAAAGCGAAGCCCTTGACCTTGCCGTCAGAGGAGGTCTTGACAATTTTCAGGTTGCCATGCATAGCATCATTGACGAAGCCGACACCTGCCTTGTTCTCCACCTCGTAGGTCTTGCCGTTGGTGTCGATCATCACTTCATACACGCCGGTATCGAGGACAAAACCATCCGGTGCTTTGGTTTCCTTGACGAAGTAGCGACCGTGGAACAAGTCGTTCATACTGTATTCGCCCTTTTCCTTTTCGGTCAGTGTGCCGAGCAGTTCATCACCGCTGTCCAGCTTGCCGTTTGCGTTACTGTCCTTGTAGACCTCAAAGGTCGCTCCGGTCAGCTTATTGTCAGGATATTCGGAATCCACCTTGGTCAGATGGATGTTTCCACGGACATATGTGTTGACGATCTTGATCTCCACGACCTGACCGTCTGCGCCGATGGTCACGGGATAGATGGTATCGTCCAGCACGAAGCCGTCGGGCTGTTCGATCTCACGGACATACCAAGTGCCGTAAGGGATGCTCTCAAAAGTAAAACTACCGTCCTCTGCGGAAACGGTAGTCAACAAAGCATTTTCTTTTGTGAATCCGCCGTCGCTTGTACGGAAAATACCGATCAGCGCACCGCCGAGAGCATTTCCGTTCTCATCGACCTTTTTACCGGAAACAGAACCGTAGATAAGATCATTTTCGATTGCCTTGCCGTCATTGGCGGCAATCTTTACAACTGCCGTATCCTGATCGGCATACCCAAAGGTAACGGGATACTTGGTATCGGAGAGCTTGTAGTGACTGTCGGTAGCAAGCTCCTGCACATAGTAGCTTCCAAAAGGAAGGTCAGTCTTGATTTTCGCCGTTCCGTCCTCATTCAGAGAGATAATCTCGATCAGACCGTCTGCGGGAATGGAAGTGCCGCTGGCAGATACGATTTCCTCGGCGGCGAACAGCCCAAATGAAATGTTCTTCATTTCACCGTTTGTGCCAATGCCGAAGTGCTCATTCTGCTCGATGGACTTTACAAGGCTGATTTCCACCTTCTGACGCTCGTTCTCGAAAGAGGTCGCCGTTTCGGTAACAGAAACATTCTGACCGGCGTAGACAAGCTCGACGCAGTGGGGTTCCGGGTTGAGCACCATCCCGTGGGGTGCTGTGATCTCACGCACCTCATATTTGCCAAGGTAGAGTTCACGGCTCACGGTTGTGCCGTTTTCATCGGTTGCAACCGTGTCTACGACCTCGCCCTTCTGATTTCGGACAGTGCCGTCCGGCGTGATAATATCCTCAGCGGCGATGATCTCATAGACCGCACCGGGAAGTCCACGCTTTTCATACTGCGGCTGATAGATGGTGGGCAGTTCGTTTCCGCTTTCATCTACGCCGCCGATGACGGAAACGCCGAAGAACACCTCGCCGGTTTTTTCCACGGTGATGGTGCCTTTCTGTGCCATATTGGGCTTATCCACTTTTACTACCGTAACCCCGCTTTCTTCTGTGGAATTATCCTCCGTGACATCGAAGTACACAGGCGTTTCGTCGAGGACATAGCCGTAGGGAGCCTGTACCTCGACAACAGAGTACCCCTTTCCAAAGGGCAGCTTTTCCGGCGTAACAAGAGAACCTTCTGCATTGGTGTAGAACACATCAATGGTGGTGGGCGTCGGGTAAGTGAAGGTCATTGTTACGGGGTTGCCGTCCGGGTCATAAATCTTGAATCCCGCACCAGCGTAAGGAATGGTCTTGCCGGTTTCTGCGTCCTGCTTCACGATTTTGATGAAGCTGTTAAAGGGTGCATTGTTGATAAGGTAGCGATAAGTCGCCCCATTCTGAGAAATGAACACATCAAAGTCGGGCATCAGTTCGCTGCCTTCCCAGCCGGATACCTGATGGACGGTGTAGATGCCGTAAGGCATATCCTTGGTCTGGGCAAAGCCGTTTTCATCACAGGTGAGATAATCACGCTCGGTATCCTCGGCAACCTCGTAGCTGCCTGCGGCTTTCAGGTACACAGCAAACTCAGCGCCGCTTTCGGGTGTTTCAATCTGTGTTTCACCGTTATCGGTGTGCTTAATAATGGCGATATTACCCTTTACGACCTGCTCGGTCACATCATTTGCTGTCTGATTATGCTCCACGGTATAAAGCTGCGGCTCTGCACCGATCTTATGAACGGTGGCATCAAGCAGATAGCCCTCGGAGGGTGTGATCTCTCGCACCGTCCAGTCGTTATCGCAGATATACTCCTTGGTAACGAACTGCCCGTTTTTGTCGGTGGTGTAGGTATCAACAAGGGTTTCGCCCTTATAGATGCCGTAAACAGCCCCGGCAAGAGAAGCATCACCCTGCGCCGTGCCGTTTTCAGCGTCGCTCTTGGTAACGGTCACGGAAAACTTCTTCAAAATATTGAGGAAGCTGCGGTTCGTGACTTCGTTCCAGTTGATAGGCGCAGACTGCGCTTCGGGAACAACATAGCGAACGGCAGTGTCCACTTCCTCCACGGTATAGGGGATGGAACCGGAAATGAGGACATCTTCAAAGGTCGCCACGCCGTTTGCATCGGTTGCGGCATACTCGTCCACGGCAATGCCGGAGAGCGAAGTGCCGTAAAGGTGGAAGGTCACGCCCTCGTTGAGATTGTCCTCCGAGGACTTGATGATTTGCAAATCTCCTCGCTTGAGCTTGTTGTTGAAGTTTACGGTAGAAACCTGACCAGAAACCACCGTCACACGGCGGGACTCCTGCGGCTCATACTTGTCGTAGCTCATCTCCGTCACGGTGTAGACACCGGGCATCAGGTTGTCGATCTGAATTTCGCCACTGGAGTTGGTCTTGACTGTCTGATTGATGCCGTTACCGGTGACGGTAAAGGTGAGGTTATCCACCTTGCCGTCCTCCGAAGTCTTGACGATCTTAGCAGCGCCGTAGGACACCTTCAGATTGAGGAATGCCTGCACCGGGTCATTAACCTCTTGAGCATAGCTGACAACATCCTGAATACCGCCTCCGGGAGCGTATCTCCCATCCGTCCAAGTAATGATACCTCGGCGGGTTGAACCGACCTTATTGGCGGTAATTCTTACGCCGTCAGAAGGAGCATCCGTTGCTGTGATAATGAGCTGGTTTCCGTTGACGCTGAAAGAAATGCCATCCTCATTAGCGGAAAAGCTGTAATCGGAAAGCACTCGGTTGTGGTCTGTCAGGGTAGCGGTGTAACTGCTACCGTCCCATTCCAACTCCACGCTCTGCGCTCTGTTCGGGTTTTTTGACATAAAGCTGGGGATGGCAGAGTGACGCTGAACGCTTGCTTCAATACTGTCATAGTAATCGCAAAACAGGTCATACAGCGGATGGGCAGTGCTGATAACGCCCTTAACAGCATCGTAGCTACCGGGGCTTACATAATCGAAGTCCTCGTCACGCTCACCGACAACGGTTTCCCAAATGAGAACCTGTGTTGCCATAGCTTCCGCCAGCGTTGCGGCATCAGCAGGGTTCTGTGAACGCCACGAGGTGCTGATGGGTCCCGTGTAACCGTATTGCATAATACGCCCGATGAATAGCTTTATATCGTAGGGAGAAATGGTGCTGTTGATGTCTGAGGGCAGGTTGTCCCAAAAGGTTTCGTCCTTACTGGTATAAGTGTCGCCGGTATCCTGCTGTACTCCCGGCTCAATGCAGTAACAGATGTTACCGTCATACGAGTGCATTGCTCGAATGGTAGTGTACTTGGACTCACCGGAATGCCAGCCGTTCATATACCGGAGATTGGGATGCCCCCAAGTACCGCTGTAATCAATATTAGCATCGCCGCTTCTCGGAAAAGAAACAAGGTAGACCTCTGCTCTCTCTCCTGCGGCATAGGCAGTAGTTGTGCCGATCCCCACAAGGGCTGTCAGGCACATCACGAGGGAAAGCAGTCCCGCCATCCCTCGCTTGAAAAAGTTCTTTTTCATTTTGTTTGTTACCTCCTTGGAAATAAAAAACGCACCGTGCAATGACGATGCGTTTCGGGTGAAATGTGTTTTGTTGTTATGCGTAGCCGATATAGATTTCATAAGAGCCACTTCCGGTCTGCTCATACCAAATCCACACATCGGTGATTTCGTCGTCCTTGGCATATCGGTCGAGATAGCCACGAATATCCCGTTCGGTGTATTTGCATTTTTCACCTGCTGCGATGGGGTTATCCCAGCAATACACGGCTCCACTGTCAAGCGTAAGTCCGATGCTCTCAGCGTAGCTCTTGGCAAAGCTGATCCAGTAGTCAATGTCAAAGACCGGCTCAGTAGGTTCTTCTTTCGGCAGTTCCGGTGGCGTCGATTCCTCAGTTGCCGGAGGTGTGGGCTGTTCTTTTTCTGTCGGGGCAGCGGTTTCCGGTCGGCGTTCGGACTCGTCTGTTTTCTTTTCGGGTTCGCTCGGCTGTGGCAGCACTGCCGTGCTGTGGTCAGCCTGATCGGGAACCTCTGTTGTTTGGGTGTCACTTTCCGATACGCTTGCCGGGAACTCTGCGGCACGGCTATCCGTTTGCGATTCTGTGCTTTGGGGACGATCAACCTCCGTTTTCTTTTCTGCCTGCGCCGTTTCAGCTTGACTGGGAACTACGTTACTTCCCGAAGAAGAAACCGGGGCGGGCTGTTCTGCAATATGTGAGGTGTTGTTGCATCCCGTAGTCAGACACAGAAATACGGCGAGCATAATAACTGCGATTTTGGATTTCATACGCTTCACTCCCTTCGACAACATTCTACCAGATGAGAACTGCTCCGACAAAGGTGCGTTTTGAATCGTAACTTTTCATCATACCGCCAAAACGCAGTTTTCCGAATTGTGCGAACTCCGTTTGCTCTTAGATTGATTTAGCTTAGAGAGATAGAGATAAATCAGGAGATAGTTTATTTCGGTTAGTCTGGTAGTTCTCAGGGGTTGGAGTGTGAGGAAGGGGACAGCAGGAAACATACTCCGTGTACCTATCGGCTGTCACGCTCTGCCCGCTGACGAAGAAAGCGACTGTAATGCTCCAGTGCTTTGACCACATAATCCTCCGTTTGGCTTACGGGGATATTTTTCGGGATCAGGCTTCGCACCTTGTCCCCACGCAGGACGATCTTCTCACGCTGGTTTGGCTTTTCCTCGCCCATAATGGCGGACACCACCTCCGGCGTGAGCTTTCCATCTGTGAAGAACTTCCGCATACGAATGGTCTGATCGTGGGACGGGGTGCATTGGTTCAGGTCGATTTCATCAACCACCGCCCGCTGGCTGTCCTCGTCCAAATAGGAAAGCTCCACCGCAGGACGCATTTTAATTTTGCCTTCGTCCACAAGGTCGAGCAGTTCAGGCACAAGGTTTGTCAGACGGATATAGCGATGAATTTGATTTCTGCTATCGCCGGTTTCTTCTGTTATGGCTTCAGAACTTCTATCAAACTTTGTCCCCACTGGGGACGAAGTTAAATCTGAACGCTGTCCTTGCCGCTTCATCGCTTCCAGCCGCATTTTATAGGCAAATGCCTTTTCTGAGGGAAGTATCTGCGACCGCTGGTAATTGCTTTCCACCATAAGGACGGTGGCGGCGTCACGGTCAAGGTCTACGACCTCGCAGCGAAGTGCTTCAAATCCGGCAAGTTCACAAGCCCGTTTTCGCCTGTGACCGGAAATCAGCTCGTATCTACCGTCCTCTTTTTGACGGACGGTAGCCGGAGTAATGACTCCTCGCTCCTTGACACTCTCCACAAGCTGTATCATATCCTCGTCGTCCCGCACCTTAAATGGGTGGTCTGGAAAATCGTCGATCAGCTCAAGGGGAATATCTCGGATTTTACTGAGCTTGGCATCGTCCCGAAGCTCCTGTGTAGAAAACAGGTCATCGAGCGTCGGCAGAGTGAAGTCGCTCTTTCTTCCTGCCATCGGCAGACACCTCCTTTGCGAACTCAGCATAAGCCTTTGCAACAGGACTGCTCGGCTCATACTTGTAGATGCTTACGCCCTTGGAAGCAACCTCTGCGGCTTTCACTGCCATAGGAATGGAGGAACGGTATATCTTAATAACGCTCCCAAAGTTCTTTCGCAGTGCGTCGGCAGTGCTTTTGGCGAGGTTGGTGCGGTTATCTACGATGTTCAATAGGATACCGTCGATTCGCAGGCTCGGATTGATGTACTGCCTGACCTTTCCAATGGTCTGCATCAGTTGGGTCATTCCCTTTGCCGGAAGATATTGCGCCTGCACGGGAATGATTACGCTATCTGCCGCCGCCAAAGCATTCAAAGTTACCATACCGAGCGAAGGCATACAATCAATCAGTACATAGTCATAATTGTCTTTGACCTTGCTCAGATAGCTTCTCAGAATGGTTTCACGGCTCATTGCGGTGACAAGCATCATTTCCATAGCGGACAGCTCGATGTTGGCAGGGAGCAGATCGACATTTTCCTCGTGACGCAGAATACCGCTTTGCGGGTCTGAATGATCCTCACGGATAACCCCGGATAGCTTATCGGTAATGGTCGTCGTAAGGCTGTCATTATCTCGCCATCCAAGGCAAGTCGTGAGATCGCCCTGCGGGTCGGCATCTACAAGGAGTACCTTCTTACCGAGTCGTGCAAGACCGACACCCAAATTGACCGTTGTGGTCGTTTTGCCTGTGCCGCCTTTCTGATTGCAGATAGCAATGGTTTTACAGTTTGGCATTTCGCTTTTCCTCCTTCTTATTAGATTTGGATCGCTTGATCCACCAAAACACAGGAAGCGTGTCCTGTGCTTTGGTGGTCGCATTTAACTCGATCTCATCCCCCAAATGCGTAAAAGGAAATCAACAGGCGTTCGGCTGCTGACCGAACTCATAGGAATCTCACCTCTGCCGGGTACTCCGCCAGCCCCATAGGGAAGTATCATTGTCCCTGAATCGTTTCATCGCCTTATCCGTAGCAAGCGAATATTTCAGAATGGTTCGGAATCGCTACCAACCTTGCTTTCCGTGATGACCCTTGCGGGCAGGAAGTTCGTGGCGTACCTTCATCCGGCTGGGGCTTTCGCCCCCGATCAGGAATGTACCTGTTGAATGTCTATTCGTTTTTCAAGGTTCGTGAGGTTTTTGCCCTCACTAACCAACTGGGAAATTTTTTTCGATTTGTACGAAGTTTTTTTGAGATTTTTCAAAAAAATTTTTTCGACCACCTTTCAGGGATAAAAAAAGCCCCTATCACATCACAAAGATGTAATAGGGGCAGAAATAGAAAAAGCCCACTGACCGAAATCAGCGGGCTTAAATCATATGAAATTATCGTATGCTATCGGAACTTGTCTGCAATCGCAAAATTCCAAACGCATTTTTGGCGTAAGCTCGGAGTAAATTGGCGTAAGTTGTGGCGTAAGCACCGACAATTTAGGGTCAATCAATAGAGCTTTGCGCCTGCCGGAATGTGAGGATCAACCATCAACAAATGCAACTTTTCTTCACCGTTTTCGTGATGCACAGCGGAGATCAACATGCCACAGGAGTCGATACCCATCATCGCTCTTGGAGGCAGATTGGTGATTGCAATGCAGGTCTTACCAACCAGTTCTTCCGGCTCATAATATTCGTGAATTCCACTCAAAATGACCCTATCTACGCCACTTCCGTCGTCCAAAACGAACTTTAAGAGCTTTTTGGACTTCTTCACAGCTTCGCATTCCTTAACCTTGACCGCACGGAAATCGCTCTTGGAGAAGGTGTCAAAATCGACCTGATCTTGGAACAGAGGCTCGATCTGAACATTGGAAAAATCAATTTTTTCCTCGACTTCGGGAGCCGCCTGAGTAGCCTCCGCAGGAGCAGAAACTTCCTTGGAAACCTTCTTGTCAGAGTCCAACGGCTTCATTGTCGGGAACAGCAGCACGTCACGGATCGACGCGCTGTCAGTCAGCAGCATGACCAGACGATCCACGCCGAAGCCGAGACCGCCCGTGGGGGGCAGGCCGTACTCAAGGGCGTTGACGTAGTCGTAGTCGACCTGGGCCTTGCAGTCTGGCTCAATGGCCTTGCGCTCAGCGACCTGGCGCTCGAAGCGGGCCTTCTGGTCGATGGGGTCGTTCAGCTCGCTGAATGCGTTGCCGTACTCGGTGCAGTCGATGAAATACTCAAAGCGCTCGGTGAAGGCCGGGTCGGTGGGCTTGCGTTTGGCCAGCGGGCTGATCTCGACGGGGTAGTCATAGATGAAGGTGGGCTGGATGAGCTTATCCTCGACAAAGGCGTCGAAGAACTCGGCCAGGATTGCGCCCTTTGTCGGGACCTCGGGCAGCTCTACATGATGCTCCTTGGCGGCAGCGATGGCATCCTCATCGGTTTTCCAGTCGTTGAAGTCAACGCCAGAATACTTCTTGACGGCCTCGACCATCGTCAGGCGTTCCCAATGACCCATATCGATCTGCTTGCCCTGGTAGGTGATCTCCAGGCTGCCGCAGACCTTGAGGGCCAGGCGCTTGTACATCTCCTCGACCAGATCCATCATGCCGTGGAAGTCGGTGAATGCCTGGTACAGCTCGATGGTCGTGAACTCGGGGTTATGCTTGGAATCCATGCCCTCGTTGCGGAAGATGCGGCCAACCTCATACACGCGGTCCATGCCGCCCACAATCAGGCGCTTGAGGTACAACTCGGTCTCAATGCGCAGGACCATGTCCATGTTCAGGGTGTTGTGGTGGGTGTAGAAGGGGCGAGCGGACGCGCCAATCTCGAACGGGGTCAGGATGGGGGTGTCGACCTCCAGGAAGCCCTTTTCGTCCAGATAGGCGCGGATTTCCTTCAAAATCAGGCTGCGCTTGACAAAAGTGTCCTTGACCTCGGGGTTCATGATGAGGTCAACGTAGCGCTGGCGGTAACGCGCCTCGCGGTCCGTCAGGCCGTGGAACTTCTCGGGCAGGGGCAGCAGACTCTTGGAGAGCAGCGTCAGCTCGGAGATGCGGACAGAAATTTCGCCCATCTTCGTGCGGAACACCTCGCCCTTGACGCCGATGATGTCACCGATGTCCAGCTTCTTGAAGGCGGCGTAGGCTTCATCGCCCAGCAGGTCGCGCTTGACAAAAATCTGGATGTCGCCCTTCTGGTCGCGCAGATGGGCAAAGCTGGCTTTGCCCATGATGCGCTTGGACATCATGCGGCCAGCCAGAGAGACGATCTTTCCGGTCTCAGCCTCGGCAGGAAGGTCAGCAAACTCATTTTTGAGGTCGGCCGAGTACGCATCCTGCGCATATTTGGTGATTTCAAAGGGGTTATGACCGGCTTCGCACAGGTCTGCCAGCTTCTGGCGGCGCACAGCGGCCTGCTGGGTCAGCTCCTGCTCGGTCTGGGGCTTATTCTGCTCCATGTGAGATCGTCCTTTCGTGATTTTTAATTCTGTTGATATGGGTTGCTTGTAGGGGTCGATGCAAGCATCCGCCCCTTCAGAATTTATTGCGGATTATTACTTCGAGCGGCTGACTTCCAGCAGCTTGTACGTGATGATGTTGCCGTTGGGCAGGGTGACATCAACGCTGTCGCCGACCTTGCAGCCAATCAGTGCCGCGCCGACGGGGCTCTCGTCGCTGATGCGGTTCAGATCCATGTCAGCCTCGGTGGAGCCGGTCAGGTCGTACTCCTCGGCGTCCTCCAGGTCATCGCCCTCGGCCAGGATCTTGACGTGCATACCGATGGAGGCGGTGTCGTTGGACAGCTCGCTCTCATCCATGATACGGGCCAGCTTCAGGGTAGCCTCCAGGTCGGCAATGCGGGCCTCCACAGAAGCCTGCTCCTCCTTGGCGGCGTCGTACTCGGCATTCTCGCTCAAGTCGCCGTAACCGCGGGCGACCTTGATCTTGTCGGCAACTTCCTTACGCTTGACGGTGCGCAGGTTTTCCAGCTCCTGCTCCAGTTTATTATAACCCTCTCGGGTAACGACAACTTCTTTAGCCATAGCAGTGTCTCCTAACGTAAAATGGATAGTAAAAGATGTGCGGCACCAACTGGGGAGCCGCACTAACTTATATATTATACGGGTTCAAAACGGATTTGTCAAGTCACAGCGTCATTTATCCAGCTGCAAAAGGCCAACCTTGCGGTAGACCTTGCTTACAGTGCGGTTGGCCAGGCGGGAGGCACGCTCCGCACCGCTCTTGAGGACCTCGTCCACGTAGGCCTTGTCGGCCAGAATGCGGGCATACTCAGCCTGCACGGGGGCCAGTGCGTCGGCGGTGACCTCGGCCACAGCCAATTTGAAATCACCGTAGCCCTTTCCCTCAAACTCGGCAGCGATCTCGTCGTTGGACTTGCCCGTGAAGGTGCTGTAAATGCACATCAGGTTGGACACGCCGGGCTTCGTCTCGCGGTCAAAGCGGACTACGCCGTCGGAGTCGGTCACGGCGCGCTTGAACTTGCGCACGATGGCATCCTTGTCATCGGTCATCAGGATAAAGCTGTTGATGTTCGTGTCGGACTTGCTCATCTTCTTGGTCGGCTCGGCCAGCGACATGATCTTGGCGCCCGCGGCGGGCACGTAGCCCTCGGGCAGGGTGAAGGTATCGCCGTAAATGCCGTTGAAGCGGCCTGCGATGTCGCGGGCAATTTCCAGATGCTGGGTTTGATCCTGCCCCACGGGCACGAGGTCGGCATTGTAGATGAGGATGTCCGCTGCCATCAGCACGGGGTAGGTGAACAGACCGCCGTTGACGTTGTCGGGGTGCTTGGCGCTCTTATCCTTGAACTGGGTCATGCGCGACAGCTCACCAAACTGCGTGTTGCAGGCCAGCACCCAGGCAAGCTCGGTGTGCGCGGGCACGTGGCTTTGTACAAACAGAACGTGCTCCTTCGGGTCGATGCCTACGGCCAGCAGCAGGGCGGCCAGCTCACGGGTGCGGCGGCGCAGGTCTGCGGGCACCTGGCGCACGGTCAGGCTGTGCAGGTCGGCCACCATGTACAGGCAGTCGTAATCGGACTGCAAGAGGGCCCAGTTGCGCACCGCGCCGATGTAGTTGCCCAGGGTCGGCGTGCCGGTGGGCTGAATGCCCGAAAGAATGCGTTTACGTTTTTCTTCTGCCATTATGATGTATCTCCCTTGTAAGCCGTTCTGCCCACGGCGGGCAGGTGGCTTCTTCCTTTATTTATATACTATAAAATATAATCAAACAGCGGACATTTGTCAATGTTTCTGCGCACGGAAGTCCGTAAAATTCACAGCTTCACCCTGATAAAGTCGTGCTCCACAGCGGGAAGGATTTTTTCAATCAAATCCTTTGTCCGCAGCCGCAGGCTGGACGTGTTGATGCAGGGGTGACAGCCCACAAACTCGCTGTTCAGCACATCCTCGTCGATCAGCAGCTGCACGCGGTGCCCGGTGTCATTCATCAGTCCCAGCACGCTGACCGAGCCGGGCGTAATATCCAGAAACTTTTCCATGTATTCCGGCTTGGCAAAGGACAGGCGCGACGCACCGATCTGCGCAGACAGATCCTTTGTATGGAAAACCTTCGTGTCCGGGATCATCAGCAGGTAAAAGGCTGTTTCCTGTCGATTACACAGGAACAGATTCTTGCAGATGACCGCCTGCAGCGTCTGGTCGATTTCCTGACAGACCTCCATTGTCATAGCCGGTGCGTGGTCGACCCTCTCGTATGCCACACCCAGTCGGTCCAGCAGGTCGTAGGTGCGGATCTCCTTTTCCAATCGGCCCGCCGTGTCCGCAGGCCGCCCCTTTTGCAGTTCCATTCCAAAGCCCCCTTGCGTTTTCTCCCATTATAGCAGTCTTTCCGCGTTTTGCAAAGTGGGGAAAAATGTGTTATACTGAGCCGGATGCCAGACTGACCCGTAAATGATATTTTAGGCAACACCGCATAATTCCCGCCTTACGGCTTAAGCACCGCTCCGGCGGCTGCGGCACGGCATCTGCGTTGCCAAAATGCTCGATAAGACATCCAGTATTATCTGCGCTTTTGGCTTAGCAGCTGCCGCACCTCGCTCGCCGTATCGGCACTTAGAATTATGCGGTATTGCCTTTAGAAAAATGGAATTTTGCTATGAAAAAGATTTTATTCGTCTGCCACGGCAACATCTGCCGCAGTCCGATGGCGGAGTTTGTGATGAAGGATATGGCCGCTAAGGCCGGGGCAGGGGAGCGGTTCGTCCTTGACTCTGCGGCGACAAGCACCGAGGAACTCGGCAACCCGGTCTACCCACCGGCGCGGCGGGAGCTGGCGGCGCACGGCGTGGTCTGCGGGCCGCACACGGCGCGGCAGATGACGCGGGCGGACTACGACAAATACGACCTGCTCATCGGGATGGACAGCGCCAACATCCGCAATATGACCCGCATCTGCGGCGGCGACCCGGCGGGCAAAATCCACCGTCTGCTCGACTACACCGCCCGCCCCGGCGACGTGGCCGACCCGTGGTACACGGGTGATTTTTCGACCACCTGGCGGGACGTTGCGGAAGGCTGCCGCGGTCTTTTGAAGGCAATCAGCTCGCAAGCCATGTAAAAACATTGCATTTATGTGCGATATGTGCTATGATATTAAAGGATTATTTCCATCCAGTCAAGTTCAATCCGAAAGGAAAGAGTGTATACAATGGGAAAATACTTTGGTACTGACGGCTTCCGCGGGGAGGCCGGTGTCACCCTGACCGCCGACCATGCCTACAAGGTTGGCCGCTTCCTCGGTTGGTATTACGGTATGCTGCGCCAGCGCAACGGCGAGGCCACCACGCCGCGCATCGTCATCGGCAAAGATACCCGCCGCAGCTCCTACATGTTTGAGTACAGCCTCGTCGCAGGCCTGACGGCTTCCGGCGCGGACGCCTACCTGCTGCATGTCACCACCACGCCCAGCGTCGCATATATTGCCCGTGTGGACGACTTTGACTGCGGCATCATGATCTCCGCCAGTCACAACCCCTATTATGACAACGGCATCAAGCTCATCGACTGCTACGGCGAGAAGATGGACGAGGAAACGCTGCTGCTCGTCGAGGATTACCTCGACGGCAAGCTGCACGTCTTTGACCAGGATTGGCCCGAGCTGCCGTTTGCCAGCCGTGACCATGTCGGCTGCACCGTCGACTACGTCAGCGGACGCAACCGCTACATGGGATACCTGATCTCTCTGGGGATTTACTCCTTCAAGGGGGTCAAGGTCGGCCTGGACTGCGCCAACGGTTCCAGCTGGAACATTGCCAAGAGCATTTTTGATGCTCTCGGTGCAGACACCTACGTCATCAACAACAAGCCCAACGGCCTGAACATCAACCTGAACGCCGGCTCCACCCACATTGAGGGGCTGCAGAAGTTTGTTGTCGAGAATCACCTTGACATCGGCTTTGCCTACGACGGCGACGCCGACCGCTGCCTCTGCGTGGATGAGAAGGGCAACGTCATCACCGGCGACCACATCCTGTACATTTACGGCTGCTACATGAAGGAGCGCGGCAAGCTGCTGATGAACACCGTCGTCACCACCGTCATGTCCAACTTCGGTCTGTACAAGGCGTTCGACGAGCAGGGCATCGGCTACGCCAAGACTGCCGTCGGTGACAAGTATGTTTATGAGTACATGGCCAAAAACGGCTGCCGCATCGGCGGCGAGCAGAGCGGCCATATCATCTTCTCCAAGTACGCCAGCACCGGCGACGGCATCCTGACGAGCCTGAAGATGATGGAGGTCATGCTGGCCAAAAAGAAGCCGATGAGCGAGCTGGCCGCACCGCTGAAGATCTATCCGCAGGTGCTGAAGAACGTCAAGGTCACCGACAAGAAGGCCGCGCAGGATGACGCCGATGTGCAGGCCGCCGTCAAGGCCGTAGGCGAGGCTCTGGGCGACACGGGCCGCATCCTGGTCCGTGAGTCCGGCACCGAGCCGCTTGTCCGCGTCATGGTCGAGGCTCCCGAGCACGAGACCTGCGAAAAGTACGTCCAGCAGGTCGTGGACGTCATCAAGGCCAAGGGCTACGCGATTTAATTTGTTGTAAAATTTTACACCGCGCTGTGGAGAACCCGCAGCGCGGTGTTTTGATTTCACTCCCGGCAAAAAAAACGCCCGCACGTCACAAAAACATGACGTGCGGGCGTTTATTATGCCTTTACTTTAAGAGCAATCGCTCAGATTACAGCTGCGGGCCGGCAGAGACCAGAGCCTTGCCATGCTCGTTGCCTTCGTACTTGGCGAAGTTCTTGATGAAGCGGCCAGCCAGATCCAGAGCCTTGGTCTCCCACTCGGAAGCATCCTTGTAGGTGTCGCGGGGATCGAGGATGGCGGGATCGACGCCGGGCAGAGAGGTGGGAACCTCGAAGTCGAAGTGCGGGATCTTCTTGGTGGGGGCCTCGTTGATAGCGCCGCTCAGGATCGCGTCGATGATGCCGCGGGTATCCTTGATGGAGATGCGCTTGCCGGTGCCGTTCCAGCCGGTGTTGACCAGGTAAGCCTTGGCGCCGGACTTCTGCATCTTCTTGACCAGCTCCTCAGCGTACTTGGTGGGATGCAGCTCCAGGAAGGCCTGGCCGAAGCAGGCAGAGAAGGTCGGGGTGGGCTCGGTGATGCCGCGCTCGGTGCCGGCCAGCTTCGCGGTGAAGCCGGACAGGAAGTAGTACTGGGTCTGCTCGGGGGTCAGGATGCTGACCGGGGGCAGAACGCCGAACGCATCAGCAGACAGGAAGATGACGTTCTTGGCAGCAGGTGCGGAAGAAATCGGGCGAACGATGTTCTGGATGTGGTTGATGGGGTAGGACACACGGGTGTTCTCGGTGACGGACTTGTCAGCGAAGTCGATCTTGCCCTCGGCGTCGACGGTAACGTTCTCCAGCAGAGCGTTGCGCTTGATGGCGTTGTAGATGTCGGGCTCGGAGTCCTTATCCAGGTTGATGACCTTAGCGTAGCAGCCGCCCTCGAAGTTAAAGACGCCGTTGTCGTCCCAGCCGTGCTCGTCGTCGCCGATCAGCAGGCGCTTCGGGTCGGTGGACAGAGTGGTCTTGCCGGTGCCGGACAGACCGAAGAAGATGGCAGTGTTCTTGCCCTCCTTATCGGTGTTGGCAGAGCAGTGCATGGAGGCCATGCCCTTCAGCGGCAGGAAGTAGTTCATCATGGAGAACATGCCCTTCTTCATCTCGCCGCCGTACCAGGTGTTGATGATGACCTGCTCCTTGCTGGTGATGTTGAAGGCAACGCAGGTCTCGCTGTTCAGGCCCAGCTCCTTGTAGTTCTCAACCTTAGCCTTGGAGGCGTTGTAAACAACGAAGTCAGGCTCAAAATTAGCCAGCTCCTCAGCGGTGGGCTTGATAAACATGTTGGTGACAAAGTGTGCCTGCCAGGCCACCTCCACGATGAAGCGGATAGCCATACGGGTGTCCTTGTTTGCGCCGCAGAAGGCATCGACGACGAACAGGCGCTTGTTGCACAGCTCCTTCTTGGCGATGTCCTTCACGGCAGACCAGGTCTGCTCGGTCATGGGGTGGTTGTCGTTCTTGTACTCGTCGCTGGTCCACCAAACGGTGTCCTTGGAGTTCTCGTCCACGACGATGTACTTGTCCTTGGGGGAACGGCCGGTGTAAACGCCGGTCATGACATTGACAGCGCCCAGCTCGGTGACCTGGCCCTTCTCATAGCCGGTCAGCTCGGGTTTGGTCTCCTCCTCGAACAGCATCTCATAAGAGGGGTTATGCACGATCTCGGTCGTGCCGGTAATGCCATACTTAGTCAAATCCAGATTTGCCATGTTTACATATACCTCTTTCTCTATACTTTTGGCTGAATGGGGGACAAGGGGACTAAGTCAGCCTCCTAGTGCCCCATCCTGCCATTTATTATACAAAGATTTCGGCATAAAAGCAAGTTCAAATTCTTTCAAAGATTGTGACATTATTGTAAAATAGTTTGAATTTTACATATTGTATCCCCGTAGGGGCGGATTCTATATCCGCCCCTGCGTTGCAGGTGTACCAGCAAAAAAGGACGCACCCTCCGGCACGTCCCTTCTCAATATTATTTACGCAATTTACGCATCCGAGCGCGAATACGCATTCTTCATGCCGCTGCTCAGCTCAAACAGGACCTTATTCAGGGCGTCCGTCGTCTCGGCCCTGACCATGGCGGCCAGCTCCTCGTTGGCCTTGGTGCGCAGGACGGCACGGGCGGCGGGGTCGGCCTCGCCGCGCTGGGCATCGTCATAAGCGTTGATGATGCCGTTGGCTTTGCTGCCGACGCTCAGCGTGTAGCGCTCGATGTGGAACACCGATTTTGCGTAGGACGCATCGGCCATGGCGGCCAGCAGACGGCTGGCCCAGTAGAAGTTGTCGGTGGAGACATCGCCCGTCGTGTTGGACAGGTACTCCGGCGTCGTGTCCACGTTGGCGTAGAAGGGCACCATCGTGTTGAAGGCGTTGGACGCAAAGGCCAGCCACTCCACGGCGCGGAAGTCCTCCGGTACGTCGGGACGCATTTGCAGCAGTGCCATAAAGTCGTTGCGGTTCACGCCGATGGGACGGTAGATGCCCCTCTCGGAAGCCGTGGCCGCATAGGGGTCATACGGCGTGCCCTGATAATGGCTCGACAGCACGTACTTTACGTCCTCGGGCGTGATCTTTTTCTCGGGCACCATGCACCAGGGCAGGTCGTCGGAGCGCGGCGTGAAGTCGGCGTCCGGGCCGTCCCAGGCGAACGTATTGGGGTTGAAATAACGCAGCATGTACCAGCCGCGGGGCGTGTTGTAGACATGGTCGGCATCGTCGTGGCTGCCGAAGGCGTCGCGCGGATTCAGCGCACCGTCCAGGGACAGGTCAAGATGGTACTTGTCGATAAAGCCGCGCAGGTCTGCGGAGCACATGAACTCCTTCTGCTCGCCCAGCGCGTCGTCCAGGTCGAGCGTGTCAAGGCCGAGCTGGTTCGGCATGACCACATAGACGTCATCGGGCACGCGGCGGGCCATCCAGTGGTGGCCGCCGATGGTCTCGAGCCACCAGACCTCGTCCACATCCTGGAACGCGATGCCGTTCATCTCGTAGGTGCCGTACTGTTCCAGCAGACTGCCAAGGCGCCGGACGCCCTCGCGCGCGGAGCGGACATAGGGCAGGACCAGATAGACAATGTCCTCCTCGCCGATGCCGCCCTTGACGAGCGGGTCAGCGCCCAGCACGCGCGGGTTGGAGGTGATGGTCTCGGTAGCCGTCATGCCGACGTTGGCCGCGTTGACGCCGCTGGCCGCCCACAGGCCCTTGCCTTCGACAGCGTTGGGTACCGCGGTGATGCGCAGGCCGCTGCCGGGCAGGGGGATCTCGACGCCCGAAATGACGGATTTATAGACTGCGGGGTAGTCCTGCGGCTGAAAAACGGTAAACTTTTTGGCAGTGAAATGGCCGGAGCCGGAATCGTCGTTGCGGGCGATCATCGTGGACCCGTCGTAGGACGCATTTTTGCCGACCAGAATGGTGGTGCAAGCCATGGTTAAATCGTCTCCTTTTATGTATCTGTAGACACCGCATTGTAGGGGCCGGGCACGCCCGGCCCGCGGGTTTCCCGCCGGTGTGTGCTCATGGGTAGGTACCGGGCCGGACATGTCCGGCCCCTACGGGCATCCCACTATTTCCCTATTATAGAACAATCTGTGCAAATTTCAACCGTCACATTTCCTGCGCCACGCCCTGCGCGATCACACCGCTCTGGTAGGCTTCGACCAGGGCTGTCAGGTCACGGATCAGCGCCTGCTTGCGCCCGCCCTCGTCGGTGTCGCGCACCAGAATGCGCTGGGGCGCAGTATAGATATACTCGCTCTTGCTGGCAATGTCCTCGTCCTCGTGGATGGCCTTGTCCACGCTCTCAAACGGCTGGTGGGTGCGCAAGATCAACCCGCGGGAGTTATAGACCAGTGTGTAGCCGGCTATGCCGGTGCGCCGGTGGTAGGCACGGCAGAAGCCGCCGTCAATAATGATGAGCCGTCCGCCGCCCTTGATGGGGCTTTCCCCCTCGATAGCGCGGACCGGGACATGGCCGTTCACGATGTGGCTGCCCTCGCCGGACAGGCCAAATTCGCGCAAAATATGCTCGGCAGTGCGCGGGTCGGCAATGTGCCTGTAGTAGGGGTCCTTGATCTCCACCTGGGCCGCCGGGTCGGCAATATAGAGCCGCTCAAACGTCGTCATGGCGCTGCGGCCAAACAGCGGCGATTTTGCCCCGCACCACAGGTACCACAAAAAGTCCTGTCCGGCCAGCCGTGCCGGGCTGCCCGCGGGCGCGCTGTAGCCCTGGCGGGCGCGGCGGTCACAGTAGTCGAACAGCTGCTTGCCGCTGCGGGCTGTGCCCTCAAACCGAATGGCCGCAAACGCGCCGTCCTCGGTCATCGGCACTGCGCCGTGGTAGAGCAGATTGCCGTTGCACATTTTATAAAACGCGCCGTGGGCGTACAAAAATTGCACATGGCGCTGCAGGCGCTCGCTCTCGGCAAAGCTGCGCACCAGCTCGGCGGCGATCTTTTCCTCGTCGGCAGTCAGCGCGGCGGGGTTGGCCGGGTCAACGGTGGGGAAGTCGCAGTCCAGCAGGGGATAGGTCGTGCCGAAATAGTCCACCGTACCCGCGGCAAAGTCAATGTGGTTCAAAAAGTCGCGGCCCTGCAAATCAAAATCCGGGTTGCGGGCAATGACCTGCGCCTCCAGCTTGAGCATCATAATGGTCACGGCCTTGTGCATCCGCGCGGCGGCGGTCAGGTCGCCTGCCGCTGTGCGCTGGTCGGCGTGGGGCAGCCAGCGCGAAACATCGGAATCCGCGTAAGTATGCTGGGCAAAGCGCTCCAAGCGGCGCAGGCTGATGCCGTAGCCGCCCTCCAGCGTGTCCAGATTGTTGTAGGCCAGCGTTGTTTTCAGCACGGTCATAATGCAGAGCGGGCTGCCCGCTGCCGCGCCCATCCAGACCACGTCGTGGTTGCCCCACTGGATGTCCACCTGATGATGCGCCATCAGACTGTCCAGAATGCGGTCCGGGCGCGGGCCGCGGTCAAACAGGTCGCCCACAATGTGCAGACGGTCCACAGCCAGCCGCTTGATGACCTCGCAGAAGCGGATAATATAGGCGTCGGCGCGGTCATAGCGGATGATGCTCTCAATGATCTCGCCGTAATACTGGTCCTTGTCGTGGTCCTCAAAGTGGGCGTGAAGCAGCTCGTCGAGGATGTAGCCGCAGTTCTGCGGCAGACAGCGGCGCACATGGTCGCGGGTATGCTTGCTGGACACGAACCGGCACAGGTCGATGAGCCGCAGCAGCGTCATGCGATACCAAGCGTGCAGGTCTCTCTGGCGGGCTTTCAGCTCGGGCAGCTTCTGATTGGGATAATAGACGAGCGTCGCCAGCTCGGCACGCTCCTCGGCGGGGACACCGTTGCCAAGCACCGTGTCGATTTTTTCACGGATGACGCCCGATGCACTATTTAATATATGTACGAACGCTTCGTGCTCGCCGTGCAGGTCACTCATGAAGTGCTCGGTGCCCTTGGGCAGACGGAGCAGGGCCTCAATGCGGATGATTTCGCTGGCCGCGGCGGCCACGGTCTGGTATTTCTGAGACAGCAGGCGCAGATAGCGCAGATGCTCATCGGAATATTGCACGGGCAGGACCTCCCTGTACTTTTCTTTCATCTACATGGAATTATAGCACACCTTGCAGCAAAACAAAAGGCCGCAGCCCGGAATTTTGGGCTGCGGCCTGATGATTTTTAGGGCAGGGACTCTGTAGGGGCGGATTCTATATCCGCCCGTGGACGTTTACCCTGCGTTCATCTTTTTTCACAACGGGATGCTGCCAAGCGGGCGCATATAGAATGCGCCCCTACGGTGCAGCATGGCTGCACATTTTTTTGCAATCACTCGATCTCGATCAGCGTCTGCTTCGGCTCGAGCTTCTTGGCCTCGGCCTTGGGCAGGTGCAGGGTCAGGATACCGTTCTCAAACTTAGCGCTGATGTCCTTGGGCTCCAGTTCCTTGCCGACATAGAAGCTGCGTGCGCAGCTGCCGGTAGCACGCTCCTGACGGATATAGTGGCCCTCGTTGTCCTTGTCATCCAGCTCCTCATTGCGCTGGGCGCTGATGGTCAAATAGCCGTTGTCCAGATCCAGCTTGACATCCTCTTTCTTGAAGCCGGGCAGATCAACGAACACATCGTAGCTGTCCTTGTTCTCGCGGACATCGGTTTTCATCACATTGGCGGCACGTTTGCCAAACATACCGCGGGGCGCAGCAGCCTTCATGGCGCGGTCAAAATCGTGCTCCCAATCGTTGCTGAACAAATCATCCATCAAAGCCTCATTGAACATATACGGAACCATCATCATAAGTCATTCCTCCAATTTTCATCGGCCGCCCGTTTTGTTTGTGAGCGGTTGACTTTTGATACACATTGTTGCGTTCCCTTTGGGGATTCGGTTCTTCCGTTCCTCTTTCCCTTGGAACGCCTCTATAATAGCACTGAATATTAGCACTGTCAATAGTAGAGTGCTAATGTTTACATGTTATGTAATGTTTGTTCACAAAATATGTAATAAGTTTTGTTGAATTACGATGATACGTCTGTTTTGCTAGCCCGTAGGGAGGGGTCTTGACCCCTCCGGGACGTTTGCGGCAGCCGCAGACCACCCCGGGACGCATGTATGCTGCCTAGGAAAGTGCATCACTGCCACAAGCCTCCTGCGGAGGGGTCAAGACCCCTCCCTACGACTTACCCGCAAGTGCCCGCTAATGTGAAGCCTGCGCTCCGGTCATGCCAGGGGCAGCCTTTGCTTTCTAAAGCCTGCTCACGGGGGAGAAGGCTTCTCATCTTTACATTATGTCGTATTCAATCGGCGTCTCAAACAGCCGTGCCGCCTTCTCCCGGTCCTCGGTCTGGCCCAGTGCCCACATCAGCTTGACGGCGACAGCCTCGGGGGTCATGTCGCGGGCCTCCAGGACGCCGGGCAGCTCACCGACGGCGCGGCCCACCTCGTAGACGGCCAGGTCGCAGCCCTCATGCGGGACCTGCGTGGTAAACACCGCCAGCCGCCCGCTCTCACACCAGCGGCGCAGGGCGGCGAACATCTCGCCGTGCTCCCCGCCCGGCAGGCCGCCGACGCCGAAGCTCTCCAGCACCAGTGCGCGGTAGTGCGGGGCCAGCAGCGGGATGATGTCCGCCCGCATGCCCGGCACAAGCCGCAGCACAAAAACGGCGGGCTCAAGCCTTTCATAGAACCGCACGGGCGGCTGGTCCGCGGGGCGGCGCAGAAACGTCACCAACCGCGTATCGCGGAACACCGCGGTCTCGGGGTAGTCGATGCTGGAAAACGCATTGAAACTGCGCGTCCGCGTCTTGCGCGCGCGTGTGCCCAGAATGACCTTGTTGTCAAACACCAGCTGCACGCCCCATGCTCCGTCGCTGACCGCGTAGACGAACGCGCGGTACAGGTTGTTGCGCGCGTCGGTATCGCGGTTGTAGATGGACTTCTGGCTGCCGGTCAGCACAACGGGCTTTGCGCTGTTCTGCACCATGTAGCTGAGTGCCGCGGCGGTGTAGGCCATCGTGTCTGTGCCGTGAGCGATGACAAAGCCGTCGCAGGCATCATAATTTTCTTTGATGCAGCGCACAATGCTCTGCCACTGCGCGGGGCCGATGTTCGTCGAATCCAGGTTGAACACCTGCACAGCGCTGACCTCGCACAGGTCAGCCAGCTCGGGCACGCAGGCCAGCAGCTCCTCTGACGTGATGGCCGGGGCCAGCCCGCCCGCCGCCGTAGGGCGGCTTGCAATCGTCCCGCCTGTGGCGAGAAGCAGAATTTTTTTCATCAAAGTACCTCACTTCCTTGGCCCCCTCTGCGAGGGGGCTCCGCCCGCAGGCGGTGGGGGAGAGAGCTTCGCGGTTATCCGAAATATTTCGGGTCATGGCAAAGTTCTCTCCCTCCGGCCCTACGGGCCACCGCTCCCCTTCTGGCGCAAGCGCCACCTCCCCCGTATCGGGGGAGTCTGTCTCGCAGAGGGAGGCAAGAGCTTTTCACTCCGCCCACATCAGATGCCGCTCCGCGACGACCTGGGCGTCCAGTGTGCGCGGACCTGCCGTAAAGCGCACGGTCACGCGGCGGCCCGCAACGCTTTCCACGGTGCCGGGACCAAAGACGGCATGCCGCACATGGGCACCGACGGCGGTGATGCTGTCCACATCCACAGGCGGCAGCGGGGCGCGTGCCGCGGGCGGGGGTGTGCGGCGGCCCGCGGGCTCGGCGTCGTGGCGTTTGCGGTGGCCGGGCAGACCGGACAACACCTCATCCACAAAGGTCGAGCGCTCCGCCGCGCAGTCAAACAGCACCAACTGCTGCCGTGCGCGGGTCATGGCCACGTAAAACAGCCGCCGGTCCTCCTCATACTGCTGTGTCTCACCGGGCGTGCGGCAGCACAGCTCCGGCTTGGCGGGCAGAATGCCGTCCAGCACATCCAACAAAATGACCCGGTCATATTCCAGCCCCTTGGCCGAGTGGATCGTCGAAAGCAAAAACCTGCACCCGGGCGGATTCTCATGGTTTTGTATGATGCTGCGCAGCTTTTCCAGCCGCCGCAGCAGGTGCCGCGGCGTCGGCTCCTGTGCGCCGAGCATTTCCAGCACGGCCAGCTTCGTGCGGTCCATGCCGTTTTTGTCCAGATATTTGCCGTAGCCCAGCTGGTCGGCCAGGAACCGCACCGCATCGTCCGCGGCCATTTTGGGCAGACGCGCCAGACCGTCCGCCACGTCAGCCATGGCGGCGCGGGTGCGCGGACGGATGCTGTCCTCATTCAGCAGGGCCGTCCAGCAGCCCTGCCCGTACTGCCGCGCCTGATTGCAGGCAAACAGCGCCTGTGCGCGGGTGACGGGCACGCCGAATTTGTAGTAGCAGCGCAGAAAAGTTTCCCCATCCGCGGGGTGTGCGGCCAGCGTGAAAATATCGGTCACATCGCGGACGATCTTGTTGGTAAAAAAGGTCTGGTCCACTGCCTTGCAGGCGTAGGGGATGCCCCGCCGCTCGCACAGGTCGATGATGGGCAGTGCGCTCTCGTGGTTGCGGAACAGCACCGCCGTCCCGGTATCGCAGTGCTGCGCCGTCTCAAACAAGAATGGCAGCTGATCGGCGCGGCGCGGCGCGGTGACGATCTGCAGCGGTGCGCCGGGGCCCTGCGTCGGTGCGATGGTCTTGGGGCGGCGATAGCGGTTGCGCGCCACAAAGCGGTTGGCAGCCTCCAGAATCGGCTCTGTGGAGCGGTAGTTCTGCTCCATCAGCAAAATCTGTGCGCCGGGATAGGTCTTTTCAAAGTCCATAAGCGCCTGGGGGTAGGCGGCGCGGAAGCCGTAAATGCTCTGGTCCTCGTCGCCGACCATAAAGATATTGCCGCTTTCCTGCGCCAGCACGCGGATAATTTCATGCTGTACCTTGGACGTATCCTGCGACTCATCGACGCAGAAATACTTGTACCGTTTGCGGAACGCCGCCGCAACCGCGGGCGCACCGCGCAGGATTTGCAGCGCAAAGCAGAGCTGGTCGTCGTAGTCCATTTTGTGCGCGGCCTTCAGCGCCTTCTGGTAGCCGCGGTACAGGTCGGGCAGATTCTCAATGTCGGTTTCCAGCTCGTCCAATTCCGCGTCGGTCAGGCACATATTTTTAATGTAGGTGATGGCCGTGCGCAGATCCTTGACCGTGCTCTCGGCGGGGTACTCGTGGTTTGTGTCCTGCCATAGCCGCATGAGCAGCGGCGTGGTCTCGCTCTCATTGCGGATGAGCTCCGGCGGGGTACGGCCATACATGCGGCTGTACAGCGCGATGATGCGCGCCGCCACACCGTTGATGGTGCGGAACTCCAGCCGTGCGGCCAATTCGCCGCCGAACCGCGACGCGAACCGGGCGCGCATCTCCTGCGTGGCGGCGACGGTGTAGGTCATTGTCAGGATGGTTTCCGGCGCAATGCCGCAGACCTCGGTCATATAGCCCAGCCGGGTGATGAGCACGGTGGTTTTGCCGCTGCCCGGCACCGCCAGCAGCAGCACCGGGCCGTTGACCGCCTCCACCGCCGCGCGCTGCTGGTCGTTCAGGGCCGCCAGATGGGCCGTTTCAAATATAGCCTTGTCCATGGCAGCTCCTTTCGTGTGGTATAAATTGCCGCGCAGTAGGGGCCGCACATGTGCGGCCCGCAGCTTCACGGGGGGACGCCCGCTTATAGGCAGGCCGCGGGCCGGGCATGCCCGGCCCCTACAGTGTTTCCCTATTGTACCATACATCCCGCACAAAAGCAAAACAGCCGGTCCATGCCCTCCTTGCCGAGCAGTAATTGCGTGCGTGAAAACCGGTTTAACATGTATCGTTCCTCTCTCGCCCGTAAACGAGCTCTATGGGCAAAGCCGCGGGCCGGGCATGCCCGGCCCCTACTTCTCTATATCCCTACTATGCAGATGTGATTATAAATGTCAACCTTGCAAAGTGTAAAAACCTGCAGCATTTCAGCCCGCGTATTTTGTCACCCCCAAGTCTTGGATAAACGCGCACACTGTGGTACAATATGTAAGAAAGAGCAAACTCCCCATAACCAAAGGACGTCACCATGAAACAAGGCAATTTGAATATACGCTGCACCGAAGATTACGCGGTGCTGTACTGGGATAAACCCGCCGCCGCGCCCAGCGGGGCGGAATACACGGTCTCCCTGAACGGTGAGGCCGTTGGCCGCACAGACCGCACCCATTTTACGATAGAGGGGCTGAGCTACGGCAGTTCCTTCCGGGTGGACGTGGTCAGCGGCAGCTACTGCATCGGCTCGGCCACGCTGCAGTTCGGCAGGGAAAAACGCCGCATCGACATTACCGCCGCGCCCTACTTCTGCAAGGGCGACGGCCATATCCTGAACACCGACAATTTACAGCGGGCCATCAACGACTGCGGCGCGGACGATATTCTGTACGTGCCGGCGGGCGATTTCCTGACCGGCGCACTGCGGCTGCACAGCGATCTGGAAATTTATCTGGCCAAGGGCGCGGTCCTGCAGGGCACAACGAACATTCACGACTATTCGCCCCGCATCCCCAGCCGGTTTGAGGGCACCGAGATGCGCTGCTACTCAAGCCTTTTGAACGCGGGCGACATGAACCACAAGACCGGCCCGAACTGCCGCAATATCATCATCCGCGGCAGGGGCACGATCTGCGGCGGCGGGCAGGAGCTGGCCCGCAAGATCATTGAGGACGAGCGTGCCCGCATCAAGAGCTTTCTGGACGACAACCGGGAGCTCGTCGAAAGCTGCGAGAACAGCGACACGATCCCGGGCCGCGTCCGCCCGCGGCTTATCAATTTAAGCAACTGCGAGAACGTCTGGATCAGCGGTATCACGCTGAAAAACGGCCCGTCCTGGAACGTCCACATGATTTACTGCGACGACATCCAGACCGACCACTGCACCTTTGTGTCCGAGGGCGTCTGGAACGGCGACGGCTGGGACCCGGATTCCTCGACGAACTGCACCTTATTTGCGTCGGAGTTCTCCACGGGGGACGACGCTGTCGCCATCAAGAGCGGCAAAAACCCCGAGGGCAACGAAATCAACCGTCCCTGCGCGCATATCCGGGTGTTTGACTGCCGCAGCGACTGCGGCCACGGCATCTGCATCGGCAGCGAGATGAGCGGCGGCGTGGAGGACGTGCAGATCTGGGACTGTGATCTGGCAAACTCGCTGTCCGGCATCGAGATCAAGGCCACGCCCAAGCGCGGCGGCTATGTGCGCGGCGTGACCGTGCGGGACTGCATCACGCCCCGCGTCATGCTGCACAGCGTACCGTACAATGACGACGGTGTGCCCGCCGGTGCCCCGCCGAAGCTCGAGCACTGCTTCTTTGAGCGGCTGACCCTGACCGCCGAGGTGCTGGACCATGACCGCAGCCGACACGATGCCGCCCCGATCGAGATCGCGGGCTTTGACAAGCCGGGCTATGAGGTCGAGGACATTGTCTTTAAGGATATTACCATCACCAAGCCGTCCGTCGCCCTGCCGCTGGGGCTGTGCAAGGGTGTGACGCTGAGCAATCTTGCGTGTGTGAAGGAATAAGCCTAAGGCCTCCCTTTGACAAGGGAGGCCATTCTCCCCACTTTATGAACAAATCTTAAAACTTTCTTACACCCTCTTGCACCGCGGTGCAGGAGGGTGTATTATTATCACGCTTTAATAATTAACATGAGTCAACTATTAACAGGAGGTGTTTACCAATGGGCACTGAAACCCCCTATCTGAGCGGGGTGTTCCGCTTTGTGGCGCGGCTGCACACACTGTCCAAGCGCGGGATGCGCATGGCACTGGCCGGGCAGCCCAAATGCCGCTATGGCATGCTGCAAAGTCTGTACAATCTCATTGAGCAGCACGGCTGCGACGGCGCGATCTATGTCTCGGACATTGCGCGGCAGATGCACCAGCCGATGCCGGCGATTTCCCGCGGGCTGCGTCAGATGGAGCAGGACGGCCACATCGTCCGCGAGACAGACCCCAAGGACCGCCGCAAGACGCTGGTGCGCATCACCCCGGCAGGGGAGCGCGCCCGCAAAGCCAATGAGCAGGCCATGAACGACTACTTTGCCCGCATTATGGCGCGGCTGACTCCGGAGCAGCTGGCGCAGGCCAACGCCGTAAAGGACGCTCTGCTCGCCGCCATCGAGGCCGAGAACGCTGCTATGAAAACCGATTTGAAAGGAGAACCCCCGCATGACGAAAATTTTTAAGCAGCTGGGGCGGCACTGGGCGGCCTGCCTGGCCGTCGTTGCGCTGCTCATCGTGCAGGCATACTGCGATTTAAGCCTGCCCGACTACACAAGCAAAATTGTGGACACCGGCATCCAGCAGGGCGGCATTGAAAGCCCCGTGCCCGACACCGTCCGCAGCGCAACGCTGCAGGCGCTCGAGCTGCTCATGTCCGAGGACGACGCCGCACTGGCGGACGAAGCCTACTCCGACCCCGACGCGGACGGTGTGCGCACACTGAAGCCGGACGCGGACACCGCCGCGCTGGAAAATGCGTTCACAACGCCGGACGTTGTGCTGTACATGGCCGCGGCAAAGAATGCCGCCACTGCCGCCGGTACCACCGACACCGTGGCCCCCACGGCCTATGACCTCGACGCCGTCGCCACGCAGCTGGCCGCCGCGTCCCAGGCCCCCGGCGCACGGGAAATGCTGCAGAGCCAGCTGACGGACGGTCTCGCCCAGCTGGACGAGACCGTCGCCGACAGCCTGTCCAGCCAAGCCATGCTGCTCGTCGCGCTGGAATATGACGCTCAAGGCATTGCCCATGACGTGCAAATGTCCTATCTGCTGCGCACGGGCGGCCAGATGCTGGCTTTAACGCTGCTCATGGTTGCCGTAGCCGTCGCCGTCGGCTTTATCGCGTCCCGCGTCTCCGCCGCCATTGGCCGTGACCTGCGCCGCGACGTGTTCAGGACCGTCGTCGGCTACTCCAACGCCGAAATCGAAAAATTTTCCACTGCTTCGCTGATTACCCGCACCACGAACGACATCCAGCAGGTGCAGTTCGTCTGTGTGATCCTGCTGCGCATGGTGGCCTACGCGCCCATTTTGGGCATTGGCGGCATTATGCACGTTGCCAGCGGCAACACGGGGCTGGAATGGATCATCTTTGTGGCCGTGGCCGCACTGCTGGCGCTCATCGCCGTTTTGATGAACGTAGCCATGCCGAAATTCAAGCAGATGCAAGTTTTGGTGGACCGGCTGAACCTTGTCAGCCGCGAAATCCTGACCGGCATTATGCCCATCCGCGCGTTCAGCCGCGAGGCATTTGAGGAAAAGCGCTTTGACAGGGCCAACACCGACCTGATGAAGACCCAGCTGTTCACCAACCGCACGATGGTCGCCATGATGCCGTTTATGACGCTCATCATGAACGGCACGAGCCTGCTCATCGTCTGGTTCGGCGGCAAGGCGATGGATCTGGGCAGCATGCAGGTGGGTGAGATGATCGCGTTCATCACCTACACGATGCAGATCGTCATGTCGTTCCTCATGCTCTCGATGGTCGCCGTCATGCTGCCCCGCGCCGGTGTGGCTGCGGACCGCATTGACGAGGTCATCAAGACCCCCTCGACCATCCATGACCCCGCTGCGCCCAAGGCGCTGCCCGCGGACGGCACCCACGGCGTTGTGGCGTTCCATGACGTCAGCTTCCGCTATCCCGGCTCCGACGAGGACGCGCTCGAGCACATCAGCTTCACGGCCAGACCCGGCGAGACAACAGCCATCATCGGCTCCACGGGCTGCGGCAAATCTACGCTGCTCAACCTGATCCCGCGCTTCTACGATGTGACCGAGGGCAGCGTGACGATTGACGGCGTTGACGTGCGCGACATGACCCAGGCACAGCTGCACGACGAGCTGGGCTATGTACCGCAGAAGGGCGTGCTGTTCAGCGGCACGATCACATCCAACCTGAAGTTCGGCGGTGACCACATCACCGACGCCGACGCAGAGCAGGCCGCCGAGATTGCCCAGGCCACGGAGTTCATCTCCGCCAAGCCCGAGGGCTTCGACAGCCCGATTGCCCAGGGCGGCAGCAACGTCTCCGGCGGGCAGAAGCAGCGCCTTTCGATTGCCCGCGCCATCGCCAAGCACCCGCAGATCTATCTGTTTGACGACAGCTTCTCGGCGCTGGACTACAAGACCGACGTGGCGCTGCGCCGTGCGCTGAAGGCTAAAACCGACAACGCCACGGTCATTATTGTGGCGCAGCGCATCTCCACCGTGCTGCACGCGAACCAGATCCTGGTGCTGGATGAGGGGCGCCTCGTCGGCAAGGGCACCCATGCCCAGCTGATGGAAAGCTGCCCCGCGTATCAGGAAATTGCGCGCAGCCAGCTGAGCCAGAAAGAACTGAATTTGCAGAAGGAGGGTGAGTGATATGCCAAGACCCGGACGCATGACGACGGAGCGCGCCAAGGACTTCAAGGGCACGCTGCGCCAGCTGCTGGCCGCCTTGAGCAAGTATAAGCTGTCGCTGGTCGTCGTCATTGTTTTTGCTGTTCTGTCAACCATTTTCAACATAGCAGGGCCGAAGATCCTGGCCAAGGCCACCACGGCGCTGGCCACCGGCTGGGTCGCCAAGCTGCGCGGCGTGGGCGGCATCGACTTTGCCTACATCGGCAAGGTGCTGCTGTTCCTGCTGGGCATGTACCTGCTGTCTGCGGCGTTCAGCTTCATTCAGGGCTGGCTCATGTCCGGCCTGTCGCAGAAGGTCTGCTACGACTTCCGCGACCAGATCAGCAAAAAGATCAACCGCCTGCCGCTGGCCTACTTTGAAAAGCGCACCGTCGGCGAGGTGCTGTCCCGCATCACAAACGACGTGGATACGCTGGGCCAGAGTCTGAACCAGAGCGTGACCCAGCTGATCACCAGCGTTGCGACGATGGTCGGCGTGCTCATCATGATGCTGTCCATCAGCCCTAAAATGACGCTGATTGCCCTGCTGATCCTGCCGGTCTCGCTGGCGCTGGTGCTGGTGGTCGTCAAGTTCAGCCAGAAGTATTTCAAGGCGCAGCAGGCGACGCTGGGCGTTGTCAACGGGCAGGTCGAGGAGGTCTACTCCGGCCACAACGTCATCAAGGCGTTCAACCGCGAGGCCGCCGTGCTGGACGACTTCAACGCCGCGAACGATAAGCTGTACGAATCCGCGTGGAAATCGCAGTTTTTGTCCGGCCTGATGCAGCCCATCATGAACTTTGTGGGCAACCTGGGTTATGTGGCCGTCGCCATCGTCGGCAGCATTTTTGCCGCAGCGGGCGCCATCACCATCGGCGATATTCAGGCGTTCATCCAGTACGTCAAGAACTTCACCCAGCCCATCCAGCAGCTGGCGCAGGTGTCCAACATGCTGCAAAGCATGACCGCCGCCGCCGAGCGCGTCTTTGAATTTTTGAACGAGCCCGAGGAGGACCAGTTGGCCGACCCCGCCCGCCGCGCCGACCCCGCCTGCATCGACGGTCAGGTCACGTTTGACCATGTAAAGTTCGGCTACACGCCGGAAAAGACCGTCATCCACAATTTCAGCTGCAATGTCAAGCCCGGCCAGAAGGTCGCCATCGTCGGCCCCACCGGCGCGGGCAAGACCACAATGGTCAAGCTGCTCATGCGGTTCTATGATGTGGATTCCGGCGAAATCTTGCTGAACGGCCACAACGTCAGGGACTTTGACCGCAGCGACCTGCGCGAGGGCTTCGGCATGGTGCTGCAGGATACCTGGCTGTTCAAGGGCACGATCATGGAGAACATCCGCTATGGCCGTCTGGATGCCACGGACGAGGAGGTCATTGCCGCCGCGAAGGCTGCAAACGCCGACCACTTTATCCGCACGCTGCCCGGCGGCTACCAGATGGAGCTGAACGAGGACGCCTCCAACGTCAGCCAAGGCCAGAAGCAGCTTTTGACGATTGCCCGCACGATTTTGGCGGACAACCGCATCCTGATCCTCGATGAGGCGACATCGAGCGTTGACACCCGCACCGAGCAGCGCATCCAGACGGCTATGGACCGCCTGATGCAGGGCCGCACGAGCTTCGTCATTGCGCACCGCCTGTCCACCATCCGCGATGCCGATTTGATCCTGGTCATGCGCGAGGGCGACATTGTCGAGCAGGGAACGCACGACGAGCTGATCGAAGCCGGCGGGTTCTATGCCGATTTGTACAACAGTCAGTTTGAGGATGTGACGGCGTAAGACCAAAATAAAAAAGTCGACAGTGTGCCAAATCCGTTGCACGCTGTCGATTCAGACCGTCAAAAGAATTGCATTCCCGCCTTATTGCGTGTGTAGGGGCGACCATTGGTCGCCCGCCAACTTACCGCAGCAACGCATTTTTCGGGATAGTTTCTTGCAAGGCAAACGGGCACGGGCGAGCAATGCTCGCCCCTACAAGAGTTTTTCGACAGTCTGAGCCACCCATTTATGAGCAGCATCCGCAGGGTCGCCCTCATCCGGCCCTACGGGCCACCTTCCCCCGCGGGGGAAGGCTTTTCTTTTATTGACACCCCTGCTATAATAGTAACCAAAGGGGGCATTACCTGTGGATTATGCAAAACTTACGGCGCAGGCGCGGCAGGCTGTGGAAGAACTGCTGCAGGCTGCGCATCTTGAGACCGGGGATATTTTTGTGGTCGGCTGCTCCAGCAGCGAGATCATGGGCGGGCGCATCGGCAAGGATTCCAGCATGGAGGCTGCCGCTGCCGTGCTGGCGGGCGTGCTGCCGCCATTGCAGGAGCAGGGCGTCTATCTGGCCGCCCAGTGCTGTGAGCATCTGAACCGTTCTATCGTCATTGAGCGCGAGGCCGCGAAGGCCAACAGCTATCAGATCGTCTCGGCCATTCCGCAGCCCCACGCGGGCGGCAGCTGGGCCACGAACTGCTGGCAGCGCTTTAACGACCCCGTCCTTGTGGAGGAGGTCAGGGCCGCCGCGGGCATGGACATCGGCGGTACGCTGATCGGTATGCACCTGCGCCGCGTGGCTGTGCCGGTGCGCTTGTCGATGGACCACATCGGGCAGGCAATTCTGCTCTGCGCCCGCACCCGTCCGCCGTTCATCGGCGGTTCCCGCGCCGTTTACAGTCAGGAGGAAGTGCGATGATTCCCGAAGCCCAGAAGCAGCAGATGGCCGAGGCCGTCGCGAAGATCCGTGAGACGATGGCCGCTGCCGCCAAGGCCGCAGGCCGCGACCCGGCAGAGGTGCGCCTTTGCGCCGCCTGCAAGACCCGCACGGTGGAGGAAGTGCGCTACAGCGCCGACCTGCCCATTGACCTGTTCGGTGAAAACCATGTGCAGGAGCTGGTCGAAAAGACCGACGCGAACGCCTACAACGGCAAGCCCGGGCACTTCATCGGGCATTTACAGACGAACAAGGTCAACAAGGTCGTAGGCCGCGCCGCGCTGATCCAGAGCGTGGACAGCACGCGCCTTTTGGATAAGATCGATGCCGCCGCGGCCCGTCTGGGGCTGGTGCAGGACATTCTCGTCGAGATCAACATTGGCGAGGAGGCCAGCAAGAGCGGCGTGGACGCCGACAGCCTGTTCCCGCTTTTGGAGGCTGCCGCCGCCAGGGAGCACATCCGTCTGCGCGGCCTGATGGCGATCCCGCCCGCCGACGCCGACGACACCGAGACCCGCCGTTTTTTTGCACAGATGCGGGAGCTTTTGGCCAGAGCCGACGCCCGGCACTATGACCGGGCACAGATGGACATTCTGTCCATGGGCATGAGCCACGACTACGCCGCCGCCATCGCCGAGGGCGCGACCATCGTCCGCGTCGGCACGGCGATTTACGGCGCACGGGATTACAGCAAAAAGGCATAATTTCAGGCTTCCCCCGCGGGGGAAGCTGTCCGCGAAGCGGACGGATGAGGGCAAAGCTTCCGCAGCCACCCGTTCACGGGATTTCGCCGCAGACTCGCCCCGCATCCGGCCCTTCGGGCCACCTTCCCCCGCGGGGGAAGCCTTTTTTATTTTCTCCCCCTGTATTCCCGCGGTGTCATCCCGTACCGCTTTTTGAACAGCCGGTTGAAGTAGGACAAATTCTCAAACCCGCATTGCTCCGCAATCGCCAGCACGGTGTCGCTGCCGCTGCGCAGGGCATCGGCGGCGGCGTTCAGGCGTTGCTCGTTCAGGTATTCGGTAAAGCCCTGGCCGGTCATTTTCTTGAACCAGCGCATAAAATGGCTGGGGCTGCATCCGCAGGCCGCCGCTGCGTCGGTCACATGCAGCGCCCCCGCGTAGCCCTCATTCACAAGCTGCACCACGGTTTTCAGCCGCCGGGTATCGGGGGTATCGGCAGGGGGCAGGTCTCCGGTGCGGCCCACCAGCGCCGCCAGAAACAGCAGCAGCTCGCCCTTTATACAGAGTTCATATCCCACGTCTTTGATCTTGTTGAATTCCTCCGCCGCGTGCAGGCACCGCACCGCCCAGTTGTAGCCCCAGTCTTCCGGGCCAAGGCGCATGGGCAGAGCCAGACGTCCGCTCTGCAGCGGCAGCAGGTACTTCTCGGCACAGATGTCACCGGCGCCGCCCAGCAGCTCCAGCTCAAAGATGATGTTTTCATATTCCATTGCCTCGCCGGGCAGCTGGCGCAGGGCGTGCAGTACGCCGGGGGCAAACACGTAAATGTCGCCCGCCTGTGCCGTGTAGGTCGTCAGCCCGGCCTGCACGATGCCGCGCCCTTTTTTGACAAAGACCAGCTCCATGCTGTCCTGCCAGTGCAGCGCCACCTGCGGGAAGTCCTTCGGGATCGTGCACGGGTAGATATTGAACGGGAACCACGCGGCCCCGTGTTGCTTTGCTTCGCGTAAACGCTCTTGTTTCGCCATATTTTCACCTCGCATGATAGTATTGTACCATAAGTTGCGGGTATTTTGCAAGTCAGATGCACGTTTTGTGTGGTATAACCAAGTTGTACCCAAGAAGCCCATACACGAATGGAGGGAACCTCTTATGAATATGACTGCTTCGATGGAAGCCAGAACCAACAAGCCCCTGACCGCCTGCACGGATCAGGAAATCTATCTGGCCCTGCTGGACATCGTCCGCGAACAGAGCGCCGCCCGCGTCCGTCCCGTCACGGGCCGCAAGCTCTACTATATCAGCGCCGAGTTTCTGATCGGCAAGCTGCTGTCCAACAACCTTATCAATTTAGGGCTGTACGACGACACCCGCGCCGCGCTGGCCGCTGCCGGGAAAAATCTGTCCGATATTGAGGAGGTCGAGCCGGAGCCAAGCCTTGGCAACGGCGGACTGGGCCGTCTGGCCGCCTGTTTCCTTGACTCCCTCGCCACGCTGAACCTGCCCGGCGACGGTGTCGGCCTGCGGTATCACTTCGGCCTGTTCCACCAGTCCTTCAAGGACGGCGTCCAGAACGAGCTGCCCGACCCGTGGCTGACCGCCCACTCCTGGGCGGAAAAAACGGATACGGTCTATCCCGTCGAGCTGGCCGGCAAGACCTACAGCGCCCGTCTGTACAAGCTGGCCGTCACGGGCTACGAGGGCCGCACGAACACGCTGAATCTGTTCGATCTCGACACCATTGATGAGAGCATCGTCCACGACGGCATCACGTTCGACAAGACCGCCATCGACAAAAACCTGACGCTTTTCCTGTATCCCGATGACTCCGACGAGGCCGGACGCCGTCTGCGCGTCTACCAGCAGTACCTGATGGTTTCCGCCGGGGCCCAGCTGATTCTGGCCGAGTGCGCCGCCCGCGGCTGTGATTACCATGATCTGGCCGACTACGCCGCCATCCAGATCAACGACACCCACCCCAGCATGGTTATCCCCGAGCTGATCCGCCTGCTGGGGGAGAAGGGCATCGACTTTGACGAGGCCGTCAAGATCGTCACAAAGACCTGTGCCTACACGAACCACACCATTCTGGCCGAGGCGCTCGAAAAGTGGCCCCGCGCCTATCTGGACGCCGTCGTGCCGCAGCTCATGCCCATCATTGAAAAGCTCGACACGCTGGCCCGCACCCGCACCACCGACGAGAGTCTGGCCATCATCGACGGTGATGACCGCGTTCACATGGCCCACATGGACATCCACTTCACCCACTCGACGAACGGCGTTGCCCATCTGCACACCGAGATCCTGAAAAACAGCGAGCTGCACGGCTTTTACCAGCTCTACCCCGAAAAATTCAACAATAAGACCAACGGCATCACCTTCCGCCGCTGGCTGCTGGAGTGCGACCCGGCACTGACCGCCGAGATCGAAAAGCTCATCGGTTCCGGTTTCCGCAAGGACGCCGCCGAGCTTGAAAAACTGCTGCCCTACACGGAAAATGTCGATATTTTGCAGCAGTTCTCCGCCGTCAAGGCGCAGAACAAGCGCGCACTGGCCGACTGGCTGCACAGCACGCAGAACATCACCGTTGACCCGGATGCAATGTTCGACATCCAGTCCAAGCGCCTGCATGAGTACAAGCGCCAGCAGCTGAACCTGCTCTACCTGATCCACCAGTATCATGAGATCAAGGCCGGGCATCTGCCCGCCACGCCGCTGGTCAGCATCTTCGGTGCCAAGGCCGCCCCGGCGTACACGATTGCCAAGGACATCATCCACGCCCTGCTGACCCTGTCTAAGGTCATTGCGGCGGATCCGGTCGTGTCGAAGTATCTGCAGGTTGTCTTTGTGGAAAACTACAACGTCACCGCCGCTGAGAAGCTAATCCCCGCCTGCGACCTGTCGGAGCAGATCTCGCTGGCCTCCAAGGAGGCGTCCGGCACCGGCAACATGAAGTTCATGCTCAACGGTGCGCTGACGCTGGGCACGATGGACGGTGCGAACGTCGAGATCTGTCAGCAGGTCGGCGATGAGAACATCTATATCTTCGGCCAGACGTCCGACCAGGTCATCCACCGCTATGAGATGGGCGACTATCAGGCCAGCCAGTGGGTGGAGGGTGACCCCAACATCCGCCGCGCCGTCGATTTCCTCGTCGGGCCGGAGATGCTGGCCGCCGGGCATGAGGAAAACCTGCGCCGCCTGCACGACGAGCTGGTCTGGAAGGACTGGTTCCAGACGCTGCCCGACTTCAACGCCTATGTGGTGCGCAAGGGTCAGGCCCTGAGCGACTACGCCTGCGACCCGCTGGGCTGGCGCAAGAAGTGCGTCATCAACATTGCCAAGGCCGGCCTGTTCAGCAGTGACCGCACGATTGCCGAGTACAACAAGGACATCTGGCATCTGGGCGAGTAATCCACCTTTATAAGCAACCGCATCCCCTGTCCGCACGGGCAGGGGATTTTTGCTTGTGTATGGCTTCTTTACATGGGATACCGGATGCAAAGGTTTCCGCTGGGCGTTGAAACGTTTCCCTTGCAAACTGTCGCTCCACCTGCTACAATAAATGCAGACTATTTGTAAGGAGCGATTACCCATGAACTGGCATCAGGCCTGTGAGCTGCCCTATTACCACGGCAGCGACCTCGGCGCAAATCCAACGGCGGAGGAAACCACCTTCAAGCTGTGGGCTCCCACTGCCTGCGGGGTCGTGGTCTGCCTGTATGCCACCGGCACCGACGCCGAGCCGGGCGCGAAAGAGCTGGGCGTACACGAAATGCGCCGCGGCGATGGCGGCGTCTGGGCCATTGTGCTGCCCGGCAACCTGCACGGAACGTATTACATCTACCGCATCTACTTCCCGGATGGCCGCGTGCATGAGGTCGTGGACCCCTACGCCCGCAGCGCCGGGGCCAACGGCACCCGCGGCATGGTAGTGGACCTGACACAGGCCGCCCCCGACGGCTGGGAGCAAGACCGGCGCCCCGACATCCCGGCCCACGCCCGCAGCGTGTGGGAGGTGCATGTAGCGGACTTTTCCGCTGACGGGCACAGCGGTGTAAAACCGGAGTGGCGCGGCAAGTTCATGGGCTTCACGCCCGATGACACCACGCTGGACAACGACGGCGAACACCCGACCTGCCTGAATTATCTGAGAAATCTGGGCATCAGCCATGTGCAATTACAGCCCATCTACGACTACGCCACGGTGGACGAGTCCCGCCCCGACGGCGGCTACAACTGGGGCTACGACCCGCAGAACTACAACGTGCCCGAGGGCAGCTTTGCCACCGACCCGTTCCACGGCGAGGTGCGCGTCAAGGAGTGCCGCGCCATGGTCGCCGCGCTGCACCGCGCGGGGCTGGGCGTCGTGATGGATGTCGTCTACAACCACACCTACCACGGCGAGAGCAATCTGGAGCGCACCGTGCCCGGCTACTGGAACCGCCGCTGGCCCAACGGCATGATGACCAACGGCTCCGGCTGCGGCTGTGACCTGGCCAGCGAGCGCCCGATGGTGCGCAAATACGTGGTCGAGTCGGTGCTGTACTGGGCCACAGCCTACCACATCGACGGTTTCCGCTTTGACCTGATGGCGCTGGAGGATGTGGACACGATGAACGCCATCCGCGCCGCGCTGGACAGTCTGCCCGGCGGCGAGAGCATTTTACTGTACGGCGAGCCCTGGATGGGCGGCGGCACGAACCTTGAAGGCGGCGCACGCCCCGCCGACAAGCGCGCCCTCGACGCGCTGCATGAACGCATCGGATTTTTCTGCGATGACACGCGGGACTGCATCAAGGGCAACGTCTTTGACGCGGCCAACGCGGGCTATGTCAACGGCGCACCGCAGCATGGCTACGATGTGCTGCACTCGATCAGCGCGTGGCGCAGCGGCGCACACGGCTTCTGGCCCAAGCGCGCCGGGCAGGTCGTGCAGTACGTCTCCGCCCATGACAACTACACGCTCTGGGACAAGCTGGCCGCCGTGGGCCGCCGTGGCGATTACGACTGCCCCGACGCCGATTTGCTGGCACAGAACCGCATGACGGCGGGCATCTACCTGACCTGCCAGGGTCTGCCCTTTATGCAGGCGGGCGAGGAGTGGGGCCGCACCAAGCACGGCGACCACAACAGCTACAAGGGGCCGCTGGCCACGAACCGGCTGGACTGGACCCGCGCCCACCGCCCGGAGTTTGCCGCGCTGACGGCGTTTTACCGCGGCATGCTGGCCATCCGCCGCGCCTATCCGCGGCTGAGCGGTGCGGCAGGGGAGCCGGAGCCGTTTATTCTGGCGCTGCCGGGCTGGCTCATCGGCTTTGTGCCGGAGAACGACGGCACGGCCACGGCGGGTCAGCTGGCTGTCTACTACAACCCCGAGCGCACCCGCCAGTGGGCCAGCCTGCCCGCCGGTACCTGGCGCAAAGTAAGCGACGGCGTCCACGCCGGTGTGACACCCTTCGGCCCCTGCTTCCGGGATGCGTTGGAGCTGGCCCCGACGAGCGTGACGGTGCTGGTGGCGGAGTAAAAGTATAATCACGTTTCATGGGAGAGGGAGAGCCTCTCCTTTTTTGTTTGTCGCCCCTTTTATTGTGGCCTTGTAGGGAGGGGTCTTGACCCCTCCGCGGGGCGTCGAGGACGCCGCCCCCTACAGTGTGACAACTTGTCATTTTGTTCACAAAAACTTTGTTTGACAGACTGTCCAATTTCCCTGTATAATAGATTTATACGTTATACGATTTGTAGAATAGCCCGCCGCTGCTACAAAGTGTTTACCACACACGGACAAGAAAGGGAAAGGGAGGCCGTCACCATGAGCGACTACGCAGCCATTGAAAAGGAAGCCCGCATTTTTACTGAGGAATGTGTCACCAACAACCGCATTGATCCCACGCTGTTTGCCCAATACGACATCAAGCGCGGTCTGCGCGACAAAAACGGCAAGGGTGTGCTGGCGGGCATCACGAACATTTCCCGCATCGACGCCTTTGAGGAGCGCGACGGCCAGAAGGTTCCCTGCGAGGGCAAGCTCTGGTACCGCGGCTACAACGTCTACGACCTGATCCGCGGTCTGCGCGGCAAGCGCTATGCGTTTGAGGGCGCGGCCTATCTGCTGCTGCTCGGCGACCTGCCGAACAAAGAGCAGCTCGAGAGCTTCACCGCCTGCCTTGCCAAATGCCGCGACCTGCCGACAAACTTTGTGCGCGACGTCATCATGAAGGCCCCCAGTCACGACCTGATGAACTCGCTGACCCGCAGCGTGCTGACGCTGGCCAACTACGATGACGACATCGGCAAGACCGACCTGCAGACCCAGCTGGAACAGTGCATCAAGCTCATCAGCGTTTTCCCGATGCTGGCGGTCTACGGCTACCACGCCTACAATTACTATGAGTGCGGCGGCAGCATGTACATCCACCGCCCCGACCCGAGCCTGTCCACGGCGGAAAACCTGCTGAAGATGCTGCGCCCCGACCAGAAGTACACCGACCTCGAGGCCCACGTGCTGGACATTGCTCTGCTGCTGCACATGGAGCACGGCGGCGGCAACAACTCGACCTTCACGACCCGCGTCGTCACCTCGTCCGGGTCGGACACCTACTCCGTCATTGCGGCGGCGCTTTCCAGCCTGAAGGGCCCCAAGCACGGCGGCGCGAACATCAAGGTCATGAAGATGATGGACGATATCCGCGCCCACGTCGCCGACCCTCTGGACGAGGAGGCCATGGCTGATTATCTGGGCCGCATTGTGGACCGCCAAGCGTTCGACCAGAAGGGCCTGATCTACGGCATGGGCCATGCGGTCTACTCGCTGAGCGACCCGCGCGCGGTGGTGTTCAAGAGCTTTGTCCACCAGCTGGCCGACGCCAAGGGCCGCAGCCGCGACTTTGAGTATTACAACACGATCGAGCGGCTGGCCCCGCAGGTCATTGCCGAGAAGCGCCATATTTATAAGGGCGTCTCGACGAACGTGGACTTCTACTCCGGCTTTGTGTATGACATGCTGGGCATCCCGGTGGAGCTGTACACCCCGATCTTTGCGGTTGCGCGTATCGTCGGCTGGTCCGCCCACCGCATGGAGGAGCTTGTCAACGTGGATAAGATCATCCGCCCGGCCTACCAGAGCATCATGCAGACAAGGGAGTATGTGCCGCTGGAGGAGAGATAAAAGAGAAAAAGAGAGAAGAATTTTCACACAGGGCGAAGGTTCTTCTCTCTTTTTTTGGTATAAAGCCCCTTTTGGGGCTGCTTTGCAGGGCAGAGTCTTGCCCCCTCCGCGGCGGGGTGAGGGCACCCCGCCCTACATTCTCCCGGAAAAGGGGGCGTAGGGGAGGGATTTATCCCTCCCGGGACGTGTACGGCATCCGCGGGGCGTCGGGGACGCCGCCCCCTACAACAGGTTACGTGAATCCGTCCAAAACCACCTTCAGTTCTGCCCAGATGTTCTCCTGCGAGGCACTGTAACAAAGGCTATCCGTATAGGGACGGCAATAGACTTGGTACAAAATGCCGTCCTGCGCAAAGTAGGCTCTGGACTGGATGTAGGGCCTCGAGTTCGGGTTGCTGGTACAGTGGGGGATCAGCGCGGTGTTGCCGTTGGCCATGGGGTAGCTTTCACATTGCCACGTCAACCCGGCACTTTTTTGCCAATACAAATCCGTTGCCATCTCCTTGGGCACATCCCCAAGATAGGCAACTGCCATGATTTCTACATTGTAGCCATCCAAAAGCACACCCGTGCGTAGGTAGAGCTTGTCCGGTGTATCGCCGCGCCCGATGGGGATAAATCCGGCGGGATATTCCTGAAATTTCGGCGTATAGGGCATACCATCGTCATATTCATCCGGGATGTCGATCATGCCGGACGGATACATGGCAATCGACGGGAAAGTGCTTGTATCTCCCTCATCCAGCAGCGTGTTCTGCGCCAGCGGCAGACCAGTCGCGGCGGTCATTTCCACCCAGCTGTCGTACCCGCGTGCAGCCCGGGCGTACCAATCGGCGTAGTCCGCGTCGGTGGGGTGCAGCTGGCCGTTTATGTTGGCGTTCATCGGCAGCCAGCCATCGTCTGACATCTCCCCATTATGGTTTGCCACCATTCCCGCCAGCAAATCCTCATCCAGCGCAAAATACTGCCGCTCATACGTGATGGCGTACCCGGTGTTGGCCTCCGGCGCAAAGGACGGGCGCGGGTTTTCGCGCAGGTTCGTGAACTCTGCCGTGCCTGCCAGCACTCCGGCGGCAATCAGCAGCGGCGCGGCCAGGCAGATTGCCAGCTTCCAGCGCGGGTGCCGTGCGGGGGGCGCGTCGGGCAGGTGCTCAGCCACGGCGGGCCATAGGTCAACGCCTGCCGGGTGCAGGCCGCCGGTCAGCTTTTCGTGCAAATACGCTTCTTCGCGGTCATACTTCATAGTGCTCTCCCTCCTTCAATCGCTGCGCCAGCTGCTTTTTGGCGCGGTGGTAGCGTGTGCGCAGATAGGCGGCGGGCCGTCCGTGAATGCACGCCAGTGCGGCGTAATCCAGCCCGTCCAGCACACGCTCTAAGATCAGGGCCCGATCCAGCGGGGCCAGCGTGTTCAGCGCCGCGCGCAGTTCTTCGCTGATGCCGGGGTCCTGCTCCAACGGCTCCGGGGTGGGGTAGGCCGCCGCGCGTTTGGTTGCCCGCAGCATGTCCAGCGAGGTGCGGTAGGCGATGCGGTAGAGCCACGCGCGCTCGTTGTCGGTGCCGTCATGGCGCAGCGTGTGGCGCTGCTGCCACGCCTTGATGAAGGTTTTCTGCACAGCATCCTGTGCATCGGCCTCGCACCCCAGCAGGCCGGTGCAGTACCGCAGCAGTGCAGCGGTATGGGCATGTACGAGCTTTTCTAAATCCTGTTCGTTTTGCATCGGCTCGCCTCCTTTCACCCTTATAACGCCGACAGGAGCGGGAACGTGTCACAAATCAAGCATTTTCTTGGCCCCTCTGGCGCAAGCGCCACCTCCCCCGTATCGGGGGAGTCTGTCTCGCAGAGGGAGGCAAGAAAAAAGAGCCCCGCGGGGCTCTTTTTTTACATCAATGCGTTAAGACAGCATTTTTTATTTTCTTGTACACCGCATTTGCTGCCAGCGGCAGAACCAGGCCCGCGGCGGTGTAGGCAAGCCACCAGGCACCGCCCGTAAAGTAAATCGGGAATGCGGCCAGAAGATACGGCTCTCCGCCTGTGGCCAGCAGGCCAAGCCAGGTCACGAGCTTGAAGCTCAAAAAGTGTAAAATCACAATCGGCATCGTCGCACGGCCCAGATAGGCCAGCGCCGCCCGGACACAGGGCAGGGGAGCGGTCAGGCACGCGGCCTCCCGCACCAGCACCCAGCCCGCCAGGCTGGTAACCAGCAGGAAAATCGGGCTGCTGTATCCATTGCCCGCCAGCCCCACAGAGCCGAGCCGTCCCAGAATCAGCAGCACCGCAAAGGCCGCTGCGGCAAAAATACCGCGCTGGTACGCCGGTATGCTTTCCCGCGTCGTGCGCCGCAGGACCGTGCCCAGGTAGAACAGGCAGTAGCAGCTGGCCGCAATGCCCAGCCCCCACACGTTCCATCCGGCCAGCCCGCAGCGCCAGCCCACCCACAGCAGCACGCCGGAAAAAAGTCCCTGCGGCAGCAGCGTATCGGCACCATGCAGCAGCCTTTGCAGAATAAATTCCACCAAAGCGTACAGAATAGATACTTGAAACAGTGCTTGGATGAACCACATCGCGCCGCCCAGCTGGGTGCCGCCGTCAAACACGCACCAGTGCACGGTGCGGCCAATCACATCCTTCATCGTCACGGGCGTTGTGACGGCATTGCCGGGAACCTGCAAAATGCGCTCATCACTCGTCAAAATATTCAGCTTTAAAAACAGGTTGTTCAGCACGGTAAAGGCGGTGTTTGCCAGCACAAAGGGCAGCCAGAGCGTGACGGCTTTGCGCTTGATAAAGTGCACCGGCCCGCCGCGCAGGCTGAAAAGCCAGCCGCTCAGCATAAAAAACAGGGCCATGTGGAACAGGTAGATGAAGTCCGTCCCGGGAAAGCCCGAATGCCCCAGCACCATAAGCACAATGCCGATGCCGCGCATACTATCTATTACAGGGTCACGCTGTTTTGCCATAAATCAGAACCTCACTGCGCGTTTTTGGCGCGGCATTTCGGGCAGATGTAGCGGATCGTCAGCGTGTAGCCGCGTACCTCGGTACCGATGGCGGACTCAATGTCGCGGATCAGCCCCACCACCGGCAGGTCGGCCAGGTCGCCGCAGCTGTCACACAGCAGGTGGCCGTGGGGGGTCGGGTTGGCGTCGTAGCGGTCCGGGCCGTCGGGCATTTCCAGATGACCGATCTCACCGTCCAGCTCCATCAATTTCAGGTTGCGGTACACAGTGCCGCGCGCAATGTGCGGCATGGCCTGCCGCGCATGGCTGAAAATTTCGTCAGCGGTCAGATGCTCCGGGCATTTTTCACGCATGATACCCAAAATCAGGGCGCGTTGGCGGGTCATGGGCAGACCTCCTTTTCTGATTTAAGAATATATCTTATTCAGATAGTACACTAAAATGTATGCTTTGTCAACCGTCTGTGCAAAATCACCAAGATTCCATTCCGAAATTTTACTTGACAGGGGCTGTTTGTATGCTATAATAAAGTCAAATTAAGACTTATTCCTATTTCAACGGAGGTATTCATCATGGAACTCAGAGGCAGCAAGACCGAGAAAAACCTGTGGGAGGCTTTCGCAGGTGAGAGCCAGGCCCGGAACAAATACACCTATTTCGCGTCCAAGGCCAAGAAGGAGGGCTATGAGCAGATCAGCGCCATCTTCACCGAGACTGCCAACAACGAGAAGGAGCACGCCAAGATCTGGTTCAAGCTGTTGATGGAAAACGGCGAGATCCCCGACACGCTGACCTGCCTGAAGATGGCCGCCGCGGGCGAGAACGAGGAGCACACCTCGATGTACCCGCGCATGGCCGCCGAGGCGAAGGCGGAGGGCTTTACCCAGATCGCCGCGCTGTTCACGATGGTCGCCGCGATTGAGAAGGATCACGAGGAGCGCTACAAAGCGCTGGCCGCCAACATTGAGGCAGGCAAGGTCTACGCCCGCGAGACCGAGCAGGTCTGGCAGTGCCGCAACTGCGGGTTCGTCTATATCGGTCAGCACGCGCCGGTCAAGTGCCCGGTGTGCGCACATCCGCAGAGCTATTTTGAGCTGAAGAGCAGCAACTACTAAGGCAATACCGCATAATGCGAAAAGTCCGTTAAGAGCTTTACCGCAGCGCAATCTCCTCACTCCTCTCTTTTTTTGCTTAACCCCCTTGACAGTTCGTGGTTGACATGCTATATTGTTAGCGTTAGTTAAGGCTAACCGCAGCAAGTATCCGACCTTCGGTACACCCATAGCCCGCCCGGTGCGGTTCTCTCCCCGTGCCGGGCGGTTTTATGGGGCTGATGGTTAGTAGATACTAACCATTGTAGAGGTAAGGAGTCATCTCATGCAGCAATCGCGTGTCATCCCCAGCCCGCGCAGCTTTGCCTGCGACCTGGCCACCCTATGCGCCCCCACACTTGCGGGGCTCAAGCCTGCCAGCCTGTTCCGCTACCAGCCCGCGCCCGGGCAGGATGCCGCCGCCATGGCCGCTGCCTGGCACGCCGCGCTGTCGCCCCGCGGGGTCACGGTGCGGGTGCTTAAGCAGTGTCCGCGCACCGGGGCTGTGCTGGTCTATGTATACCGCCCGGCCCGTGTGGCCAGGCTGTTGGCAGCGCCGCACATGCTGGACTTTCTGGCAGGGGAGGGCTACACCCCCGGCACCGCAGACGAGCTGCTGGACCAGCTGGCCGAAAGGCTCTGCTGCGAGGGAGATTTCCCGCATGAGATCGGCGTTTTTCTGGGCTACCCGCTGGCGGATGTCATCGGGTTCATCCAAAACCGCGGCAAAAACTTTACCGCGTGCGGCTATTGGAAGGTCTACACCGATCCCACCGCTGCGCAGGCAGAGTTTGACCGCTATAAAAAGTGCGAGCGCATCTACGCCCGCTGCTATTACAACGGCACCCCGATTAGGCGGCTGACAGTGGCCGCCTGACGATGCACCATAAAAATTATAAAAGGAGTAGTTATTTATGAGCAAGATTGCAGTTATCTATTGGAGCGGCACCGGCAACACCGAGGCCATGGCCGATTTGGTCGCCAACGCAGCTGCCGCCGCCGGCGCTTCTGTTGACAAGTTCACCGCCTCCGAGTTCAACGTTTCCTCTGCCGGCGACTACACCGGCTTTGCGCTGGGCTGCCCCGCCATGGGCGCCGAGCAGCTGGAGGAGAGCGAGTTCGAGCCGATGTACCAGGATCTGCGCGGCTCTCTGAGCGGCAAACCCGTTGGCCTGTTCGGCTCCTACGGCTGGGGTGACGGCGAGTGGATCCGCACCTGGGCCGAGGACGCCGAGGCCGCCGGTGCCCGTCTGGTCGTTGAGCCTGTCATGGCCAACGGCTCCCCAGACGGCGACGCCGAGACTGCCTGCGCAGCCCTTGGCACCGCTTTGGCCAATGCCTGATTTTCTCCATATCCATCCATACCGGGAGGGGCAGCGATGCCCCTCCTTCTTTGTTTGTCCGGCCCGCAGCCTTCCCGTAATTGCCCGGTTCCGTACAGTCCCGGAGCGGTCAAGACCGCTCCCTACAAAGCACCCGTGTCCGAAAGTCCGTAGGGAGGGGTCTTGACCCCTCCGCGGCCTTCCCGCCGGTGCGCAGCCTCCGTACAGCCGCGGGCCGCACATGTGCGGCCCCTACAGGGCAGTATCAAAAAAGATACCTCTTGACAAAAAGCAAAGCAGAAGTTAGTATATTCTAAGTCAAATTAGAAAACACTAACCCGGAGGTTTTTTATGGCAAACGTCATTATTGTTCTGATTCTGGTGGCTGCCGTCGGCTACGGCATCTACAGCTTTATCCACCATCTGCGCCACGGCGGCGGCTGCTGCGGTGAGCATGACGCCCCCGCTAAAAAGGTCAGGGCGGCGGACACCAACAAGAGCCACTATTCGCACCGCCTCGTCATGGGCGTGGACGGCATGACCTGCCAGAACTGCCAGCGCCATGTGGAAAACGCATTGAACACCCTGCCCGACACGCTGGCCGAGGCGAACCTGAGCGCCCGGAACGTGACGGTCTGGACGAAGGCCGACGCCGACGAGGAGGTCATCCGCAAGGCCATCCGCGACGCAGGCTACCTGCCGCTGCGCACGAAGGAAAAGGTGTGATTTTTCGGGCATGTCCCGGCCTGTAGGAGCCGGGCACGCCCGGCCCTCGGCCTTCCCGCAAGCGCGGCGTTACGGGTAGGCTGCGGGCGGGGCATGCCCCGCCCCTACCGGGTGGTTTCCGTAAGTGCGCATCACTGCCCGGCTTCTGCCGTGATGCTTTCACAATTTGTTCAAAGCTGCACAATTTAAGTTAGCAATAACTATCTACTTTTCACAAACCTGTTTGGTTAGCCTAACTTCCGTATTGACATCGGGAGTTAGCGGTGGTAAACTACCATCGTAAGCGGTTAGAGCGTTCTAACCGCATGCTTTTGCACCAAGCGTTAGCATAGGCTAATATATTGCAGAATCGCAAAAGGGGAGTGTGTGGAATGCCTTTAACGATGACTAAAGCAGGCGATACCGTTACCATCCGAAAGATCACCGGCAAGGATGAGGTCCGCCAGCATCTGGCCGAGCTTGGCTTTGTCGTGGGGGAGACAGTTACCGTGGTCAATGAGATCAGCGGCAACCTCATCCTTCAGGTCAAGGAAGCGCGCATCGCGCTGGATAAGACCCTGGCCATGCGCATTATCGTTGCGTAAAAAATTTGGAATCACAGCCCTCGGCTGTTTGATTGATTGTACCAAGAGGAGGAACGAAGTATGAAGACTCTGAAAGATGTACAGGTCGGCGAGACCGTCACCGTTGCCAAGCTGCACGGCGAGGGTCCTGTCAAGCGCCGCATCATGGACATGGGCCTGACCAAGGGCACCAAGGTTTACGTCCGCAAGGTCGCACCTCTGGGCGACCCGATGGAGCTGACCGTCCGCAACTACGAGCTCAGCGTCCGCAAGGCTGACGCCGAAATGATCGAAGTTGAGTGAGTTCTGAAAAAGTAAAGAAAGGGGTTTAACCAAATGGCAATTAAAATTGCTCTGGCAGGCAACCCGAACTGCGGTAAAACCACCCTGTTCAACAGCCTGACCGGTTCTAACCAGTATGTCGGCAACTGGCCCGGCGTTACCGTTGAGAAGAAGGAGGGCAAGCTCAAGGGTCACGACGACGTCGTGATCCAGGACCTGCCCGGTATCTACTCTCTGTCTCCCTACACGCTGGAGGAGGTCGTTGCCCGCGGCTACCTCGTCAATGAGAAGCCCGACGCCATCCTGAACATCATCGACGGCACCAACATCGAGCGCAACCTCTACCTGACCACCCAGCTGATCGAGCTCGGCATCCCCGTTGTCATGGCCGTCAACATGATCGACCTCGTCCGCAAGAACGGCGACAAGATCGACCTGAAGAAGCTGTCCAACGAGCTGGGCTGCGAGGCCGTCGAGATCTCCGCCCTGAAGAACGAGGGCAGCGAGAAGGCTGCCGAGCTGGCCGTCGCCGCTGCCAAGAAGGGCAAGGCAGGCGAGCTGCCTCACGTCTTTACCGGCAGCGTTGAGCATGCCATCGCCCACATTGAGGAGTCCATTCAGGGCAAGGTCGATGACCGCTTTCTGCGCTGGTACGCTGTCAAGCTGTTTGAGCGCGACGACAAGGTCCAGGCTGAGCTGAACCTGAACAAAGAGCTGCTAGACCACATCGACGCCCACATCACCGACTGCGAGAAGGAAATGGACGATGACGCCGAGAGCATCATCACCAACCAGCGCTACGCTTACATCAACGGCGTTGTTGACAAGGCCGTCAAGAAGAAGCCCCGCACCGAGAACCTGACTGTCTCCGATAAGGTCGACCAGTTCGTCACGAACCGTATCCTGGCTCTGCCGATCTTCGCGCTCATCATGTGGCTGATGTATGCCATCGCAATGGGCACCTCCGTTGCGGACGGCGGCATCGGCATCGGCACCTTTGCCACCGACTGGACGAACGACGTTCTGTTCGGTGAGATCGTCCCGAACGCCCTGGGCGGCCTGCTGGAATCCATCGGCGTTGCTGGCTGGCTGTACGGCCTGATCATGGACGGCATCGTCGCCGGTGTCGGCGCTGTTCTGGGCTTCGTTCCCCAGATGCTCGTTCTGTTCTTCCTGCTGTCCATCCTCGAGGATGTCGGCTACATGGCCCGTGTCGCCTTCATCATGGACCGTATCTTCCGCCGCTTCGGTCTGTCCGGCAAGAGCTTCATCCCCATTCTGGTTGGTACCGGCTGCGGTGTTCCCGGTGTTATGGCTTCCCGTACCATCGAGAACGAGCGTGACCGCCGTATGACGATCATGACCACCTGCTTCATTCCCTGCGGTGCCAAGATGCCCATCATCGGCCTGATCGCAGGTGCTCTGTTCGGCGGCAGCAGCTGGGTCGCCACCTCCGCTTACTTCATCGGCTTTGCAGCCATCATCATCTCCGGCATCATCCTGAAAAAGACGAAGTTGTTCGCCGGTGATCCTGCTCCGTTCGTTATGGAGCTGCCCGCTTACCATGTGCCCGCCTGGGGCAACGTCCTGCGCGCTACTTGGGAGCGCGGCTGGTCCTTCATCAAGCGTGCCGGCACCGTCATTCTGGCTGCCACCATCATCCTGTGGTTCCTGCAGGGCTTCGGCTTCGAGAACGGCGCGTTCACGATGGTCGAGGATCAGGACAACTCCATCCTGGCTATCGTTGCAAGCGCAATTTCCTGGATCTTCATCCCGCAGGGCTTCGGCAACTGGCGTGCAACCGTCGCGTCCATCTCCGGCCTGATTGCCAAGGAGAATGTTGTCGGTACCTTCGGTGTTCTGTATCACTATGCTGACGAGCTGTCTGACAACGGCGACGAGATCTGGCCCGAGGTTGCTGCCAGCTTCACCGCCCTCTCCGCTTACAGCTTCATGATCTTCAACCTGCTGTGCGCTCCCTGCTTCGCTGCTATGGGCGCCATCAAGCGCGAGATGAACAACGGCAAGTGGACTGCCATCGCCATCGGCTATATGTGCCTGTTTGCCTACTGCGCTTCTCTGGTCGTTTACCAGATCGGCGGCCTGATCACCGGTGAGGTCGGCTTCAACATCTTCACCATTGTGGCAATCGCCATCATCGCCTTCACGATCTACCTGCTGTTCCGCCCCAACAAGTACGCGGGTGTCAACGAGGTTAAGATCGATTCCAAGAAGGCTGTTGCTTCCAAGTAATTTTGAGTGTACGATAATACCGTATTCTTCCGGAAAGGAGCGGACTTTTTATGATGGAGTTTTTAGCTGCTAATTTTAACCTGCCTACGATCATCGTTTCGATTTTCGTGTTTGGCGGTACCGGCTGGCTCTTGTATCATGAACACAAAACCGGCGGCCTCGGCTGCTGTGACGGCTCCTGCGGGGGCGGCGGCTGCGGCAGTCACGGCGGCTGCACAGGTAATTGTAAGACCTGCGGCGGTGCCTGCCACAGTAAGTAAAGCATAAGTGCCTGAAGGGGGCGCGGGTCCGTTCGTGGCCCGCGCCCCCTTTTAGTTTGGTATAAGGAGAGATGTACCTTGACCCTGACCGATTCCAACCTGCGTTATCTGCTGGCCATCCACCATCTGGCGCAGCAAAGCACTGAGGTCTCGCCGCTGGCACTGGCGCAGGCCATGGGCGTGACCAAGCCCAGCGTCACCAGCATCCTGACCAGCCTGATGAAGCAGGGGGTCATTGTGCGGCGGCGGTACGGCAAAATTTACATCACGGACCGCGGCGTGCTCTACGCGCGCTATTACGACGAGCTGGTCGGGAAGATTTTACAGCACTTCCCGCTGGCGGGCGAGGGCTTCACCCCCGAGGAATGCTACAGTGCCGCGGTGGCCATGGCCGTGTCGCTGCCTGCGAGGGAAATTGATGAGAAGTGCGAAGCGCTGTACGGCAACGAGAACAAGTAAACCGACAGGACTCCATGTAGGGGCCGCACATGTGCGGCCCTCCGCCTTTCCATAGACGCTCGTCTGCCCCACACGCAAGGGCCGGGCATGCCCGGCCCCTACCGCACCGCGTAAAAAGCCTATTGCACACTCGCCCGAATTGTGGTAAAGTTAGACTATATAAAGGTATAGATAAGAGGGGGACTATCATGCAGCTGAATCCGCATTACGCCGAGCTGAACGAGAGCTATCTGTTCAGCACCATTGCCCACAAGGTAGCCGATTACCAGAAGGCCCATCCCGAGGCAGACGTCATCCGTCTGGGCATCGGCGACGTCACCCTGCCGCTGGCGGCATCCGTGACGGAGGCCATGCACAAGGCCGTTGAGGAGCAGGGCCACAAGGGTACGTTCCACGGCTATATTCCCAGCGAGCAGGGCTATGAGTTCCTGCGCGACGCTATCCGCAGGTATTACGCGGGCCACGGTGTCGAGCTGGATATGTCCGAAATTTTCATCTCCGACGGTGCCAAGAGCGACTTGGGCAACCTGCTGGACCTGTTCAGTCAGGACAACACGATCCTTGTTCCCGACCCGGTCTACCCGGTCTACGTCGATGACAACGTGATGGCGGGCCGCAAGATCCTCTACCTGCCCGCCACGGCGGAGAACGGCTTCCTGCCGATGCCGGACGAGGCTCCCCACGCGGACATCGTCTACATCTGCAGCCCCAACAACCCCACCGGCGCGACCTACTCCGTCGAGCAGCTCAAGGCCTGGGTCGCCTGGGCAAAGGCCAATGACGCGGTCATCCTGTTTGACGCCGCATACGAGTGCTTCGTCTCCGAGCCGGGTCTCGCCCGCAGCATCTTTGAGGTCGAGGGCGCGAAGGAGGTTGCCATCGAGGTGTGCAGCTTCTCCAAGATCGCAGGCTTCACCGGCACGCGCTGCGGCTACACCGTCGTGCCGCAGGCGCTGGCCGGCGGCAAGCTGAACAAGATGTGGCTGCGCCGCCAGACTACGAAGTTCAACGGCGTTGCCTATGTTGTGCAGCGCGGTGCCGAGGCCGTCTTTACCGACGAGGGCATGAAGGAGATCCAGCAGAACCTCGACTACTACCGCGCCAACGCCGCTGTCATTGCGGCAGCGCTGGACGAGGCCGGTGTCTGGTACTGCGGCGGCAAGAACAGCCCCTACATCTGGCTGCGCTGCCCCAACGAGATGGGCAGCTGGGAGTTTTTTGACTGGCTGCTCGAGCACGCCCACGTTGTGGGCACCCCCGGCGAGGGCTTCGGCCCCTGCGGCAAGGGGTATTTCCGTCTGACGGCGTTCGGCGATGCCGAGCGCACCAAGGAGGCCGCCGCACGCATCAAAGCGGCGCTGGCCACACTGTAATATTGCGGGAGGGTTTACACCATGAAACCAAATGAAGAAATCATGGAATTTCTGAAAGAGAATCCCACCTTCTACCTTGCCACCGTCGATGGCTATCTGCCCCGCGTGCGTCCCATCGGTTTTGCCATGTGGTACAACGGCCACCTGTGCATCGCCCTGGGCAAGCACAAGGCCGCCTACAAGCAGCTTTTGGACAACACGAACCTCGAGATCTGCGCCGCCAATGACCGCGGCGAGTGGCTGCGCGTGCAGGGCACGGCGAACTTTGACAACAGCCCCGAGGCCCAGGCCGCCGCGTTCCAAGTCATGCCCCAGCTGGCCGATATGTATAATGAGGAGACGGGCAACAAGCTCGGCATCGTCTACCTCGACCATCTGTCCGCCAAGCTCTTCTCGATGTCCGGTGCTGTGAAGGACATTATGAACTACTGATACTTACGTAAAGCCAATGCCCCGGTGTGCGTTTCTGCGTACCGGGGCATTTTTGCGTTGCCGAGAGCGGGCACAGGCGGATATGGAATCCGCCCCTGCAGCCCCTTAAAAATCGACTTGTAGGGAGGGGTCTTGCCCCCTCCGCGGGGCGTCGAGGGCGCCGCCCCCTACACCGATTCAATGCTTGTTTTGGGCCGGTTTGTAGGGGCCGGGCATGCCCGGCCCGCCAGTCTGCGCCGTTGCCCGTGCACGGTTCACCCGTAGGGGAGGGATTCATCCCTCCCGGGCACCTGCCTCCGCCGCAAACCGGCACGGGAAGGTCAAGACCCTCCCCTACAAACTGCCCGGAAACATGCGCTTATCAAAACGCCGCGGGCCGGGCATGCCCGGCCCCTACCGCTCTGCAATCAACAAAAATCCCGGTACTGTGCGTACCGGGAAAATTATTTAGCTCTTACTGCTCCTGCGCGGCAAACAGCTGCGGGGCTGCCTTGTAGATCAGCACCGCGGCCACCGTGGTCAGGATGGTCTCGGGCAGCATGTAGCTGCCGTTGTAGGTCAGGCTGTAGGTCCAGGCGGGCAGACCGTCGCTCAGGTTGCCCCAGATCAGCACGCCGGACAGGAAGCTGCACAGGAAGCGGATGCCGCACACCGCTGCCGTGCCGACGGCCACGCCGACCAGACGGTTCTTGAACGGCTTGGCAATCGCACCGGCCAGGCCCAGCAGGGTGAAGGCCAGCACGTAGTCCAGCAGGATCATACCCACCAGCGGCAGCAGGCCGGGAGCCGGGGGCGCGTAGAAGCCCAGCAGCATCTGCAGCAGACTGTTGACAAAGCCCGTGAACAGTCCCCATTTTGTGCCGTGGCGGTAGGAGACCAGGATGAACGGCAGCATGCTCAGCAGGGTGATGGAGCCGCCGTTGGGCATCTCAAAAATTTTGATGTTCGCCAGCACGGTGCCCAGGGCGATCATCAGGGCGCACTCCACAAGAGTGCGGGTCTTGGAATAGGTTTTGGACATGGTATCCACTCCTCAAAAAATGTAACGTAAAAACAGGAAAGCGCCCGCAAGGTACACTTGCAGGCGCAAAAACGTTATGACGTGTTGGGTCAAACTTCCTACGCCGGCATTGCCCGGATCAGGTTCAAGGCGACCCGAAACTGCGGTTTGTTTCGATCTCAGCCGAGGATGCCCCTCAGCGCCCCTGTTTTTATGTCCAAACCTATTATACACGCCCACCGCTGATTGTCAAGCCTTTCAAATCTTATCCACACGATTCCCCCCAGGTTTTACACGCTTTCTTCAATGTTCTTCCATCTGTACCGGGTATACTGCAGCTGTACTCAAAAAACACCCCCACCCAGACAGGAGTGATCGATATGAAGAAAAGCGTATTCTCTGCGGGGCTGCAAAATCCTAAAGCCTTCCCCCGCGGGGGAAGGTGGCCCCGCAGGGCCGGATGAGGGGTAAGCTACCGATTGCGAACCACAAACGGGCAGCCATGGCAAGCTCTGCCCTCATCAGTCACCTTACGGTGACAGCTTCCCCCTCGGGGGAAGCCAAAAAGCGGACACCCAATCGGGTGCCCGCTTTTTTATCGGTAAAAATTTACTTGCTGATCTTGATCAGATCCGCGCCCGGCTCCACGGCGCCGGAGGCCACGACCTCGACGTCCTTGAAATCATCGGTGTTCGTAACGACGGTAATCACCACGGCGGGGTGAGCGGCAGCCGCGATTTTGTCCAGATCCATCTCCAGCAGCAGATCGCCCTTCTTGACCTTGTCGCCCTCCTTGACCTTCGGGCTGAAGCCGTCGCCCTTCATCTCGACGGTGTCAACGCCGACATGGATTAGCACCTCAACACCGGCAGTGGTCATGATGCCCAGCGCGTGGCCGCTGTCGGGGGCCTGGGTGATCTCACCGTCCGCGGGGGCGTAAATTTTGCCCTCGGTAGGGTCGATGCCGCAGCACTTGCCCAGGATGCCCTGTGCAAACACCTCGTCGGGGATGTTCTCCATCGCCACAACGGTACCCTTGGCATCAGCAGCCAGGGTCACGGGGAACGCTGGGGCCGCGGGGGCGGCAGGCTCGGCAGACTTTTTCAGAAAATCAAAGAAACCCATCGTAAAGCTCTCCTTCATCAGCCCGGTCAGGCGGGCGTACTTGTAATTATATTATACCCCGTCTTGCCCCAAAAGGCAAGGCAGGCAAGGGAAACTTGCTTCGCTCACATCCGCCCCTTCACAGCGCGGATGGCCTGCCAGGTGATGCGGGCGATCTCCGCCGCGGGCGGCTGAAAACCGGCCTCCTGCCAGGCTACAATCGTGCCAAAGCAGCCGTTCACCGCAAAGGCCAGCATATATTTCTGCTCCTCGGTGCCGCCGTCGGGTGCAAACTCGCCCAGGCAGCGTTCTGCAATCAGCTTTTTGGCGTTGCGGGTGAACTCCGACTCCCAGCTTTTGCCGTAGAGGGCCTGACAGAGGTCGGGGTTTTCGGTCATGTAGGTGAACAGCGCCACCAGCGCGGGGGGCGCGTCCTCCTGCGAGATGCTGGGGATCAGGGAGTCCATCAGGTCGTTCAGCCGTGCCAGCTGAGCGGCCTCCATCTGGTCCATCAGGGCATAAATGTCCGCGTAGTGAAAATAGAATGTGCCGCGGCTGATCCCTGCCAGCTCGGTCAGCTCCCGGACTGTAATTTCCCGCAGACTTTTCTGCTGCAACAGCGTAATAAGCGCCTGGTAGAGCCGCTGCTTGGTCATGCGCACACTGCGGTTTGCGTCCCCTTTGGCGTTCATCGTATGCACCGCCTTCCTCGCGATTTACTACTTTAAGAATAGCGTTTTTTTGCCCCGATGTCAAGGATTTTTAAACTATTTGTCTAAAAATGTCATTCGTTGTGGAGTAAATTTTATAAACATTGCAGTTTACGCATTTTGCCGGATGTGGTACACTGAAACAGGGAAGTGATAGTATGAAAATTGACCGTGCCCGCGCACAAAAAGCCTTTGCCGACTATGCCGCGCACTACAACGCCGCTGACGCCAAGGTCAAATTGAAAATCGACCATACCTACCGCGTGGCGGCGCTCTGCGCCCGCATCGCCCAAAGCCTGGCCCTGCCGCCGGAGGATGTCGATCTGGCGTGGCTGTCCGGCATCCTGCACGATGTAGGCCGCCTTGAGCAGCTGCGCCGCTACAACACATTTATCGATGCACAGTCGGTCAGCCACGCCGCGCTGAGCGTCGCGGTGCTGTTCGACGAGGGACGCATCCGGGACTATCTGGACGATGCCGGTGCCGACGCACTGCTGCGCACCGCTGTGGAATGGCACAGCGCGTTCCGTCTGCCGGAGGCGCTGGATGACCGCACGCGGCTGTTCTGCCAGATTTTGCGCGACGCCGACAAGATCGACATTCTGCGGGTCAACGTCGAGACACCGATGGAGGAAATTTACAACGTCAGCACTGCGGCGCTGCGCCGGAGCCCGGTGACGCCCGCCGTGCTGGACGCCTTTTACGCCCACCACTGCGTGCTGCACAGCTTAAAGCAGTACCCAGCCGACAACGCCGTCGGCCATGCGTCGCTTGTGTTTGAGCTGTGCTATTCCGAGAGCCTGCGCATCGTGGACGAGCAGGGCTGGCTGTGGCGGCTGCTGGATTTTAAAACCGATAACCCGGACACCGCCGCCGCGTTTGCCGCCATCCGGGACGAGCTGCACCGCTGGCTGCACGCGCAGTCGGCGTGAGCCGATACTCAAAAAATGCAATTTCATGGTTTGACAACATAGAAGGACTCCTGCAATCGCATACGCAGCCCGCCCGCAGGCAGACAAAGGGCCGTAGAACGCCCTTTACTTTCCGTCGTATCGTTTCTTCCTATTGTTATGCAATCTATTATATCTGTATTACAGATAAATTTCAATATCTGCCTCCAAGATAACGATAATAGTCGTAAGGGGGTAGTCAACCTATGGAATATCCGAACATACGAAGCCTACGGGAAGATCACGATTTTCGTCAGTGCGATCTTGCCAGTGTCCTCCACGTATCCCAGAACACCTACTCTCAGTATGAAAACGGCGTTATTGAGCTGACCGCAGAAAGGCTGGTCAAGCTGGCCGACTTCTATAACGTCAGTATAGACTATCTGCTGGGGCGCACCGATAACCCGGAGGTAAACCGCAATTAACAAATGCCGCGCGGCTCACAGGGAGCCGCGCGGCATTTTGCTTCAGAGCAGACCCTGCACCAGAATGACGGCGATCAGGACCGGCAGAACGTATTTAAAGTAGGGCTTGACCCACTGCGGCATTTTGGGGCCGCTGCCGGTGTTGCACTCGGCGGTGTATTTGTCGAAGCCCCAGCCCCATTTGGTGACACAGAACAGCAGATAAACAAGACTGCCGCCCGGCAGCAGAACGTTGCTGACAAGGAAATCCTCAAAATCCAGCACGGTGCTGCCCGCGCCCAGGGGCTGGATGCCGCTCCACACGTTGTAGCCCAGCGCGCAGGGCAGGCCCAGCACGACCAGCGCCGCCGCGCCCACCAGGCAAGCCCTGCGGCGGTCCCAGCCGAAATTTTCCCGCGCACAGGCGATGATGTTCTCAAACACCGCAATGACCGTGGAGAAGCTGGCGAACGTCATGAACAGGAAGAACAGCGCGCCCCACAGGCGTCCGCCCGCCATGTTTGTAAAGACGTTGGGCAGCGTGATGAAAATCAAGCTCGGTCCCGCGTCGGGCGAGATGCCGAAGGAGAAGCAGGCCGGGAAGATGATAAGGCCCGCGCAGACCGCCACAAAGGTGTCCAGCACGCAGATGCGGGCGGCCTCACCCGGCAGGGTGAAGCCGCGGTCCATGTAGCTGCCGAAAATCTCAATTGCACCGATGCCGAGGCTTAAGGTAAAGAACGACTGGTTCATGGCCGCCGTGATGACATTGCCCAGGCCCTGCCCGGTGGCGCGGGACCAGTCGGGCAGCAGGTAGAAGGCCAGGCCCTCGCCCGCGCCGGACAGCGTGAAGCTGTGCATAACCAGCACAAGGATCAATACGAGCAGGGCGCTCATCATCCATTTGCCGACCTTTTCCAGACCGCCCTGCAGGCCGCGCCCGCAGACGACAAAGCCCGCCAGCGTGATGACGACCATCCAGAAAACCATCTCGACAGGGTTCGAGAGCATCTCGCCAAAGACGCCTGCGGCCTGCTCGGAGGTCAGGCCGTCAAAGCTGCCGGTCAGGAAGCGGAAGAAGTAGTCGACCATCCAGCCGGAGACGGTGGTGTAGTACATCATCAGCAGCACACAGCCCGCCATGCAGAACCAGCCGTGGATATGCCACTTGCTGCCCCCGGGCTCCAGTGCCTTGTAGGCGCTGCGCGCCGCGCCGCGGCCCGCACGGCCCACGGCCAGCTCCATCGTCAGGACCGGCAGACCCATAAGCACCAGAAAGAGCAGGTAGAACAGCACAAAGATGCCGCCGCCGTACTGGCCGGTGACTGTGGGGAAGCGCCAGACGTTGCCGATGCCGATAGCACAGCCCGCGCTGACCAGAATGAAGCCAAGGCGTGAGCCGAAGCTTTCGCGTTGATTTTGGGGATCCATATAATTCCTCTTTTCTGTCCAAAAGTAGAATTATTATAGCGTACCGCGGCGAAACTTGCAAGTAGGGAATCACAGTGTTATAATTATGGAAACACCCGCGGCATGGGTCGTTTGGAAATTTGCCCGTACCTGTAAGGGCCGATGCTCGCATCGGCCCGCCAGCCTTGCGGCAGCCGGAAGGCTCCGCGGGCAAATACTGTCCGTCCCTGCAAAGCGTGCGATACTTTACTAAGGAGTCAAAAATATGCTTCGTTTTGAATGTGACTATGGCGAGGGCGCGGCCCCCGCGGTTTTGGAGCTTCTGCAAAAGACCAATTTCGACCAGACCCCCGGCTATGGCGAGGATGAATACTGCGCCAAGGCCGCCGCGCAGATCAAGCGCCTGTGCGACGCTCCCGACGCCGACGTACACTTTTTCGTCGGTGCGACCCAGGCAAATCTGACCGTCATTGCGGCGGCGCTCAAGCCGTGGCAGGGTGTGCTGTGCGCCGACTCCGGGCACATCCATGTGCACGAGACCGGCTCCATCGAGGCCACAGGCCACAAGTGCCTGGCGCTGCCCGGCAAAAACGGCAAGATCACGGCCCGCCAGATTCGCAAAGCCGTGGAGGAGCACCGCGCCAACGCCAGCCACGAGCACGAGGTCCAGCCCGGCATGGTCTACATCTCGAACCCCACAGAGGTCGGCACCCTTTATAATAAGGAGGAATTGACCGACATTTCCGCCGCCTGCTACGAGCTGGGGCTCTACCTGTTCGTGGACGGCGCGCGGATGGCCTACGGCCTGACGAGCCCCGCCAACGATCTGAGCCTACAGGACTACGCCGCGCTCTGCGACGTGTTTTACTTGGGCGGTACCAAGTGCGGTGCGCTGTTCGGCGAGGCCGTCGTCATCACAAACGACGATCTGAAGCCCGATTTCCGCTACTGCCTGAAGCAGCACGGCGGCATGCTGGCGAAAGGCCGCCTGCTGGGCGAGCAGTTCCTGGCCCTGCTGGACGGCGAGGACGGCAGCGGCAGCAGCCTGTATTTCACGATGGCGAAAAAAGCCGACGAGCAGGCCCTGCGTATCCGCGCCGCCTTTGAGGCAAAGGGCTGCAAGGTGCTGCACGACTCCCCGACGAACCAGCAGTTCTTTGTCCTGCCCGACGAGTGGTACGACAAGCTGGCCGAGACCTACGCCATGACCCACATGGGCAAGCCCGACAAGCACCACACCGCCGTGCGCGTATGCACCAGCTGGGCCACGAAGGACGAAGCCGTGGAGCAGCTGATTCAAGACGTCGCAACGCTGTAATAACTGCATCGTAGGGAGGGGTCTTGACCCCTCCGGGCCGTGCGCATCCGCCGCCAGGTTTCCCGGAGCGGTCAAGGCCGCTCCCTACAAACCTCCTGTAGGGGCCGGGCATGCCCGGCCCGCAGCCTTCCCGCAAACGTCCGTCCGCCTTACCGTGGCGGGCGCACCAAAATAAAAGCCTCCTGCATCACAACCGATGCAGGAGGCTTTTTTGTATCTATTCAAATGGCTTCACGGCCTTGTTGGTTGTCTGCGCCGTGGCCGAAGCGATTGCTTCTGGCATGGCCAAGGCGGCAGTGTAATGTGTCTTGGGGCGTTCCCCCTTAACTCTGATTATACTATACACTGCATTTATGTCCGCCCTGTCACGCCAATTTGAAAAATATGTTAAATCTCGGTTCCCTCAAATCACTTCTGGATGCGCTTGTCGCACTTGATGGCCAGCTTTGTGCCGACGGTCTGCAAAATCTGTACCAGCACGACCAGCAGCGCCGTGGCAAAGAACTCCAGCACCACATTAAAGCGGTAGTAACCGTAGTTGATAGCGATTTTGCCAAGGCCGCCGCCGCCGATGATACCGGCCATTGCGCCGTACCCCATGATGGTCGTAGCGGCAATCGTCACGTTGGCAACCAGGCTCGGCATGCTCTCGGGCACCATGACCTTGGTAATGATCTGCAGCGGCGTTGCGCCCATGCTCTGGGCGGCCTCAATGACACCCGCGTCCACCTCGCGCATACTGGTCTCGACCAGACGCGACACAAACGGGAACGATGCGATGACCAGCGGCACAATGGACGCCACCGTACCGATGGACGTGCCCACGATGGCGCGGGACAGCGGAATGACAATAATCATCAAAATCAAAAACGGCACGCTGCGCAGCAGATTCACCAGGCCGTTCAGCAGCGCCATAAGCCAGCGGGGCAGGGGACGCACGCCGCCCTGTTCGCCCGTGACCAGGCAGACGCCCAGCGGCAGACCGATGACCAGCGCCAGCAGCGTTGCGACGACGGTGGACCAGACGGTCTCCCATGTTTCAAACGGAATGGTGGGCAAAATCTGCAAGAACGTCTGCCATTCCTTGCCTGCAAAAAGCTCTGCCATCAGCCGTTCACCTCCTCAAAAGTAATGCCGGGATAGTTCCTGATGTACTCCAGTGCCGCGGCGGCCTTGTCGTCGTCGGGCAGCGCCAGCAGCATGCTGCCCAGCGTCTGGCCGTTCACAATACGGGTGTCCGCCGCCATGATCGAGACGAGCGCACCGCACTCAATGGCAAGGCTTGCCACCAGCGGCTTGTCCGTGGTCTGGGTGCCGCCGAAGGCCACACGCACCAGCTTGTGGCCGGGCAGGACCTCGGCCTGGGGCGCACCGGCGGGGTAGACGAGCCGCCGCGCCGCCTTGGACGTAGGATGGCTGAAGATAGCCTGTACCTCGCCCTCCTCGACGACGGTGCCGTTATCGAGAATGGCCACACGGTTGCAGACCTCCTCCACAACGCTCATCTGGTGGGTGATGATGACGACTGTGATGCCCAGCTCACGGTTGATTTTTTGAATGAGCTGCAAAATGGCGTGGGTCGTGTTCGGGTCCAGGGCGCTCGTCGCCTCGTCGCAGAGCAGCACCTTCGGGTCCGTTGCCAGCGCACGGGCAATCGCAATGCGCTGCTTCTGGCCGCCGGACAGCTGCGCCGGGTAGGCATCGGCCTTATCGGGCAGACCGACCAGCTCCAGCAGCTCACGGGCGCGGGCCTCGGCCTTGTCTTTGGGGACCTTCGCCAGCTCCATCGGGAACATGATATTGCGCAGACAGGTGCGCTGCATCAGCAGGTTGAACTGCTGAAAAATCATGGTGATCTCACGCCGGGCCGCGCGCAGGTCGGCGGCGCGCAGGTCCTGCATCTGCTTGCCGTTGACGATGACATTTCCCTCGTCCGGGCGCTCCAACATATTGATGCAGCGTACCAGTGTTGATTTTCCGGCGCCCGACATACCGATGATGCCGTAGACGTCGCCGTCCCGGATCGTCAGGTTGATGTCGTTCAGCGCGACGACCGTGCCGCCCTGCGTGGCAAAGCGCTTGGTCAGGTGTTGCAGTTCGATCATGGGTGATTCTCCCTCATTTACAAAGATAGCGAATGAGCGCAAAAACTCATTCGCTATTGATTGTACTCTATAATCCGGCAGGTTGCAAGGGTTTTCTTTGCGGCTGCCAGCGGGCGCATATGGAATGCGCCCCTACAATTTCGTTGCCTGCCGTACCGTAGGGGCGGATTCCATATCCGCCCGTGCCCGTTTACAGCGGTGCGAGGCTTTATCTTAGAAAATCGGCACAACCGCACCGTCGTAGGTGCTGTTGATGTAATCCTTGACCTTGTCGCTGGTCAGGGCAGCGTACAGCGCCTGAATGGCGGGGTCGTTCTCGCGGCCTTCCTTCACAACCAGTACGTTGGCGTAGGTCTGGGCAGCCTCGGAGGAAGCATCCTCGGTAGCAAGAGCGTCCTTGCCGACGGAGAAGCCGGCCTCCATTGCGTAGTTGCCGTTGATGACGGCGAAGTCAACATCCTGCACGGTGCGGGGCAGCTGGGCAGCCTCGATCTCCTTGATCTGCAGGTTGTGCGGGTTGTCGGTGATGTCGTTGACCGTAGCGGTCAGACCGGCGCCGTCGCGGACGGTGATCAGGCCCTGGGCGGCCAGCAGCTGCAGAGCGCGGGCCTCGTTGGTGGTGTCGTTGGGCACAGCGATGGTCGCGCCGTCCGCAATGTTTGCCAGATCATCGCTCTTGCCCGGATAGATGCCGAACGGCTCATAGTGGACCGCGCCGACACTGACCAGATGGGTGCCGTTCTCCTCGTTGAAGCTGTCGAGGTAGGGGGTGTGCTGGAAGTAGTTGGCGTCAACCTCGCCGCTCTCGGTGACGAGGTTGGGCTGGACGTAGTCGCTGAACTCAACAACCTCGAGGTCGATGCCCTGCTCGGCCAGAATCTCCTTGGCCACGTTCAGAATCTCGGCATGGGGCGTGGGGGAGGCAGCGACCTTCAGGGTCGTACCGGCCAGTTCGCTGGTCTCGGCGGTGGACTCGGCAGCCTCGGAGGAAGCTGCGGTGCTCTCGGTGGAGGCAGCCTCAGAGGATGCGGCGACGGAATCAGTAGAAGCGGAGGAGCCGCAGGCGGCCAGCGACAGGGCCAGAGAAGCGGCGAGCGTTGCAGAAATCAGTTTTTTCATGGTAAATTCTCCTTTATATATCGTCAGGTGTGTTGGTTTTGAACGGTCAGCTTCCCTCAAAGCGTCACATTCGCACACCGGGCTGCTTGTAAACGGAACCTCTTTCCATAGTCACAAACTTCCTTTCCAAACAAAAGCGGGATGTCGGCTTTCCGGCATCCCGCTGCAAGTTTTCATTACGCGCTGTAATTTGCGCACAAGAAAGCTGGCACAGGACGCTTACGCATCATGCACATGCACATCATCATACCAAAGCAGGCTGCATTCATGGTTCTGTACCCCTTTCTTGAATCTTTGGTCGGCGTTGTTTGCCTTCCATGGCTCACAGTATACGCCTGTGAACCGGTTCTGTCAACACTTGTTTGCATAAAATTGCACATTTCGGCATTTTGCATATATCCTACCATTTTAATAGGTTGATAACTTGCAAAATTCCTAGAATTATGCTATGATTAGTGTTACTAATTCCGATAAAGGGAGCTTTACCATGAAATTTTCGACCCGTGACCGTTATGCCCTGCGCTTGATGGTGGAACTGGCCAACCGCCCCAACGACCTGATCCCGCTGAAGGACATCAGTGATAAGCAGCGCATCAGCTTAAAATATCTGGAGCAGATCGTCACCCCGCTGGCGAAGGCCGGGCTGGTATCCAGCGTGCGCGGTGCGCAGGGCGGCTACCGGCTTGCGCGCCCGGCAGGGGAGATCACCTCCGGCGAGATTCTGCGCGCCGTCGAGGGTGAGCTGACGGCCATCCCGTGTTTGGCGTCGTCGGTGGACTGCCCCCACCGCAGCCAGTGCCACACGCTGGACTTCTGGTCCGGGCTGAATGACCTGATCAATAAATATGTGGATGGCATCACGCTGGAGCAACTGCGGACGATGCCCGAGGTGCCGGAGGAACAGGAAAGCTGCGAGTAACCGGGAACGGACAGAGTCCCTCCGGTCTTCGCTTCGCCCGCACCCAATAAAACCCCGCCCCGCCTGTCAAAATCAACAGGCGGGGCGGGGTTTTATTGCTTATTGCGTTACTTCAATTACAGATTAAAATACCGCTTCGCATTATAATAGCTGATGCCCTCGACGATCTTCTTCAGAGACTTCTCGTCGTTGGGGTACTGGCCGTTCTCGACCCAGTTGCCGATGAGGTTGCACATCAGGCGGCGGAACAGCTCGTGGCGGGTGTAGCTCAGGAAGCTGCGGCTGTCGGTCAGCATACCGATGAAGTTGCCCAGCAGGCCCAAGCGGGCCAGGGTCTTCATCTGCTGGTACATGCCGTCGTCGGTGTCGCAGAACCACCAGGCGGAGCCCAGCTGGATCTTGCCGGGGATCTCGTCATCCTGGAACGCACCCAGAATGGTGCCCAGCATGTCGAAGTCGGCAGGGTTCAGGCTGTACAGGATGACCTTCGGGCAGGCGTCCTCTTTGGTCAGGGCGCTCAGCAGGCTGCTGATGGTAGCGCTGCAATCGGTCACGGCAATCATATCAAAGCCGGTGTCGGGGCCGAGCTTGCGGTACATCTTGTCGTTGACATTGCGCAGGCAGCTGTAGTGCATCTGCATGACAACGTTGTGCTTCTTGTACAGGGCACCCAGCTTCAGCAGCAGATAGGTGGTGTACTCGTCGCCTTCCTCCTTGGTCAGGGTCTCACCGGCCATGGCCTTCTTGAAGGCAGCAGTTGCCTTCTCAGCGTTCGTTTCGGCGAAGGGGATGTAGTCCAGACCGTGGTCAGAAGCGCGGCAGCCCATCTCGACAAAGAACTCCAGGCGTTCTTCCAGCGCACTGACAACGCAATTTGCGCAGGCAAACTTGCGGCCCACAACTTCCTCCAGCTTATGGATGTAATCGGCGAAGCCCTCCTTGCGGATGTTCAGGGCCTTGTCGGGGCGGAAGGACGGGGCGACGACGACCTTGATGGTCGGGTCTTCCTTGATCTTCTTGTGCCACTCGAGGGAGTCGATGGGGTCGTCGGTGGTGCCGACCATGGCAACGTTGCTCTGCTCGATCAGGCCGCGGACGGTCAGCTTCGGGTCATGCTGCAGCTTGTCGTTGCAGAGGTTCCAGACCTCCTCGGCGGTCTCGCCGTTCAGCACGCCCTCATAGCCGAAGTACTTCTTCAGCTCGAGGTGGCACCAGGTATACATCGGGTTGCCGATGGCCATTTCCAGGCTCTCGGCAAACTTCTGAAAGCGCTCACGATCCGGCTTGTCACCGGTGATGTACTCCTCGGGCACACCGTTGGAGCGCATCACGCGCCACTTGTAGTGGTCGCCGAAATAGTAGTCGCTGCCATCGGCCAGCACCTGATGGCCGCCCAGCCAGACCTGCGCGATGTTCTCAAAGCGGCGGTCCTCATAAATTTCCTGCGGAGGAATGTGGCAGTGATAATCCACGATGGGCAGCTTGGCCGAATAGTCGTGGTACAGATGCTGCGCGGTAGGGGTCTCCAGCAAAAAGTCCTTGTCCATAAATGCTTTCATGTACAGACGCTCCTTAATGATGTTATAAATGATAGTCGGGGGAATGCCGCCCCGGGCCCTGATAGCACATACCTTGCGCTGTAAAGATGACCCAAAACAGCATGCTCTGCTATTATTATACATAACTATTTTACCTTGCACAAGTTGCAAAAATTGCTTGTTAATCGAAATTATAGCCAAAAAGTGCGGTTCTTTGTTGTGCAAGATGTGGAATCCCAAAATCGGCCTCAAAACTGCGCAAAATATGTGCGCTGTTTACGGAATGAATCTTGACGAAACGGCCTAAAGAAAATATAATTCAGGTAACAGGACGTGCTGCAGCCCCCCGCTGCGCACCAGATTTGTTTATGTTAAGGAGAAGCATATATGGATACCTTGAATTATGAAGTTCTTGCAAAATCCGGCTACAACGGCTATATTTTGAAAAACGCCCCGGAGAAGGTCCTGCAGTTTGGCGAGGGCAACTTCCTGCGCGCGTTCGTGGATTACTGGTTCGATCTGGCCAACGAGAAGGCCGACTGGAACGGCAAGTGCGTTCTGGTCCAGCCCATCGCCCCCGGCCTGGCCAAGATGATCAACGAGCAGGAGGGTCTGTACACCCTGTATCTGCGCGGCAGTGAAAACGGCAAAAAGGTCGATGACAAGCGCGTTATCTCCAGCGTCTCCCGCTGCCTGAACCCGTATGAGGAGGAGGGCTTTAAGCAGATGATGGACGTCGCCGCCAGCGACGATCTTGAGATCATCGTTTCCAACACCACCGAGGCAGGCATCGTCTACGACCCCGCCTGCAAGCTGGAGGACGTGCCCGCATCCAGCTTCCCCGGCAAGCTGACCCAGGTGCTGTACCACCGCTACAAGGCAGGCAAGAAGGGCATCCTCATGCTGGCCTGCGAGCTGATCGACAACAACGGCAAGGAGCTGCTCAAGTGCGTCAACCAGTACATTGACCAGTGGGGCCTGGACGACGGCTTCAGAAAGTACGTCAATGAGGACTGCACCTTCTGCGGTTCTCTGGTTGACCGCATCGTTCCGGGCCGCATCCGTGACCCGAAGGAGGTCGCCGAGCTTGAGCAGAAGCACGGCTACGCTGACCCCCTGCTGGACGTCGGCGAGGTCTTTGGCGTCTGGGTCATCGAGGGTGATACCAAGCTGAACGACGTGCTGCCCTTCCGCAAGGCCGGTCTCGAGAGTCGCGTCTTTGTGACCCCCGACATGAGCCCGTACAAGAAGCGCAAGGTCCGCATCCTGAACGGCGCGCACACCGGCTTTGTGCTGGGCGCTTATCTGGCCGGTTTCGACATCGTCCGTGACTGCATGCACGACGCCACCGTTTTGGGCTACATGAACAAGATGCTGCTGGACGAGGTCGTGCCCATCCTGCCGCTGGATCAGGAGGACTGCAAGAAGTTCGCCGCCGCTGTGCAGGACCGCTTCAACAACCCGTTCGTCAACCATGAGCTGATGAGCATTTCCCTGAACTCCACCTCCAAGTGGCGTGCCCGCAACATGCCGTCCTTCCTCGAGTACGTCGGGAAGAACGGTAAGCTGCCCACCTGCCTGACCATGAGCTTCGCCGCCTACATTGCCTTCTACAGCAATGATGTGCAGGAGCTGACCGACAAGGGTCTGGTCTGCAAGCGCGCCAAGGGCAACGAGTACACCGTCTCCGATGACCGCTGGGTCCTTGAATTCTACAACGAGCACAAGAACGACGACGTCCCGACGCTGGTCCATGCCGTCATGACCAACGAGCAGATGTGGGGCCAGGACCTGACCAAGGTTCCCGGCTTCGAGGAGGCCACCGTCAAGAATCTGACCAACATCCGTGAGAACGGCGCACTGGCCGCGTATGCTTCCTGCCTGTAAGCGTCCAAAGGCTTCTCCATCGGGAGAAGCTGTCGGCGCAGCCGACTGATGAGGGCCGAGTCTGCCGATATTGACCGTTTACGGTCTACCCCCGCACACCCGCCCCTCATCCGGCCTTACGGCCACCTTCCCCCAAGGGGGAAGGCTTAAAACGTACCCCATTGGGGCCGGAGGTTGCCCTCCGGCCCCACTTTTATCAGAAGCTAAGGAGACATCTTATGCCTATCGCCATTAAGATCAACCCCAAGGACAACGTTGTCGTCGCCCTGCATCCCATCGCCAAAGGCACGGCAGTCCCCGTCGATAACACCACCGTCACCGCCATTGAGGACATCCCCCAGGGCCACAAGATGGCCATTGCGCCCATCAAAAGCGGCGAAAACGTCATCAAATACGGCTTTCCCATCGGCCACGCCACGGCGGACGCCGTGCCCGGCACCTGGATGCACACCCACAACATCCACACGAACCTCTCCGGTGAGATCGAGTACAGCTATCACCCCAATGTGCACCCGCTGACCCCCGCCGCGCCTGACACCTTCATGGGCTACCGCCGCAAGGATGGCCGCGCTGCCATCCGCAACGAGATCTGGATCATCCCGACTGTCGGCTGTGTCAACGACTGCGCCAAGGCGCTCGTGCGCGACAATCAGGACCTTGTGACCGGCAGCATCGACGGGCTGTATACCTTCACCCATCCGTTCGGCTGCTCCCAGACCGGCCATGACCACGCACAGACCCGCAAGCTGCTGGCATCTCTGGTGCGTCACCCCAACGCGGGCGCGGTTCTGGTGCTGAGCCTGGGCTGCGAAAACCTGACCCACGAGCAGTTCCTGGCCGAGCTGGGCGACTACGACCATGACCGCGTCAAGTTCCTGACCTGCCAGGACGTTGAGGACGAGCTGGTCGCGGGACGCGAGATCCTGAAAGAGCTGGCCGCCTACGCCGCGCAGTTTAAGCGTGAGCCGATCCCTGCCAGCGAGCTGGTCGTCGGCATGAAGTGCGGCGGCTCGGACGGTTTGTCCGGCATCACCGCCAACCCGACGATTGGCCGTTTCAGCGATATGCTGTGCGCCCGCGGCGGCTCCACCGTGCTGACCGAAGTGCCCGAGATGTTCGGTGCCGAGGGCTTCCTGATGGACCGCTGCCAGAACGAGCAGGTCTTTGAGAAGGCCGTCAGGATGATCAACGGCTTCAAAGAGTACTTCATCAGCCACAATGAGGTCGTCTACGACAACCCGAGCCCGGGCAACAAGCAGGGCGGCATCACGACGCTGGAGGACAAGTCCTGCGGCTGCGTGCAGAAGGGCGGCTCCGCGCCGATCATGGATGTCATCGACTACGGCGAGCCCGTCACCACCAAGGGCCTGAACATGCTGTACGGCCCCGGCAACGACCTGGTCTCCGCCACGGCGCTGACTGCTGCGGGCGCGCACATGGTGCTGTTCAGCACGGGCCGCGGCACGCCGTTTGGTGCCCCCGCGCCGACGCTGAAAATTGCCACCAACAGCCAGCTGGCCGCCAGAAAAAAGACCTGGATCGACTTCAACGCCGGTGTCGTCGCGGACGGCGAGCGCACGCTGGACGAGGCCGGTGCCGACCTGTACCAGCTCGTTCTGGACGTTGCCTCCGGCAAGCAGACCTGTGCCGAGAAGAAGGGCTTCCGCGAGATCTCCATTTTTAAGGATGGCGTTGTATTGTAAGCCTGTTTGTGGTATAATTAAACACGAAAAATCCACTACGCTGTAGGGGCCGGGCATGCCCGGCCCGCAACTTACCCGCAATCGGGTGCTTTCCACAAAGTTGCGGGCCGCACATGTGCGGCCCCTACGTGCATACAAAGGAGAGCCTTATCATGTCTACTCTGACTACCGGCACCTATGAAAAATACGGTGCTTCCTACAAGACCCTGACCCTGACCGACGGCGAGTACGCCTTCACTGTCACGCCCGAGAAGGGCGGCATGGCCACATCCTTCACCAAAAACGGCGACGAATACCTGTGGCTGCGCGACAAAAACTTCGAGTCCACGGACCGCCCGCGCTGCGGCATTCCCATCCTGTTCCCGAACTGCGGCAAACCGGACGACGGCGTGCACCACTTCAACGGCGCGGCCTATCCCATCGAGGTCCACGGCCTGGCCGACCTCGTGCCGTGGCAGGTCAAGAGCGCGGACGACACCGCCATTGAGCTGACCCTGACCCCCAACGGTCTGACAAAGTTCGTCTACCCGTTCGATTTTTCCCTGACCATGCGCTACACCCTGACCGGCAGCACCGCCACGCTGGCCCTGACCGTCGCCAACACCGGCGACAAGGCCCTGCCGTTCAGCGTCGGCTTCCACCCGTACTTCGCCGCCAGCAAGCTGGACAACGTCGCGTTTGACATCGACGCCGCCACCTGCAGCGAAAGCGCCAAGGGCGAGCAGCCCGCCGCGCCCGAGACCATCACCCTGACCCGCAAGGAGGGGAGTGCCGACTCCATCCGCCTGATGACCGGCGTCAAGAGCCCGATGCGCTTCACCGACTCCGGCAACGGCCACAAGGTCACGGTCAGCTTTGACGAGAGCGTTTTCACCAACGGCGTGCTCTGGCAGCAGGACGCCGAGAGCTTCGTCTGCATGGAGCCCTGGAACGGCTGGGCCAACTCCGTCAATGAGGCAGGCCATCACATCGAGCTGAACCCCGGCGAGAGCAAGGAGTTCAAGTGGAGCGTGACCATCGGGTAAAGCCCCCTTTGCGGGTCGTTTTGTAGGGAGGGGTCTTGACCCCTACAGGGCAGCAGAGGTGTAGGAGCCGCATATATGCAGCCCGGGAGATTCCCGCAAACGTCCGTTTACCATACACTGCCGGGCCGGGCATGCCCGGCCCCTACCGTGCAGCTAAAACAAAAAAGGACATCCGCCCTTTCACGAGCGGATGTCCTTTTTATTGTTTGAAAGCTTCTTTGTTTACTTTCTTCTCGAAGAAAGTAAATCAGCCGGGCTGCTTGCCGATGTAGGCGAGGATGCCGCCGTCAACGTAGAGGATCAGGCCGTTGACGAAGTCGGAAGCCTCGGAAGCCAGGAACACGGCGGGGCCGCCCAGATCCTCGGCTTTGCCCCAGCGCTCGGCAGGGGTCTTGGCAACGATGAACTGGTCAAACGGATGACGGCTGCCGTCGGGCTGGATCTCACGCAGGGGTGCGGTCTGCGGGGTGGCGATGTAGCCGGGTCCGATGCCGTTGCACTGGATGTTGTACTTGCCGTACTCGGAGGCGATGTTCTTGGTCAGCATCTTCAGACCGCCCTTGGCAGCGGCGTAGGCGGAGACAGTCTCGCGGCCCAGCTCGCTCATCATGGAGCAGATGTTGATGATCTTGCCGCCGCCCTGCTCGATCATATCGGGAATGACAGCCTTGGCGACGATGAAGGGGGCGTTCAGGTCAACGTCGATAACCTGACGGAACTGGGCTGCGGTCATCTCGATCATCGGGATGCGCTTGATGATGCCAGCGTTGTTGACCAGCACGTTGATGTGGCCGACTTCGGCGGTGATCTTCTTGACCATCTCATTGACGGCGTCCTCGTTGGTGACGTCGCAGACATAGCCGTGGGCTTCGATGCCGGCTTCCTTGTAGGCGGCCAGGCCCTTGTCGACCAGTTCCTGCTTGATGTCGTTAAAGACGATCTTGGCGCCGCAATTGGCCATAGCGGTGGCAATGGCAAAGCCGATACCGTAGGAAGCGCCGGTGACGAGGGCGACCTTACCGGTCAGGTCGAAGGATTTCGGGGTGCAAACAGACATGATGCAAAACCTCCTAAAGTTTGTAACAGTCATATATTCCAGCGCCCATCACTGGGGCGCGAGAATTAAAGTAAATGGTTGCGCATATCTTGCGCAAGCCGGCGCAAAATATGTGCGTTTCTTGCGGTCAGCGCAGATCGGTGGTGGCAATATTGTCCATATCGTCAAACTCCATGTTCTCGCCGCCCATGGCCCATATAAAGGTGTAATTGGACGTACCTACGCCGCTGTGGATGCTCCAGGACGGGCTGATGACCGCGTCATAGTTGTGCATGACAATATGGCGGGTCTCGGTGGGCTCACCGCACATGTGGAAAACGACCTGGCCCTCGGGGACCTCAAAGTAGGTGTAGATCTCCATGCGGCGCTCGTGGGTGTGGCTGGGCATGGTGTTCCAGTTGCTGCCGGGCTCCAGAGCGGTCATACCCATGGACAGCTGGCAGGTCTTGAGCACGCTGGGATGGATGAACTGGTTGATCGTGCGCTTGTTGCAGGTCTCGACGCTGCCCAGCGGGCGCTTGGCGGCCTGCTCGATGGTGATGAGCTTGTTCTCATAGCTGCAATGGGCCGGGGCAGAAACCATGTAGAACTTGGCCGGATGCTCCGGGTCGTCGCTCTTGAAGGTGACCTTCTGGTTGCCCTTGGTCAGGTACAGGCAGTCCTTGTAGTTCAGGTGATACTCCTTGCCATCCGCCGTGACCGTGCCGGCACCGTCACCAATGTTGAAGATGCCGATCTCGCGGCGCTCCAGGAAGTAGTGGGTGCCGAAGTTGGCCCATACATCAATGCCCTTGTCGATGGAGACCTCCTCGTGCACAGGCATGCAGCCCAGCGTGACCATGCGATCCACGTGGCTGTAGACGGCGACCATCTCATCTGCCTTGTACAGACCGGTGATGAGCATTTCGTTGCGGGTCTCCTCGGTGGTGTAGCGCTTGAAATCACGCTGGTTGCAGGAATAACGGATATCCATACGGGAAATTGCCTCCTCATAAAGGTGATTGTTAAAAAGCAAACATATTTTGCTATCTTTACATCTATTATACAGCATTCTGCGTCCACAACATAGTGGTAGAATTGTACAATTCTCGCTTATTATTCTTGTACAATTTAACGATGAATATTTTTCACTTTACAAATTAGCAAATTTCAACTATACTCATGTCAGTGTCTTGGCCGCAACGGCGCGGCCCGGCCCGATTCGGCAAGCCCGGGTCGGGCCCGACTATTGTTAAACAGAGAGGGAACAGCCCATGCTTACACTGGATAAAATCTACCATGCTAAGTTCGTCTTGAAGCAGGTTGCCCGCAAGACCGACCTGATCGCCGCCACACGCCTGTGCCCCGGCACCGATCTGTACCTGAAAACCGAAAATTTGCAGGTTACAGGCAGCTTCAAGGTCCGCGGCGCGTACTACAAAATCAGCCAGCTGTCCGCGGAGGAGCGCGCGAAGGGCGTCATTGCCTGCTCGGCGGGCAACCATGCGCAGGGCGTGGCGCTGGCCGCGACCCGCATGGGCATCAAAAGCGTTGTCTGTATGCCGGACGGTGCCCCTATTATGAAGGTAGAGAGCACAAAGCGCCTCGGTGCCGAGGTCGAGCTGGTCAAGGGCACCTACGACGACGCGCATGACCGCGCCGTGGAGCTGCAGGAGCAGACCGGCATGACCTTCATTCATCCTTATGATGACGAGCTGGTCATCGCAGGGCAGGGAACGATTGGTCTCGAAATCCTCGACCAACTGCCCGATGTGGACGCGGTCATCGTGCCTATCGGCGGCGGCGGCCTGATCTCCGGCGTGGCGTTCGCCATCAAGAGCCTGCGCCCCGAGGTAAAGATCTACGGCGTGCAGGCCGCGGGTGCGCCCAGCATGGAGCACGCCTTCCACGACCACAAATATGAAACGCTGGACAGCGCCGTGACCTTTGCCGACGGCATTGCGGTCAAGACGCCCGGCGAGACGACGTTCGACATGGTCAGCCAGTACGTGGACGAGATCGTTACGGTCAGCGAGGACGAGATCGCCGCGGCCATTCTGGCGCTGATGGAGAACCAGAAGCTCGTCGCCGAGGGCGCAGGTGCCACGCCGGTGGCCGCCGCACTGTTCGGAAAGCTGCCGCTGGCGGGCAAGAAAACGGTCTGCCTGATCTCCGGCGGCAACATCGACGTGAACATTCTGTCCCGCGTCATCACCCGCGGCCTTGTTATGAGCGGGCGCAAGACGAACCTGATGATCGCGCTGGAGGACAAGCCGGGCCAGCTGAGCCTGGTCAGCGACATTGTCTCCGCCTGCGGTGCGAACGTCGTCAGCGTCCACCATGACCGCAGCGATGCGAACATGGCCATCACAAGCTGCTTCTTGAAGCTCGGCCTCGAAACGCGAGATGCCGCGCAGATCGAGACCATTAAGCAAAAGCTGACGGAGGCAGGGTTTAAGCTGGTGACGGAGCGCGCCTGATTCTTATGCTCTGTAGGGGCGAACATTGTTCGCCCGCGGAAGCTTTGCGGCAGCGCTGACTTCCCGGGTCGTCGAGGACGCCGACCCCTACGCGTAGGGGCGGATTCCATATCCGCCCGCGGATGTTTCTGCCGCCGCGAACGAGCACGGGCGAACAATGTTCGCCCCTACAGGGTGGAGAAATTTTATACCTTGACGCCCGCCGCCAGCAGCTCCACAAACTGCTTGGCTACGCGCGGGCTGCGGCCACCGGCGCGCAGGGCAAAGGCGGCACCCTTGATAAAGAGCTGGTCGCTGGGCATCTGGACATTGTACTGCTTCGCCAGCTCCAGCAGGATGCGGTCATAGCGGTCCTTGTCAGGCTGCTGGAACGTCACCGTCAGACCGAACCGGGCCGACAGGCTCATAAGCTCCTGCCGGGTGTCCATCGCGTGCAGATCGTCACCGCTGCGGTCCGCCATCGTCTCCTTGACGAGGTGGCGGCGGTTGCTTGTGGCGTAGACCGCCACATTATGGCTGCGCCCGCCGACGCCGCCCTCCAGGATCGCCTTCAGCGCCGCAAAGTTGTCATCGTTGGAGGCAAAGCTCAAGTCATCAATAAAGAGGATGAATTTCAGCGGATTCTTAGCCAGCTCGTCCATCAGGGCGGGGATCTGGTAGAGCTGGTTCTTCTTCACCTCGATCAGGCGCAGGCCGTCGGGCGCAAACTCGTTGGCAATTGCCTTGACCGTGCTGGACTTGCCCGTGCCTGCATCGCCGTAGAGTAGCACGTTATTGGCCGGGCGGCCCTCCAGCAGGGCGCGGGTGTTGGCAATGACCTTCTCGCGCTCCTGCTCGTAGCCGGGCAGCTCGCTCAGACGCTGCGGATCGGGGTAGCGCACCGGCACCAGATGCCCGTCCTCCAGCGCAAAGACATGGTGGCGGGCAAACATGCCGTAGCCCTTCTGGCCCATGGCCGCACGGCGCGCCTCATAGGCCGCGTGGTAGTCGGCGTCGGGCGTTGTCTCCCACCGCGGCAGGAACACTGCCGCGCCGGGGAACACCTCGTCCAGCGGCGCACGGCCAAGCGCCTGCAAAAAGTCCAGCTCGCTGTTCAGCGCAGTCTCCAGCACGGGGCCGGCATCCTGCCCGGCTGCCACACGCAGGCAGAGGTTTTCCTCCTCGAGCACGGCATCCAGCAGGGCCTCGGTCCAGTTGGTGCCGCGGGCAAACAGCGCCGCCTCAAACGCGGCGACAGCGCCCGTCAGGGCGTCCTCATCCGCCGCCAGCGCCGCGTGCAGAGAGCGCAGCGGCTCCGCCGCCAGCAGGCCGCGGAACACCACAAGCCCATCCAGATGGGCCAGCCATTCATTACGAAGCATATTCATATTCCTTTCCCAAGAGATACACTCTTTACCACCAGTATAAACGCCGCCGCAAAAAGTTGCAAGATTTGTTGCGGAATTTTCAAACAAGTCTTGACAAATCTGCAAAAGTACGGTATAGTTTATCACACATTCAGACAATGCGTGGATGGGAAGTTAGTAACGGTCCCGCACCCTGCAGAGAGCTGCCGGTCGGTGCAAGGCAGCAGGGCAGCAGACCGCGAACTGATCCCGGAGCAGACCACCCGAAATCACAGTAGGGCGGTACGGGCGCACCCGTTACAGTGCCGGGCCTTGTTGGAGGCCCATGAGGTGGGGGCACTGCCCCAATAAGAGTGGTACCGCAGAGCTATATACAGGCTTTGTCTCTTGGAATACAAGGGGCAAAGCCTGTTTTGTTTTATCCTTTGCCCCTCTTACGGGAGGCCGCCGCGGCGGGATGAGGTCACCCCGCCCTACAGACCCCCGGCAGGCCGTGCTAAAACCAGGAAGGAGCAGAAACATGAAATTGACCGGTTCACAGATCTTCGTCGAAGTGCTGGTCGAGCAGGGCGTTGACACCCTGTTCGGCTATCCCGGCGGCGCAGTGCTGAATCTGTACGATGAACTTTATAAAAACTCGGACCGCATCCGCCATGTGCTGACCGCCCATGAGCAGGGCGCGTCCCACGCAGCGGACGGCTACGCCCGCGCCACGGGCCGCACCGGCGTTGTGCTGGCCACCAGCGGCCCCGGTGCCACGAACCTCGTCACCGGCATTGCCACAGCCTACATGGACAGCGTGCCGATGGTCGCTTTCACCGGCAACGTCGCCACAACGCTGCTGGGCAAGGACTCCTTCCAGGAGGCCTACATTGAGGGCATCACGATGCCCATCACGAAGCACAACTACACGGTGCGCCGGGTCGAGGACCTGGCCGACACGATGCGCGCAGCCTTCCGCATTGCGCAGTCGGGCCGCAAGGGTCCCGTCCTCGTCGATATTCCCAAGGACATCACGGCTGCCTCCTGTGAGTTCACCCCCAAGGCGTCCGAGCTCATCCGCACCGTGACCCGGTATAATGAGGAGGACGTCAAAAAGGCCGCTCAGATGATCAACGCGTCGGAGCGCCCGATCGTCTACTTCGGCGGCGGCGTCCGCAGCGCGGCGGGCTGCCAGCCCCTGCGCGATTTGCTGGAAAAGACCGGCATGCCCGCCACCTACACCCTGATGGCCGCCGGTGTCCTCAGCTACGGTGAGCCGCACAACTTAGGGCTGCTGGGTATGCACGGCTGCTACGCCGCCAACAAAGCCATTGATGAAGCCGATTTGGTCATCGCCGTGGGCACCCGGTTCAGTGACCGCGTGGCGCTGAACCCCGACAGCTTTGCCAAGCGCGCGAAAATCATCCAGATCGACATTGACCCCAGCGAGCTGGGCAAGAATGTGGACGTCGATTTAAGCCTGACCGGCGACGCCAGCTACATTTTGCAGGCCATTCTGCCCTACGTCGAAAAGACCGAGCACAAGCTCTGGATGGAGCAGATCCGCGGCTGGCAGAAGGACGACTACAAGCCTGTGGACAGCGACACCGAGCTGAAGCCGCACCAGATCATTGATGAGATCTGCAATCAGGCAGGCCCCGAGGCCGTTTACGTCACCGATGTCGGCCAGCACCAGATGTGGGCGGCGCAGTATCTGCACCACACGAAATCCCGCGGCTTCCTGACCAGCGGCGGTCTGGGCACAATGGGCTTCGGCTACGGCGCGGCCATCGGCGCACAGATGGCGCTGGGCAGGGATGCCCGCGTCGTCATGCTGACTGGCGACGGCTCGTTCCACATGAACCTGAACGAGGCCTGCACTGCCGTCAGCTACGACCTGCCCATCATCACGGTAATTTTCAACAATCAGGTGCTCGGCATGGTGCGCCAGTGGCAGACGACCTTCTACGAGAAGCGCTACTCCGACACAGACCCGCACCGCAAGACCGACTTTGTCAAGCTGGCCGAGGGCTTCGGGGCCAAAGGCTACCGCGCTGCGACGCCCGCCGAGTTCAAGGCGGCGTTCGCCGACGCGATGAAGCAGAAGGGTCCGAGTTGGATCGACTGCCGCATCGGCAAGGACGAAAAGGTCCTGCCGATGATCCCCGGCGGCGGCACCGTCAACGACATCATCATGGAATGAGGTGACACGCATGGAACAGAACAACAACACCCGGCGGGTCATCAGCCTGCTGGTTGACAACAGCAACGGCGTTCTGGCGCGCATTTCCAGCCTGTTCTGCCGCCGCGGCTTTAACATCGACAGCCTGACGGTATCCGCCACGAATGACCCCTCGGTCAGCCGCATCACGGTCACACTGCGCGGCACCGAACAGGCGCTGAACCAGCTGATTTTACAGACCGAGCGCCTTGAGGTCACCCGACAGATCTTTGAGCTGGACCCCGACAAGAGCCTGCAGCGCGAACTGCTGCTTTTAAAGGTAGAGTGCGACAACCAGAACCGCGCCGAGCTGCGGGAAATTTCCAGCATTTACAAGGCAAAGATCATCGACCTGTCGCCCGACAGCATGATTTTTGAACTGACCGGCAAGCCGGATAAGATCGACGCCTTTTTGACCATGTTCAAGGGCTACAACATTCTGGAGCTCTGCCGCACCGGCGTCACCGCGCTGGAGCGCGGCGGCAAGCACGAGCACATGCAGAAGCTCGCGCAGGAGGTCGGGGAGGCGCAGCTGCCCCTGCCGGGTACGCATTGCCATTGAGCTGCTCGTAAATTTCCAATGCCTGTAGGGGCGGATTCCATATCCGCCCGCCGTAGACTGCACTGCACGGGCGCATATAGAATGCGCCCCTACGGATTTTTATTTTCGTTTCCCAATTAAAATTTAAAAATATAAACTTAAAGCAACAAAAAGGAGACACCACCATGGCTATCAACAAGTACTATGATTCCGACTGCAACCTCGGCGTGCTCGACGGCAAGACCGTTGCCGTTATCGGCTTCGGCTCCCAGGGCCACGCTCATTCCGAGAACCTGGCCGAGAGCGGCGTCAATGTCGTTGTCGGTCTGCGCAAGGGCTCTGCCCACTGGGAGAAGGCCTCCGAGTTCGCTGCCACCCATGAGAACTTCAAGGTCATGGAGGTCGAGGAGGCCGCCAAGGCCGGTGACGTTGTCATGATGCTGGTTCCCGACGAGCTGTGCGCCGACATCTACAACACGCAGGTTGCCCCCTACATGACCGAGGGCAAGGCACTGGCCTTTGCCCACGGCTTCAACATCCACTTCAAGACCATCACCCCGCCGAAGAACGTTGATGTCATCATGATCGCCCCCAAGGGCCCCGGCCACATCGTCCGCCGCCTGTACACCGAGGGCGAGGGCTGCCCGTCCCTGATCTGCGTGGAGCAGGACTACACCGGCAAGGCCAAGGAGATTGCCCTGGCCTACGCCTCCGGCATCGGTGCCGGCCGCGCCGGCATCCTCGAGACGACCTTCAAGGAGGAGACCGAGACCGACCTGTTCGGTGAGCAGGCAGTGCTCTGCGGCGGCGTCTGCGAGCTGATCCAGGCTGGCTTCGACACGCTGGTCGAGGCAGGCTACGCCCCCGAGATGGCCTACTTTGAGACCTGCCACGAGATGAAGCTGATCGTTGACCTGATCAACGAGGGCGGCTTCTCCAAGATGCGCTATTCCATCTCCAACACCGCCGAGTACGGCGACTACCGCACCGGCAAGCGCCTCATCACCGAGGACACCCGCAAGGAGATGCAGCAGGTCCTGAAGGAGATCCAGGACGGCACCTTCGCCTCCGAGTTCCTGACCGAGATGAGCCCGAAGGGCGGCCGCAAGACCCACTTCCTCGCACAGCGCCGCATCGCCGCCAACCATCCCATCGAGAAGGTCGGCGCCGAGCTCCGCAAGATGATGAGCTGGCTGAAGAAGTAATTGTAAGATAACGCTCTAAGCCTTCCCCCGAGGGGGAAGGTGGCCCCGCAGGGCCGGATGAGGGCAGAGCTCCCGCAGCATCCCGTTTACGGGCGGCGGCGCAAGGCCGCCCCTCATCCGCCGCTTCGCGGCACCTTCCCCCGCAGGGGGAAGGCATTTTATATGAAAACGGAGAAAACCTATGAACAGCGATAACGTCAAAAAAGGCCCGGAGCGGGCACCAAACCGCAGCCTGTTTTATGCGCTGGGCTACACGCCGGAGGAGCTGGACCGTCCGCTGATCGGCGTCGTTTCCGCCTACAGCGAGATCGTCCCCGGCCACGCCCATCTGGATAAGATCGCCGATGCCGTCAAGGCTGGCGTGCGCATGGCAGGCGGCACCCCCATCCTCATCCCCGCCATCGGTGTCTGCGACGGCATCGCTATGGGCCATGTGGGCATGAAATACTCCCTCGCCAGCCGTGAACTGATCTGCGACAGCGTTGAGACGATGTTCATGGCCCACCAGCTGGACGGTCTGGTACTGGTCCCCAACTGCGACAAGATCGTGCCCGGCATGGTCATGGCCGCCGTCCGCATGGATGTGCCCGCCGTGGTCTGCTCCGGCGGCCCGATGCTGGCAGGCCGCTACGACGGCGAGGAGGTCAGCCTTTCCAAAATGTTTGAGGCTGTCGGCGCGTACAAGGCCGGTATGATCGACGACGCTCAGCTTGAGGACTGCACCTGCAACTGCTGCCCGGGCTGCGGCTCCTGCTCCGGCATGTACACGGCCAACAGCATGAACTGCCTGTGCGAGGCCATCGGCATCGCGCTGCCCGGCAACGGCACGATTCCCGCCGTCTACGCCAAGCGCCTGCAGCTGGCCAAGCACGCCGGTATGGCCATCATGGACCTGGTCAGCCGCGGCGTGACCGCGCGCCAGATCATCAACGAGCGCTCCATCCGCAACGCCCTGACCTGCGACATGGCGCTGGGCTGCTCCACCAACACAGTGCTGCACCTGCTGGCGATTGCGCAGGAGGCGGGCTGCCCGATCGACCTGAAGCTCTTTAACGAGATTTCCGCCAGAACGCCGAATCTCTGCCATCTGGCCCCCGCCGGCCCCACCCACATGCCCGACCTGTATGAGGCGGGCGGCATCCCGGCGGTGCAGGCTGAGCTGGCGAAGAAGAACCTGCTCGACCTCGATGTTCCCACCGTCACCGGCAAAACGCTGGGAGAGAACATCCGCGGTGCGAAGATTCTCAACGACAAGGCGATCCGCTCCATCGACAACCCGTACAGTCAGACCGGCGGTCTGCAGATTCTGTGGGGCAACATTGCGCCGGACGGCTGTGTCGTCAAGCGCAGCGCCGTTGCGCCCGAAATGCAGGTCCACAGCGGCCCCGCGCGCGTCTTTGACAGCGAGGACACCGCCATTGCGGCTATCTACGCAGGTGACATCCACCCCGGCGACGTAGTGGTCATCCGCTACGAGGGCCCCAAGGGCGGCCCCGGTATGCGCGAGATGCTCAACCCCACCAGCGCACTGGCGGGCATGAAGCTGGATACCACCGTGGCACTCATCACGGATGGCCGCTTCTCCGGTGCGTCCCGCGGCGCGGCCATCGGCCACGTCAGCCCCGAGGCAGCCTCCGGCGGCCCCATCGGTCTGGTCAGGGAAGGGGACACCATCGAGATCGACATTTCGAATGCGTCCATCCACCTGGCCGTCAGCGGCGACGAGCTTGCCGCCCGCAAGGCCGCCTACGTCCAGCCCGAGCCGAACATCAAGACCGGCTGGCTGGCACGGTACGCAAGGTTGGTCACCAGCGCCAATCTGGGCGCGGTGCTGAAGTAAATTCCAAAATAAAAAAGTGCTGCTTTCCGCAATGGATTGCAGCACTTTTTTGTTGCCTTGTAGGGGCGGCATATATGCCGCCCGCGGCCTTGCCTTAACCGCCCGTTTGCCTTACACGCCCCTTTAACGGTTCACACTGTAGGGAGGGGTCTTGACCCCTCCGCGGGGGGGGGTGGGGGGCCCCCCCGGC
>SKEA01000023.1_pt1 | contig 165772 bp, 139 predicted proteins | sample 4826601 | NCBI WGS metagenome assembly SKEA01 (sample SAMN11008821, study PRJNA524170) | human gut metagenome | biome: Human fecal sample; material: Feces; isolation source: fecal sample from pouch patient p13, p53 | host: Homo sapiens | place: Israel: Tel-Aviv | collected 2016-07-06 | reverse complement strand
AGTAAGTCAAACACACAAACTATGGAGTCTTTAGTCGGTTTAATAAAATTTTAGATAGAAAATAAATCATTATAAAAAGATCCTGTTCATACTATGATATATAGAACAGGATCTTTATTTACTTTATGCTCCAGATCATTCCGCTTCCACGGGTGGCCGTCAAACTCGATGCTTCCCGATGTGGGGCGCAAAATGCCGGTGACCATTTTTAAAATCGTGGATTTGCCAGCCCCATTCGGCCCCAGCAGACCATAAACCGAGTTGCGCCGGATGTTGCATATATCGGTGCAGTAGCGACGCTTGCACGGAGTTTTAGCGACACCGTATCGGGGAAATAGCGACACTTTGTCGGCCTAAAGCGACATCTTGAGAGCTTTGCGGTATACTTGATTTGCACGTAGATTTACGTGCAAATCAAAATACCGGAGGTTAAAAATGGTAAACTACCGCGAGATTCTCAGGCTTCACTCATTGGGGCAAAGTCAACGCACAATTCGAAGTTCAGCACACTGTTCAGACAATACTGTTCGTACTGTTTTGGAGGTGGCTAGTCAAAAAGGCATCCAGTGGCCTCTTGATGACGACATTACCAACGCCGATCTGGAGCGGATGCTCTTCCCGGACAAGTACAAGAGTGCTTGCTTGTACATTGAACCGGACTATCCGTACATTCACCGTGAGCTGGCAAAGCGTGGTGTTACACTGACCTTGTTGTGGGAAGAGTACCGTCGCACATGCTACGATGAAGGCAAGAAGCCGTACATGTTTACGCAGTTCGGCGAGAAATACCGCAAATGGGCCCGCGTCACCAAGGCAACCATGCGTATCCAGCACAAGCCCGGAGACGCCATTGAGGTAGATTGGGCCGGCGATACGATTCCCATTTTCGATTCTGTAACCGGTGAGCAGAGCAAGGCTTACCTATTTGTAGCAGTCCTGCCCTGCAGTTACTACGCCTATGCAGAAGTTTGCGGTGACACGCAGACTGAGAATTGGTTGAACTGCCATGTTCATGCGTTTAACTACTTTGGCGGAGCAACGAGACTTTTGATTCCGGACAACTGCAAAACTGCGACATCTTCCAATACCCATTATGATGTGGTAGTGAACCGCAGCTACCAGGAGTTGGCAGAGTACTATGGAACTGCCATTGTTCCAACTCGCGTTCGTAAGCCAAAGGACAAAAGCGCCGCTGAGGCATCTGTGAACTTTGCAGAGACCTGGATTATTGCAGCTCTGCGTGACAGGAAATTCTTCACCGTGAGGGAAGCACAGGAAGCGGCGGCAGAAAAGCTCGAAGAGTTCAATGCCCGCACATTTAAAGCGCGTGCAGGATGTCGGCGTAGTGCCTATCTTGAAGAAGAAAAGGCGTATATGCTGCCGTTGCCAGCAATTCCGTTTGAGCCTGCCGTCTGGTCTGTAGCCAAGGTCCCCAACGCTTACTGCATCTCGGATGGCCGGAACAAATATTCTGTTCCGTACAATCTGATTGGAGAGAAAGTCGATATTCGCGTCACGAAGAATGTGGTTGAGGTTTATTACCGCGGCAGCCGCATGGCGTGTCACCGCCGTCTGCAAACAGTGCAGCACGATCCACTGGTGAAGTTGGAACATATGCCGGAAGCTCACCAGAAATACCTGACATACAATGCGGATGACTTTAAAATCTGGGCAATGTCTGTAGGGCCTCAAACGGAGCAGGTCGTTGCTTACTTTCTGGAATCCGGTAAGGTTCCCGAGCAGGGATACAAGGCCTGTGTAAGTCTTAGAAAGCTCGGCGAAAGGTACGGCAAAGAGCGCCTGGAAATGGCTTGTATGAACACGCTTGCATATGGTGCGACGCCTTCTATTCGTAATATTAGCAGTATTCTGAAAAGCAAGCAGAGCAAGTCTGCTGAAAATGCTGCAACTCCGAAGAAAACGCAAGATCTCGAACGCTATGGCATTACGCGTGGCGCTGCCTACTTTGCGAAGGGAGGCAACCGCTAATGACACAGCAGACGCTTGATATGCTCGCAGATATGAAGTTGAGCGCGATGGCAGCGGAGCTTGCCAACCAGCTAAAAGATCCTTCGTTTGCAGCCCTCGGCTTTGAAGAACGGCTTGATATGATTGTGACCGCAGAATGGAACAAGCGGCAGACAAACAAGATTAACCGTTTGATTAGAAACGCTCATTTCAGCGCCTCATCTGCAACAATTGAAGGCATTGAATACTACGAGGACCGCAAGCTGGACAAGACGCAGATCCTGCGTTTGGCCACATGCAAATACATTGATGAAGGTCACCATGTAATTCTGAAGGGAGCCTCCGGCAATGGAAAGCCGTATATTGCCTGTGCGCTTGGAAATGCAGCCTGCCGCCGCTTGAAAAAAGTTGCCTACATCCGCTTACCTGAATTACTGGACGAAATTACGATTGCCCGCAGCCGTGGCGAAGTGAAGAAGTTGCAAGCCACTTACAGAAAATTTGATCTGCTGATTTTGGACGAATGGCTGATTCGTCCTCTCACTCCTGAGGAGTCCTACGAGCTGCTGGAAATTGTTGAGATGCGCTGCGAACGTTCGATGATTTTTTGCACGCAGTACGAACCGGATGGCTGGTATCCACGTATTAATTCCAACCCTGAAACGGATAGTCCCGTCTCAGAGGCGATTATGGACCGCATTGTCCACAATTCGTATGACATTATGGTAGATGGCCGTATCTCCATGCGGGAGCGCAAAGGTTTGAAGGCTATGCAGAAAGCGGGTGCTACGGATGTCTAAGTGCCCTTACAATTCGTCCACTGATCCGTGCGAGCTTGAAGTTCAACTTATGGTAGCCAATGTTGTTGAGGAAGAGGCCACCGAAACATTCCACGAGATGCAGGCTGAAATTGACCGGTTGTTACGGCGCATTCATCTTTTGGAAGATCTATTGCAAAGAAACGATATCCCTGTACCTGAACTAGGCGATTGACTTCTGCTCTGCCAGTAAAAACGCTGACAGAGCTTTTTGCTGCCATGGTCACCGGTGAGGGTAGCTTAAACATTCCGACAGGGTGGCCCAATCTGTTCGTGCAGATGGAACTTCGGTTCTTGGATGTATGGCTGTGTCGCTTTAGACCGTGAAAGTGTCGCTAAAACTCCGTACAAGCGTCGCTACTGCACCGATATATGCAGATGTTCAGTGACACATTGTTTACCGCCATTTGCCCCTTGAAATTTTTGCAGAGGTCAGTCGTTTTCAAAATCATATCCATATAATCAAGTTCTTTCTTTGATATTACGGATAGCATACCGGGCAATTTTGAAGATTTCATAAAGATTCCCGAAAACAGAATATGAACAATACACAGTAACCGTGGAGCATATCGCAACAAATCACCAACCTACGCATTTAGGGCCTTAAAAAGCCCTATATTTCAAGGTTTTTCCCGCATAATCGGCGGGGTATGTGAGTGTTTTATCCTATCCCCGCCATAGTGCCGCTCTAAATGCGTAGAATTTACCAGCAGAAAATCGCCGGTTTCTCTGGCTCCATACTCCCAGATATGGTATCATGGAAAAAATCAATCTGACGGGGGTATCAGGATGGACGGACAAGAAAAGCTGCTGGACTATCTAGGGCGAGAAGTACGCCGCCTACCTGCAAAACATAGCAATGAGCGCGCTGTACTTATCCATGCTGCGGGAGTGCGGCATAGATAAAGGTCAGACCATCGCGATCGCCGTCTGTAAGTGCATCGGCACACGGACTCCCACAATTTGTGGAACACCGGAGGGCAACCGGTTTATCCCCGTCATGGATGGTATTTGCTTTGTGTGGGATGTGATTTACATTGTGGAACTGAAAAAGGTAGGTAAAAGAGAAAAAGCAAGAACCGCAGGCTCTCACAGCGTAAGGCATTTTGCCAGATTCTGCGCGAGCCTTCTTGTTTTCTGTGCCTTCACGGTTAGGCGAGATTTCCCTCGATGGCTGACCACCATTTGACCACTACTGTGCAACCGCACTGTTAAATGCCTAAAAAGCCTGTTGTGACAACCAACAACGGGCTTTTTCTTGTTTTGGTCGTAACTGTGCAGAGTCAACAAAATTTACGTTTCAGCGTCTGTTTGTGCCGCCTTGTCGTAGTTCTCCGACCCGGAAGGCCAGAGGTTCGAATCCTCCCGGTCGCACCAAGAGCAGCACCTTATGGGGTGCTGCTCTTTTTGTTTTAATGTTATTCTGGTTTTAGAATAATTTTAGTAGCATCTCATCTGCGGCATCAGTGTATTGCCCTTTTGCCAGTTGATCATTTCTCAACTGATTTATGGTGCTTCGCATAAGGAAAATTTCTTCTGCGTAGAAACTTGCTTTTTTATCAGCTGGGAGAGAATTGATTTTTAGTATCAGTCGCCCCGGTTTTTCTGTGGTATGTCCAAGCGCTTTCTCTCGGTAGTAATAAGGCGCAAGCGCTTTCAGCAGAATACTTTTGTTTGCGCGTGTCAGCTTGATTTTTCTCGTCATAATCCAATCGCCTTTCCGAGTTTCTCTTGTGCCTTGCGTTTGTTCTTGTCAAATGCATGGGCATAAATGTCCAGCGTTGTGCTTGCCTGTGCATGACCCAATAGACTAGCCACCGTGCGCACATCCACGCCTTGCGAAATCAGCAGGCTGGCGTTCGTGTGTCTCAGGCTATGTACACTCAAGTCCAGCGGTAGGTTATTTGCTTTCAGAATCAGTTTAAATCTATATGTGAATGTGCTGGGACACATAGGCTTTCCGTTAGGTTGACGGAATAAATAGTCTTCCTCGTCCACGGTTTCGTTTGCAGTCTGTTCCCTATCCCACTCGCACTCCTTACGCCATGCTTTGAGCAGTTGGCACATCTCTTTGCTCAGATATACCATTCTGTCGCCGCTAGAAGTTTTAGGGTCTTTTGTAATAGATTCCTGATGGCTCAACTTCACGACTCCGCGTTGTACATGAATCGTCCTCTTGCGCCAGTTGATGTCACTCCATCTCAGCCCACAGGCTTCCCCACGCCGCAGCCCGGTTGCCAGTACCAGCTTGAAATAGGTTTCGTATTTCATGCTTTGCCCCTCAAAAGCAGCAATCAACTTCTTAACGGTTTCTTCGTCAGCTACGGGACGTTCTTTTTTCTTCCCTTTCGGCTTGTAGCACCGCCATGCGGGGTTATGTGTCAGGTACCCCTCGTCCACAGCCGCCGACAGGATGCCGCACAGCGTGTTGTGTAAACCTTCGACCGACTTCTCGGATAGATTCCCTCTGCCGTCCAAACGCGGGCTGTGCCGCATTTCTTCGTAAAAATCACGGATAACCTCTTTACGCAAATCGGTCAACTTGTAGTTGCCCAGTGCTGGCAAGATTCTGCGAATATCCTGTTCGTCGCGTCGGAATGTGGAGTCAGCCAGCTTCTTCGGTCCAACATCAGCTACCCAGTGTTCAATGTACTTTGCCAGCGTTATGCTTCGGTTGATGGGTTCCGGCGTATGCTGAACCTCGCGTTCGAATAGAATTGCCTGTTCCTTTACCCATTTCTCTGCCTGTTTGGGTGTGTACTCCTTGGGCGGCTTGACCGTTTTCTGCACCGATTTCAGCCTGTTGCCCTCATAATCATACCCACGGGATACCACAATCAAGTAGCTATTGCTGCCGCGCTTTCTGATAGATGCCATTTTTTGCACGCTCCTTAGTATTATTTTTGACCTGCGGTACTACAAAGCATACCGACAACTGCGACAGAAAGCTATCACCACACCCAACAATCTTTATGTTAAAAATTCACCTATTACTGACAAAAACGGCACCGCCATTTCTGACGATGCCACCTGCTTATTTAGCCTGCTTTCTTGACTTTTCTATTCTTATTTTTCATAAATGCAACATAGCACGGATTTTGGTTGTTCAGCAGATCTTGCATCAGGTTTGCGGCCTGCTGTTTCGCCACGTCCTGCGGGTGGCAGTAGGTGCGTTCCAAGAACGCTGTATCCGCATGACCAAACAGGGATGCCGCCACCTGTTTGCTGGTGCCTTCCTGCAGCAGATAGGTTGCGTAGAAATGCCGCAGGGTGTGCAGGTGATAATCTTCCGAGAGCCCACACTTTTTATATAGCTTGCGCAGATGCCGTGTAAAAGAATCCGGGTGCGGCACATGACCGTCGGGGTCTGTAAAAATCGGCTGCTCTCTATCTGGAACGCCGCTATGCAGCACCTGTTGCTGTCGCAGCGCCATCAGAAGTTCCCATATCCCCAGCGGAATGGTTACAATCCGTTCCCGATGGCTCTTGGTGTCGCTCTCTACGATTTTTCCGGATGCACAGCTGCGGGAACGGCGGACGGTCAGTTCACAAGCACCGGTTATGTCCCGCCATTGCAGGGCGCACAGTTCCCCGCGCCGCAATCCAGTCGTAATTGCCAAGGTATAATAGGCGCGATACAGAATCGGTTCGTTCTGAATCGCCCGCATTAGTTTACCCATTTCATATTTCTGCGGAATATGCTGCACCTCCTTCTCAAAATGCTTCTTGCGGACACGGTGCGCCGGATTGAACGGAATGATGTCATTTTTCTTGGCATCCTCCAGTACCGAGGAAACTGTTTCGAGGTACTTTTGTACCGTTGTTTCCTTGATGCAATTTCCACCACGCCCCGGGCGCTTGCGCAGGTCCTCGCACATTTCTTCTAAGGTCATGGGGAGCAGCTTTGCAAGCGGAATACCGCCAATCAACGGGTAAACAATACCCAGATTTCGTTTGTACCCGGCGTATGTCGTAGCCTTAAAGAATGGTTCCTGCCGTTTGAGCCAATTTTCGGCGTACTGATCAAAGTGGGTCTGGTCGCTTTCCTCGACACCATACTTGAACTTCTTCTCGATGCGCTCAGCCTCCGCCATGACATATTGCTGGATGCCACGCTTGGGTACGTATGACGGCACAGTGATGGTCTGCGCTTTCATGCGTTTCTGCCCATTGACCTTAGTGCGTGAAAGTGGGGCTATTTTCCCGACACGGTGGGGCTAAAACTTTGTGCACATGGGGCTTTCGGAGCAATTCATGCATTTCGCACAGCAAAGCTGTTTTTCAAGCACGGCAAATGGCATTTACATATTCCCGTTACTAGCGAAATAAAAGAATGCACGGCCAATGCTGCGAACCGTTCACACAGACAGTTTCTTTTTGGGATAGGTTTCGTTTGCATGGTCAAATTGGGAGGGTTTCGTTTCAAAAGACTTTACCATTACAACACTGCGACCGAAATGCTTATTGGCTGGACAGATAAATGTGGATGATTACACCTTTTTCCCAAGCAGAAATCGTACCTAACAGAACTGATGTTTCCAGCCATGACAAGGTCGTGCTATTTGTTCTGATTTTTGGGTGGGTTTTTTCGATATAGCCCTTGACATTTGCAATACCCACATTCTCGATAAATACTAGGCATGATTTCCCAGAACCATCTGTTCCCTCTAGCATATACCGTGCAGAAAGCTCGAGCTTTCCGTCATCGTGCACTTGTTGCGTATCGACGCCCCCAGGGAGAATCTTGCCATAAAATCCAGAACCCTCTCCTTCGCCGTCAAATAGAATCATTCGTGCCAGACCACGTTGCCCATGTACCTCGTATGTCTCTTTGATTCTAACGCGTACGGTCAATACTTCTCGCATGGCTATCAGCCTTTCATCATAATATAACCGTTTTCTTTTACTTCATAACTCATAGTGGTAAAATCCACAGACAGTTCGGCGGTAGTATTACCCTGCCAGATAAAATGCATATTATTCTTATTGGAAATTACAGAAATTTTCGCATTGCTCGTAAAGGCTCGACTGGATTTTCTGAACCGGAGAAGTTCTATCTGTTTCTTGACCACATCTTGGGTGAGGGCACTGTGAATTTGTTCAATGGTCAAGTTGGTTCGGTTAATCTCTTTATGGCCCCCCTCTCCTGCTTTTGCAACCGCCTCGTGATCATTTTTCCCCGCGAACAAATCGAGATACCACACCTGCGGTTTACCGGGCATGAATAGTTGAATTGCTCGTGCGACAAGCATCTTTCGGTCATCTTCGCCAAGAGCACTGTAATAAGTGGCATTCACCTGATAGTATACATTTTTTTGGCCGTGCAAATTCTTCACAAATCCGCCACGTGCTATGATTAAGTCGATTAACCCCGCAATGCGTTCTTCAGGGAGAAGTCCACGCAAATCAAGCAGCGGAATGCCGTCGTGACAACCAAGCATATTGACAGTGACAATGTGTTTTTCAATCAGTTCATTGGCCCAGCCTGCAAGTGCAGTACCGTCTTTTTGCTCAATTGCATCAATCAATAACCCAGGAAGGAAGAAATCATAGGTTAGATAACCATAGTTTGCAACCTTTTCGTAGGTTTTTTCTTCATAGCTTGCATGGATTTCCGGCAGAAGTGTCAGTCCATATGGCGCTGCTAACTCTCTGACACGTTCCAAAGTATTCCAGGTTTCTGGCTCGTTCATAAAATTGTGGCTGCCGGGTGCCTTAGGAGCATATGCGAAAGCATCTAAGCGAATGATAGCAGCGCCGTATCCTGCGAGTTTTTGAAGTGTTTTTTTATAGAAATCCCAAACAAGGGGCGATTTTAGGTTCAAGTCCATCTGACCGAGATACTTACAGCGAGAATCCAAATAATCGCAAATCTCATTGTGCATAGTAGCCCAGCGGCCGAGATTCATGTCCGCCGGATTTACATTTTCCTTTAACTGCTTGTTGACCAAATCAGCAAGTTCTTCTGCTGATGCGTATTGCATACCAAACTGCTTGAGTAAATCTTGAGCATCAATTGGATCATAAAAGACCTTCTGATAGAAAGTGTTCCAGTAGGGGATTTTGCTCCCATCAGGCATACGAACCATCAGAATGGGGAGTCCGGGTTTTCGGAAGAACATCTTGTCCAGGTATTTCTTCTCTGGCTGAATGTATCCATCTGTGGTCATTTTGCCACAACCGGTCCAGAATTCATTCCAATTGATAAAGAAGTCTTTGTACTTTGATTTTTGCCCATTCTCCAGCAAATCCTGGAATTGCGGAGAAAGAACCGAAGCATGGTTTAAAATAAAGTCGAGTTTCAAATCTAATCCGAGGGCTTTGATTTTTTCCAAATCCTCTTCTGATGCGAAGAGTTCATTGATATTGTAATCAATTACTGAGAAGCCCCTGTCAAGATCCGTGTTGTAGATACTGGGCAAGATATATATGCTGCCAAAAGAATCTTTCAAATCGTCTGATGCCAGAAATTGAGTGACATCTTTCAATGTCCCGCCCATACTATCCGGATAGAGATTCAGCATGGGAGTGAGTGAATTTTCTTTATTCATCACCTATCACCTATCATTTCTTTATATTCTGCCGCATTCAGAATTTGGCCATTCATCATTTGAATTATGTCTGCGTTTTTTGCATTTTCATTGAGCATGATCTGTTCAAGCTCAAGAACCAGTGCAATCAAGGGCGTGTCTGTATTTGCATTCCGTGCCCGTTTCTTACGACGTTCAAGAGTTTCCTCCGGTGTACTATAAAGGAACACGCTGATGTCAACACCTTTAAGGTTAGGGTTTCCTGCATGTGTCCACTCAATCAGTAGAACACGCTTGTCGGAAAAATCTCCCGCTTCGTAATGGAAATCGGCTTCTTCATCTCCAAGCTTTCGAAGCAAGATTTCGTCTTTCCCTTCACGGAATGCATTGATAAGTTCCTGCATTGCAGGATAATCCTGTTCGGCTTGTGAACCAAGATATTCAGAGAGTGCCTTGCGACCATAACCCAGATATACTTTATGCCAAGGGTATGTTGCATCATACTTTGGATCGGCATCTACCATCTTGGTCTGCAATACATGCAGTTCACGCCATGCCTTATCGGAATAAACGCCCTCACGCAGCATCCCTTGTATTCCCGCTTGGCGCAGAATTCTTAAACGCTCTGCGTCATTCAAAACAGGGATACGGAATGGATACTCATCTCCGCCAATTAATGCACAGCCTATTCCCTGCGCTTCCAGATATTCATGAATCAATCTTGCAGTGGTAGATTTTCCGACACCGGAGCCGCCACTCACTGCTACTACAGCTCTAGGTAATGAACATAATCGCAGTTTATTCAAAAGCTCTGCGAAAAGAACCTCCGCTTTACATTCTATTGCGTCATGTGAAGCGTGATTCTGAAGCCATGCTTTACCCGTTACACAATTCTGCCATTTAGATGGATGGATGGTCATATTTCTCAATCCTCTTTCGTTTCGACATTGAGATTTTTTCGGTATTCGTTGGGTGTTGTTCCAGTATATTTCTTGAATAGGGTCGAAAAATAGGCAAAGCTATCAAATCCAACTTCCATCGCAATCTCACCAATTCGGATATTCGGATGTGAGAGAAGTTCCCGGGCTTTCTGAATCCGATACTCTGAAACGGCATCCTTCAGATTTTTTCCGGTTTCTCTTTTATAAATTTTTCCAAGGTATTCGGGATTCACATAAAATTCTTCAGCAATGCTGTTTCTGTCAATGTTTTCGGCATAGTGTTCTTTGATATACCGATGTACCTTTTGAGAAATAGTTTCCTGCCTTGCAGTCAGTTCTAACTTTGAAAAGGCCGTTGACAACAAGTAGTTTGCCCAGCGAATAAAATCCATCATTGATTGTACGGACTTTTCTGATAACTCTTGTGCGACTGCATTGTTAAATAAGTCCGGTGCCTTACAATCCGCCTTTGCTAATTCAACATAAACGATTTGCAGCAGTGTTTGCCTTGCAGATTGCAGTGCTTCAATACTAAGCTGCTTAGTTTTCATGCCTTCTTCGAGGTGATCCTTAACATATTGAAGGATCGCGCGTTTATCTCTTTTGAATACGCTTTCTTCCAGTTTTTTTGTATCCAAAGTAAAACTGCCGTTGATTGTTTCTGCCTGCGCATCGCTGAGGTGAAAGCATGTCCCGTAATCTGCCACATTATGTACTAGCGCTTGGATTGCTTCTTGATGCATGCTATAAAGATTTTCGACACGGCAAGGATTGCAAATACATACGGTCAGAATGCTGTTCATGATACTTTCTGTCTGTTTCATCAGGAGAATGCACCGTTCTTGCAGCTTCTCCTGCCCTTCGGAACAGATTGCTGTTACCAATATTTCTGTGTGTCGGTCATTACACAAAATGCTGTCATTTTCAGGACGCCCGCACAACAACTCAGAAAAGACATTTTTGACTGCAAACAACAATAGATCCCGACCGAAACGAGTCTCATCTTTAGCGAGATTCGTCAATCGCCCAACGATTAACGTGTAATCTGCTTGTGGATCAAGTGCCAACTGTCTTTTTGCAATTTCCTGTGCTGCCTGTTGCGGCTTCTCTTCGAATCTTCCTTCCAGTACACTATTCCAAAAAGATAGTTGCACTTCATCATAGTTGTCCTTTACCCAAACACCGAGCTCACTGTTTTTCTTCAGCGCCTGTTGTTCTTTTATTCGTATAATGATCCTACGCAATGCCACTTCCATAACATCAACATCAAAGGGCTTTAAGAGATATTCTGCTGCTCGGTTATGTAGCGCTTCAGAGGCATAGCTGAAATCTTCATGACAGGTAAGAAGCAGGAATTCACCGTCCATTTTTTGTTCACGAAACCAGCGCAACAGATCCAGACCGCTTCCCATCGGCATTTCTACATCACTTATGACAAGATTGATCGGCTCATTCAGTAGGATTTTCTTCGCCTGCTCAATGTTGTAGGCCTTGCTAACATTTTCTACGCCGAGTTGTTTCCAGTGGACGGCATTGCGTACAACCTCTACTGTTGCCATGTCATCGTCGACAATTAGAGCATTTATCATACGACGTCTCCTCCGCTGGTTTTCTTCCCTGTTTCGTTGATTGCTTCTTTGGGAAGATAAAAGATGGTTCTGGTTCCATGAGGTTCAGCATTCTTTAGTTCCATAAGATCATTTCTATCATACATGATTCGAAGCATTTCCCAAAGGCTCCACAATCCAAGATGTGTCCCATCCTCGGACGGTTTTGGCTTTTCACCAGCTTGAAACTGCTTCAGAATCTCCTCGGGGTATCCCTCGCCATCGTCTTCAATAGAAATACAGAGCATTTCTTGTCCCTTATACTCAGTCTTATTCACTTGTACGAGGATTGTTATCAAATTATCAACAGAGACTGCATGTTTGTAAATGTTTTCTACAACTGTGTGAATAAGCATCTGAGGGATGGGCCAGTTTTCATCCTCCTTGTTATATTCGCCGTAATAAAAAACACTGCCGGGATACCGGAGTTCCTGCATTTCGTAATAGTATTGAACGTTTTGCATTTCCTCTGACAACGGAACTGTATGCATGCCGGATTTGAACATATATCGAATATTTTTGGACAGTACTTCTACATACCTTTTGATGCTGTCATTCTGACCCTGCATACTCAAACTCGAAATCGTTGTCATCGCGTTGAGGAAAAAATGCGGACGAAGCTGTAGCCGAATGCATCGCAATTCTGAATCCTGCATTTCCATATGGTGTTTGTAAGCAGATAGTCTAAGGTCTACATTTTCTCGCATCATACGGTTAAAGGTGTCTCTAAGCACTAGAAATTCCTGACTACCGTAGCTCGTTTGAATCTGAAATCCTTCCGTTACACCATTCATGTCGTGCAGCTTTTCGGTCATGTCCTTCATCGGTTTAATAATCTGTCTACGAGTATAAAAGATAATAGCCGCACTGCATCCTAAGGCAACGATGGCAATCAGTATAACTGCTAAAACGCTGGTTTGAGTCGTGTATGTGATTCCGTATTCATTTAGATAACTTGTTACATACAGAGAACTGTCTCCAATTTCAAGTTGGTTTACTTTCCAGTTGCTTCCAAGCGCCTGCATAGTTTGACCCAATGGAATGTTTTTCAATTCACTGCCAATGGTTTTCCAAACATAGCCATTACTGTCTGTTAATGCCAGGCATAAATTCGATATAGCAGGATCCGTATTACTCGAGAAGAAATTCTGAACGGAAATGTATGCTGCTACTATATGCCCATTGCGCATATAGGCACGGTATAAAAATGGTTCTCCGGCGATTTCTTGAATTGTCCAACTGTTTTTTCGTGTGCCGCTTCCTAACAACTCCCAAGTGAAAGTTTCTACTGCTTTTCTCGTCTCATACGGCAATGCCCATTTTGATGAATCACCATTTGTACTCTCCATATATCCGCCGTAACTGTTTTCTGCAACGATCAGTAAATCAACTGCGTTATCCTGAAGAAGAGCGGCGTGCATGGCTGTATATATAGACTTCTTGGCGTAGTACCGATCACTTTCCTTGTCACTACGTATCATCTCCAGTGCGGTTTCCTCACTTAGAGTAAGGTTCTTAAGGATATTGTTTGCTCGTTCGATACGATTTTCCAGATTGACTCTATAAATTGCAAGAACATTGTCCGCAGCAGTTTCCATTTCGGTTACAGCGCTATTTCGCATATGGACTATAAGTGCCACAAAAAGTACCGTGAGAAGCACAAACTGCATAAAAAGCATGATGGAAAGGTTTCGGATAAATGACCTCTTTTTCATTGGCGTCAGCCTCCGTTCGTTCTGTCTCTATCCTACTTGCTTTCCATCATGAAATCAAGAGCAATTCATTCTATTACAGTTCTTTTTCGAGCGCTTGTATGAACGCGACAAGCTCCTTTGCCATTTTTTGCTGCGTCAGTTCACTCGGATGTCCACAGGCTCCGATAGGATCCATGGGACTCATACGGCAGTATTTAAAGGTGTATACATTGTTATCCCCAGTCTCTGCACGGTATGTATCTACTGCACGATTCATTGCATCATAAAAGTAGTAATCCATACTGCCCAGAGCACAGATGATTTTCGTTTTGTCGCCATTGCATTTGCGGACAGTCTTCAAAAAGTGAACATAATCCTTCTCATACTGCTCCTCAATTTTCTTGGGCGCGGCTGAAAAAGAAGCTGCCGTTGCATCGTTGGTGCCTAGGTTGATGACCACATAATCAACAGGGTGTTCCTTGAAATTCCAGTGATCGGCATCCAGTTCTAGGGCTTGCTGTGCCGGCCAGTCTGTGTACTCGTACAGCATATTCATGGCGACAGGCATAGGAATCTCTTTGCGAGGAGCGAGGCAGATGCCGGAGATACATATCATTTGCCAATCCATTCCAAGGTAGCGTGCTGCTGTAGGACCATGTGCCATCCAAACATTTTCTTCCTGAGGGTAATAAAACCGGTCTTTCTCAGATGTGCCGAGTCCGAATCCGCAGGTGATTGAGTCTCCAACAAATTCAATGCGCTTTTTGATGGGCTCAACTACGGGCATCAGAATTTCTCCGTCCACATCAAAACTGTGTAGTGACAAACCTGTTTTGATATTTTCCGTCAGTTTTACGACACGGACAGTATGCTCTTGCTCGTCTGTACCGGAATAGATAAGATACTTTGTTGATTTGTTCGTGAGTTCGAAAGTACGGCAAGGTTGATCATTGTCATCCACGAAAACAGAAATCCACGGCCAGATAGTTCGATGCGGTGTATTTGGGTCACCAGGAATCCCATCATATTCTTCACTGCTTTGAGCAGAAAACTCGGCAAGCAATGCACTGCCTCTAAAGCGAACCGTAAAGCCGGAGCTGCTCCAGTTGAAATACAAATTATCTTCGTGTTCCCAAGTGCGTCCCTGCACGGTCAATATATCACGCAAATCGTTCCATGCAAAATGCTTCATAAATGCTTCCTCTCAATATACCGGTAAATGTCTTTTGTAGGAAGATAGTGAACAGGAACCTTATGGTCAACTAAATCACCGATCCAGTCTTGTGCATACCTCATTCCCAATTCTTCCATGTTGAAGTGCCCAATGTTGAATACAGCTTTTTTTCTGCCTAACGCCAAAGCATCTCGCACATAAGAGAGAACTGTCCATTCAATGACCTCTCCGGGAATAATTGCATCCAAACCTTGCTCCATTGCGTTGATCAAATCTGTTCCGTATTCTCTGGTTTCGCTCTGCGTACCAAAACCCGGAAAAAGATGCCCGACAATGGCAACTTTGCGGATTTTATCCTCCGGATTTCCAACGATGCGTAAGCCATTCATAGCAAGCTTATCTTCAAGATATTGTCCAAGTTCTTTAACGGTTGTCTCCGGAAGTTCAAAAAGGTATCCCATAGGGACTTTTATGGAACTTTTTTCTGAAGGGATATAATAGTTTTCCCAACCAAGGTACTTGATAACACCTGTAAATATTGAATCCGGATTATGGGCATGCATATGGTCATGGTCACGCCAAACTGTAATGCCATACTTATCCAAAAGCGCCTTTTTCTCTTCGTAGACGCTGTTCTTGCCGCCAGCTCTCCAGTCAGGGTAGTCTTCTGTTGAATAGAAGATCGGCTCATGGACGACCAGCAAATTGCAGCCAAGCTCACCCGTTCGACGAATCACATCTACGGTAGGGACGAGAGCTGTGGCGATGCCGTTACATTCGGCATTAGGATCACCAAATTTATAACCATCACAGCCGGCATAGTTGTCCGGAAATTGAGGATGATATTTCAATATCTTATTGATTACATCACTGTTTTTCATGTTCTCCTCCAAGGTTATGCAGATCAAGCCAACCAGTACAAAGTTTGCCCCACTCTGCAATATGGGGAACATTGGCATTCAAATCGTTTTCACCATCGGCTAGTCCTAATCCATGAACGCCGCCTTCAAAAATGTGAAGTTCATATGGAACGCCCGCGTCTTGCAGTGCTTTTGCAAGGCAGAGACCGTGCCGCCCATCATCGCTCAATGTCTGCCAGATGAAGAATGGCGGAGAATCCGGACGGACATTTTTCTCTGTCGCCAGATAGAATTTATCCTTTGGTGTATCGCCAAAAAGACTGTGCTCCGGCTGCTCCATCATAAACGGTTGAGGAAAAGAAACCTCCGACATTGCACCATAACCAATCACGCATGCATCAGGGCGTGAAGACATTTGTTGTACCAAGTCCGGAGCTGTCTGGCTGCCGTTATCAAAATGAGTGGCGCAGTTTCCGCAAATCATCCCTCCGGCAGAAAACCCCATTACAACGATTTTTTCACCGATGCCAAATTCTTCTTTTCTGGCACGCAGTAAACGGATGGCGCGCTGCATATCTGCCATGGAAGCGTAACGGTCATAAGGGAGAAGCCGATAAGACAGGATCGCAGTGTTGTAGCCTGCTTGATGGAAATACCACGCTACATTTGGCCCTTCACATCCTGTACGCCATGAAAAACCGCCGCCATGGGCAATCAGAATTGTTGGAGAACCTGAGTTACCTGGTACAAATACCAGGTACGGCTCACCTTGTAAGTGAGTATCTTCTCGCCAACCAGGGGTTTTCTCCCAGAGAGGAGTTTTGACAAAGCCCTGCATTCCGTCGTTCCAGAGTTTAAGATTCCCTTCTACATCCAGTGTTCCATCGGGCAGACGATGTTTGGAAATGTTCCGAATGAAGGCGTGCGTTTCGACCCTGTTCTTGAGAAGCGGAATGTTGTCATCATACTTTTTCATTTGATACCCTCTCCCAGAAGCCACCGTACAGCAGGTTCAATGTTTGCATTCCAGAACACAAAATCATGGACACCCGTGCTTTCGTGGTATTCGAAGTCAATCTTTTCTTCTTCAAGGAAGTGCCGGAATATCTGATTCTCCTTATACAGGAAATCTTCTGTCCCGATTGCCATATACAAGCCGGGAATGCGATGATTTTCTTCTTTGAGCTTTTTTATCTGCGTTTCAGGATTGTTGTCACTTTCGAGAACGAATGCCGGATCACCGAACACTGATTTATAATAATCATAATTGGCCACCATATCCTTGAATCCCGGGGCCATCTTTTCGACATTATGAACAATCAATGCTCCGGAGAGCGAAAAAGCTTTTTCAAAGGTGTCCGGAAATTGTAGAGCTGTATGGATTGCACCGAAACCGCCCATAGATAAACCGCCGACAAATGTATCTTCTTTGCGTGAAGAGAGATGGAATGTATTACGCACATAGTCGATTAATTCCTGACCGACGAAAGTTGCATACTTGTGGCCAGTAGCTTCAGAGTCCAAATAGAAGCTATTCTCTCCTGAGGGCAGAATGACTGCCAAATTGTATTTGGAAGAAATCTCAGAAGCGTTTGAATACAGTGCCCAATCCAAATTGCCGCCATTATAACCGTGCAATAAGACAAGAATCTTTGTCGGTCGTTCATAGTACGTATTGCCCATTTTCATCTCGGAGGGAACATCATTGGGAACAAAGAGTTTGAAATTTACAGGTCGGAACAATGACTTGGAGTAAAAGTCAACAGAAAAGAGAGCCATTATTATGCCTCCAATACCTAATGGACCCTATTTAGGGTAAACACAATCATAGCATCATCAACACAGCGAATCATACCAGGCAGTGATGGAATATAATCATACCGTTCCCATTTGTCAGGGGCTTTTAAGATTTCCTCTGTACAATGCTGCATTGCTGAAACGTACTTATTACTTAACATGAGTCGTCCATGGCTGGGGCAAAGCCATTTCACTTTATTGAGTTGTTTCATGTGTTGTACGAGTGCCGTGTGGAATGCCTCAACAGTTAACAGTTCCGCGTGATCCACCGCAGGAAAGCCGTCTATCACAAGCGTAGGCGTTGACAGGATCGCGTCTCCGGAAAACAGAATTCCGGTTTTACTATCAATAACCATACAGTTACCAGCACTATGGCCGGGCATATGCACTATGGTTTCAATTCTGCCACCGAGATTAAAGGTCATCCCGTCGTGTACAGCTCTGACAAACTTGTCGCTGAGAGGAATAACGGTATCTTGGCTGAACGCTAATGTTGTCGGGAGCATTCGACCGGCTTCGCAGCTTAAGGATTCCTTCCAATAGGGAATATCGAATTCGTGCATATAGACATTCTCAAATTGGCTGTTTCCGCCCGTGTGATCGCCATGCCAATGCGTATTAAATACAGATACCGGCTTGTCTGTAAACTGCTCTATTACGCTCTTTAGATTGCCAATCCCGTATCCAGTATCTAACAGCAAGGCACCGCATTCGCCGCAAATCAAATGCATCCAGACTGACCCTCCCGAATTGCCATCATCAAAGTACAAATGGATAATGTTCGGGTCCAATCGGTTGCGAAATGCCTTGATGTAGGGATTTGATGCAAATTTGATTGCATCTTGTTTGCGGATTTCAGCGGCAAAATCATCTTGTTGTTGCATTAACTCTTTCCAACGCATACGGATCAGCCCTTAACTGCGCCGACAACTACGCCACGAACCAGATATTTCTGGATGAAAGGATAAACCAGCAGGATGGGAAGAATGCCGATGACAGCCATTGCCATACGGATTGCCGTACCAGGAAGATCAACACTACCCGTTCCCAGCAGCGCCGCAGTAGAATTGCTGCGCAGCGCCTGAATGTTGTTCATGATCTTCATCAGCAGCATCTGAATGCTATAAAGCTTTTCATTGCTGACATAGTACAAACCGTTTGTCCAGTCATTCCAATAGCAAAGGCCGGTGAAAAGGCTGATGGTTGCAACGGTAGGAACAGCCAGAGGAAGCATGATTTTTCGGAAGATGGTCATTTCAGTTGCTCCATCAATTTCTGCTGCCTCAATCAAAGAATCGGGAATGTTATTGGCGTAGTAGTTCTTTACCAGAATTACATTAAATGCTGTAACGAGGTAGTTGGGAATCAGCAAGGCAAAGATAGTATCTTTGATATGGAAAATTTTGGTCCACATAATGTAGGACGGAACAATGCCACCATTGAACAACATGGTAAAGAAAACGAAAAACGAGAGAGCATTGTGATATTTGAAGCTTTTACGAGACATTGGATATGCAAGCATCGTGGTAAGGATAACACTTGCTGCAGTACCTACCACAGTTACAAAAACAGATATGCCATAGGAGCGAAGAATAACAGCTCCCTGCTTGATCATATAGTAATATGCGTCAAGGCTCCACTCTTGAGGCCAGAAAGAATAGCCATTACGAATCAAAGCGGACTCTTTAGTAAATGACGAAATGACGATCAGCGCCAGTGGAAGCAACGTAATAATCACTAACACAGTGAGAATGATTGTTGCCGCTGTATTAAAGCGTTTACTCTTTAACATTTTCTCTGACCTCCTTAGAACAATGCATTATCAGCATCAAGTTTGCGGACAATCTGGTTTGCAATCAAAACGAGTACAAAACCAACAATGGACTGATACAGTCCTGCAGCAGCAGACATACCAACATTATTAAGTTCCATAAGGCCACGATATACATAGGTATCAATTGTCTGTGTGGTTGCGAAGATAGCACCGGAATTCTGCGGTACCTGATAGAACAGACCAAAGTCGGAATAGAAAATACGTCCTACAGACATAAGAGTCAGTGTAATAATCGTGGGCTTCAACAAAGGCAATGTGATGCTTCGGATCTGACGGAGTTTACTAGCTCCATCAATTGCAGCCGCCTCAAACAAGGACTTGTCAATACCGGAAATTGCCGCCATGAAAATGATTGACTGGTAACCAACATTTTTCCAAAGGTTGACTATTACCAGAATGATAGGCCAAGCACCAGGCGTTGAGTACCACGCAACCGGATCAAGCCCAAGCCAACGAAGGAACGTGTTATTGATAAAGCCGGTATCTGCATTCAAAAATGCATATGCGATGAAACCAATGACAACCCAGGAAAGCAGGTTGGGTAAAAGCATAACCGCCTGATAGAACTTGACACGCTTCTTTTCTCCTAGTTCACACATCAGGATGGCAACGAGAATTGCTGCAACGGTGCCAATGATAATGAACGCCGTGTTGTATAGCAATGTGTTGCGAGTCATAATCCATGCGTCTTTGGTTTTGAAAAGAAATTCGAAATTGTCAAAACCACACCAGTCACTCTTAAAGGGGCCCTTCATCAGGCTATAGTTTTTGAATGCCAGGAAAATTCCAAGCATAGGGGCATAGTTATTGATCAGAAGATATATGATGCCGGGCAATGCGATCAGGAAAAGTGATAGGTTCGTTGCTGCCGTTCTGCTCTTTTTTTTCATGAATAACGTACTCCTTTTCGCCGGTAGTTAAAAAAGAACCGGAAAGCCAATTTGCATTTTCGCTGCTCGGCTTTCCGGTTAATTTAACCGAAATCAGTGATAATTATTGTGCAGCTTTCCAAGCGTCAAGCTGTTCCTGTTTTGCGTTCAGAATATCCTGATAACCTGCATCCTGCAGAGCTTGATCAAACTTTGCCAGTTCGGTATTGGGGTCAACGCTACCGCACAGCAGACCAGGCAGATACTGACTGATTGCATTTTTAACAGCGGTGTACTGCGTGTTCAATTTACTGGAATCAAAGGTGAAGCCCATGGCAGGAGAAGTCTTGGCCTCTTCGTTCTGCTTCTGCTCCCACTCCAAGGAAGCAGGATCCGTACCGGCAGTGGGATACATAATAAAGAAGTTGCCAAGCGTACCGCAGCTCAACTGTGCAGTGTAAGGAACCGTGGTTGAATCCTCACCTTCAGGGTAACTGACAGTACCATCATCATTCATGATATAGTCGCGGCCTTCAATGCCGTAAATCAGAAGATTGACGATATCCTTGTCCGTATAGGTCAGGTTTAGGAATTTCAGGGCAGCTTCAGGCACATCCGTGGTAGAGGCAATCATCCAAGAAACTGCATTGATGTCGCCGGTGCCGAGATAAGCATCACCAATCATCTTTGCGCCCAACTCAAAACCACCGCACTGTGCTTGCAGAGATGCTGCAGTGTCAGCTTCAGGATAGCTATAAGCGGCAATGTAGCCAAAGTAGTTGCCAGAAGACATGCACTCGGCAGCAGTGCTGGTCGTAGTGGCTGCATCCTTCATGATCAGGCCCTCATTATACCAAGTGCGGGCGAGATCACAACGGCTTTTGAAAGTGTCCGTTGTGTAAAGATCCTGAACTGTCATATTGCCATCCATCAGGACACCAACAGGCTTATAGTAGTCATCGGACAGCCAATCAATATCCCCCATAGTCATCTCGAGGCCACTTACACCATTTTGAACAGGCGCAAGCGGAATCATGTCAGATTTAGCTTCCTTGACTTGTTTCAGGATAGGCGTTACATCCTCCACGGAATTTACGGTAGACATATCAATGCCAAGTTCATCTGCAATATCTTTGCGATAGATGAACATTGGAGTAAGAGCAAACGGTTTATATGTGGGAATGCCATACAGTTTTCCGTTTACCTTGCAGGCATCCAAGAACTTGTCCCCAAGAAGAGCTTTGGTCTCAGGTGCGCAGCTGTCAATCAGATCGCTGATGTCATAGCACATATCGGTAGAGACGCAGTTGCCAAAGTTGCCAAGAGACTGATAAACATCAATCTTTTCACCGCCCTGCAAGGAAAGGCTAACTTTATTTACATAGTCTGCAATAGAGATGGGCTTTAGTGTAATCTCCGCACCAATCTTCTCGCGAGTAATCTTGTTAATTTCTTCCTCAACTACATCCAAATCCTCTTCAGTAGGGATGTTGTTGAATGTCGCGTAAGCATAGGTGACCTGATCATAGCTGCCATTCCCGGTTGCAGAAGCTGAATCTTCTGTTGTCGCGCCACTGGCAGAGGAAGAAGCAGATCCGCCACAAGCTGCCATGCTTACTGCCATAGCAGAAGCCATTGCGATAGCTATTGCCTTTGATGCTTTTTTCATATTCTTTCTCCTTCTCCGTTTCCGGATTTATTGATTTTAGTATAGCAGGCGGTTTTGAATCTTGCTTTCAATTTCGAGACTGATTTTTTAAATTTCAAGTAAAGTTGGAAAAACATTATAAAAAACGAAGACGTTTCATCCTCGCAAGCCCAAACTATCTGATATGTGTTTCTGGATTTAGTCGTAGGGATGAACAAGAGACCTTAAATTGTCAGAATGTATAGTTTGCATGCTTACGAACAAGTTCTTCGCGGGTGGACAAATCAGATGTGGCACCGCTGATAACAGTCCATGTAGCTGCAGCAGCATAGTTGCCAGTGATAGTATCACAAAATGATTATGTAAGTTATCCGTATTCATGTGGGTAGCGACCAGCACTTGGAAACGCTTGCCCCAGACCTTGCGGGCCAGTGCCACGCCGATCTCATGGCATTGCTCCGGGGTGACTTTCCCCTCGCGGAAGCTTTGGTAGACATGGAGCGCCACCACACCGTCTGTTTTCCCAAAGCGTTCCTGCACAGCCCGCATATCTTCCCACGCATGGTCTGTCCTGCAATGGATGCCGGTGACAAGCTGGGCGCTCTCGTTCAGCTTGGTCTTGGCATCGTTCTCCGCATAGTGCAGCGTTTGGGCAAGAGCATCGTATTCGGTCTTGTCTGGGTTGGCCGCATAGTCAAGGACGCGCTGTAAGCTGTCCTTGATCGTCCAAATCTTAGTTACCGCCAATGAGCAGGTCCCTCATGCGGTCGGTCTGGGCGTTAATGGCTGCCCCTTCCCGTGCAGAACAGTTCTCTGCAATTTCATCCAGTTTGTCAAATACATTAAATACCTCCTTGGGCGGATGCCCGCCCGGTTCATATCCCAGCGCCCGCTGGCGCAAATATTCTGAAAGTGACAAACCACACTTCCGAGCCAACATCGTCACCTTTTTCTTCTCGGTGACGGTGACCCGGACGTTGATTCCAACGCTGCGCTTTCTCATGCGCCAGCAGCCTCACAGGGGTTCGGAGCTGTCCCCGTAGGGTTTTCGGCGGGGTGCCCTGTGGCAACACTTCGCCCATGCTTGCTTCCCTCAAGCGACCTTAATGACGATGCTGACGATGATGACGATGTTTGTGGGATACCCCAGTGGAACAACTCCGATATATCAATATCATCGTCATCATCGTCATCACCGTCATGGAAGAACTCAAACAGACGTTTTTGTTCAGTGCGGGTGTACTTATACTCGATACCGCGAGGGCTGAATATATCGCGGGCATAATGCGCCATCTTCCGGGTGAACTGGTTAGACTTTACATCAGAAATATTCGCTGCAACAAGCAATTCCGTAGCTGTACCCTGCCATTTTCCGACCGAGTCAATGTAGTCTGCAACTTTCCAAAGGTAGTCAGGAATAGCTTTCAACGCCTGCTGTTCTGCAGTTTCTTCCTCATCCAACGTCCAGACGCAGTTTTCTTCGCGGATATGCAGCATTTTCTCGTCCATATCGCGTCCAATTACACGAATTGTCGCGGTTTTACTCATGCGCTGACGATGCATGAGCCATGTCGTATCCGCCACGCCCATAATGCCCGTTGAACCGGAAATTTGGTCGTAGGGGTCTGACGATGATTGCTTACGCAAATGATGCACCAGCAGGATGCAGATGCCGTACTTATCGGCAAGTTCCTTTAATGCACCAATATCCTTGTAATCATTGGCATACATACTACCATTCTGGTCGCTTTTTCGTACCTTTTGCAAGGTATCGATGACGATGAGGCTAATATCGGGGTAAGTATGGATGAAACTGACGATTTGTTCCTCCAATCCCTGCCCAATTCCGTGACTTTCCATCTGCAGAATGAGCCGTTCCGGGTCTTCTTCTGCATCGACAAGCTGGTAAAGGCGTTCTTGCAGACGACCCAGTGTATCTTCCAGCGAGAAATAAAGCACGGTTCTCGGTTCTGTTTCACGCCCCCACACAGATTTCCCCTGCGAAATCTGCAAGCAGAGCCAAAGTGTCAGCCAGCTTTTGCCCGTCTTGCTGGGACCGGCAAAAATTGCCAACCCTGCCGGGAGCAGACCGGGGATAATCCATTTTACGGGCGGTATCGGGGGTTGCAAGCAGCGCGCCGGCGGTAATGGTTTTCGGTAATCTTGTGGTAGTCATTCACATCATCCTTTCTTGTTTGGTATACATCTATTATCTCATACTATCGTCTTTTTGTGTGTAGTAAGTTTTACTCTCTAGTATTAAGTTGTACGGCTCACGCCGCCCCACAGCCCCACAAACGCGCCAAACGGCGGGTTTGCGGGTGATGTCGCGTCTGTGGTGCTACGCGGAGTATCTGCCCCACACGGGGGCAGATTTGCGCGGTTACTGCGAGTGAATCAGATTTGATTCACTTTTTCGGTTTTGATCCAAGATAGTGAATCAGTTCTGATTCACTTTGGCGGCCCTCGTGCGTATTTCGCACAATCTTTCAGAATTGGTCTAATCATAGGTTCACTTCCTTTCCGCGTCATGTCGTTATTCTATGTAACCCATTTGAATACACTTTCCGGAGAGAAAAAAGAGCCCGGAGGGCCTTACCGATTTGGTAAGGTCCTCCGGGCTCTTTCTATATTTTCTCTGTTTTATCCGGGCGTAAGGGTACACTTTCCCCGCAAATCTTGATGTAAATTCAATAAAAATCAAATACTGCGCGTAATATCGTCAATCATGCGGTGATCTAAATAATAAAAGAAACCGCGCACATCAAATATCACTGATTGGTTTTCAACTTGTTCTGAAAAAACTTCGTGTTATACAGTTTCAGTGCTGCGGGAACATCCAACTGATTGTTGCAGAATCCCAGCGTCTTTTCACAGTTGTGACCCATATCTGCAATCAGCAACAATCCGGAAACAAAGGCGGCCATACCACTGTTAAGGAACAGCAGCGGATCAGCCATCTCCTGTGGGGTGGCAAGGCGTCCTGCGCCGCCGTTTTCTTTGATAAGATTATCCTGCCCGCCGGCCATTTTCTCAAATTCCTTTTTCATCCCGGTGTCGGTGGAGCCCGGCAGCAATGCATTCACACGGATCCCACGCTTTCCAAGCTCCACGGCTTTCAGCGAGGTGTAGTAGTTCATGGCACGCTTGGAGAGGGTGTAGGCCATAACACCCACGCCATCCTTAGGAGAAACTGACTTCATAAATGCAACCATTTCATCCCACGTCTTGCAGTCCATAACTTTCACATACTCTTTGCGCCATTTTTCCCACATCAGACCACCGCAGCTTGTCACATAGGCAATGCTGCCGCCGGACGGAATGCGTTTTTCCAAATAGGTATCGGTCATGTACTTGTTTGCTATAAAATTCACTGTGAACGTCAGCCAGTAACTTGTCCGCGCCCCGGACAGACCCGCCACACCGAAGAATCGGTCAATCACCTGCGGCAAAGCGCAAAAGGCGGCATCAATGCTCCCTTTATCGGACAAGTCTGTTTCAACAAAGGCTGACAAGCCCTCTATATCTGCTTTATTGCGATCCAGTGCGTATACCTGTGCGCCCAGTGCCACCAGTTTTTCACACAGTGCTTTGCCGATGCCGCTGGCGGCACCCGTTACAACGCAGACCTTATTTTGATAATCTTCCAACATGGATTTGCTCCTTTCTCAATGAAACTTCACGGCGGCCAACGACAGTGTTCCATAGCCCTTCATGCGGAAATAAATGGCACTGATTCCATCAGGGATTGCCAGTTCCGTTGTCTGCCATGTCCACTCGTTCCCTCTTGCCGCCGAAACCGTGCCTATCGGCTCACCATCCGCAGTGAGGAGTATGTCAAAGCCGCCATAATAGCACATACCACGCGTCTTGACCGATACTTTCGTGACATTCTGAAAATTCAGATATTTGAATCCAACTACCGTACCGGGAGTTAAATTGCAGATATATGCTTCCGGTTTACTTTCACTTTCCGGCATAACATCCGCGCCGTCCTGCGTGATGTACGGGAACGGATTCTGCCCGGCCTCGGCATTGACCTGCGGCGGCTGCGTCATATACAGGTTACAGGCGGCATAGGCGGGCAGTTCACGCAATTCGACAGCCGGCAAGGGAGCGCCGCTCGGTCCGCTTGTTGTGATTTCCGCCTGCGGGATACGCCCGTCCGGCAAAATTTCAATCGGTTCCACCATGCCTTGACGGCAGAACATACTGCTGTTCGTGTGGCGATGGTAGAACACATACCAGCGCCCATTTATCTGTTCGATACTGCCGTGGTTGTTGCCCGTAAAATACCGCGCCGTATCACACAAGCCTAAATCGGCATTATCTACCAATGTGCCGCCATAAACAAAGCCGCGGCAGGGGCTGTCACTGACAGCATAGCACAGTTCATGGCTCAACTCGGACGAGTAGATAAAATAGTACTTATCCCCCACTTTGCGGATACTGCTTGCCTCGAAAAATGCGTGTCCCTCAAAGCCCGTTCCTTTTGCAGTCTGGGCACCGGGTACAACAGCCGGATAGGTTTGCTCAACAGTCAGCATATCGGGCGCAAGGCGATAACAGAGCGCCCCTGTGCGACCCGGCATCATCGGCGGGCAGAAGCCGCTGTATAGCCATGTGGTTTCCCCCTCGGTCAGCACACCGGGGTCAAATTGCTGCTCATCACCGGGGCGTGCGCCCAAAGTCGTGCCATCCGGGTAATGAACATCCCCGTAATAGGTATATTTCCCTGCGGGGGTATCACAGACAGCCACCGAGATGGCAGAGGTTTCGTTCAGCGCATAATAGAGGTAGTAGCGTCCATCCGGACCGCAGGTCACATCGGGGGCGTACAGGCACTGGCGGCCATCCTCGTTATGGGCAGCTTCGGCGCGGGTGTAGATGATGCCCTCGTACTGCCAATCGGTCAAGTCATCCACCGGGGCTGACCAGCATACATAGTCGTTCTGGCAAAAAGCATAGCCGGCAAAGCGGTCATGGCTGCCGTAGATATAGACACGTTTGCCAAACACATGCGGTTCACCGTCCGGCACATACTCCCAGCTTGGGAGATACGGGTTCATTCCGTGATTTTTCATAATTTTCTCCTCATTCAGCGCTCAAATGCAGGATTGCCGGAGCGCAGCCGTCGGCGGTAAAGGTCACAGTCACAGGTCCGGTCTTTTCCGTGCTGCGCAGGACAGCCTGTAAATGACCCTGCCAGCTCTTATGGTGGTGTTGGTCGTAATGCTCAGCGTTTTTATAGGCGGCGCTGCCGTAGCCTTGCAAAGATGCCGCACCGACCACCTCGATTTTCACATCATAGTCGGGCAGCAGTTTGACGGTGCCGTTTTTGTCTGTTACATAAACATCCGCAAAGCAGAAATCCTGTCCGCCCGCGCGCAAAATGTTCTTATCGGTCTTGACGGTCAGCATTGTTTCGGCATCGGCTGTGCGCACCGAAGTGCGGTAGATTTCCTGTCCGTCCGCATCATAGCCAACACCCACGAGTTCACCCGGTTCATAAATGCAGGGAATCTTGGCAAAGTAGTCTTTCACCTGTGCCTTGCCCGCGCTCTTACCGTTGATAAAAATTTCCACACTGTCGGCATCCGTGTAGGCGTCTACAAAAGTCTGTTTTCCCTCATATCCTTCATAAGTCCAGCCGTCTACCGTATCGGTCCAGCGGTAACTTGTGGCAATAGGGGGCTTTCCGTTATGAACAGGCGGCTGGCTGGCAAGGTACAGCGCGTGTACAGGCTTGTCTAAAAAGCCGCCCCAAATAAACTCATAACGATGCAGCGACGGCTCTGCCTGCCCTGTCAAATCCAGCACGCCGCCGTGGTTTGTGACCCACGGGTAGCTTTTGTGTTCCTCGTTTTCCTCATAGTGCAGGTCGCAGCAGTTGATTTCACCCAAGTGAGATTGCAATGTCCAGACAAAATCGCCGATCAAGTAGGGGTGTGTCTTGGCAAACTTCATCGTATCCGGCAGCATGGTATGGCGGGTTTCGGTACCCAGCAGTACACGTTCCGGGTGGAGTTTGTGCAATACCTCATACCGATCCTCATAGTAGTTATACCCGGCAATATCCAAATAAGGGTAAAGGTTTTTTGTGGCATCTTCATCCATGCGGATGTAGGTTTCCGGGTAAATCTGCCCTTTCTCGTTGTCAGGCAGATTGTTGACTGCGCTGCGGAAGATGGACGCATAGTGCATCCAATCCGCCTTTTGCCGTTCTGGGTCATCGCGCATCCATTCGTCCTCATCGGTTGTCAGATAAGGCGTACCGTCCAGATATTCCCGCAGCCAATGTACGCTGGGGCATAAAGTGGTCGGACGGGTCGTATCCAGCGCATGGATGGCATCTACAATTCCCTTGCCGACGCGCACGCCCTTTACACCGCCGGCCTCCGGAATTTCGTTGCCGATGGAGTAAATCACCACACTGGGATGATTGTAGGCATCCTGCACCATTGCGGCTGTATCGACCTTAAAGTCCTGCATAAAATATCGGTTATAAGGGGAATTGGGGGACTTCATACGATACCAATAGTCAAACGCCTCATCCATCACATAAAGACCCACTTCATCGCAGGCTTTCATCAGACTGCGGCTCATCGGGTGGTGGGCGCTGCGGATTGCGTTGAACCCGGCCTTTTTGATATTGCGGGCGCGGTGCAGTTCGGTGGCATCGTTGTTGATAACGCCGATAACGCCCATATCATTATGGATGCAGCCACCGCGCAAAAACGTCGGTTCCCCATTGATAAGCAATCCACGTGCAGGGTCAATTTCAATGACACGCAGACCAAACGATTCCGTGACCGTGTCAACTGCTTTTCCGCCGCTGTACAGGATGACTTCGGCAAGATACAGATTCGGATGTTCGGCGTTCCAGAGCTTTGCGTCCGGAATTTCCAGTTCGACCACAGCGCGTCCGTCTGCAACAGCCGCTTTGGCGCAAACTACTTCCTTCCCGTTTTTCTCGGCGATTCGCACCTCGGCACAGTCACCGCCGTGGGTCATTACCTCGACCCGCACGCAAGCGGGTGCGACAGACAACGTTGTGACACGCACGCCGTATCGTTGCACATAGGCGTCATCACCCACCAGCAGATGCACCGGGCGGTAAATACCGCCGCCCGTGTACCAACGATTGTGACCGTCCTGCGGCACATGGGCGGTGACTTCAATGGTGTTGTCGCCTTCGCGCAGAAGTCCATCCAGTTCCACCGTAAATGGCGTGTACCCGTAAGCTTTTTCGGCGGCGGGGCGGTCATTCACTGTCACCGTCGTCATGCAGTATACGCCCTCAAATTCCAGTACAAGGTGCTTATTTATAAGTTCCGACGTGATGTGCAGATTCTTTGTATAGGTATAATCGTTGCCGCGCCAGCCTGCCAGCAGAAACCATGTAAACCCCGGCTCGGTATTGCGCGGGGTGTTGAGCATGGCGTCATGCGGCAAGGTCACATCAAAATCGCGGCCATCGGGGCAGCTGAAATGCCAGCCGGTGTTAAAATCCAATCTTTGCATTGTCAATTTACCTTTACATGATTTTTGTGTCAGCTACAAAGCTGCGATTTTTGCCATCGGGATAAGCATCTCCCACAATCATAAACTCCGCTTTCCCGCGAATATCCTCAGAGGATGCCCCGACCATCAGCTCGACTTTCCCGTGTTCGACTTTCCAACGCATATCGGCATCCAGAAAAGCCAGTTGGCTCATTGGCAGGGAAAGGCAGACCGTTTTTTCTTCACCCGGCTGCAGATCCACTTTGGCAAACCCCACCAGTTCTTTAACGGGACGCACCATGCTTGCCGCCACATCATGCACATAAAACTGCACGATTTCTGTGCCGGCTTTATTTCCTGCGTTGCGCACATGCAGCCGCCCTTTCAGTACACCATCGGCCTGAACAGCGTCTTTTTCCAACCGCAATGTATCGTACTCGTATTTTGTATAACTCAGTCCATGACCAAAGCAGTAGCGTGGCGTGTGCGCTCCATCGATATAGGCGTTTTTCGGCGTGCCTCCTGTCATACTGTAACAGGTATTTGTCGGGTGGTTGTAGTACACAGGAATCTGCCCCTCATGGCGTGCCACGGTACAGGGCAGCTTGCCGCAGGGATTCGCCGTTCCGGTCAGCAGCGCGGCAATGGCCTCACCGCCCTGCGCACCGGGAGCCCATGCCTCCAGTATCGCGTTGCATACGCGGTCTGCCGTATCGCTGCTGATGGGGTGACCGTCAAAGTGAACGCCGACAACCGGCTTGTGCAGCGATTCCAGTTTTTCTAGAAAGCGTTCCTGACAGACCGGCAGTCCAATGTGCATGGCATCAATACCCTCGCCCGTTGTGCAGGACGCATTCCAGCCATAATGACCGCCCAAAGTGCAAATCACCAAATCGGCATCTTTTGCGATCTGCAGTGCCGCATCATGACCGCTTTCCTCATTGCCGGCATAGGGGTATCCCTGTGCATACAGAAACTCTGTATGTGGGGCAGCAAGGCGCAATGCCCCCAGCATACTATACGCATCGGGATAGCAGCGCCGTGCCAGCGGCTCGACACCGGGGTTTTCCATAACGACTTCGCTTCCCGGATATGTCTTTTGCACCGCATTTTCTGCAGCCGGAGAATCCGCATCGGCCTGGATGCCGGCCATGCTCATCTTAACGCCCAGCGTATTTTCTTTCATGGCCAGTGCCGAATATCCGCCGAATAAGGCACGGACACTGTCAGCGTGCCAGCCGATAACAGCCACCTTTTTTACGCTCTTTGCCAGTGGCAAGACACCGTCGTTTTTCAGCAGGATCATTGACTCCTGTGCGATTTTGCGGTTCAGCGCCGTATCTGCGGGTGTGATTTCCGCCTGTACATTTTCAGCGGGGAAGGGGTTTTCAAACAGACCCAAACGGAATTTCATCGTCAGAATACGCAGCACCGCTTCGTCCAGCAGCGATTCCTGCACAACACCGCTGCGAATGTTTTCTTTCAGTTCATCGTTATAAGCCGCAATGGTCGGAAGCTCTTGATCCATACCCGCTTCCAGCGCAAGGCGTCCTGCATCGGCAGGACTCTCAGCCAGATGATAAATCGATTCCAGCTGTTCCACAGCACTGTAATCCGACACAGTTACACCGTTAAAGCCCATCTCACCGCGCAGCAGATCACGCAGAATTGCCTTACTGCCTGCCGGGACCTGCCCATCAATGGCAGCATAGGAGTTCATTACGCTGTCAAGTTTTCCATCTGTAATGGCTGCCTGAAACGGCTTGGCATAAACTTCACGCAGTTCACGCGGGGAAACGACTGCCTGTGCCGTATGGATTCCACCCTGTCCTGCCATAAACCCAAGAAAATGTTTGCTGCAGGCACTCATACGATGTTTATCCTGTAAGCCTTTCACATAGGCTGTCCCCATCGCAGCGGCAAGGGTCGGGTCCTCACCGTAGGTTTCTCCCATACGACCAAAGCGCGGGTCACGGCAGATATCGAACACAGGAGCCAGCGCATGACTGATTCCCATAGCGCGTCCCTGTCGGGCAATGCAGGCTGCCATTTTCTGCTGCTGCTCCGGGTCCCATGTGGAAGCCTGCCCCAGCCCGCAGGGAAAAGAAGTCGCCGCTGTCACCATCACACCCGTTAATGTCTCGATATGGAAAATTGCGGGGATATGATGTTTGCCGGACTCCATGATTTGTTTCTGCAGCCTTGTAATAAGTCCCGCTACGCTGCCCACATCGTCCAGCATAGTCGCAATCAAAATGCAAACCTGACCGACACCGTAGGGGTTCTGCTTCTCCACCGATTTGCCAAAGAAAGAATCAATGGCATTGTAGCATTGGATCTGACCAAATTTTTCATCCAAATTCATCTGTGCCAGCAGGTCACTTGCACGTTCTTCCGGGGAAAGACTGCCATCTTGGTATTTCTGCATCATCGTATTTCCTTTACTCGTAATCTTCCAGTTTCCAGCTGTCCCGCCATTCAATCTTCACAGTATCGCCGTCAAAAAGGATGGGAAGCCAAACGTAGTCGGCATTGCGCGTATCCTCTTGCGGCAAATTGGCAAGCAGCGCCCAATCCGCAGGCGTTTTCTCCGCGTCCGGATCAAAGAGTCTGTCGTAAAGCGGACCATAATGCGTGTAGTCGTAATCCGGTGCATTCGGCATCCAGCGGTCGGCACAGGCAATGTACAAGTCCTTTTTGTTCGGAACCTTGAATACCGACGAGATCTGGCTGTGAAAGCTCGTTTTTGTCTTGTCACCAATATGCGGGTCACCCTGTACCGTATAAGGACCGTGCCATGTATCAGCCATGGCTGCCTCTGACGGATTCGGGAAATACCCGGTTGTGCCGGAAGTCAACAAATAGTGTTTTCCATGCCGTATAAAATGCGCCGTAGCCTCCCGCACATGGGGCGGTCCTTTGTGGGGAAAATGCGTGGAGTAATAGCCGGTCACATCGGTGTAATCCTCCGTCAAATCGGCGATGATCGTCTCAGAATGTACGCGCTCAAAGAAATAATACGCTTTTCCGTCCGGTGCTACAGCCAAGTCAAAGTCACCCGCACTCATACCAAGTGGGCGCAGCTTTTCCCTCACAATGGTATACGGACCAAAGAAGGAGTCTGCCGTAAGCACTGTTTCGGTCTGCGTCTGGTCTTTCTCCATAATTTTCAGCCAACAGACATATTTTTTGGTCCGTGCATTATAAATGATGTGCGGACGATCCATCATAGAAGTGGGGTGCAGCGAACTGTTCGGGTCATCCGTCACGGGCGGGATGAGCAGACCTCGATCCTCCCAGTTATACAAATCTGTAGATGCGTAATAACGAACGCCCCAGTGCCAGATGCCCGCAGCCTTGTCCGTTTTTTCCTTGTTTTCGCCGTACCAGTAGTACACACCATCGAAATAAATCAGTGAGCCGCCATGTGCTTGAATGCGGTTCCCGTTTGTATCCAGCCACACTTGACCGGGGTAAAATGCATCGTACATTACTCATATTCCCTTCTAAAAAGCGGGCAGAGAAGATTCCCTGCCCGCAAAAATAGTGTATTATTCGGCGGCTGCTTCCGTGGTCGCAGCGGCACGAGCCTCAAGATCCTGTTTGATTTGGGGCATCTGCTTATCTACGGTGTAGAAGCGCAGAATCACAGCAACAACAAGCATGAGAGCCAGCGGAGCAACGGATGCAAGTACACGAATCATCATAATGGCAGAATCGGCCTGCACATCCGCACCACCGACATAGCCGGAAGCGCTCATCAAAACGCCCATCAGGAAGCCACCAAATGCACTGCCAATCTTGCCGGAAAGACCGGTCAGGCTGCCCATCGTGCCTTCCATACGCTTAAGGCCTTTCCATTCGTTGTAGTCAGCTACATCGGCAATAAACATATTGAACATCATATTCAGCGGCACGGCACCGGCAGAAACGAGCAGAGCCGCCACAATAAAGAATACCATGTTGCCGCCTGCAAAGAACGTTGCAAGGTAGCCGATGCAGCCTACCAAAATACCGATGACAGACATACCGGCCATACCAAATTTTTTGCGCAGTCCGGGCAGGGCAAAAGCCAGCGGCAATACCAGAATCGTGGTCACCGAGGCAATGCCCATCATTCCAAGGTTTCCGATGATGTACTGCCAGTAGTAAGTGCCGACACCCAAGCCCGTGGCAATGTTCTGTACAAAACGAACCATGCAGATAATAAGAACCGGGCGGCTTTCCTTCAGCAGAGGCAGCAGGTCTTTCAGATGTGTCTGCTCGCCATTTTTCTCGGAAACGGGGGTGAATTTTTCAGGAATGGTAAGGATGCGCAGCATACCGATTACGGTCAACGGGATAGCGATCATACCGACCAGACGGCTCCAGCCGACGGCATCGGTTCCGACCTTTGCCATTGCCGTGGGGAACAGGACATTAAATACCATGGCACCGGCCATCGTAAAAATACTGCCGTAACCAACGATTTTAGACTGCTGTTCCTTGTTTTCGAAGGCGCGAACCATGTACACAACATTGTTGGCATTCAGGAACGTAACGCAGATGGAGTTCATAAAGGTGTACATACAGAAGATCCAGACGCACTTGGCCGCGGTAGCAAAGCTCGTCGGGCAGCTGAACAGCAGCCATGTGGACAGCCACAGGAACAGCATAAAAATCTCATACGGGCGACCCTTACCCCAGCGGGTTTGCGTGCGGTCGACAATAAAGCCCGCAACGATATCGGTAAAGCTGTCAAAAATTTTGCTGACCATGAACAGTGTGCCCACCAGAGCAGGGGCAAGCTGCAGTACATCGGTACAATAGAACGTGGCATAGCCAAGCATCAGTGTGGACAATGCTACGGAACAGGAACTGGAGTTCCACAAAAGCAGCTTGCCCAAACCGACTTTTTCGGCCTTGCGCTGCTGCTTGCGCGCCAGCTTTTCTTCTTTTGTCATAATGATTTCTCCTTCAACTTGTGTGGTAGAGGCTTACCTTGTCAATCGATTGTGGTCTTATTGTATCAGAGGATTCGTCATCTTAACAGACAAAAATTGGCGCAAGAGAAATATATTTGGCTTCGTTTGCCAGCAAGCGCCAATTATCTTCTGCAAACGCTAAATAGCTATTTCTAATGTGGCTGCGTTCTGCTATAATACCAGTAGTAGAAATGCAAAAGGAGGTCGCGCAGTGGACAATGTCTTAACTATCGCCGAAGAACGGCTCAATTTGTTTGCCCACATGGCGAACAGCGCTTGCGGACTGAGCTTATGGTGCTTTGGGATGAAAAAGCAGCTGTACACCTGCACCTGCCCGGCTGAGAAGGAGTTCCGTTTATTTCTGGATTTAGGGCAGTGCCTCGACTATGCTATTGCTCATGGTCCCGAAAGCCATGCTCCCATTTTGATGAGCGACCCTATCGGTATGCTTTGGGTCGCTGAGTGCGTATGGCACGGCGATGATGCCAGCTATCTGGTAATATTGGGACCCGTGTTTGATGCCGCAGCTTCTTTGCAGACGCTTCAAAATTGCTTGCGCGGTATGAATCTGTCGGTGTCCTTGACCGCAACCATTATGGAAAAATTGGAACAGGTTCCGATTTTGCCTTTATCTACGCTGCATCAATATATCAAAATGCTGCATTGGGTTCTCTATGAGGAAACTCTGGATGTAGGGAGTATCCGTCTGCAAAATCGAAGCAACATAATTCCCGATAAGGAAAAGTCCCCCTACCCTTGGGATCCGGACCGTGCCCGCGTGGTGGAAGCACAAATCATGCAGCGAATCCGCGAGGGAGACATTTACTATCCGGATAATCATAAAGGCATGGAACGTTTTGCTGATAAAGATGCCTATAATTTGGGCAATCCCCTGAGGGAAAGCAAAGATACCGCGATTATTTTCACGGCGCTTTGTGCCCGTGCTGCCATGGAGGGCGGGCTTTCCCCCCGCATTGCGAAACAGCTGGAGGTGCAGTACATCCGTGCTATTGAACAATGTACCGATGTAGGGCTGATTGAAGTCAACAGCGCAATGGTATCAGACTTCGTTCACCGCGTCCACGACTGCCGCATGAATCCGGCTCTATCCGATGCTGTTCAGGAAATTTGTGCCTATGTGCATAGCCATCTGACCGATGACATTTTGCTGGATGACATAGCCGCTGCGGTGGGTTACACTTCCTACTATCTGACAAAAAAATTTTACCGCGAGACAGGACAGCGGATGACAGATTACATCAATCACGCCAAAATACAATACGCCTGTGTTCAATTAACAGGAACAGACAAAACGCTGCAACAAATCAGTGAGGAACTGCATTATAGTTCCCGCAGCTATTTTACCGCCGTATTCCGCAAGGTAATAGGATGCAGCCCCACGGAGTACCGCAATAACGGAGGAAACAAACCATGACCTTGACCAGCCCTACAGATTTTGCCGCTTTTCTGGAGGCGGTACAGCAATGCCGTGGGGAGGTGCTGTTTTGTACCCGGGAAGGCGACAAGCTGAATCTGAAATCCACCCTGTCCAAATATCTGTTCGCCGCGTTAGCCGGGAATGAGGAACTGCTGAGAAAGGGAAAAATCGTCTGCCAGTTTCCGCAGGACGAGGAAAAATTGACACACATCCTTTCCGCCTCAATATAAAAGCAAACAGAGAATAAAGGCGGCACCGCACAATTCCCGCCTTACGGCTCAAGCAGCGCTTCGGCGCTTAGAATTATGCAGTATTGCCAAAAAAATGGCGTTTTCGTATTTTGTTTGGCTTTTTTACCAAAGAAAGTCGAATTAGTATACGCAAACGCCATTTATTTTGTTTTCTGCGCGGAAGCAGCACTTTATACTGTAAGGTATACAATACAGAAAGATGGGTGTTTCCTATGAATCTCTATGCCCTTTCCGTGAATCATCGTGTGAACCCTCTCGGCATCAACTCTGCCGAGCAGCCCTATTTCGGTTGGAAACTGAAAAGTGAAAAGTCGAACACAATGCAAACCGCCTATCGCTTACGGATCTATGCAGACGATACGGTTTGCTTCGACAGTGGGCGGGTGGAAACAGCGTGCAACGCTTTTGTTTGCGGTCCCGATCTTCTGCAACCGCAAACTTTCTACCGCTGGGCAGTGACTGTATGGGATAATCATGGCGAAAATACTACCGCCGAAAGCAGCTTTGAGACCTCGCTGTCTTCCAAGGAATGGAAAGCCGATTGGATGCGCACACCCCGCGCCTATGTGCAGCGCAAAAAAGGGTTCGGCACACAGCCGCCGGCCACGCTGTTTCGTCGCGCGTTTACGCTTAGCGCTGCACCCCGCCGTGCGCGGCTATATGCCACCTGCCTTGGAGTTTACCGCCTGACCGTAAACGGAAAACGCCCCGATATGCGGGAGTTTGCCCCGGAACACACATCTTACAAGGGTTTGTTGTGCTTTCAGACTTACGATTTAACGGCACTTTTGCATATCGGCGAAAATGTACTGGGCATGGAAGTCGGCGACGGCTGGTATTGCTGCCCGCAGACGCAGCCGCCCATCGATGGCTTGCAGCCCGACCATACGGTGTTGTTCCAACTTGAAATTGAAAATGCCGATGGCACACACACCCGTATCTGCTCCGACGAAGGCGTGCTGACACACGAGAGCGCTGTGCGTGCCTCGGATATTTTTGATGGAGAACTCTATGACGCGCGTCTGGCTTTGCCCGGCTGGGATATGCCCGGTTTTACTGCTGCTGACTGGCTGCCCGCTGTCAAAGATACAAAGCAGAGCTATTCCGTTTTATACCCGCAGTTTGACGACCCGGTGATCTGCATAAAAGAATTGCCCGCACAGTGTGTTTATACCAGCCCCAAGGGCGAGACGATCGTGGATTTTGGACAGGTCGTCGCAGGTCGCGCCCGTGTGACTGTGGATTTGCCGACAGGTGCCGCAGTGACGTTAGAACATTTTGAAGCAGTTGACGCAAAGGGAAACTATTTCAACAACATCGACAGTGCAATGGGCGTAACCGAGCAAAAAGACGTGTTCATTTCCGACGGTACGCCGCAAACATTTGAGGCGCGGTTCACTTTTCACGGATTCCGTTATCTGCGTGTCAGCGGGGTGGAAAATCCGATTGCTGCGCAATTTGTGGCTGTCGTTCTTTCTACCGAAAAAGCAAATGCCGGAACCTTTGAATGTTCCAATGCAGATTTAAACCGCTTATACCAAAACACGCGCTGGAGCCAGTGTGCGAATATGCTGTCCATTCCCACCGACTGTCCCCAACGCGAAAAGGCGGGATGGACCGGCGATATCTCTTTGTATGCCAAAACCGCCTTGCTGAATGAGGATGTCACGCCGTTTCTGACCCAGTGGCTGCAATCCCTGCGTGTGGACCAGCGCGAAAACGGCTCGATTCCCTTTACGGTTCCGGATGTGTCTATCTACCACTATGCCGGCATTCAAATGGGGGAGCAAACCGGATGCGGCGGTCCCGTGTGCAGTGCCGGTTGGGGTGATGCTGCCGTGACGGTGCCGATGGCCATGTACGAAGTCACCGGCAATACCCGCATCCTGGAAAAGCAGTATGACAGCATGAAGGGTTGGTGCGACTATGTTATCAGCCGTGCCCGTATTCACGCACCGAACAGCAACCTGCCCGATGAAGTGGAAGAACATCTGTGGGACACCGGATTCCAGTTTGGTGAGTGGCTGGTGCCCAGCCTTGCCGGAGCACCTCAAGAGCAGTTATTCACCACAATGGCTACAACTTCTGCCTATACAACGCCGATTTTCGGCTGGCTGGTCGTCCACAAAATGGCACAGGCTGCCGCCGTTTTAGGGCGCGAAGAGGATGCTGTTCGGTATCAGGAAGAAGCCGACAAGATGAAACACGCGATCCGGGCAGCACTTATTACGGCTGACGGCGTTTTAAGGTATGAACGGCAGGGCGCTTATGTGCTGATGTTGGTCTTTGGGCTTGTGCCGGATGTATGGGTGAACAAATTCGGTACAAAACTGGCAGAAATCATTCACGCAAACGGCGACCGCCTTGACACAGGATTTTTGCCCACGCCCTATTTGCTGGATGCGCTCTGCATCGGCGGGCAGCGCGAACTCGCCTATACGCTTTTGTACCAGACAGAGTCTCCGTCGTGGCTGGCGCAGATAAAGCGCGGTGCCACTACAATTTGGGAAAGCTGGGAGATGTATCAGCCCGATGGAACGCCTAAAAAAGAGAGCTTCAATCATTATACCTACGGCACGGTAGACGATTGGATTTTCCGCACCATCGGCGGCGTAGACCAAGAGGATACAGGCTATCGGCGGCTTATGATTCATCCTCAGCCGGACAAAAGCCTGACGTGGGCCAAGCGCAGCTTTGAAACGGAGAATGGAACCGTATCTGTGTCTTGGAAACGTGAAGGCGGACAATTCCTCTTAACCGCCGACATTCCCTGTAATACCACCGCCAGAATCATTCTGCCGGATGGCACACAGCATACGGTCGGCAGCGGTCACTATACATTGAATTGTTAAGGCAGCACCGCACGGTAACCACGGTGCCGCCCGCGATGATCCAACAGCTGAACGCCGCATTGAACAAAATCAAGAAAGAGGGATGAACCATGAAGAAGGTTGCGCTTTCACTGGATAGCTCGTTGAAAGAGATTTTCACCTATGAAGAAAGCCGTGCCGCGTTTGACAAATTCCTGCCCGGTATGCGCACAATGGCAGAAAAACAGCCCGCAGCGCTGGGCTTCTCCGTTCGTAAAATCCTGCAATTTTCGGGCGGAGCTATCCCCGACGAAGTTGCCGACGCGCTGGACGCAGCCCTGTGTGCGCTCGAACTGTACAGTGCCGAGCCGGAAATGTCCGACACGCCGCTGACCCCCGATGGGGCTGAGGTCGTGCCGGAACCGCCCCGCGACGCCATCCACCCCGGCAAGGTCTGGCGCGACACCAACGGTCGCCGCATCCAAGCCCACGGCGGCGCGCTGTATTACGACGACGGCGTCTACTACTGGTATGGCGAAAACAAGGATCACACCGACGGCAAATGCCCGGTCTGGACATGGGGAATGCGCGCCTACCGATCCACCGACTTGTGTAACTGGGAAGATTTGGGCTTGTTCATCCAGCCCGACCTGACCGACAAGGATGCGCCGCTGTATCCCACGTCCCGCGCTGACCGCCCGCACATTGTCAAATGCGCGTACACGGGCAAGTATGTCTGTTGGATCAAGCACTGCGGTGCCGATGCCTGCTTTACGGTCTTGCAGGCCGACAAATTCTTAGGTCCCTATGAAATTGTCAAAGCCCATTACCGCCCGTTTGGCTGCGAGGTCGGTGACTTTGACATTGCCGTTTGCGGCGATACGGCATATCTCTATATGGACGCAAACCACAACGGTCAGCTGACGATGCGCCTGACGCGGGACTTCTTGGAGGCGGAAGAAAAAATCTGCTGGCAGTACGAGGGTCTGCACGCGCCGTTCAGCCGCGAAGCGCCGGCTGTGTTTGAGCATGGCGGCAAGTGGTATATGCTGACCTCCGGCATGACCGGGTATGTACCGAACAAGAGCGACAGCGCCGTGTCCGACGCGCCCGACAGGCCGTTTGTGAGCATCGGTGACCCGCACGCAGATGACGCGAGCCATGCGTCCTTCAACAGCCAAATCTCGCAGGTGTTCAAAGTTCCCGGTAAGCGCGACCTCTACATTGCGCTGGCTGACCGCTGGGTGCCGGACTACCCCGTGGATGCTAAACTGGCTGATCTGCTGGAGCGCTGCACCGCACAACGCTTTGACCCCGAACACTACAAGGCAACGTCCGAAGAAATGCAAACCATGATGCAAAGCCCGATGCTGACCAGCGCCAATACTTCCCGCGCGAATTACGTCTGGCTGCCCATCACATTTGAGGAAGGCAAGCCGAAGATCTACTGGCGCGACAGCTGGAAATTGAGCGATTTTGAATAAGGAGTTTTGTATGCGCAGCACATTGAATTTCAATTCCCATTGGCAGTTCACAAAACCCGGCGCGGCACCGGTGGCTGTGACCCTGCCCCACACATGGAACGCCGCCGACGGCACCGACGGCGGCAACAATTATTTCCGCGGAACCTGCACCTATACCAAGAAATTTGCCGCCCCCGCACACGCCGACGATGAGGAGGTCTGGCTGGAATTTGAGGGTGCCGCCATGACGACAGTCGTCACCTTGAACGACCAGGAGCTGATGCGCCACGCGGGCGGCTATTCCACCTTCCGCGTCAACCTGACCCCCGCACTGGCTGCGCAGAACACGCTGACTGTGACCGTAGACAACAGCGCCAACCGCACGGTGTACCCGCAGAAAGCGGACTTTACCTTCTATGGCGGGCTGTACCGCGATGTACATATCCTTATTGTACCGCACAGTCACTTTGCGCTGGATAACCACGGTGCGCCCGCCCTGCGCGTGACGCCGGAGGTGTCTGACGACCTGCACAGCGCTGCCGTCACGGTGGAAGCCGCCTGTGAAAATACGCCCGACGGCACCGAGGTGCTGTTTGCCATCGAGGGTGTCGGGGAGCAGACCGCCCCCGTGCAGAGCGGCAAGGCTGTGACCGTGTTCCACGTGGAAAACGTCCACCTGTGGGACGGCGTGGCGGACCCGTATCTGTACAGTGTAACTGCCTCGCTGCCCGACGGTGACGCCGTGGCGGTACACTTCGGCTGTCGCAAAATCGCGTTCAAACCCGACACAGGCTTCTGGCTCAACGGCAGAAATGTCCGCCTTGTGGGCGCGGCGCGGCATCAGGACCGCGCAGGACTCGGCAATGCGCTGACCGCCGCTGAGCATGAGGAAGATATGCAGATTTTGCGGGATATGGGCGCCAACACCGTGCGCCTTGCCCACTACCAGCACGCGCAGTATTTTTACGATCTATGCGATAAGTACGGTCTTGTCGTGTGGGCAGAGATTCCCTACATCACCGAGCATTTGCCCGAAGCCACTGCCAACACGCTGAGCCAAATGGAAGAACTTGTAACACAAAATTACAACCATCCTTCCATTATCTGCTGGGGCTTATCCAATGAGATTACCGTCACTACCGGCGTAACAGAAGACCTGACGGCGAACCATCGCCTTCTGAACGACCTCTGCCATCGCCTTGACGCCACCCGCCCCACCACAATGGCGCACGCTTTTATGTTGGACCCCAACGACCCGTTTGTGCAGCTGCCCGACATTTGCAGTTATAATCTCTACTACGGCTGGTACTTGGGTGAATTGCAACAGAACGATGAATTTTTTGACACGTTCCACAAAAACCACCCCGACCGCGTCATCGGTCTGTCGGAGTTCGGCGCAGACGCAAACCCCGCCTACCAGAGCGCCCGCCCGGAGCGCGGCGACTGGTCGGAAAGCTACCAAACCGTCTACCACGAGCATATGCTCAAAATGTGGTCGGAGCGCCCCTACATCTGGGCGATGCACGTCTGGAACGGCTTCGACTTCGGCGCGGACGGTCGCGGCGAGGGCGGCAAGCCCGGTCAAAACCAGAAGGGTCTCGTGACCTTCGACCGCAAGACGAAGAAGGACGCCTACTTTATCTATAAGGCATATTTGAGCAGCGACCCGTTTGTGCATCTCTGCGGGCGCCGCTACGTCCACCGCACGGAGAGCCAAACCGAAATCAAGGTCTACTCCAACCAGCCCCTCGTCACGCTGCTTGTGGACGGCAAGGAGTTTGCCGCGCAGGACGGCGACAAGATTTTTAAGTTTATCGTGCCCATCTCCGGCACGCACGAAATCAAGGCCGTGGCGGGCAGCTGCACCGACTGCATGACGATCACAAAGGCAGACAAACCCGACCCGACCTACCGCGCCGAGGGGCAAGTCGAAAACTGGTTCGATAAGCCGGAAGAGCTTATGAAAGAGGGCTATTACTCCATTATGGACTCGATGGAGACTCTGCAGAAATCTCCTGCTGCCAACAAGCTTCTTTCTTCCCTTATGGTTAAGGCATCCAACGTCTATGGGGATGTTGCAAAAAATGTAAAAATGCCGCCGGAGATGGAAAGTCAGATAGCGCGCACATCTTTGCGCTCCATTCTGAAGCAGGTTGCAAAGTCCATCACCCCCGCAGATGTGCAACAGTTGAATGCGGCACTCAATAAAATCAAAAAAGAGAGCTGATCCATGCGTGAAGTCGAACTTTCTCTAAATGGCACCCTGCGTGCGATCTTCTCTTTTGGGGAAGGCCGTGCCGCGTTTGATCGGTTTCTGCCCAGTATGTGTGTCATGGCAGAAGCGCAGCGTTACCGCCCCCTTTGGGCATAGACTTAGTGATGAGCTTTCTGAAATCATTTTAGATTATCTCCATTTTGACCACCGTTTGACCACTACTGTGCAGTGGCACTATAAAATGCTGGAAAAGCCTGTTGTGACAACCAACAATGGGCTTTTTCTTGTTTTGGCGGCAAATGTGCAGAACCAACAAAATTCACGTTTCATCGTCAGTCTATACCACCCTGTCGTAGTTCTCCGACGGCAGGTGCCGGGGGTTCGAATTCCTTCGGGCGCACTTAAAAAGAGGCTGCTGCACAAGGAAAAAATCCAAGTGCAGCAGCCTCCTGTGTTGATGAAGGAGAAACGAAGGGAATATCCAGTTACAGATTCAGTTCAAACTGTTCCACAGTAATGGTTGCCTGACCGGCTGCAGCAAAGGTGATGCCATCGGCGGATTGCGGGGTGTAGATCCACGCTGTCATCGTCTGCTCGCCATCGTTGACAAAGACCTCCACGCTGTTTTTATCCAGCAGGATGCGAAGCTTGAGAGCGCCGTTTTGGCTGCGCACCTTGCAGCTGCGGGTATGCACAATATCGGCGCGGGAACCGGCACAGCTGCGATCCAGCGTCAGCAGCGAGGTGTAGGGGTCATAGGTCAGGCAGGTGTGATACGCTGCATCAGCTGCCAGCTTGACGGTAAAGCTGCGGTATTCGCCCGCTGCCACGGTGACGGTCAGGTCGGCAATGCGCCCGCCGATGTCAGCCAGCGCCGTTTCATTCTGTACGGTCACATCTTCGTGCAGCGTGCGCTTACCGTGGGCGGCATCCAGCTCCCGAACCGGGGTCTGAACGATGCGGCCATCTTTCAAATGCAGCTCGCGCGGGCAGATGGTCTGCCCGAACCACTTGCATCCCTGCGGCTTATCCTCGGTGTCCGACCAGGTTTGCAGCCACGCCGTCATCAGGCGGCGCCCATCGGGTGCCTGTGTGGTTTGGGTGGCGTAAAAGTCGATGCCACCGTCCACCAGCTGCACCTGTTCGCGGGTAAAGGTATGGGTTTTCTCATCATAACTGCCGACAAACGCGATCACATTGTGTCCGTTGTGGAACTCACCGGACGGACGCATTTCCATCGGTCCGACCATCAGTACATGCTTGCCGTCCAGCGGGAAAAAGTCTGGGCACTCCCACATTTTGCCGTACACGTTGTTGTTGCGCGCCAGCACGGTAACAAAATGCCAGTCGAAACCGTCCTTGCTTTGGAACAGTACGGCTGCACCGCTGCCGTCCTCGGTCAGGGCAACGGTCACGGCAGAGTAGGTGCCGTCAGCTTCGCGCCAGATCTTCGGGTCACGGAAGTCGAATTTGCTGTATCCTTCAGGCAAATCTTTCTGGGTCAGCACCGGGTTGCAGGCAGGTTTTTCGTAATCCAATCCATCGCCCACAGCAACGCTCTGGGTCTGAATATCCCGCATTTCACCATTCGGCTGTTTTTCAGAAACCACGCTGGTGTACATTAAGAGCTGACGGCCGTCGTCCATTTCGGTGGCCGAGCCGGAGAAGCAGCCGGGGCCGTTGTCAGACGGAGAATCCGGAGCAATGGCGCAGGGCAGATACTCCCAATGCAGCAAGTCTGTGCTGACCGCGTGTCCCCAGTGCATCGGGCCCCATTGTGTTGCGTAGGGGTTATACTGGTAAAACAGGTGGTATTTCCCATGATAGAAGGAAAAGCCGTTCGGGTCATTCATCCAGCCTACATAAGGGGTCAAGTGGTAGGCAGGGCGCTCTGCCGCAGAAATGGCAGCGCTGTGCTCTTCCTCGTAATCGCGTGCTTTCTGCAAAATTGTATTGCTCATGGATTCCTCCTGGTGAAACTTATTGCTTTGCGTAATAGGCGTCAAGATACTTCTGCATAATTGCCAGATAGTCAGACAATCCGTAGGCTTCCAGCTTGTCGAGGTACTCATTCCACTCAGCATCGGTAGTACCGTTCATGATCCAGTTTGCCTTCTGGGTGTTCATGTAGGTCTGGAGATCTGCCTGAAGGTTGGAAACCTGCTCGGTGTCCTCGGTACTCATAAAAACATTGGGGTAAACATACTTTTTGTTCATATCCGGGGTGTAAATATCCTTGATCCAGTCCAAACGGTACTGTGCATCGTCCGGGCAGGTGACATAAACGCCGTAGTAATCATCCAGAACCGCCAGAGGACCGCCGACGCACTGTGCTTCGCGGACTTCAACGGGGGACGCATCGCCGAGGGGGGCGTGCTTCAGCATCGGCTCGCCCTTATCGTTCGTGGACATTTCAAAGATATTGAAACCGGTTTCATCGCCGTAGGTACCCCAGTTGTTCTGGGGAGACTGCAGGGGTGCATACATCTGGTCGAGCCAGGCACAAACCAGCGCGGGGTTCGATGCCTTGGCGGTGACAACACACTTGCCGCGCCCAAAGCCGCTGGTGAAGGAGCCGTTCTGCGGGGTGATATTGCGGGTATCGGCAGTCAGTGCGGGCAGGGGTTCCCAATCGGTCAGGTTGTCGATGTTGGCAACATCCCAGCTAAAGCAGACGCCGTAACGACCGGCCTTGCCTTTAGAAACATAGGTGGACCATTCCTGCGTAAAGCATTCGGGGTCAATGAGGTTTTCAGAATACAGCTTGTGCAGCCAGTCAAGACCTTCACGGTAGCCCTGCTGAGTGGCCGCGCAGATAACCTTCAGGTCATCCGTGACGGCAATGTGGCGATCCTTATCGGCATCACCATAGCCCTCACCAAAGCCGTTGATCAGGATACTGGGGTCCTGGTCACCGTTGTTGACAATGCAGGACATCGGGATGATATCACCCTCAATGCCAAACTCACTCTTGATGGCATCCGCGTTGTCACGGAAAGCGATCAGTACCTGCTCAAATTCATCCACCGTCGTCGGCATCTCCAGACCCAGGAAATCCAGCCACTTCTTGTTGATGAAGCTCATATTTCCCACCGTCTGGATCGCCGTCTTTTCAGAGCCCAACTGCTCGATCCACGGCAACGCCCAGATATGTCCCTCGGAATCTGTACACATGGTACGGTACTCCGGGTACATCTCAAAAACCTTCTTGAGGTTGGGCATATTGTTGTCGATGTAGTCCTCCAGATTGACAATAACGCCCTGATCTGCGTAGCGCAGCAGGTCACTGTCGCTGAAATCTGCCGTAAAGACAAAATCCGTCAGAGTGCTGGGGTTGGACATATTCAGGGTGATTTTATCGCTCCACTGGTCAGCCTGAATAGCCGTCCAGTCGATATGTACATTGGTGGCTTCCTCAAGACGTTTGAAAATGGTACGGTTGTTCGGATCGGATTCACTGCCGACCGGATAGCTTGTCATACCGGTAAAGGTTACCTGCTCCGCCAGAGGAAACGAAACGGTACCGGTAACATCTACATTGGCACCCGAATCTTTTCCGCCTCCGGCACCGCCGCCGCAGGCGGCCAGCATCATAACAGCGCTCGCCAAAGCGCCCATTTTGAGGAAATTGCGGCGTGAAATCAATTTTTTCATTGCGTTTTTCTCCTTTTTTAATATTGCGGCCGGGAAATCCCGGTCGAGTTTTCCTAACGATCAGCCCTTGACAGAGCCCGCCATAATGCCTGCATCAAAATACTTTTGGAAGAAGGGATACATGACCAGCAGCGGCAGGCTGGAAATGATAATGGTTGCATACTTGAGCAGCTCGGCCATTTTTGCACGTTCAGCCGTGCTTTGAATATCGGCAATCATGCCGGATTCGGGCTGGCTTTGGATCAGGATAGAGCGCAGCACCAACTGCAGGGGCTGTTTGGAGGCACTGTTCAGGTAGATCATCGCGTCAAAATAGCTGTTCCACATAGCGACAAACTGCCAAAGAGCAAGCACCGCCACTACCGGCATACAAACCGGCAGCAAGATATTAAAGAAGTAGCGCATTTCGCTGGCACCATCCACATCGGCTGCCTCACGAAGCTCACGCGGGATCCCCTGATAGTAGGTACGGGCAATGATCATATTCCAGACGCTGAATGCACCCGGCAGGATAACCGCCCACATGGAATCCAGCAGACCGATATTGTTGATGAGCAGGTAGGTAGGGATCAGACCGCCGTTGAAGAACATCGTGATAACGAATAAGGTGTTGAAAAATTTCTTTCCCTTGAAGTCCGGCAGCGACATCGGATAGGCTGCCAGCATCGTTACGGCAACGGAAATGACGGTAAATATAACCGAATAAAGAACAGCGTTTTTGAAGCCGACCCATATCTGTTTGTCCGAGATGACGCGCTCATAAGCATCCAGGCTCCATTTGCTGAAGTCAAAGGAAATGCCCTTGTTTTGCAATGTGACGGGGTCCATGAACGAAGCGATCACAATGTAAACCATCGGCACAATAATGGCGATGAGAAACACAGCCAACAGTGCATAGCCGCAGTAGAGGATGGCTTTGTCTTGTTTGGTATAGATCTGCATTCCAGACTTTTTCTTAGACATAGCGGGCACCTCCTTACAAGCCTTGCCCATCGTTCATCTTGGCAACGACTTTGTTTACAGCGATAAGCAATATGACATTGATAACTGTGTTGAACAGACCGACTGCTGTCGAAAAGCTGTAATCACCGTCTAACAGACCTTTTTTATACACATAAGTGGCGATGATTTCTGCCGAATTCAGGTTCAGATCCGTTTGCAGTGCGTAGGCTTTTTCAAAGCCGATGCTCATAATGTTGCCTGCCTGCAGGATGAACTGAATCACGACCATATCCTTGATGGCGGGCCATTCAACGGTTCGTATTTGCTGAATCAGGTTCGCGCCGTCCAGCATGGCGGCTTCTTTCAGCTCCTGGCTGGCGTTGGAAAGCGCGGCTGTGTACATAATGGAGGACCAACCTGCGCCCTGCCAGATTCCGCTGATGATGTAAATCGGGCGGAAAGCCTCCGGCAATGTCATAAAGTTGATGCCGGTATGAAACAGCCCATTTACAGGACCTGTGACAGACAGCAGAACGCGCACGATACCGCAAAGCACGATCACGGAAATAAAGTTGGGCATATACAGGACAAGCTGTACCTTCTGCTTGATCTTATTGCTTTTAATGCGGTTGAGCAGGAAGGCCAGCAAAATCGGAATGGGGAAGCCCCACAGCAAGCCATAGACGCTCAGTTTCAAGGTGTTGATCAAATACCGCATGAAATCCGGCGAGGACAGGAACCGCGTAAAGTTCTTGAACCCGACCCATTCGCTGCCCCAGATGCCCTTGAACGGGTTGTATTTTTGGAAGGCGATCAGTACACCGCCCATAGGAATGTAGCGGAATACAAGGGTCAGCAATACAGCCGGCATCAGAAATAGCAGGTAGAGCTGCCAATGACGCTTAATGTACACCCATGTATTATGCAGTTTACGGTCAACCGCCATGACCGCGCTTTGGGGTGCAACTGACTTTGGTTTCATGAATCATTCTCCTCCTTTTTGATTTCATTGTACCGTTTCTTCTTTGTTTTACATTTGCACAACATGTTCTGTTCAGACCCCCTTGAATGGTGCATTTGTAAAACCCTGTGATTTATTTATACCATCACCAATCGCAAAAGTCAATGGCGTTTTCCTCGTTTTTAAGCGAATTACGGTACATTCGTGCAGCTGCACAAAAACCAGTGCGTGCGAATGTGCAATATGCTGATTTGCGTTTTTACATTTGACTAATTTGTGCATATGCACTATACTGGTATCAGAAACACAGGAATCTCCCGGACGGAGATACCTACAGAATATATTTATTAAAGTACATTTCTTACTTATAGAGTGTACAGAATCGAGGCAGGCCATGTCTACCAAAGTCACTATTCAGGATATTGCCAACGAGCTTCAGCTCTCCCGCAATACGGTTTCCAAGGCTATCAATAACACCGGCGTTCTGGCCGATGCCACACGGGAGAAGATCCTGCGCAAGGCTGCCGAAATGGGATACAAGCAATTTTCCTACCTTCCGGTATTTGATGGGAACAGCAACGCCGGGGATGCTTCCATTCTCCCCGTCGATAAGCGGGAAATTGCCATACTGACAACCCGTTTTTTGAATAACTCCCATTTTGCCGCAATGATGTTGGATCGCTTTCAATCAGAGCTTCAGCATCTTCACGCCTGTATGACGATCCACCGCATTTCGCCCGCTGAGCTGGCTGCAAAGGAGCTGCCGTCTTCCTTAAACACAGAGCACACGGCAGGCATCATCTGCTTTGAAGTATTTGACTATGATTACGCCCAGATGCTTTGTACGCTGGGCATTCCGCTTCTTTTTGTGGACACACCCGTGACGGAAATGCGCCCTCCGCTGCAGGCTGATCGGCTGTATATGGAAAACCGTATCGAAATTCAGAACATGATGGCGCAGATGGCACAGCGCGGACGAAAACGTATCGCCTTTGCCGGGGATAAAGAGCACTGCCAGTCTTTTCATGAACGTTACCTGGCTTACAAAGATGCAGCCGAGCATTTTGGTATGGCAACCGACTGGCCGACCTGCGCAACGCAAAAAACACAGACAAACTATTCGGAGTATCTGTATCAGTCGCTGCGCGGTTGCCCGATCATACCGGACGCCTTTATCTGCGCCAATGATTTTATAGCAATGGATCTTATCAACGCCTTGCATCGGCTTGGCTATTCCGTTCCGGATGACATCTGGATTTGCGGATTTGATGACAGCCAAGAGGCATCGTATTTTTCACCTCGGCTGACATCCATTCATATTCACGGGCAAATCATGGGGTATGCCGCCGCCAATCTGCTTATGACCCGTATTGAGGAGCCCTCGCTGAATTATCGGACTGTTTATACGGAAACGAATCTGATCCTGCGTGAATCCACAGGAGATTGAGAGGTACAGTATGCGTGACCTGTGGGACAAGCCGTGGTTTTCTGTGCTGACAAAGCTGACATACAGCGCCTATCTGAACATTTTGTGGCTTATATGCAGCCTGCCGATTTTTACGATTGGCGCCTCCACTACGGCGCTGTTTTACTGCACATTGAAAATGGCGGAGGATCGTGATGAGGGGCTTACCCGTATGTTCTTCCGTGCGTTTCGCAGCAATTTCAAGCCTGCCACAAAGCTGTGGCTTATCCTGCTGGCACTTGGCTGCTTTTTGGGCGTCGATGGCTTCGTGTTGAGCCGCCTTTGGAACACCAGTGCATTCTGGACGATTTTGACAGCGCTGGTGATCGGTGCTGCCGTGCTGTACGCCATTGTACTGCTCTACGCATTTCCCCTGCTGGCACGTTTTGAAAATACGACGCTTGGCATTTTAAGGACCTCCTTTGCCGTCGGAGTTCGCTATTTGTTCTGCACCCTGCTGATGGCGTTCATTTACGCTGTCATGGGGTGGATCACAGTTTGCGTTTTCGCGCCCGCCTTTCTTTTGGGAATGGGCTTGTGTGCCATGCTATGTTCTTTCCTCTTGGTAAAAATCATTCATCTTATCGGCGGAGACCCCGATGCGGCAGATGAGGAATCGCACGATGAAGAGCGCTGATCTTGCCACCCTGCGCGCTCTGCATGGGCGCAAAAGATGGGAACACATTTGGGCATACTACAAACTCCCCATCATAGGAATTTTAATCGTTTTGTACATTTTCGGATATACCGCTTATCGGCATTTCACCAAAAAAGAAGCTGTGCTGTACGTTAGCCTTGTGAACATTTCAGCCGGTTCTGATTTGACCGGGCAGCTTACTGACGGCTTTGCCCAAGATGCGCATCTGACAAAAAAGCAGCAGGTCAATCTGCTGACCGGGCTGATTATAAATGAAACTGCCAATGTCGATGAACAATATGTCTATGCCTCGGAGCTGAAGCTGCTGGCTGCTGTCAGCGCACAGCAATTAGATGTTATTCTAATGGACACCGCTGCGCGAGAGCAACTGCAAGACGAAGAGTATTTTCTTGACCTGCGTACACTGGATGCAGATTTCAGCAGCTTGGATGAATTGTCTGCCGATGGCGTAACGCTGGATATTTCCGACACGCCCCTCATAGCACAAGCCGGTTTCGAGGAATCCGTTTACCTCGGTGTCATTGCAAATGCACCGCACCCGGAGCGCGCAGCTGCCTATATTCGTTATCTTTTGAAGTAGTAAAGCTGCTTCTTTTTGTTCGATACATTCAGCAAGGAGAGATACACATGGATATTGTAACGATTGGTGAAGTTTTGATCGACTTGACCCAGACCGGCAGGGATGAACGCGGTATTCCGCAGTTTGCGGCAAACCCCGGCGGTGCCCCCGCCAATCTGGCGGTTGCCGCCGCCAAGTTGGGCGCACAGACTACCTTTATCGGCAAGGTGGGCGAGGATGCCTTTGGCCGCTATCTGACCGAGGTTTTGCAGGAAAACAAGGTAGACACCCGCTATATGGTCACCGATGCCGACCACCCCACCACCATGGCCGTCGTGTCGGTGGATGCTGCCGGCGAACGCGATTTCAGCTTTTACCGCAGTGCCAACGCCGATGTGATGCTGCGCAAAGAGGATATTCCGGAGGAAGCCCTGAAAGCAGCCAAAATCGTGCATTTCGGCTCGGTCAGTCTGACCGCAGACCCCGCCCGCACCGCCACGCTGGACGCCGCCACCCGTGCCAAAAAGCTGGGGGCAATCATCACCTACGACCCCAACTACCGCGCCAACCTTTGGCACAGCGAGGAAGAAGCGATTGTACAGATGAAAGCTCCCCTGCCGCTGGTGGATATCCTGAAGGTTTCGGACGAGGAGCTGCCCCTGCTGACCGGCACCACCGACTGCGAAAACGGCACGGCGCAGCTGGCACAAAATGGCATTCGGCTGATTTTTGTCACCTTGGGTGCAAACGGTGTGTTCTACCGCTTTGGAGAGAAAACCGGTCATGTAGCCGGTGTTCCCTGCAAGGTGGGCGACACCAACGGTGCAGGCGACACCTTCTTTGGGGCAGCGTTGTCCAAGCTGTGCAAGGAGGATTTGAACTCTCTGACGGCGGACAAATTGGAAGGCATTCTGGCTTTTGCCAACAAAGCGGCCAGCATCACCACCAGCCGCCGCGGTGCCATCCCCGCCATGCCCACCCTGACAGAAGTGGAGGGCTGACCCATGGCGCAGGAATTTTCCGCACGATTTGCCCGCCATAAGGACGAGCTGGAATGGCTGTTCATGGAGTTGTACAACAACCGGGAAGGGTTGGAGGTTCTGGAACGGGAGATGGCAGACGCCTACGACGCCCGCAGCGCCGAGCTGAAGGCGTTGGACAAAGCCCGTGCCGCCGACCCGAACTGGTACAAGCGGGGCAATATGTTCGGCATGACGATGTACACCGACCTGTTTGCCGGAAATTTGAAAGAATTGGCAAAGAAGCTGCCCTATTTCAAGGAGCAAAAGCTGACCTATCTGCACCTGATGCCTTTACTGCAGATGCCCCACCCGCACAACGATGGCGGCTATGCGGTGGAGGATTTCGATACCGTAGACCCGGCTCTCGGCACGAATAAAGACCTCGAAAATCTGACCCGTGAACTGCGCAAGGCCGGCATCAGCCTGTGCCTGGATTTTGTTATGAACCATACTGCCAGCACCCACCGCTGGGCCATGGCGGCAAAGGCGGGCGACCCGTGGTTTCAAGCCTACTACCACCTGTTTGATGGCCGCACCATCCCGGACCAATACGAGCAGACCGTGCCGCAGGTATTTCCCAACACCGCGCCCGGCAACTTTACCTGGTGCGAGGAGATGCACAAGTGGGTGCTGACCACCTTCCACGACTACCAGTGGGATCTGAACTACGCAAACCCGGCAGTGTTCGTGGACATGACCAAAAGTATTCTGCATCTGGCAAATCTGGGTGTGGAGGTGTTCCGGATTGACGCTGTGCCCTATATCTGGAAACAGCTTGGCACGACCTGCCGCAATTTACCGCAGGTACATACCATTGTGCGGATGCTGCGCATGGTGCTGGAATGTGTCTGCCCCGCGGTCATCCTCAAGGGCGAAGTGGTCATGGCGCCCAAGGAGCTGGCGGCGTACTTTGGCACACCCGAAAAGCCGGAATGCCACATGCTTTACAATGTGTCCACCATGGTCAACCTGTGGGCTGCCTTGGCAAGCCGCGACACCCGCCTGCTGAAGGCACAGCTGGACGCCCTGCACGCCCTGCCGGGCAACTGCTGGTTTGTAAACTATCTGCGCTGCCACGATGATATCGGCTGGGGTCTGGATGAAGCGGCAGAGAACCGTTTTGATATTGACCCCCAAAAGCACAAGGAGTATCTCTACCATTTTTATGCGGGCGATTTCCCCGGAAGCTGGGCAAAGGGCGAGCTGTACAACTACGACCCCGCCACCGGCGATGCCCGCAGCTGCGGCACCACCGCCAGCCTGTGCGGAGTGGAGCAGGCGCTGGAATCGGGCGATACGATTGCGCTGGACTACGCGGTCCGCCGCGACCTGATGCTGCATAGCGTCATGGCATTTTTGCAGGGATTTCCGATGCTGAACTCCGGCGACGAGATTGCCCAGCTCAACGGCTGGGATTATAAGTCCGACCCCAATCGGGCAGACGACAGCCGCAACCTGCACCGCAGTGCGTTTAACTGGGAAAACGCAAAACAGCGCACCAAAAAGGGTACGCTGCCGAACAAGCTGTGGCAGGGCATGGAAGACCTGCGCAAAATGCGGGCAGACGAGTGCTTTGCCCCGGATGCGTGGGTAACCACATGGGACACCCACAACCCCGGCGTTCTGGCACTGGTACGCAAGCACGGCGAGGAAACGCTGGTGGGGCTGTTCAACTTTACCGAGTACCCGGCAGGGGCCGGTCTTGACGCTTTGGGCGGCAGCTACCGTTCCGCAGACGGTCAGCCCGTCTGGCTGGCGGATGTAGAACTGGAACCGTATCAGGCACTGCTCGTGAAGAATGTATAAATCTGGAGGCAGACATATATCCCCGTTCGGCTGCACCATCCATGCAAGTGGTTATGAAATGATTGTCAGGCATTTTACGTTTATGCCTTCAGAATTGGTCTAATTAGAAGTTTTCTTCCTTTCCGTGTTGTATCGTTATTCTGTGTAACCCATTTTAATGCACTTTCCGGCGAGAAAAAAGAGCTTGGAGAACCTTACCGATTTGGTAAGGCCCTCCGGGCTCTTTTTACTCCAGTCATTATCAGTCGGTCAATAGTAAGCGCAAATTGCTTACGAGACGTGCACAATTCACGGCGACAAGCCACCTATGACGGATTTCATCAGCAGGGCTTGCTCATCATCCAAAACTGCAATCCGTTGTCTGTGGCGCTCGTAAAGTGATATTCTCTCCATCACTTCCCGCTTTCAGGGAAGATGATTTTGTTGACAAAGAAGAAAATGACCATAGACACGCCGCCGTTCAAAACCGTCGTGCCGATGTTATAAATAAAGTCCGGCACCAGCAGCCCGGCTACGGCAACCCATACGCAGTTGATGGAGTTGACGATGCAGGTGATGACGCAGAAAGCCAGCACATACCACGCAATCTGCTTGCCTAAATTGCCCTTACTGCGGAACACGAAATTGCGCTGGATCGGAAAGTTGATGCATTCACCAATCACCATAGCAATCATGTAAGCGCAAAAGTACGGCAGGCCGCCGTGGGCGGCATCGTAGCCGAGGATGTTCCACTTGAAGGTTTCCCCGAACAGGGTCACATCCACGCCGGGCCAGCCGAAATCCACCACCGGCAGACTGCTGAACGCAGCGGGCAAAAATTGCAGCAGCAGATACTTGAACACGGTAATCAGATTCGACACGATGACGAACAAACCGCCCTCGCGCACCCACTTGGCTGCGGCGGGGTGTTTAGCCGCAAAATTATTCCAAAACTGCATAATGCAACCTCCATCAAGCGCCGCGCAGACGCTTTTCCATCTGCGCATTCAGCACCACATTCTTAATCGCTTCATAAATCACCCGCACAAGACCCAGGATCCAGAAGCCCTGCAATTCCATGACAATGCCGTCCACCATGCCCATGCTGATGGCACCGTTCGTCATCTTTGCCAAGGCGCGAAGGGGCATATTGTACTGGAACAAGATGTTCAGGTCCGGCTTGCCGCGTTTATAGCTGGCATCCAGCAGGATCGTCAGCACAAGCCAGACAAGCCAGCCCAGCGGGCTGCGTGCGTGGTTCAGTTCGCCCAAGGTCAGATTGCGGTCAATTTTGGTTTTGCCTTTCGGGATGGGATGCCCCAACAGCTTTTCAAAGTCTGCATCGGAAACGTGCAGCACATCGCCCTTATAATAGCAATCCAAGTCCCTATCCTCATACGGATGCACGGTAGCCGTTCCATGTACGGAGATTTTCTCGCACAGCCGGATGTCTTCCACGCTTGCGCCAACAAGCAGCTCGTACTCGCCGCCCTCGATTTCCCAGCGGTTAGCCTTGACATTCCAGAAACGGAACGCCTTATCGTCCAGCATGATGGTGATGCGCTGTTTCTCACCGGGGGCAAGCGTTACGCGGGCAAAGCCTTTCAGTTCCTTTGCAGGACGGAAAAGCTCACTGTTCTTTTTAGCAACATACAGCTGCACAATTTCCGTTCCTGCCACACTGCCGGTGTTCGTTACGGTAAGGCTGACCCCCTGTTCATCGGCAGCCATATCGCTGTACGCAAACGTCGTGTAGCTCATACCATAGCCAAACGGGAAGCGCACAGCTTTTTCCGCTGTGGTAAAGTAGCGGTAGCCGATGTACAGCCCCTCGCGGTACTCCACAGTCTTGCGGCGGGTGGCAAAGTCGGCGGCGCTGGGGACGTCGGCGTAGGCCAACGGCCATGTTTCTGCCAGCTTGCCGCAGGGATTGGCCTTGCCGGTCAGTGCATCCGCAACGGCGCCCGCCCCCGCCTGACCGCCTAAGGCGGCGTACAGCAGGGCTTGGCAGTTGTCCAGCCACGGCGTTTCGACTACGCTGCCGCTGTACAATACCACGACAATTTTCGGGTTGACAGCCGCCACAGCCTGCAGCAGATCCAACTGATTTTGCGCAAGGCGCAGATTGCTGCGGTCAAGACCCTCACTCTCGGCGATTTCATCCAGACCCATGCACAAAATAACTGTATCCGCCTGTGTCGCCAGTTCGCAGGCGGATTTCTGCAAAGCAGCATCCGGCTTACCGTGGCGGTCAAAGCCCTGCTGATACCCGATGACGTTCAACTCGGAGTCGATCAGCTTATCCAGCAGCACATCCACCTGTGTCGAGTTCACCATGCTGGAGCCTGCGCCCTGATAGCGCGGATTCTTGGCAAAGTCGCCGATGACAGCCACCTTGCTACCCGCCGCCAACGGCAGCAAAGAGCCCTCGTTTTTCAGCAGCACAAGGCTTTCCTCGGCGGCGCGGCGGGCAAGCGCATGGTGGGCTGCCGCATCAAACTCACGCGGGGCAGCGTCCAGCGCAGCCTTGGTATCAAACACCAGCGGCAGCAACTCTGACAAGCGTGCGTCGATGTCGGATTCAGAGATTTTCCCGCTTTCCACCGCCGCCAGCAGTTCGCGCACGCTGTCCCCGCCGGGCGCGGGCATTTCCAGCGTGGAGCCGTTTTTCACACCCAGTGCGTGGTCGTTGCTTCCGCCCCAGTCGGTGATGACCGCACCGTCAAAGCCCCACTCACCGCGCAAGATCTCCATGAGCAGGTGCTTATTCTCGTTGGCGTAGGTACCGTTCACAAGATTGTACGACGACATAATGCTGCGGGGATGCCCCTCTTTGACGGCAATTTCAAACCCGGTCAGGTAAATTTCCCGCAGAGTGCGCTCGTCCACGATGGAATCCGAAGCCATACGCCGCGTTTCCTGACTGTTGACGGCAAAGTGCTTCGGGCAGGCGGCTACGCCCTTGGACTGGATGCCGCGAATATATCCCGCCGCCAGCTTGCCCGCGAGATACGGGTCCTCGGAGAAATACTCAAAGCTGCGCCCGCACAGCGGGTTGCGCTTCATGTTAAGCCCCGGTCCCAACACCACCGACACTTCCTGCGCAGCGGCTTCCTCGCCCAAGGCTGCGCCGATTTTCTCGCCCAGTGCGGCATCCCAGCTGTTCGCAACAGCCGACGCCGTGGGGAAGCAGGTGGCGGGCACACTGGGGTTCAGCCCCAAGTGGTCGCTCTCCCCCGCCTGCTTGCGCAAGCCGTGGGGACCGTCCGACAGCCAGATCTGCGGGATGCCGTGTTCGGGCATACCCCGCGTTTTGAAGGTTTCCGCGCCGGAAAGCAGCGCGCATTTTTCTTCCAAGGTCAATTCTTTCAGCAAAAGTTCTGTATTTTGCATATATCTTTCCCTTCTCATAAGAAAAGCCGCATCCAACGCCTGCAAGCAGACATCAGACGCGGCTTTCATTCAGCAAGTACCGTTAGGGCAATACCGCATAATTCTAAGTGCCGATACGGCGAGCGAGGTGCGGCAGCTGCTAAGCCAAAAGCGCAGATAATACTGGATGTCTTATCGAGCATTTTGGCAACGCAGATGCCGTGCCGCAGCCGCCGGAGCGGTGCTTAAGCCGTAAGGCGGGAATTGTGCGGTATTGCCTTAGGTTTTATCAGGGGCAATGGACGCTTACTCTGCCGCCAGCGTGACCACAGCCTCGTTGATGGAGTAGGTGGTGCTGGAGCCCCAGCCGGAGACGATTTCGTCGTGGGCGGGGATGGTCAGCTGCTTGCTGCCGTCCTCACCCTCGGTGATGGGCACCGTCAGGGCATCGCTGCCGTTCAGGGTCATGGTAAGGGCATTGTCCTGCGCATCCACCAGCGTGCCGGTGATGGATGCAGAGCCGTCGGCGGCAGTCAGCGTGCAGACCTTGTGGGAGTAATCCACCAGCAGCACGGCATCCGTTGCGGTAGGCGTTTCGCCCTGCACCAGCTCATAGCTGCCCGTGTACTGCTCGGTGACCAGTTCCTCGACCTGCACTTCAAACGTAGCGGTTGCACCCAGGAAGGAGGCCGTCACGGTCTTGGTGCCTGTGGTGTCGCTGTCGTAACCGGTGAAGGTCAAGCGACCGCCCCAGATGGACTCCTCCGCACCGTTGGCGCGGGTAGCCGTCACAACCAGCTCAGCCGGGTTGAAGGTGTCACCCGTGTAGAAGGTGCGCAGGTTGGAGGCATCGATCGTCAGGCTCTTGGCAGGGGCATAGGGCTGACCGTAAATGTTGATGTTACGGGTGAACGCACCGCCATAAACGCCATAGCTCAGGCTGGCTTCCATGCTGTATGCGCCGTGGTCGGTGTCAAAGATGAAGACATCCGCATCGGCGCCGCCATCCACATCGGTGGGGCGCACAGTGCCGTCGGCGTCCTGATTGCCCAGCAGATGAATGACGAAGTTCTTCTCGCCGTTTTCATCGTAGTTGTACCAGTAGCCGTAAACATGGGAGATAGAGTCGCCGCCCACGGAGGTGCTGGGACCGCTGAAGGAACCCCACATCGAACCGTCGGTGTAGCAGTACATATCCAGACAGGCCGGATCCACGACGGTGCTGAAGCCCTCGGTGTACTGACCCTCGAAGAAGTAGGCGACTTCCCCGTTCGGCTCCTTGGCTTCCCAGGTTTCCTGCGGGATGGCAATAAGGTCATCCAGCGTCTTGGAGACATACTCGTTGTCGTTGTAGTTCATAACGGGGCCATCGGCAGAAGTCTGCGCCGCATCGGGGGCAACCTCCGCATTGTCGGCCGAGGGCAGGCTGCTGCTCTGCAGGGAGAAACCGCCCACGCAGACCGCAGCGACCACGACCACCGCACCGGCGGCAGCAAACTGTTTGCCGGTGGCTTTTGCCTCGCCGGTTTTCGTCTGCTTGCAGAAGCAGGCGATCACGCTGAGCAGGCAGGCAAGGAACGTGCCGACCATATAGAACACGCACAGACCGGCGTTGCCGCCCGCAAAGGTGACATGGTTGATGACGTCGGCAAAGACGAAATACAACTGCACAACGACAAGATACAGGGCAATGTTATAAATGACCGCCTGAATCAGCGCGCTGAACGGAACAGAAACAAAGAAGAAAACGAGCGAAGCGGCAGCACCGACCAGCAACACCACGCCGGCCATCGTGCCGGAGTGACCCAGAGGGGCAGCCGTGGCCTGTGTGAGCAGGAATACAATGCCGGTGATCAGCGCGACCAGCGCTGCGGCAAGGCAGAACCAGCTGCCCAGCCCTTTATTTTTCAAGCCTTTATTCATCAGGTTCCACCTCCATCAATTCTTTTTGGCGGCACGATTCTTCCGCTTTTCCTCGGAGAAAACGTCCGTGTAGGTATGCAGCACATACATCACGACAGCGGCAACGGCCAATGCGCAGAACACAACATCGAGAGCGCGCAGGGTCGTCTGCCACCACGGGGCCGCGTCGGAAACGACAACGTCCTCCGCGCCGGAGCCGCCCATAGAGGACTGCAGCATGACGTAGTACAGATAATGGTTGGAGTCGATGACCTTCTGCAGCAGGTCGCCGTCATCGGTGCTGGTGATCAGCTTCTCGATTTCGTTCGGGCGGGCGGTATCCAGGCAGAAGATGTTGTTGCCCGCCATCAGCATTTCGGGGGCGGAGGAATACTCGGACGCAGTCAGCGCATCGTCGATGATGTAGCCGCCGTAGTTCCACTCGTCGCGCAGGATGTGCTGGATGCCCTGGTTGGCGGCAGCGTACATAACGCCGATACGGTTGTAAGCGGTCATAACGCCGAGAGAATCGCCCTCAGCCAGAGAACCCTCAAAGGCGCGCATATAGATCTCGCGGATGGCCTGCTCGTTCGCAAAGGTGGAGATGCCCTGACGACCGGCTTCCTGCTCGTTCAGGAAGAAGTGCTTGACCGTACCGATCAGACCCTTGTTGCGCATACCGTGGGAAACGGCCTTGGCAGCATAGTAGCTGAGAACGCCGTCCTCGGAGAAATACTCAGAGGTACGACCGGAGTAGGGAGAACGCAGGGTGTCCGCGTCGGGCGCGTAGGCGATGGGGATGGACGCATACAGCGCATCCTCGCCGTACATCTCGCCAAAGCGGGTCTGCACATCGTGGTTCCAGGTTGCGCCGACGATGGGCAGCGTAGCCCAGCCGGTGCAGTTGCGGCGGTCGCCGTACTTAAACTGACCGTTCATGCCCTCGGGACCATCGACGATGGTGCAGCCGGGCTTGTTGACAGCCTTGACAGCCTTGATGCCCTTGGAGTCGCCCATGTTGATGAGCAGATCGCTCAGCGTCAGCTGAGAAAGGAAGTCGTTCCACTTCGGGTCGTCGAAGGCGACGCCGATCATATCGCTGAAGTTGATCTTCTCATCCAGCTCCACGCCGAGGTTGAAGTCGGAAACGCTCTTGGCGTCGGCTGCCTTGACGTAGGTCTGCATATTCAGACCGTTGTACAGCTTATCGTTGACCGTCAGGGTCTCCAGCGTGGTGGGGTAGGTCGTATCCCACGCGCTGCGGGACAGGTAGGTGATTTTTTCGTCGTCGTTCGCCCAGTAATTCACATCGGCGTCGTCGAAGGTATTCGTGACTTCCACATCGCTGTTGTAGCGGGAGTTGCGGTACTTTTGGGTATCGACCTCGGTGTTGGGGGCGGTCCAGGTGGCCACGGCGGCGGTGTTGCCGGTGACGACATTGCCGTCCTGATCGATCAGCTTGCCCGCAACGGCGTCACCGCACTTGGCGGCCAGCACATTGTTCAGTGCCTCGTGTGCGCCGTTGCCGACGGCGAAGTAGTAATCGCCCGCATCGAGGATGTAGCCCTTTGCGCCGTTGGCGTCATAGGACGCGAGGAAGTAGCCGGGCACATCAACCGTGACAGTCTCGGATGCACCTGCGGCCACGTCGATTTTGTCATAGCCCAGCAGCTGGATCGAGGACTTTTCGACGTTGTTCTGCTTGTCGTAGTCGGTGTAGGGGGACTGTCCGTACAGCTCCACGGTAGCCTTGCCGTCCATATCACCGGTGTTGCTCACCGTGACGGTCGCCGTAAAGGTGTCGGTGTCGCTGTTGTAGTCCAGTTTGTCAAGGCTGTACTCATAGTTCGTGTAGGACAGACCGTAGCCGAAGGGGAAGCAGACCTCCTCGGCGTAGTTCCAGCCGTCGGTCGAGGCTTTGGTGCCAACCGCGGAATCGGCGTTGCCCTGGCCGAGGATGGTGTCCTCGTAGCGGGTCTCGTAGTAGCGGTAGCCGACGTAGATGCCCTCGTTATAGCTGACAAAGCTGTCGCCTGCCGCGCGGGGCGTTTTGCTGCCGTAGTTGTAGGCGTGCAGACCGAAGTTCTCGGCACTGGGCGCGGACAGGGAGTTGGCGGCAAAGGTGGCGGTGGTGTGACCGGAGGGGTTGACCTCACCGGTCACAACGCGGATGGCGCCGGGCATACCGTAGAAGCCGGGGTTGCCGACCCACAGCACGGCGTCAACATTGTACTCGTCCAGCCAGTCCATCTCCATCGCAAAGACGGAGTTCAGCAGGACGACGGTTTTCTTGAATTTACCGGAGTCCTTGATTTTCTGGAAGATCGCCTTCTCGTTGTCGTCCAGCTCCAGCATACGCTTGCCCTTGTCGTTGACCATCGCAAGGTCGTTGCCCTCGGTGGCAAAGCGGGACAGCGTAACAAACGCGACATCGCCGTAGGATGCAAACGAGTCGGTGACGCTGCCGGTGAACAGCGCCGGGTCATATTCTCCCACGCTGGAAACGCTTCTTTCTTTCGGCGCTTCGGCGGAAGCGTAGGCGTCCAGTACGGTTTGGTTCACGTTGAAGCCGGCATCCTGCAGGGCGTCAACGGGGGTTTTCTGGTAATCCGGGTTTGTGGAGGAACCGCCTGCGGTGCTGCGGAACACCGGGTCGATGCTGCCGCGGCCAAAGACCGTGACGTTGCGCTCAGACTCGGAAAGCGGCAGGGCGTTGTTGCGGTTGTAGAGCAGCACGCTGCCCTCTTCTTCTTCCTGCTCACAGAACTGATAAGCGGCTTCGATGTACTTTTCGTAGCTTGCATCAGACAGGGTGCCGTCAGCGGAGAACTCCGTGCCGCCGTAAGATGCGTCACCGCCTTCGATGCCGAGTGCATGGTTGACTTCGCCTTCCTGCTGGAACGCAATAGTCGTTCCGGTCAGGACAAGGTTGGCCACCAGCACAGCCGCGCCGGACAAGCCCAGCCAACGGCGGGACTTGCTTGAGGTTTCCTTTTGTGCCATAGGTTTTTCTCCTTCCTAAACTGTCACAGATGAATGATACGATGCGCTTGCTGCCAAGGACTGCGCACTTCCCTTTTGCAGAAACCTTTCATATCTTTTTCACAAAACCATCATAAAGGGAAGCGTTGACCGGGTCAATGGAGTTGGCGCAAACGTCAAAAAACACGGCACAAATGACAAAGAAGAAAAGCGACCTCCTTTCGGCAGTCGCTTTTGGGTTATGCTGTTTCTTTTTGGCTTTTCCCGCAGGGGAAGGTGACCACCAGGTAAAAAATCGAGTCCTCCACAAAGCAGTCTGCCGTGCCGCCGTACAGCTCGGCAATGCTTTTGATGCTTTTTATGCCGTAGCCATGCTCCTCGGTATCCTGTTTGGTTGTGACGATAGCGCCGTCCCGCAGCGTCGGCGGTGCGGGGGTGTAGTTCTGCACGCGGATGACCGCCATGTCACGGCAGCGGCTGATGTCCAGTGTGATGACCCGCTTAGACGCATCGTTTACCTGCGTCAGACACTCAATGGCATTGTCCAGCGCATTGCCCAGCAGGGAGTAAATGTGGTAGTGCTTCATATCCTCCAGACAGCTGCCGTCTGCCGAGCAGACCAGCTGAATCCCTGCCTGCCCGCAGAGTGCCGACTTTTGGGTCAGTGTGATGTCCAGCGCCTTATTCCCGGTGAGATAGCGCAGGTTCAGGTTGTCCATCTCTTCTTCCAGACGGGCGCGTTCCTCATCTGTGGCGCGGGAATACTGCTGTTTCAGGTCATGGTAGCGGATGTTGATTTTTTCCATGTCTTTTTTTGCCTGCTCATACTGCTGCTTGTCACATTCCAGCAGCTGCGCCAGCGTTTCATTCTCTTGTTCCAGACTCTTGATGCTGCAATTTGAAAATTCCAGCGCCAGAATCGTGATGGCAAACAGGATGCAGAACGCATTCAGCGCCAGATAGGCGGTCAGGTAGGACTCTGCGCTGCTGTCCAGAACATCCTCCAGCACAACACTCAGGTAGACCGCGGCAATCAGGAAAAAGCCGGAGTAAAGCACAGTCTTGACATTGTCAAACAGCAGGCGCCCGCGCCGGATGCGCAGGGTGAACAGCAGGTAGATGACCAGACAGACCACAAGGTTGCTGAAAAGCAGAATGACAAAGTTGACGAGCCTGTCCGTGCGCCCATGCTGAAACAGCCAAATAATGGGCATATAGGCCAGCTTACTGGTAATGTGCTGCACCGCGTAGGCACAGGTTGTATAAAACAGAGCGTGCAGCGGGCTGCAGTCAAAGCTGAACCATATCAGAGCAAACAGCAGCGTCGTATACAGCAGCAATTTTGCCCAAAACGGCAGGAATGTCAGGGTGTCCGTCAGCACAAGAAAAACGCATACACCCGCCGCCAGCCGCGGAACGAAACAGCTGCGGCGCTGCCCCCACGGGACAAACAGGCCAGCGCATAGAATCATACCCAGCTGGATTTGCTGGTTCAGTATCCAATTTATGACCGGCACGGGTCTTCCCACTCCTTTTTTGCCATATATCGAGAGAATGCTTCGGTGAAGGCGTCCTTGTAGGTGCGCCCGATGGGCAGTGCCGCCCCGCCGATATAGACATTCATACGGCTTACCGCCGTGATGCGGCGCAGGTTCACAAGGTAACTGGCGCTGCATCGCACAAAACCATAGGGTGTCAGCTGCGCCGCGATTTCCTGCATCGAACCGCGGTTTTTGATGATTTCGGTCTTACCGTCCCCGCCGCACAGGTTGTACAGCAGGTCGTGCTGGCGCACCTCCACATAGGCGATTTCCGCTGCATCCAGCAGCCGCGTCACGGTGCCGTCCTTGACGACAATGTGCGGCGGCGCAGTCTTTTGACCGGCGCGCTTTTGCAGCACCTTCAGCGCCCGCGTCAGATACATATGGAAGGAGTACCACTGTATCGGCTTTACAATAAAGCCCAGCGCGCCGACACTGTACCCGTTCAGCGCGAATTGCTGCAAATTCGTGCAAAAAATGAGGATGACGTCTTGATCTGTCTCCCGGATTTTTTCGGCCAGTTCCATGCCGGACATCTGCGGCATATCAATATCCAGATATAAAATGTCAAAATCACGGTCTTGCGCCGCCAGATAGACTGCCGCACAGTCGAACTCCTGTACGTTCAGTTCTGTGCCGTTCTCCGCGCCAAACCGCGCCAGTGCCTGTTTCAGTTGGTCTCTTTCTTGTTTTTCATCGTCCACAATGCCGATTCGGATCATCGTGCGTTCCTCCCCCCGCGCAAGGATCTATACAAGTATGATATACCCCCGAACGCAGCCGCGTCAACCTTTTACGAGCGAATCATCCAATTTTTCCAAGATATTTTCGGAATGCTGCGTGCTGCGCATGGAAGATCCTTGACCACTACGGTGGCAAAGGAATAAAAAAGCAGCAGATACATCGGCAAAATAACAGCACAGCCCCCGCCGGAAACTCATAGAGCTTGGCGGGGGCTGTACTATTTTAATCAGCCAATAGTTAAATCAGGCCCATCAGGCTGGGCAGGCCCAGAGACAGAGCCGGGATGTAGGTGACGGCCAGCAGGGCGGCAACCAGTGCCACGAAGTAGGGGATCAGCTTGGACGTGACCTGCTCGATGGAGACATGGCCGATGCCGCAGCCGACGAACAGAACCGAGCCGACCGGCGGGGTGATGTTGCCCAGGCACATATTGAAGATCAGCATAACGCCGAACTGGATCTCCGTCATGCCAAAGCTGGTGGCGATGGGCAGGAAGATCGGGGTGAAAATCAGGATGGCCGGGGTGATGTCCATGAACATGCCGATGACCAGCAGGATGATGTTCATGAGCAGGAAGATGATGTACTTGTTGTCAGTCAGGCTCATCAGGCCGTTGGAGATGGCTGCCGGGATGCCGGAGTAGGCCATAACGAAGGACATGGCGGAGGAGGCAGAAATCAGGAACAGGATGATGCCGGACGTTTTGGCGGAGTTGAGCAGGATGCCAAGGAAGCCTTTGAAGTCGATGCTCTTATAGATGATGGAAAGAATCAGGCAGTAGAGAACCGCGATGCCTGCGCCCTCGGTGGCGGTAAAGACACCGGAGACGATGCCGCCGATGACGATGACGATGAGCAGCAGGGACGGAACTGCATCCCAGACGGTTTTCAGCACGCTCTGGCTGCGGTCAAAGCCGGTGGCCTTCATGCCGGCCTTTTTTGCGCCGATGAACGCTACGATCATGCAGCACAGACCCATCAGGATGCCGGGGATGTAGCCGGCCATGAACAGGGTGGAGATGGAGACACCGCCCGCGACGGTGGAGTAGACAATGAAGGCAGACGTCGGGGGAATCAGCAGGCCGGTGGGGGCGGAGGCAATGTTGGCGGCGGCGGAGTAGGCGGGGTCGTAGCCGTTTTCTTCCTCAATGGGGCTGATGCAGCCGCCCATGGCAGATGCGGCAGCAACGGAGGAGCCGGACAGCGCACCGAACAGCATGTTGCCGAGGATGTTGGCCTGTGCCATCGAGCCGGGAATCTTGCCGACAAACAGCTGGGCAAAGTTGACAAGGCGCTTGGCGATACCGCCGTTGTTCATGATGTTGCCGGCCAGAATAAACAGGGGCACGGCCAGCAGGGAGAAACTCTCGACACCGGAGTTCATCTTCTGCATCGTGATAAAGGTGATCTGGTCCCAGGACAGGGTGGACATGGCGGTCACGATGGAGGATGCCACAATGCTGATGGAGATGGGCACGCCGAGGAACAGCAGCACGCCGAACACGGCGAACAGGATAACGGTGGTCATGGTGATACTCATTTGTCTGCACCCTCCTTGGATTCTACTTTTTCGCCGGTGATGTCCTCATAGATGTTGATGATCTGCGCAATCACAATGAACACGCCGGAAATCGGGGCGATGGCGTAAACCAGACTGCGGGGGATGCCCAGCAGGGCCGAGAACTCGCGGCTGGCGGAAACAGCCAGCTTGAAGCCGCCGATCGTGAAAACGAAGATTGCCATCAGGAGGATCAGGCCGTCGATGGCCACCAGCAGGGCGGTGTGGGCCTTGCCGGTGAACTTGTCGCGGATGAGGGTCAGCGACATATGCTCACGGGTGGAGAAGGCGTAGGCTGCGCCGATGAAGCCGGTCCAGATCAGGCTGTAGCGGACAAGCTCCTCGGTAAAGGCTACGGGATTGTTGAGGACAAAGCGGGTGAAAACCTGAATAAGCACCAGAATGGTCATGAAGGAAAGAAGAATCGCACAGGCGATGCTCAGGATCTTATCCATCCAGAATTTAATCGTTGCAAAGGTGTTTTTCATGGCTTACTCCTCCCCTCTTGCCTTTTCAATGGTATCCATCAGCGTCTTGACGCCGGGATACTCTTCTTCGTAGGCTTCGATCATGGGCTGGGTGGCCTCGCGGAAGGCCTCCTTATCGACATCGTAGACGAACTCCACGCCCATCGTTTCCTGTGCCTCCTTGACAGCCTCCTCGACTGCGGTGTCCCACATGACCTTGTGGGCATCGGTGGAGTCGTGGGCAGCCTCGAGAAGAATCTGCTGATCCTCCGGGCTGATGGTCTTCCAGACCTTCTCACTCATGATGAGGACGTCGGGGATCATGGCGTGCTGGTCCACCGAGTAGACCTTGCAGACCTCGCCGTGCTTGCCGGTGGTCAGGGCGGTCTCGTTGTTCTCGGTGCCGTCAATGATGCCGGTCTGCAGCGAGGTGTAAACGTCGCCGTAGGACATGGCGACGGGAATGCCGCCCAGATAGCTCATCATGTCGGTCTGGCTCTTCATATCCTGCACGCGGATCTTCAGGCCCTTCAGGTCGGCGGGCGTGCGGATGGCGCGATCCTTCGTGTAGAAGGAGCGTGCGCCGGAGGTGTAATAGGTCAGCGTGACAAAGCCGTCGTCACCGGTGGAGAGGAAGAAGTCCTGCATCTCCTGCGAGTCCATGACATGGTAGAAGTCATCGGTATCGTTGAAGATATAGGGCAGGCCGAAGGTGTTGAAGGCATCGTTGTAGGTAGCCAGACCGGGTGCAGAAACCTTGGTCATGGCGATAACGCCGGCCTGCAGCTGCTCAAGGTTCTCGTTTTCGCTGCCGAGCTGGCCGTTGGGGAAGATCTTGACCTGGATGCGGCCATCGGTCTTTTCCGCGACCTCGTCCGCGAACTGGGTCATGGCGATGTGGACAGTGTGGGTCTCGGACAGGCCGTGGGCCAGCGTCAGCACCAGTGGATTCTCGGCGCTGTAGCCGGTGGAGTCGGCGGTGGTGCCGGACGCGCCGCAGCCGGTCATAACACCCAGGCTGAGCGCAGCCGCAGCAGCCAATGCTGCGAATTTTTTGAACATGGTATTTCTCCTTCTTGTATGTATGCCGTTTTCCCCTTGGCCCCCTCTGAGAGTGGGCTGCCGCCGCAGCGGCTGGGGGAGAGAACCGTGCCATTACCCGAAATATTTCGAGCTGCGGCAAGGTTCAACCCCTCCGCCCCTACGGGGCACCTCCCCTGCCAGGGGAGGCAAGAAGCCGGGTTACATCCCGATCAAATCAAACTGTTCGAACGAGACAAGTACCTCGTGATCCTTCTTGGGGTTGGGGTACTTGATCTGGACGCTCTTGAGGCGCTGGCTGTAGTACCAGCCGCTCTCGGCCTCCTCAAACTTGCGGCGGTGCAGGAAGTGCGGCAGCTCTTTGCCGTCCACCTGCACATAGAACGGGGACTTCTCGCGGTGGATCATATCGAGGTACATGCTCTCGACGGCGGTCTCGTAGCTGCCCTCATTCGTGAAGGTCACGACGGTCTTGACGCCTGCCTTGACGGCGATCTTCGTCTTGAGATACGCGCCCTTGCGGTAATCGTTCGTGCGGCCGTCATCCTCGTACAGCGTGAACTCGGAATCCACATCGGGGGCCATCAGGATGTCCAGCGCGGTGGTCTTTTCGGTCATCAGGTTGTGCAGCTTGTTGCCGCTCATCGGGAGAATGGCACCGCTGCGCACAAACAGCGGGATGCTGGCAATATCAACCGGCACCTCAATCGTCTGGCCGGGGGCGTACTCCTCGCGGGTGTAGAAGTCGTAGAACCGCTCGTTTTCGTTCTCGGTCCGGGGCAGATAGACCGGACGGACGGTCTGGCCCTTTTCAACGACATTCGCAACCAGCAGAGAATCACCGAACATGAAGTCCACGCCCTCATCGTAGGTGGCCGGGTCGTTCTGGAAAACGCTGAACGTCGGCTGCCAGATGGGCAGGCCGTTCTCATGTGCGCGCTCCATCAGGGAATACAGCGTCGGGCTGAGCTTATAGCGGAAGTCAATCGCGTCCTTGATGTACTGCTTTTTGTCGCTGTACATCCACGGCTCGGTGACGGTGTTGTCGGTGTTCGTGGAGTGGATGGAGAAGCGCGGCTGGAAGATGCCGTTCTGCACCCAGCGCACGAACAGCTCGCCCTCCGGCGCGGGGCCGAAGAAGCCGCCGATGTCGCAGCCGTGGTTGGACACGCCGCAGAGCGCCATGCCCAGAATCGTGGCGATGTTGTATTTCAGGGTATCCCAGTGGGTCAGGTTGTCACCGGCCCAGACCTGCGCATAGCGCTGGATGCCCGCATGACCGGAACGGCAGACCGAGAACGGGCGGCAGTCGGGGTCATACTCCTCGATGGCCTCGTTGGACAGCTGGCACATCAGGTTGCTCATGACCGGCTTCATCGTGCCAATCGTGCTGCCCTTGCCCTCAAAGTAAACCTTTGCGTCCTTGTCAACGAGGGAGTCATACTCGCAGTTGTCGTTCCAGATGGAACGGCAGCCGTATTTCAGCAGCGCGTCCTTAATGTACTGCTTCCAGTGCAGACGGGTGGATTCCTTCGTGTAGTCCACAAACAGGCCGGGGCCGCCCCACCAGGTACCGACAGCCAGACCGTCAAGACCTGCATTGTCGTCGGAGGCGGGCAGGAACATGCCCTTCTCCTTCATCTCGTTCAGCAGCGGATGGACGAGCAGCATACCGGGCTTGATGTTGGGCGAGACGACGATGCCGCGCTTTTCCATCTGGGCGAACCAGTCTGCCGGGTCCTTGAAGCGCTTGTGGTTCCATGTGAAGGTGCAGCGCTTGATGCCCTCGGCGGTCTCAACGGCGCAGTAGCCGCTGGACAGCTGGAAGCCGTCGGCAGGGATGCCTTCCTCGCGGGTCGTGTCGATGAAGTCCAGCACGGCATCGTCGCTGTTCTCGGGCAGCTCGGGGTAGTACATCGAGCTGCCGAGGTAGCCCAGCGCGGCCTTCGGCAGCATGACGCTCTTGCCGGTCAGGTCGGTGTAGCGCTCGATGATCTCGCGGATGGACGGGCCTGCGATCAAAAACAGGTCAATGTCGCCCGCGTCGGTGCGGTAGGACGAGTAGCGGTGCCAGTAGTTGCGCTTCTCGCGGCCCATGTTGAAATCGCACTCGGCGGTATTGTGGTAGAAGTAGCCGACAGCCTGCTTCGTGCCGCGGTTCAGGCGGATGTAGAACGGAATGTGCTTGTAGAGGGAATCCGTCTCCTTGGCGTTGTAGCCCATGGCGTCGCCGGGAGCCATATTCATGTATTTCTCGGCCTTGTTGATCTCGCCGGATTTCTCGCCGAAGCCGTAGAAGCAGTCATCTGCCTCGATCTGGCTGGCGTGGATGCGGCGGTGGTTGCTGTCCTCGCGGTAGGCCAGGTCGGGAATATCGGCGTGCAGCAGGCTGCCGTCCTTATCATAGACCATGATGCGGAACGGTGCCTTCTCGATGACGACCTTGAGACGCGCACCCTGGATAACGGCCTGCCTGTCGCCGTCGGTCAGGGCTGCGGCGGCGGACTGGACGCGCTTGCGGCAGTCCTTCATCAGCTCGTCGGTGCGGGATTCCCATGCGGTCATGGTCAAGCTGTAGGAGGCTTCATCCCAGTCGCCGTCAAAGCCCGCGCGGATGCGCAGTATATCGTCGGTCAGGAACCAGATGCGCAGCTCTACAGCGTTGGTGGCTACGGAATAATAGCTTCCGCAGTCCTTGACAGCGCCGCCGGTGTAGCACACTTTCATAGGTTTTCTCCTTTCTATTTTGCGTATAATTGAATGGTGGAACTTGTTATTTGGCAGACAATGTGCATATTGTACAAAATTGCATAATATATTTTGTTCAATCTGCACATTGTGCCCTTCTTCGCCTTTATAATAACAAATCCTTCACAAAATTTCTGCCGTATTTGTAATGCAAATGTCGCAAAATGTGATATAATCGTGGTAAAGACAAAATTTAACAGGAGGCGTCGCTCATGATCCTGCAAAAAATGCCGCATTACGTGGATTCCATTCTGACGCAGGAGGATGCCAGTGCCGCCCTGCAGGACGGTCAGGTTGTCGTGGGCCTGTATACAAACCGGGAGAATGTCCAGTCGGTGGTCCACTCCCACCCGTATTATGAGATGATACTGCCGGTGGCGGGCAGCAGCGTGCGCTACTCCGTCGACGGCAGTGTCTACGATTTGCACCTGGGGGAGCTGATACTGTTTCCGGGCGAGATGTACCACTCCGGCAAGTTCAACATCACGGACACGACCTCGGAGCGGCTCGTCGTGCAGATAGCTCCCGGCATCTGGGAGCGTGCCTGGGCGCAAAGCGGCCTGCCGCGGCATGTCTGGTCGGGGGATCCTGTCATTCTGGACACTGACGCCGTCACGCAGTGGGACTTCCGCGGTCTGCTGGAGCGGATGGCCCAGACCGTGTATCTTGATGGAAAAATACGTGATACCGTGCAATGCTGCGAGGTCACGGAGCTAATTTTGCTGATCAGCCAAGTTGTGACCCGGCGGCACAATGCCCCGCCGCCCTCGGCCACCAGTCTGCTCGTCGCCAAGGCGGTTGCTTACCTTCAAGCCAACTACACCGACCCGCATCTGACCGTGGCCCAGCTGGCAAAGTACACCTACACCAGCCGGGAGCACCTGTCCCGCGTGTTCAAAGAGTACACGCTGGAAAGTATACACGGGTATCTGACCAACCTGCGTATGCAGCACTGCCGCAACGAGCTCGCCGACGGCACCGGCGTACTGGACGCCTGCACCGCCAGCGGTTTTGCAAATTACAGCAGCTTTTTAAAGAGTTTCCGCGCACTGTACGGCATCACCCCCGCCGAGTACCGCGCCCAACTAAGGCAGAGCCGCAGAACGCCTTAAAGAAAACCCCACATTGCGGTGTGCATGCTATTTCAGGTAGATAAGCTGCCCTTCATTTCGGTCATGGCAGACTTTAAGGCGCGGGCAAACCGGCTTTCCCCCTGTTCGGTATCGGCTGCGGTGTCTGTTGCCTTGTAAACCAAAATCGCCGCGATATAAACAAAAATCCGCCGGGGAGCCTTCCCAAAAACGGGAAGGCTCCCCGGCGGTATTGCCTTAGGTCGTCATCGCAGACGATTTTAGAATCAGTATAATTATTCAGGCAGTTGAATCTCCGGCATCAGCTCATCGGAGACGACTTGCAGCATTTCCTCCAATTTAGCCAGGTCATCGGGACCGAAGCGCTGTTTAGCGCGCTCCATGACAAGGTGCAAGTAGGAATAACTGATGTTATAGTAATCAATGTACTTTTGGGTCGGGCGCAGGCGGTATTCCCGCTTGTCGATGGTGGACTGGATGCGCTCTACATAGCCTTTTTTGACCAGTGAGTTGATCTTATAGGCGGCGTTGGGGGTAGAAAGATTCATCATGTGGCTGAACTGCGCAATCGTAGGTTCGCCCAATGCCATAATGACTTCCATGCAGAAAGATTCCACCGTCGTCAGCGTGGCCTCGCGATCCTCGAATCGACTGAAGATCTGCTTATAGAAGTGCAGTTTGAATTTGGTGTATACCCGTCCGAATGTCTGGTCCAGCATAGCGAGAATCCCCCTGTAGGTTAGTGGATTTATTATAGCACATTCCGCCATGTAAAACCAGCCCTCAGGCATCCGTGAGAACAAACGTCAGCTCGGCGTTGGCCGCGCGCACGCCGTCCACCCATGCGGTGGCCTTGCCGATGCCTACCGGGCCATGCTGTTCTATCAGCTCACATTCCAATATCAGCACATCGCCGGGTACGACCTGCCGACGGAAACGGGCGTTTTTTACACCGCCGAACAGGGCAAGCTTTCCACGGTTTTCTGGCAGGCTTAACGCGGCTACCGCCCCGGTCTGGGCCAGCGCTTCCAGAATCAGCACACCGGGCATAACGGGGTGTCCCGGAAAGTGCCCCTCAAAAAACGGCTCCGTGCGGGTCACGCATTTGACGCCCCGCGCCCATTGGCCGGGGGTGTAGTCCAGGATCTTATCCACCAAAGCAAACGGGTAACGGTGCGGCAGGATCTCTTCGATCTCTGCCGCGCTCATGGCTCGGGGCGGCTCATTTGGCGTATAGTTCATCCTCATCCCTCCCAGCGTTTGAATACCACGCAGGCGTTATGGCCGCCAAAGCCCAGGCTATCGCTCATGGCATACTCCACCTGCGCCGCGCGACCCTGGTTGGGGATATAGTCCAGATCCAGCTCCGGGTCCGGCTCCTGCAAATTGACGGTGGCGGGCAAAAAGGCATCGTGCAGAGCCAGCGCGGTAAATACGCCCTCTACCCCGCCTGCACCGCCCAGCAGATGGCCGGTCATCGACTTGGTAGAAGACACGGACAGCTTGTACGCATGGCCGCCGAACACCGTTTTGATGGCAGCTGTCTCGCAGCTGTCATTCAGGTGGGTGGACGTCCCGTGGGCGTTGATGTAGCCGATCTGTTCAGGCACTACCCCGCCGTCGGCCAGCGCCAGCCGCATACAGGCCGCACCGCCTGCGCCGCCCGGTGCCGGGGCGGTAAAGTGGTAGGCGTCGCAGTTAGCGCCATAGCCCACGACCTCGGCATAAATTTTGGCACCGCGCGCTTTGGCGGCCTCGAGTTCTTCCAGCAGCAGTACGCCGCTGCCCTCGCCCATCACAAAGCCGCTGCGGCGGGCATCAAAAGGAATCGAGGCTTTGGCAGGGTCGTCCGCCGTGCAAAGGGCCTTCATGCTGGCAAAGCCGCCCACGCCCAGCGGGCTGATGCAGCTTTCGCTGCCGCCGCAGAGCATGCGGTCCTCGTATCCATCGCGGATACGGTGGAACGCATCACCGATTGCATTGGTGCCGCCTGCACAGGCGGTGGTGGGGCAGCTGCACATGCCCTGCAAACCAAAACGGATGGCGATCTGCCCCGCCGCCATATTGCCGATGGACATGGGGACAAAATAGGGGCTGACCTTTTCAAAGCCGCGCTGCTGACCGCGGGTGTGTTCTTCCTCGATGGTGGGCAGGCCGCCGATGCCGCTGGAAAGGATCACGCCAAACCGCGTATGGTCGATTTCTTCCAGCGCAAGGCCGCTGTCGCGGACAGCTTCGTCGGCGGCGGCCACGGCAAACTGGGTAAAGCGTGCCATTTTGCGGGCTTCGCGCTTGTCGATGCGCGCGGCGGGGTCAAAGTCCTTGACCTCTGCGGCCAGCTTTACTTTAAAATCAGCCGTATCAAAAGCCGTGATCGGTCCTACTGCGCAGCGGCCAGCCTTAATGTTCGCCCAGCTTTCTGCCACCGTATTGCCGGTAGGATTTACCGTGCCAAGGCCGGTAATAACGACCCGGCGTTTCTTTTTTGTGTCCATTGCACACCTCACATTCCCATTCCGCCGTCAACGCAAAGGACCTGCCCGGTAATATACCCGGCCTGCTCCCCTGCCAGAAAAGCCACCGCCGCCGCAACATCCTCGGCATGGCCGATTTTGCCCGCCGGGATGGCCGCTTGTGCTGCGGCACGGGCCGGTTCTGACAGCACGGCGGTCATATCTGTTGCAATAAAACCGGGAGCCACAACATTGGCGGTGATATTGCGGGCAGCATACTCTTTGGCAGCGCTTTTCGTCAGGCCGATCAGCCCCGCCTTGCTGGCTGCGTAGTTGGCCTGACCCGCGTTGCCGTGCAGGCCGACAACACTGCTGACGCTGATGATGCGCCCATACCGCTGGTGCATCATAAAGCGGCAGGCCGCTTTGGTGCAGAAAAACGCCCCCTTCAGGTTGGTGGCAAGCACATTGTCAAAATCAGCCTCGGTCATCCGCAGAAGCAATTTGTCGGCGGTGATGCCCGCGTTGTTGACCAGCACATCGATCCGCCCAAAAGCGGCAACGGTATCTTCTACCAGTTTCTGACATGCTTCGGGGCTGCGCACGTCCGCCTGCAGCGTGACAGCCTGTACGCCAAGGGCGCGGCAGGCTGCGGCTGTTTCCTCGGCAGCGGCAGCGCTGCCGGCATAGTTGACGGCAATGTTCATGCCGTTTTCGGCCAAAGCCCGGCAAATGGCACGGCCAATGCCTTTGGCCCCGCCCGTAACCAGAGCGGCACGGCGCAAGTTTTCGGTTTGCGGCATGGTCAGGCTCCTTTCATGGTGCGCAGCAGCTGTTGCAGCTGCGCGGCAGTTTCCACCGGATAGCACGAGATAGCACTGCCCACAGTCTTTTTGACAAACCCGGTCAACGCCCTGCCGGGACCGATCTCAATGGCGGCGTCCACGCCCAATTCCGCCAGACGGCGGACGGTCACCTCCCAACGCACGCCGGACTGCACCTGTTTTTCCAGCAGTGCGGCAATGGTGTCGGTTTCTTCCATCTCGTGTCCCAGGCAGTTGAACAGCACAGGGAACTGCATCGGCGCAAAGCGGACAGCCTTACATTTTTCCCGCAGTGCATCCCCCGCCGGGTGCATCAATGAGGTATGGAACGGGCCGCTGACATTCAGCGGCAGGCAGCGCCGTGCCCCGGCAGAAAGCGCCAACTCGGCAGCTTTATCGACAGCGGCCTTATCGCCGCCAATGACCAGCTGGCCGGGGCAGTTGTAGTTGCAGATCTGCACAACACCTTCGTCGACGGCTGCATTGCAGCATGCCTGCAAGGGGGCTTCGTCCAGCCCCAAAACGGCTGTCATCCCGCAGGTGCGCCCCGCCGCAGCCGCAGCCATTGCCTTACCGCGGAAAGCGGTTAAAGCGACTGCGGTCTGCACATCGAACACCCCCGCACAGGCCAGGGCGGAATACTCCCCCAGCGACAGCCCTGCCGCATAATCCGGTGTGACACCTGCCTCCCGCAGTACGGCAGTAAGGCCAGCGGCAAACGCCGTCATGCAGGGCTGGGTGTATTGGGTCTCGTTCAATACACCGGCTGCGTCGGTAAAGCAGACTTCTTTCAAATCAAAATCCACCGCCGCGTCGGCTTCGTCAAAAGCAGCGCGGAAAGCCGGGAAAGTCTCGTAAAGATCCCGGCCCATACCGGCGTGCTGGCTTCCCTGCCCGGCGTATAAAAATGCTAGTTTCATAAGGTGATCTCCTTGTACACCCCGGCGATGCAGTCTTTGGCTTCGCTTACCATCGCGGCAAAAATTTCTTCCACCGGGCGGACTTCGTGCAGCAGCCCTGCGGCCTGTCCGGCCATCAGGCTGCCATTCTCGGTGTCACCGTCAAACACAGCCTTGCGCAGGCTGCCTAAAGTAAAGCGTTCCAGCGTCATTTTATCAGCCCCGGCCTTTTCCTGGCGGACATACTCGCGGCTCATACGGTTTTTCAGTACACGCACAGGGGTGCCGCCGATGCGCCCGGTCACGATGGTATCACTGTCGCGGGCTTTTAACAGGGCGGCTTTATAGTTTTCATGGATGGGGCACTCGGTGCTCGCCAGCAGACAGGTACCGACCTGCACACCGCACGCCCCCAATGCCAGCGCTGCAGCCAGCCCTCGTCCATCGGCAATGCCGCCCGCAGCGATGACCGGCACATGGACGGCATCGACGACCTGCGGGACAAGTGCCATCGTGGTCATCTCGCCCACATGGCCGCCGCTCTCGGTACCTTCGGCAATAACGGCGTCAATGCCGAGCGGTTCCAGATGTTTGGCCAAAATGGCTGCCGCCACCACGGGGATGACCGTGATACCGGCTGCTTTCCACGCGGCCATGTACTTTCCCGGATTTCCCGCCCCGGTGGTGACGAGCTTTACGCCCTCCTCCACCACGATTTTGGCAAATTCATCCGCCTGCGGGTGCATCAGCATGATGTTCACGCCAAAGGGCTTGTCGGTCAGTGCGCGGCAGCGGCGGATGTTTTCCCGCAGGGTGTCCGCGTCCATGCCGCCGGAGCCGATCAGCCCCAGCGCCCCGGCGTTGGAACAGGCAGCGGCAAACTCGCCCGTGGCGATATTGGCCATGCCGCCCTGTATAATGGGATATTTTGTACCTAAAATTTCATTGAGCAGCTTCATTTTCCACCCTCATACGTCAGCAGCATCCCGCCCCATGTCAGCCCGCCGCCAAAGCCGATGCAGGCCAGCGTCTGGCCGGGTCGCAGCAGATCACTTTCCGCCATTTCGTGCAGGGCAATCGGGATGCTGGCAGCACTGGTGTTGCCGTGACGGCTTATGTTTTTGTAAAACTTTGACGGTTCTGCGTGTAAACTTTTGACGCAATGGTCAATTATGCGGCTGTTGGCCTGGTGGCAGACTACCCAGTCCAGATCAGACAATGTCTTTTGGCTGCGGTCCAGCACAGCTTGCAGACAGCGCGGCATAGCCTCCACGGCAAAGCGGAAAACCGCCCTGCCGTCCATCGTAATAGGCGCGGTATCGCAGGCCGCAGGGCCGCCCGCGCAAATTGCTTCATTGCCCCGTGCGCCTAACGTTACGGCGAACGGTGCATTTTCGGCCAACTCAAAAACAGCCGCACCCGCGCCGTCGCCAAACAATACACAGGTCGTGCGGTCAGTCGGGTCCACCATGCGGGAGAGTGCCTCGCAGCCAATGACCAGCGCATACCGCCCGCCCAGCGTGCGCAGGAGCCCGTGGGCCGCGGCGGCGGCATAAATAAAGCCGGAACAGGCCGCATTTACATCAAAGGCAGGCCGGTTTTCCGGCAGACCCAAGGCAGCCTGTACGCGGCAGGCAATGCTTGGGGTAGCCGTTGGAGCCGAGAGCGTTGCCACAACACAGCAGGCAATGTTGTTTGCCGCCAGACCGCTGCGGGTCAGGGCCTGACGGGCGGCGGTGATAGCCAGCGTGGCGGCATCCTCGTTTTCGGTGCAGTAATAGCGCTGGCAGATGCCGGTGCGGGTCGTGATCCATTCGTCGCTGGTGTCCACCTGTCGGCGCAAGTCCTCGTTCGTCACTACACGGCTGGGCAATGCCCCACCGGTAGCCAGCAGCTGTAAGCCTTTCATACACCCCTCATTTCTCCGATGCGGCGGTATTTTTTGTAGCGCTGGTCTGCCAACGCTTTGCCGCTCATCTTACATAAAGCGGCAAGGTGCACCGCAATGGCGGTGTCCAACCGGCTGAAAAGCAGCTGCCGTCCACGCTGTGCGCCGCCCAGCGGTTCGGGGATGACTTCTTCCACAATGCCATCTGCGTACAGGTCCTGTGCCGTCAGCTTCATCATGGTGCAGGCCTCGCCGCTGCGGGAAGCATCTTTCCACAGAATACTGGCAAACCCCTCGGGGCTGAGCACCGAGTACACGGCATTTTCCAGCATCAGAATGTGGTTGGCAACGCCCAGACCCAGCGCGCCGCCGCTGGACCCCTCGCCTGTGACAATGGCCAGCACCGGGACGGTCAGGCCGCTCATCTCCATCAGGTTGCGGGCAATGGCTTCCCCTTGGCCGCGTTCTTCCGCATCCTTGCCGGGGTAAGCACCGGGAGTGTCAATAAAAGTGATGATGGGACGGTGAAATTTTTCCGCCTGTTTCATCACGCGCAGGGCCTTGCGGTAGCCCTCCGGTCCCGGCATGCCAAAGTTGCAGCGCAGGTTTTCTTCCAGCGTAGTCCCTTTGCGGTGCCCCAAAACGGTAACGGGCATCCCGTGGAACCGTGCAATCCCGCATAAAATGGCCGCATCCTCTTTGCATTGTCGGTCACCGCACTGCTCAAAAAAGTCGGTAAACAAGTTGTCGATCATTTCGGTTATATGCGGGCGGTCAGGGCGGCGGGCCAGAAAAACGCGGTCCTCCGGCGTCAGCGAGGTGCAGCGCTGTAAAAGCGTGTTTTCCTCTGCGGAAAGCTCAGCCAGTTCAGCCGCATGGGTGGTCGTGCTCGCCATTTCGGCGTCATCGGCACGGCTGCACATCGCGTCGATCTGCGCGTCCAGCGGTTCCAATTGCTGCAAAACTTCTTTGATCATCTGCGCTTCCTCCCCTGCGTGTGGAGCTGCAAGATCCGCGTCAAGACCTCTTTCAACTCGGTGCGCGGTACGACCTGATCCACAAAACCGTGTTCCAGCTGGAACTCGCTGCGCTGGAACCCGTCGGGCAGTTTTTCACCGATGGTCTGTTCAATGACGCGCGGCCCGGCAAAGCCGATAAGTGCCCCCGGTTCGGCGAGCGTAATATCACCCAGACTGGCAAAGCTGGCCGTGACTCCGCCTGTGGTGGGGTGGGTCAGCACGCTAATGTACAACCCGCCGCTGCGGTTGAACCGTTCCAGCGCGGCGCTGGTTTTGGCCATCTGCATCAGGCTGAAAATGCCCTCCTGCATCCGTGCGCCGCCACTGGCAGAAAAAATAATGAGCGGCAGGTGCTTGTCGGTAGCATACTCAATCGCACGTGTGATTTTTTCACCAACAGCGGTGCTCATGCTGCCCATAAAAAAGCGGCTGTCCAGCACAGCGACCACCGCCTGCACGCCGCCGATCCTGCCGATTGCTGTAACGGCGGCTTCTTTGAGGCCGGTCTTGACCGAAGCAGCGGCCAGCTTTTCCTGATAATCGGGAAAATGCAGCACATCGTTGGGCGCAATGTCCGGGTTCAGTTCTTTAAAGGTTCCGTGGTCCAGAACCGTGCTGAGCCGATAATAGGCGCCGATTGCCAAATGCACCCCGCAGTTGGGGCAGACATACTGGCTCTTGACCCAAACCTGCCGCGTGGCACGGCGGCCGCATTTTTTGCACTCGACAAATTGCGGCGGCACCCAGTTGGGCGCAGCCGTACCGGCATCGCGGCGGGCTTTCATCTGAAAGCTGCGCTCCTGCGGGCTGGTCGGGAACAGCTTTTCAATGGCACTCATCCTGCAATACCCTTTAGGCTGCCCGCGCAGCCAGATAGTTGAAGATGTCGCCCACGGTTTTGAGCGTTCCCAGGTCCTCGTCGGCAATCGTAACGCCGAACTTGTCCTCAAACGCCATGTTCAGCTCTACCGCATCCAGGCTGTCCGCCTGCAGGTCGTCGGTCAGGCTGGCATCCATGGTGACCTTATCAGCATCGCAGCTCAGGGTGTCAACAAATACTTCTTTTACTTCTTCAAAGCTCATATTACGTACCTCACATAATTTAACTAAATAAATTGACGTAATTGTCAATGAGGTCATTATACCACGTTTGTTTCGAATGTCAATATTATTAGGTAAAAATATTTATCTAATTGAATCACCGTTTTTCTCATTGTCCGGTATTATAAAAGGAAAGCACACAAATTATCCCCCTGCTGGGGCAGCCCTTGCCGACTGCGATTTGACCGCTGCTGCATATCTTCCCTGTGAAATATCCAATCGCCTTTAAATGGTTTTATTTACTTTCTCTTTTACTCTCCCAGATTATTTTCTATTCTGCAACATATTTCGCTCTAATGTGCTATACTAATAATATCCAATAACGATGGAGGAACTTCTATGAAACGCAGCAGCATCCGGCTCCAATACAATGCCCCCGTCACACTGACTTTTTTCTTTTTGTCCCTCGCCTCTCTGGTATTGGGCTACTTAACAAACAACTGGACAACCTCGCACCTGTTTAGTGTGTATCGCTCGTCGATGACGGATCCGCTATTCTATGTCCGGTTGTTCGGTCATGTCCTTGGCCACGGCGGTTGGAATCACTTTATAAACAATATGCTCCTCTTCCTTGTTGTCGCTCCCCCTTTGGAAGAACGATATGGAAGCCAAACACTTCTAAGCGGTATCCTTATGACCGCGCTGGTATCCGGCATATTGCAGTGTGTGCTGTTCCCCACTTCTGCATTGCTTGGTGCATCCGGTATCGTATTCATGCTCATCATGCTCTCCAGTTTGGCCGGCAGTAAGAATGGAGGTATCCCTATCACCTTCATCTTGGTTGGCGTGCTGTACTTAAGCCAGCAGATTTACAGTATCCTCTTTATACAAGATAATGTAGCTAACTTTATGCACATTGTCGGTGGTATTTGCGGTACAGCTTTTGGTTTTGCCGTCCGGAAGAGATAACGAATGATCGGGAAGAGGATCTTATTTATGATGAGTAAGCACATTTTTCAGAAAGAACCCGTCCTGAGCATTGCCACTTGTTTGGCGATCATTTCCGCTTTCTTTGTCCCCCCGGACGCAGAATACCTCGGATATATCGATTTCCGTACTCTTGCAATCCTGTTTTCGCTAATGACTGTTATGTCCGGACTGAGAGGGCAAGGCGTATTTGATAGACTCGGCCATGCCCTCCTATCTCATACCCGCACCACTTTGCAGCTAACAGCTGTTCTCGTTGGCCTATGCTTCTTCAGCAGTATGCTGATAACAAACGATGTATCGCTGCTAACATTCGTGCCATTTACGTTTGTCGTTCTGAATCGTTTGAACGCATCTGTTCGCAGCAAACTGCTCCTCCCTATCGTCTGTATGCAGACGATAGCTGCCAATCTTGGCAGTATGCTTACACCGCTGGGCAATCCCCAAAACCTGTATTTGTATGGCAAGAGCGGGATGGATATGAGCTCTTTTGTTCTGTTGATGCTCCCCTATTCCATCATATCATTAGTGCTTATTGCTATATGGGCAGTATGGCTATGCCGTGAAGGTTCCGACATTGTTGTAACTCATTCTGCGGCAAACTCAGAACCAGACAAGAAGCTCATTGCGTTGTACGGTATTCTGTTTGTCGTCTGTTTATTGGTTGTATTGCGTGTTCTCCCATACGGTGTTGCATTCGTCGCTATCTTGGTGTGCACCTTCTTTGCCGACCGCCCCACTTTTGGCCGCGTAGACTATTCTCTGATTCTTACCTTTGTAGCACTGTTCATTTTCATCGGGAACTTAGGTCGGATTGAAGCGTTCTCTGGATGGTTGCAGAATATTCTGGCCGGCCACGAGGTTTTCGTATCCGTTCTGGCCTCTCAAGTGACCAGTAATGTGCCTGCTGCCATCTTGCTTTCTGGATTTACCGATAATTTCCGTGCGCTGATTATTGGCACAAACCTTGGTGGCCTTGGCACATTAATTGCATCCATGGCAAGCCTGATTTCTTATCGACAGATTGCAAATGAAGTACCTGCTGAAAAAGGGCACTATTTTGCGATGTTTACTATTTCCAATGTAGTGTTTCTGGCTATTCTGATGGGCGCTTGGGTCCTGACCTGATATTTCCGTAATTCTATTTTACAAAGTGCAAGCTCTTTACAAACAAAAAGACCCGCAGCAGCAGGATACTAAAGTACCATTCCCGTGTCCAACTATACCCGCCCGCACCTTTCTGCAAAATTCAGGCAGGAAGCCGGAGAAACGCTGACGGATTTTATAGGGAAACAAAAAAGCGGAGGAGGCAAAACGCCTCCTCCGCGCCAAAATTTTCGGTTGTAGAGAAACACCGGGGGTAGAAAGTGTATTACTGCCATCCTCTTGCCGCAGGGTCGAGCATCTCGGCGGCGGAATACACCAGCGCGTTGCAGATGGCGGCAGCCACGTTGCTGCCGCCCTTGCGGCCCATGGCGGCGATGGCGGGCACGCCGTACTGCGTGCAAACCGCAAACAGCCGCTCCTTGCTTTCCACCACGTTCACAAAGCCGACAGGCACGGCGATGACCAGCGCGGGGCGCAGACCGCTTTCGATCTCGTCCGCAATCGTCAGCAGCGCCGTGGGGGCGTTGCCAACGGCCAGCACCGCGCCGGGGTACTCCCGCGCGGCCTTGTGCATGGCGGCGGCGGCCCGGGTCGAGCCCGCCGCCTTCGCAGCAGCGGCGACAGCGGGGTCGGCCATAAAGCAGAGTGCCTGCCCGCCCAATTTGGCCAGACCGGGCTTTGTGATGCCCGCCAGCGCCATGTTGGTGTCGGTGATGACCACTGCCCCGGCACGCATGGCCGCGACACCCGCCGCCGCCGCGCCGGGTGTGAAGCGCAGGTTCTCGGCGTAGTCAAAATCCGCTGTCGTGTGAATAACGCGCTTGACCACAGCGGCGTTTTCGGGCGGAATCGCAAGCCCGCGCGCGGTCAGCTCAGCCGTGATAATGCCCATGCTCGTGCGCTCAATGTCGGCGGGCAGATGATGCTGCGGTGTCATTTTTTCCCTCCTCTGGGGTTGTGCAGACCCATGGCCGCGTAGACGGCGTCCATGTCCAGCGCACTGCGTACGCCGTCGGCCAGCAGGTCCAGCTGCTGTGTGCGGTAGTCGTCCATCGCAAGCGGCGCAGCGGTCTCCGGCGCAATTCCCTTGCGGCGGCAGAGGTACGCGGCCAGCTGCTCCGTCAATTCGCCGCTGTCAAACAGGCCGTGCAGGTAGGTACCAAACACGGCGTTTTGCACGCAGCCCTCCGGTGTGCCGTCGGCATAGCGGCAGAACGGAGCGCCGTTCACCGCGGTGCGGCCCGTGTGAATTTCATATCCGGTCAGCGCAGCCCCGGTAAAGGGCGCGGCAGCCGTCGCCGTGACCTGTGCGCGGCGCTTTTCGGCGGTAAAGACCGTCCGCGTCGGCAGCAGACCCAGCCCGCGCAGCGTCTGCGGATGGCCGCTCTCGCTACCCTGACTGTCGTCGAGCGTCTCGCCCAGCAGCTGATAGCCGCCGCAGACGCCCAGCACCGGCGTGCCGCCTGCTGCCAGCTTGAGCACAGCGGCCTCCAGCCCGGACTGGCGCAGCCACAGCAGGTCGTTCACCGTGTTTTTGGTGCCGGGCAGAATGACCAGGTCCGGCGCGCCCAGCTCCCGCGCGGACTGCACGTACCGCACACCCAAAAGCGGGTGCTGTTCCAGCGGCATAAAATCGGTAAAATTGGAAATATGCGGCAATCTCAAAACAGCTGCGTCCAGCGGCTTGACCGCGCTTTTGCTTTGCAGCCGCGGCGCAAGCGAGTCCTCGTCCTCGATGTCCACCCGCAGGTACGGCACAACGCCCAGCACGGGCAGCTGTGTTTTTTCCTCCAGCATCGTCAGCCCGGGGCGCAAAATTTCTACGTCTCCGCGGAATTTATTGATGATAAGCCCGCATATACGCGCGCGCTCGTCCGGCTCCAGCAGCGCCACCGTGCCGTACAGCTGCGCAAAGACGCCGCCGCGGTCAATGTCGCCCGCCAGCAGAACTGGCGCGTCCACGAGCTTTGCCAGCCCCATGTTGACAATGTCGTCCGCCTTCAGGTTGATTTCGGCGGGACTGCCCGCGCCCTCGATGACGATGATGTCAAATTCATCGGCAAGGCTGTCGTAGGCACGCAGAATATCAGGAATCAGCGACTTTTTGCGGCGGAAGTATTCCTTTGCAGGCATATCGCCGCGGACCTCGCCGTTCACGATGACCTGGCTGCCCACATCGCTGCTCGGCTTGAGCAGGATCGGGTTCATCCGCACATCGGGCTCGACGCCCGCGGCCTGCGCCTGCACGACCTGTGCGCGGCCCATTTCGAGGCCGTCCCGGGTCACAAAGCTGTTCAGCGCCATGTTCTGGCTTTTGAACGGCGCGGTTTTGTAGCCGTCCTGCGCAAAAATGCGGCAGAGCGCCGCGCACAGCAGGCTTTTGCCCGCGCCGCTCATCGTGCCCTGCACCATGATGCACCCTGCCCGGCTCATGCCAGCACCTCCCGCATAATTTTCAACAGCTGTTCGTTTTCTTTTTGGGTGCGCACAGCGGTGCGGTACCACGTCTCGTCCAGTCCCGGGTAGTTGCCGCAGCCGCGCACCACCGCACCGTGACGGCGCAGCTTTGCCCCAAAGTCCGCCGGTGCGCGGAACAGCAGGTAGTTGGCCTGTCCGTCCACGACCCGCAGCCCCAGTGCCCGCAGTCCCGCGGCCAGCCTTGGGCGCTGGTCGGCAATGAGTGTGCGCACGCTGTCGGCATAGGCGGTCTCCTCCAGTGCGGCCAGCCCTGCGGCCTGTGCCAGACCGGACACGGCCCACGGCTGGCCCGCCGCGCGCATTTTGTCCAGCAGCGCCGCGTCACTGCACAGCGCATACCCCAGCCGCACCCCGGCCATGGCGTAGAGCTTGGTGAATGCCTTTAAGATTATAAGGTTCGGTGCATCGCGCAAAACTGTCTTAGCTGTCAGGGCATCCCGCGCGGCGAGGAAGTCAAGGAAGCACTCATCCACGACCAGCACCGCGCCACAGTCGGCACAGCGGCGCAGCAGCTTTTGCACCATAGCGAGCGGCGTGACCTGCCCGGTGGGGTTGTTGGGCTGGCAGAGGAACACTGCATCAGTGCTGTCGTCGATGGCGTCTACAAAGCCGTCCGTCACGGCAAAGTCGTTTTCCTCCCGCAAAAGAAACCGCTGTACGTCACAATCCACCGTTTCCAGCGCAGCAGCGTACTCGGCAAAGGTCGGCGCGGGCAGCAATGCGCGCCGCGGGCGCAAGGCCAGTGCCAGGCGATAGATCAGATCCGCCGCACCGTTGCCGCACAAAATTTGCGCAGGATCCACACCCTCTGCCGCGGCCAGCTTAGTGCGCAGTGCCCGGCAGAGCGGGTCCGGGTAGCGATCCGCCATGGGCAGTGCCGCTGTGATGGCCGCCGCCACACCCGCGGGCAGCCCCAGCGGGCTGACGTTGGCCGAAAAATCCAGCGCGTCCCGGCCAAACTCGGCCCGATAACCCGCCCAGTCGCCGCCGTGTACCAGTTCCATTCCGCATTCCCTCACAAGACAAGCATCACCCGCACGGCCAGCCCCAGCACAAGGGCCAGCAGGCTCTCGGCGTACATCATGCGGTTGGCACGCAGGATGTCCTGCGGCTCGATGTCCCGCAGCGGGTCGCCAATTGTCGGCTTATCGTAATATTCGCCAAAGTAATAGGCCGGGCCCGCCAGCTGCACGCCCAGTGCCCCGGCGCAGGCGCTCTCGGTCTGGGCGCTGTTGGGGCTGGCGTGGCGGCGGCGGTCCCGCCGCCAGATGCGCCACGCCCCACGGGCGCTGTTGCCCGTCAGCGCCGCCGCAGCCACCCAGAGCAGCGCGGCCAGGCGGCTGGGCAGCCAGTTGGCGGCATCGTCCAATTTGGCGGCACAGCACCCGAAATAAAGATATTTTTCGTTTTTGTAGCCGAGCATGCTGTCCATCGTGTTGATGGCCTTGTAGGTCAGCGCCAGCGGTGCCCCGCCAAGGAGCATATACAAAAGCGGCGCAATGACGCCGTCGCTGGCGTTCTCGGCCACGGTCTCCACGGCGGCTCTGGTCACGCCCGCGGCGGTCAGGTTTTGCGTGTCACGGCCCACGATGCGGGCCACGGCCCTGCGGGCCGCGGGCAGGTCGCCCTTTGCCAGTTCCTTGTACACATTGCGGCTCTCCTGTGCAAGACCCTTGGCAGCCAGCGCCTGGCCGCACCAAAGCATTTGCAGCGCCAGCCCCAGCGCCGGATGGAGCCTTGCCGCGGCCCAGCAGGCAAGGCCGGTAACGGCCAGCGTGCCCAGCGGCAGCACCGCGGCCACCGCGGCCCCACCGGCCAGCTCGCCCCGCGGCGTTTTGGGCAGTGCGGTGCGCAGGTGCTTTTCCAGCGCCGAGATGCACCGGCCCATGAGCACCACCGGATGCGGCAGCCACGCCGGGTCGCCAAACAGAGCGTCCAGCAAAAAGCCGCCCAGCACCGCCCAAAAAATCAGCATGTGCTCTCCTTCGTGTACTGCACGGTCTTGACCAAACGCAGCTCATGCCGCGCCGCCCAGTCGCGGGCGTCCAGCACATAGCCGCCCGCGTTGGGGCCGCACCACCGGTAATAGCTGCGGCGCGGCACGCCGTAGCGCTCCAACGCGGCCATCTGGGTGCCGCCGTGGGCCAGGATCACCAGCATTTCCTCGCCGTCGGCCAGCGCCTTATCCACCAGCGCCGCAAACGTGCGGCATACGCGGTCACTGAAATCATCCTTGCGCTCACCGTCGGGGCAGCTGCTCTCGCAGTTGGCGGCGACCCACGCCTGATAGTCGGGGTCGTGCTCCATCTCAATGTAATTGCGGCCTTCAAAGCTGCCGAAGCACATCTCCTTCAGCCCGTCCACGGGCACAAGCTCCGCGTCCGGGAACAGCACCTCCGCCGTCTGCCTTGTACGCTGCAGCGTGGAAATATAGACAACCTTCGGGTCAATATCAGCCCGGCGCAGCTGGGCCAGCCCCTCGGGCGAGAGCGGGATGTCCCGCTGACCCTGATAGCGCTTCTGGGCGTTGTACTCGGTCAGGCCGTGGCGCAGTAAATAAATCAGCATTTCGGAAGTTCTCCTTTCAAAATCGTCGGCAGACCGCAAAACATCTGCACAACGCAGTCCGCCCGCGCGGCCAGCAGACAGGCCAGACGGCCCGCCGCCTCCCGCGCGGCCCGCGCGGCGGGGTCAATCGGCACAACGCCGCCGCCGACCTCCGCCGCGGTCACAACATCATAATCTGCCAGCTCGTCGGCCAGCCGGTTCAAATCGGCGGCGTCGGCGGCCAAATCCTGCACGTCGTACACCTGCCGCCCGCCAAGCTTTTGCGCAAAGGTGCGCTTGCCGCTGCAGAGCGGCCCTGTCACAAACACCATTTACAGCACCCCCAGCCATTGGCAGGCGGCCAGCGCCGCCAGCATCCAGATCTCGCATTTTTGCAGGAACCACCCGGCCAGATCACCGGTCACACCGCCAAACTGTTTTTTTGAAACAACGTAGTACTGCGCAAAAACGCAGCCTGCGGCCAGCACCAGCGCCCAGCCGCCCAGTGCAGTCAGCCCCACGGCCAGCATGGCGCAGAGCACGGCCAGCACCTGCCGCACGCGGACGCGGTCCGCCGCCGTGGCAAAGGTGTGGGCAAGGCCGGTATTTTTCGCCAGCGGGAACGCCGCCACGGCCAGCCCGGACAGCGCCCGCTCCCCCACCAGCGCCAGCGTCCAGAGCACGCCGACCCGCGGGGTGAACGCCACACAGCCGCACAGCGCAAAATACGCCGCAAAGTAGCTGCACAGCCGGATGACTGCGAACGCGCCGCAGTGGGGGTCCTTTAAAATTTCCAGCTTCTTCGCGGTATCGCCGTAGCTTGAAAGTGCGTCGCAGGTGTCGGCGTAGCCGTCCAGATGGATGCCGCCCGTGACCCAGATCGGCACAAGGCAGAACCCCGCCGCGCGGGCCGCCGCAGGCAGCGGCAGCACGCCGCAGACACACCACAGTGCGCCGCACACCACCCCCACCAGCGGGAAGGCGCAGAGCGCGTACCGCATATTTTTTTCGTTCCAGTCAAACTGCGGCATCGGCAGGGCCGAGAACATGGCGAACGCCACCGCAATCGTCTGTAAAGCTGTCACGGACCTTCACTTCCTTTGTAATAGACGGGGATGCCGCAGACAACGCGCACTACGCGGTCTGCCCGCGCCGCCGCAGCGTTGTTGACGGCGGCCAGTGCGCGCAGATAGCGGTCCGTATCGCCCGCATAGTCTGCCCCACCGCTGAACACCTCGTTGGAAACCACAATCAGATTATCACATTGCAGCAGCATCTTGTCAATGCCCCGCAGGATCGCCGCCGCGGTTTCCGTCCCTGCACCGTCGGGGTCATACAGCTCATTGGCGGCCAGATTGCCCAGGTCCTCCAGCAGCACGGTGCCGCGCCGGGGCAGGGCCACGCGGTCCAGGTGCAGCGGGCACTCTACCGTGGTGAACTGCTTTTCAGCCCGCATGGCGCGGTGCTTTGCCACGCGGGCGGCACACTCGGCGTCCCATACCTGCATCGTCGCCAGATAGGTGCGCGGCAGCGGTGCACGCAGGCAGAGCGACTCCGCATAGGCGCTTTTGCCGCTGGCCGCGCCGCCGATGACCAGCGTCAGCACTGCGGGGTGTACGGCGTGATGCCGCCCTCCGCAAACGAGTAGCAGCCGTTGTAGACGGCCAGCGCCATATCCCACAGCGGCAGGCTGGCCACCGCGCCCGTGCCCTCGCCCAGATGCAGCTCTGCGGTGATAAGCGGTTTTTTGCACAGCGCGTCCAGCACAATATGTGCGGCTGGCTCGCTGGACACATGGCTGGCGAAAACGGCCTTTTCCGCCGCGGGGCAGAGCCGCACCGCGCACAGCGCCGCCACGCCGCTGATGAATCCGTCCATCACGATGGGCAGCCTTTCGAGCGCACCGCCCAGAAACACGCCGCACAGCCCGGCAATATCAAAGCCGCCCAGCGCCGCCAGCACCCCCAGCGGGTCCGCGGCGTCGGGGTGGTTGCGGGCAATGCCGCGTTCAATCGCATCTATTTTGCGGTGCAGTCCGGCGTCGGAAAGTCCCGCGCCGCGCCCGGTCATCTCGGTCACAGGGCGGCCCAGCAGCACGCTGGCCACGGCGCTGGACGTCGTTGTGTTGCCGATGCCCATTTCCCCCGTCGCCAGCAGCTGTGCGCCGTTCTGCTTCTGCGCACGCACCAGCGCGATGCCCGCGGCGATGGCCTGCACGGCCTGTGCGCGGGTCATGGCCGGGCCGGTGGTAAAGTCAGCCGTGCCCGCAGCAATGCGGCAGTCCGCCGCGCCGGGAACGGGTGCGCCCGCAATACCCATATCGACGGGCACAACATCGCAGTGGGCCGCAGCGGCCATACGGCAGACGCTGGTGCGGCGGGCGGTCAGGTTTTCAAGCACGGCGCGGGTCACGGAGGCATCGGTCTGGCTGACGCCCTGCGCCACAACGCCGTTGTCCGCGCAGAGCACCAGCACCGCGCGGCGGCTGACGTCCGGCACGGGGTCGCCGGTCAGCGCGGCGGCGTCCTCGACCATGGCTTCCAGCCGACCCAGTCCGCCCAAAGGCTTTGCCAGCGCAGCCCAGTGGGCGTGGGCTGCGGCGCGGGCGGCCTCGTCCGGCGGGGTAACGGCTGCAAGCAGGTTTTTCAGTTCGTTTTCGGTCATGATGTTTCCTTTATATAATGTTCGGCTGCAGCCGCAAAGCGCTTCGGCAGCGGCGTACCTGCCCAGTAGAGATGCGGAAAACCCGCGTAGAGACTTGCATTGGCAAAGCCGCACGCCCACTGCCGCCCGTTTGCCTTGGCAGCGGTGAACGCATCGCCGTTTTCGGTGGAGTCCCAGTGGTGGAACTCGTGGACGGGCAGGGTCTCCCCCGCGCGGAACAGCATACTGTCGGTGCGGGCGGTCAGGCGGGCGTAGCCGAACCGCACAAGCCGCCCGACCTTGAAGCCCTGTCCGGGCAGCACGCCCACCATCGGGTGGGGCGTGCCGTCGGCGTCCTGTAATGTCCGGCCCAGGTACAAAAAGCCGCCGCACTCGGCCACGGTGGGCAGGCCGCCCCGCACGGCGCTTTTTACGGCGGCGCGCAGGGGGGCGTTCGCGGCCAGCCGGGCGGCGTACAGCTCGGGGTAGCCGCCCGGCAGGTAAAGCCCGCCGATGTTATCCGGCAGAGCCGTGTCGGCCAGCGGGCTGAAAAAGCACAGCTCCGCGCCGTTTTCCCGCAGTGCCTCCAGCGTTTCGGCGTAGGTAAAGCAGAACGCGGCGTCCCTTGCCACGGCAAGGCGCACCCGCGGCGGGGGCACCGTGCACGGCACAGCGGCGGGCGCAGGGCGGTCAAATAGGGTGTGCAGCAGCGGCCAGTCGATGGTTTGCTGCGCGGCATCGGATAAGAGCTGTATCTTGCGCTGCAGATCGTCGATCTCGGCGGCGGTTTTCAGACCGAGGTGGCGGCTTTCTATCGCGGCCTCGGGCAGCGGCGGCAGACAGCCGACCACGGGCAGACCGGTCTCTTTTTCGAGCATCGGCTTCAGCAGAGCGCACAATCCTTGCGTACAATCATTGAGCAAAATTCCCGCGATATGGTGCGGTGTGCGGAACGCCGTCAGCCCGCGCAGCTCCGCCGCCAGCGTCAGGCTTGCCCCCTTGGGCCGCACAACGAGCAGTGCGGGCAGGTCCAGCGTGTCGGCCAGCCGCCATGCGCTGGCCGTGTCGGTCACGCCGCCAAGGCCGTCGTAGTAGCCCATGGCCCCCTCGACGACTGCCGCGCCGTGCCCCGCCGCGTGCCGGGCGTAGAGTGCGCGGGCGGTCTGCGGTGCAGAGAAAAACAGGTCGAGATTGTGGCTTTCGACACCCAGCACCGCGCGGTGGAACATCGGGTCGATGTAGTCCGGCCCCGACTTGAACGCGCAGGGGGTCAGCCCACGGGCAGTCAGCGCCGCCAGCAGCGCACAGGCTGCCGTTGTTTTTCCGCTGCCGGAGCGGGGTGCAGCCAGAACCAATTGCAGCATTTTTACTCCCTCGCGATCAAGAAAACCGGGTTGTTCGCCATGAGCAGGTGCAGGCTGCCCGCCGCCCGGCTGCGGCTGACTGCGATTTGTGTGACCTGGGCGGTCAGGCCGTGGGCCGTCAGGGCCGCAACGGCCTCCTGTAAGGTTTCCAGCGCAATGGCGCTGATACAGAGCCGTGCATCGGGGTTCGCGGCCAGCGCGGCATCGACGACAGCCCGCAGACTGCCTTTGCTGCCGCCGATAAAAACAGCGTCCGGCGCGGGCCAGCCTGCCAGTGCGGCGGGGGCAAAGCCTTCGGTAAGGTGCAGATTTTGCACCGCAAATTTTGCGCAATTTTGACGGATAAGGTCACAGGCTTCCGCGTCACACTCCACGGCGCAGACCCGGCCCGCAGGGGCGGCCAGCGCCAGCTCCACACTGACGCTGCCGGTGCCCGCGCCCACATCCCAGAGGGTATCTGTGGGGCGCACAGCCAGCTTGGCCAGCGCGGCAGCGCGGACCTCCTGCTTGGTCATCGGCGTTTTGCCGCGGATGAACGCTGCATCGGGCAGGCCGGGCGTGCGGCGCAGGGGCGCGGGCACATTTTCCACAAGCAGGACACTGAGCGGTGCAAAGTGCTGTGCGGCCAGCTCCTGCGCCGTGCCGGTCACAAGCCGCTGGGACGGCGTGCCGAGGTTTTCCCCCACCGTGGCCGCAGCGTCACCCAGCCCGGCATCCGCCAGCTGTCGGCAGAGCGTCGCGGGGGTCTCGCTGCCGCCGGTCAGGAAAAAGGTTGTCCCGCCTGCGCGGCAGGCGGTCACCGGGTCACATGCACAGCCGTGGGCGGAGACGAGCCGCCAGCCCTGCCACGGGCGGCCCAGCGCCGCGGCCAATAATTGCACGCTGGAAACGCCGGGCAGCACCGTGTACGGCAGACCCGCATCGTCCAATGCGCGGCAGAGCGCCGCCGCGCCGGAGTAGAAGCCTGTGTCGCCGCTGAAAACCACCGTGACCTCCGCGCAATCTGTCTGCCGCAGCAATGCGCAAATTTCGTCCGTTTTATAGAGGGCTGCGCGGTTTGCCGTGCAGCCCTCGGGCAGATTTTCCAGCAGGCGGCGCGCGCCGATGATCAGCTCCGCTCCGCGCAGCGTCTCCAGCCCCGCCGCTGTCAGGCTGCCGGGCGCTCCGCTGCCCATGCCCACCAATGTGATCTTCATAAAAGCTCCCTGCATCGCTGTAAAATTGTGTCAGTGGCCTCGCCCGCGTCGTCCGGGCGGCGCAGCACAATGAGCTGCACGCCGCACCGGGCGGCGGCCTCGGCCTTTTCGGCAAAGCCGCCCGCCGCGCCGCCGTCCTTCGTGACCATATAGTCGATATGGAACTGGTGCAGCAGTGCCGCATTTAATTCTTTCGTAAAAGGCCCCTGCATCGCAAGGATATTGCGGTGCGGAATGCCCGCTGCCTCACATGCTGCGATACCTGCCAGCGTTGGCAGGACGCGCGGGTAGAGCCGCGCCGGGTCGAGCGCTGCGAAGGCGGGCAGCTCCTTGGCACCCGTCGCCAGCAGGACGCGCCCCGGTCTGTCTGCCAGATACGCGGCGGCCCGGGCGGCATCGGCCAGCACCACACTGCCCGCGGGCAGGGGGCTGGCGGGGCGCAGCAGACGGTGATATTCAACGCCCGCCGCCGCTGCCGCCGCACGGATATTGCGCGTTGCCTCGGCGGCATACGGGTGGGTCGCGTCAACGCAGAGCGCCGCACCGCGCAGCAGCGCCGTCATTCCTTCGGCGTCCAGCCGCCCGGTGCGCACCGTGATGCCGTCGGCGCAGCCCTGTTCCTCGGCCCCCAGCTCTGTCGCCACACAGACCGTGACCGCCGCGCCGAGCGTCGCCAGCGCGCGGGAGAAGCTGCGCCCCTCCGTTGTACCGCTGAAAACCACCACATTCATACGCCGCGATACCCCCTTGGCGTAACCATTCTGCCATGTAAAATCTGCGTTGCAGCGTTGCCGACAAAGACCGTTGTGAACATATCCACGGCGGTATCCTCCAGCTCGGCCAGCGTCAGCAGCCGTGCGGTCTGGCCGTCCCGGCCAATGCAGCGCACCAGCCCGCAGACCGTGTCCGGGCCCTTGCCATTGTCCCGCAAGATGCGAACGGCCTTTTGCAGGTAGTCGGCGCGGCCCCTGGACGACGGGTTGTAGAGCGCCAGACAGAAGTCCCCCGCCGCGGCGCAGGCCAGCCGCTTTTCAATGACGGCCCACGGCGTCAGCCGGTCCGACAGCGAAATCACGCAAAAATCGTGCGCCAACGGCGCACCCAGCACCGCGGCCCCGCTCAAAGCGGCGGTCAGGCCGGGCACGATCTCGACCTCTACCTCCGGGCAGTGCTCCGCCAGCTCCAACAGCGGGCTGGCCATGCCGTAGACCCCGGCGTCGCCGGAGCAGACGAGCGCCACCGTCTTGCCGCCCTTTGCCGTTTCCAGCGCCCAACGGCAGCGGTCAAGCTCCCGCGTCATGCCGGTAGCGTAGACCTCTTTATCCGGGTAAAGCGGGCGCACAAGGTCGATGTAGACAGTGTAGCCGCACAGCACGTCGGCGGCCTGCAGGGCAGTCTGCGCCTGAGCGGTCAAATACTGCGCACCGCCCGGGCCGAGGCCCACCACATACACAAGACTACGGTTCATCATTTTTCCATCTCCAATCCGGGGCAAAGGGGGCCAGCGCCACGGCAAGGGTCACGCCGTCCCGCGCCCACTTCGGGATGAACAGCACCCCGTCTGCCGCCAGCACCGCCGCGCGTTCACAGACATTGTCCACGCCCGTGATGCTCTGCACAAAGCCGGAGGACGTAAAGCGGCCTTTAGCCGTGCGCAGGGCAGCGGCGGTATAAAAGTCCATCTCCCAGCCGTGCGCCCGGCAGAACGCCGCCAGACCCGGCTCGTCCTTTTTCAAGTCAATGCTGGCGGCGCGGACAATGCCCTGCGGGGCAAAATGGTGCTCCGCGCAGAAGGCCGCAAAGGCTGTTTCCAACTTTTCCGCCGTCGTGCCGCGCTTGCAGCCGACACCCAACACCGCAATGCGGGGGATCAGGTGCAGCGCCTCACCCGTCGGGGTCAGCGTCAGCGCAAAATCTGCACGGTCAGCGGCGGCGGCAGGCTCCACACCCGCGGGCGGCGTGCCGGAAACAGCCCAGTCGGCGGCATAACAAACGCTCTGCCCGGCCAGCAGTGCACCGCTCACGTAGCGAATGCGCTCCGGCTCGGCCACGGCGCAGTTCTGGCGCTTGGCCCACTCGTCCACGGCAAAAACGCCGCGTCCGTCGGTGGCCGTCGTGATGACCGGCACGGCATGGCAGACCGCCGCCAGCCGCTGCGCCAGCTCGTTTGCGCCTCCTAGATGCCCCGACAGCAGCGGAATGGCGAACCGCCCACCCTCATCCAGCACAACGACGGCGGGGTCTGCAGCCTTGCTGCGGCAGTGGGGCGCGATGGCTCGCACCGCGATCCCGGCAGCTCCTACAAAAATCAGTGCGTCGCTTTGTGCAAACTGCGCAGCGGTCCAATCGGTCAGGCGGACACCGTCCGCCCCGCCGCGGGCCACGCTGCCGGGGCAGGCTGCCGCCAGCTGCTGCGCCAGCGCCAGTCCCCGCGCCGTGAACGCAATGTACGCGCAGGTCATCGGTCCGTCCCCCTGCGGAACTCCGTTGTGAACGCCGGGTCATACAGCTTGCTGCGGTCATATTGTGCGGCCAAAAAGTCCCCGACGACGATGAGCGCCGTCTTGGTGATGCCCGCCGCGCGGGTGCTTTCGGCCAGCGTTCCGACGGTGCAATGTACAATTTTCTGTTCCGGCCACGTTGCCTTGTAGACAACGGCGGCAGGGGTCGCGGCGGTGTACGCGCCCTGCAGAAGCGCATCCTGCACCCTGTCGATCAGGCCGATGGAGAGAAAAATGACCATCGTCGCCCCGTGGGCGGCCAGCGCGGCCAGGCGCTCACCTTCGGGCACAGGGGTACGGCCCTCCATGCGGGTGATGATGACGGTCTGGCTGACGCCGGGCAGCGTGTACTCGGCGTTCAGCGCCGCCGCCGCACCGCAGAAGCTCGACACGCCGGGCGTATCGTCGTAGGCGATGCCCATGGCGTCCAGCGCGTCCATCTGTTCCCGGATCGCGCCGTACAGGCAGGGGTCGCCCGTGTGCAGGCGCACGGTGGTTTTGTGCGCTGCTTCGTTTTCTTTCATGACGGCAAGCACCTGCTCCAGCGTCATCTCGGCGCTGTTATAAATGGCGCAGTCCGGCCCCGCCAGCCCCAGCAGCGCCGGGTTGACCAGGCTGCCCGCGTAGATGATGCAGTCCGCTGTTTGCAGCAGGGCCGCGCCGCGCCGGGTAATCAGGTCCGGTGCGCCGGGACCGGCCCCCACAAAATGTACCATGTCAGGCTTCCTTCCACAATTTCAACAGTGTATCGGCAATTTTTGTCTGTCCCAGCGGGCCGTTCCGGTTTGAGAACAGCACCGCGCCGACCTTGAACGCCCCCGCCGCGCGGCGGTCCAGATGCAGCTGGATCGCGGTGAGCAGGCTGGCCATGACCGGCTCCCGCAGGTGCGCGGCGTCCAGAATGTCCAGACAGGCGTCTGTCGTGGCGGCGTCCATCAGGGCGCGGCAGGTCGCCGCGTCCGCGCCGCAGAGCGCCGCATGGGCACAGAACAGCTCAGTGCGACAGTCGGCACAGCGGGAGTGGGTGTTCATGATGCCGCCCGCCAGCTTGACGAGCTTGCCCACATGCCCGACGAGCAGCACCTCCGCGAAGTGCTCCGCCGCTGCCATATCCAGCGCCTCGCCGATGAAATTTGAGATTTTTACGACAGGGATCTCGTGCAGCGCGGGGTAGTTGGCGGCCAGGTAGTCCAGCCCGTAGTTGCCGGGGGCTAAAATCAGGCGGCGGCTTTTCAACGCTGCCTGGCGGATTTCGATTTGCAGCGTATCCAGAAGCGCCTGCTGGCTCATCGGCTCCACAATGCCGCTGGTGCCCAGCACCGACAGGCCGCCCTCGACCCCCAGATGCGGGTTGAAGGTGCGCTTGGCCGCAGCCTCGCCGCCTTCGATGGAGATGACCACCGCGAACCCGCCGCCGTAGCCGACGGCGTCCGCCTCCCGCAAAAGCGCCTCGGTTATCATCTGCCGCGGCACACGGTTGATGGCCGCCGCGCCGACGGGCTGGTCGAGGCCGGGCTTTGTCACACGGCCCACCCCCGCCCCGCCGTCAATCGTAACGGTGCGCGGCGCGTCGGGCAGCAGTGTGACGGCGGCAATGACCGGCAGCCCCGTCGTGGCGTCGATGTCGTCGCCGCCGTCCTTGACGATGGCGCACGCGGCCCCGTCTGCCGTCAGGCGGCAGAACTGCGGTGCGACCTCCACGACGATGCCTTTGGGCGTGCGCAGGCCAACGCTTTCCGGCGCGTGGCCGGTCAGCAGCAGCCGCGCCGCGCCCGCCGCCCCCAGCGCCGCGCAGGTGCCGGTGGTATAGCCGCAGCGCAGTAAACGCTGCCCGCTGCGGATGTAGTGCTCAAATTGGGGCTTCGGCTTTGCGCCGCTCCCGGCAAACAGCACCGCGTATTGGTCGGTGCTCAGTCCAAACAGCGCACAGATATTGTCCTGTGCAAAGGCGTCCTGCGGTGCCAGCACAGCGGACACGCCTGACGGCGCAACGCAGACAACGGCGTCGGCCAGCCTTTGGGCCAGCTCCAGCTCATGCAGCGTCACAATGACGGCCACATTCTTCTCATGTGCCAGCACTTGCAGGATGTCCATGAGCTCCGCCTTGCCCTTTACGTCCAAAAACGACGTTGGCTCGTCCAGAAGCAAAATCTCCGGCTGCTGACAGACCGCGCGGGCCAGCAGCACGCGCTGGCGCTGGCCGTCACTGATCCTGGCAAAATCGCGATCCTCCAGCTCCTCCGCCCGAACAAGGCACAGGGCGTCGTGCACCTGCTGCCTGTCGGCATCGGACAAAATGCCCAGCCGTCCGGTGTAGGGGTAGCGCCCGGCGGCGGCGACCTCAAAGCAGGACGTCAGCTCGGTGCGGGCCGTGTGGGGCAGCATCAGCGCCAGCTTGCGCGCCCGGGCGTTGGGGGTGTAGGCCGTCAGGTCTTGCCCGTCCAGCAGCACCGCGCCGCCCTGCGCCGCCAGCTGCCCGGCCAGCGTTTTTAAAAGAGTGGATTTGCCCGCGCCGTTCGGACCGATGAGCGCCAGAATTTTGCCGCGCTCGGCGTGCAGGGCAATGTCCCGCAGCAGCGGCGCACCGTAGCCGACGGCGAGATTTTGCGTTTCACAACAGCTCATACCGTGCCCTCCCCGCTGTGGCGGCGCACAAGCAGCCAGATGACCACCGGCGCACCGAACACCGCTGTGACCGAGCTGATGGACAGCTCGGTGGGTGCAAACAGGCTGCGGGCGATCAGGTCGCACAGCAGGCAGAATGCCGCGCCGCCCAGTGCGCAGCCCGGCACCACCCGCAGCGGTTTTGCACTGCCCAGCGTATGTTTTACCAGATGCGGCACCGCAATGCCGACGAAAGAGATCGGTCCGGCAAATGCCGTGACGCAGGCCGCCAGCAGGCTTGACAGCAGCACAAGCACCGCGGAAAACGTCCGCACCGGCACGCCGACGCTGGCGGCGTAGCTTTCGCCCAGCTGGTAGGCGGCCATCGGCTTGGAGAGCAAAAACGCGGCGGCCAGGCAGGGCAGAACGATGGCCGCCGCCGTGGCGACATTGCCCCAGGTCATGCCGGAGAAGCTGCCCATCGACCAGTTGTGCAGGTTGACGATGTTGGAATCCTGCGCGAAGGCGACGACAATATCGGTGACGGCCGAGCAGATGTAGCCGATCATGACGCCGCAGATAACCAAAATGCTCATCTTCTGCACGCGGCGCGCCACGGCCAGCACAAACAGCATGGCCGCCATGGCCCCGGCAAACGCCGCCAGAATCAGCGTCAGTGAGCCGGTGAGCAGACCGCGGTTCAAAAAGACGACCATCGTCAGCGCCACAGCCAGCTTGGCCCCGCTGGAAATGCCCATGACGAACGGCCCGGCAATCGGGTTGGCAAAAAACGTTTGCAGCAGATACCCGGCCACCGAGAGCGCCGCCCCCAGCAGCACGACCATGACGGCGCGCGGCAGGCGCAGCTGCAACAGGATGTTGGCCGCCAGCGCGCTTGTGCCGCGGCCCAGCAGGGCCGCCGCGATGTCCGCCGGGGAGAGCGCAACGCTGCCCCAGAACAGGTTGAGCGCAAACAGCGCCAGCAGGGCCGCCGCCATGGCGAGGTATGCAATTGTCATGCGTTTGGAGGTGTGCATGCGTGGTTCCCTTTGCGGCGGGCGGCAATGGTGCGGGCGGATATGGAATCCGCCCCTACGGATGCGCCACGGTTTTGTGCGCCCGGTTTTGCCGCCGCGTTAAATTTTCAGTGCAGCTTCGTCAAAAATGTCAATTCACTGTCGTCTGGTTCATCCTCGGTGAACACCCTGTTCATATCCAGGATCAGCTCCGGCAGCTCCATGCTCTGCTGGAAAAGGCTCTGCGACGTACACCAGACGCTGCCGCTTTGCACGGCCTTGAAGTCCGCCAGCATCGGACATTTGGCGAGCAGCTCATCCATTGTGCGCAGCTCGCCCTCAATCGTGCTGTTGTAGAACAGCACATCGGCGTCACGGGCCCCGGCGTAGAAATCCTCGAGCGAGATATTGACCGTCGCCAGATTGTTGCCGCTGTCGGTCAGGTCGGCAAAGACGTAGCTGCCGCCCGCCAGCCCGATCATCTTGGCGACGTAATCGCCGCTCTTGCGCACCGTGGCGAGATTGTTTGAGGTGATGGAGAAGAACGCCGCAGTCTTGCCGGTGGGTTCCTCGTCCAGCAGCGGTGCAATGCGCTGCACAGCGTCGTCAAAAACGCGCTCGGCCTCCTCGGTTCTGCCCAGCAGGATGCCGTACAGCTTGACCCATTCCATCCGGGCCAGCGGGTCACTCTCGTAGCTCGAGCGCTCGACGAGGACCGGCACGCCGAATTTTTCAAGCTGCTCTTTCACCTCGGGCGTGTGGTAGATCATTGTGTTCTCGATGGCAAGGCCGCAGTCAGCGGACAGGATCGTCTCGTAATCGGGCGCGCTGTACTTGCCCGCGTAGGCGATCTCGCCCTGCTCCATGGCGGTGCGGGCCGCGTCGAGGTACCAGTTTTCGGCCTGCGTGCCGGACAGCGCCACAGCCCCCAGCCCGCCAATGCTGATGATGGGGTCCATCGCGGACGACGACACAAGGTAGATATTTTGGATAGGCTGCTGCAAAACGGTGATGTCTGCGTCCAGATTGGCGGGCGCAGCGGCCCCCTCCGGCACAACGAGATAGCGGCTGCCGTCAATCGTGATGAGGTCATAGCCGCCCGCGCACACATCCACCGTGAACTGCTTCGCATATTCCAGCGGATAGCGGTTTTCTATCGTCAATGCGTCCGTTTGCGCGGGAGCCTGGGATGCAGCCGCGCACCCTGCCAGCAGCAGGGCTGGCAGGGCAAAAGCTGCCGCGCGCCTCATTCGGCGGCGGCCAGCGTCGCGCTGTCAAAGGTCAGGGTATAGTCGATCTCGTGCGGGGTGCTCATGGCGACGGTGTCCGCCGTGACGGTCAGCGCGGTATCCAGCGCGGCAACGGGGATCTCAAACGTCGAGTTGCCGTCGGTGTTGACGGGCAGGTACTTTTCGCCGTCAACGAGCATATAGTCATAGTTCGGGCTGCTCCAGACGATGGTCGCGGTCATAATGCCGTCGGCCACGGTCAGCGCGGCGGGGCTTTCGACGGTGGCGCGTCCGCTGCCGCCCTCCAGCGTCACAGCGCAGGTGTAGCTGCCGTCTGCGGGGATCTCGACGGCTGCTGCAGCCGCATCCTCTGCCGCAGGCTCGGCATCGGAGATGCTGACCGTATGGTCATACCAGGTGCCCTTGGTGCCGAGGATGGCCAGCTGGAAATCGGCATCGACAGCCGCAACGGGGATGTCAAAGCCGTATACTTCGTCGCTGGTGCCGTCGGAGTAGGTCACCGTGTCAACGGTAGGCTGCAGCCAGTCGCTCTCGTGGGCGGGGGCGTCGGCGGCCATGCCCGGATACAGGTTGACGATCTTCTGGGACTGCAGACTGACGTGGAAGGTCATCGTGCCGTTTTCCACCGTCAGCGTGCCCATGCCGTCCACGGCTTCGTTGGCGTGGAACATACTGCTGTCGGTGTTGAACTTAGCGGTGTATACGCCGTCCGGCAGCGCGGCAGCGGGGGCTTGGGCTTCCGTGACGGCAGGGGCCGGGGCCGCGGTGGCGGCAGGGGCGGTTTCTTCCGTGGAGACCGCCTCGGACGTGCTCTCGGCGGTGGACGCTGCGGACGCACCGCAGCCCGCCAGCAGCAGGGCAGCGAGAGTCAGGGATGCGAGTTGGAGCTTTTTCATGCTTTCCTTACCTCATTCTATATATTTATCAGGCATTAGCGGGAGGCGGCGCGGGCGGATATGGAATCCGTCCCTACGGCGTGGCAGGACATCACATCGGACGCAGGCCGGACATGCCCGGCCCCTGCCGTGCTTTCCCAAAAACCAAAAAACTGCCCGGAGCTTACCCTCCGGGCAGAATGGGTCTTTCTCAGCCGTTCAGGGAATCGATGGCGGCCCCGGCATGGTCAACGTAGAGCTGCTGGATGTCGCCGATCTCGCCCAGACCTGCGATCTGGGTGTCGACGCTCTCAAAGCAGTCGGCAGCGTTGAACTGGCTCAGCCAGGAATCGTCCTCGGCACCGGCCATGTCGTTGTTGGCGTGGTCACCGGCGACGACCATCAGCGGGCGCAGGATGACCTTGGTGTAACCGGCCTCCTTGACCTTCTCGATAACGGCGTCGCAGGCGGTGTCCTCGGGCTCACCCTCGACGGTGCCGATAAAGACGTTATCATAGCCCAGCGTCTGCATTGTGGTCTGCATCTGGCTGTAGCTGACCTTGGCGGTGTGGGACGTGCCGTGGCCCATAAAGACAAAGGCGGTGCCGTCTGCAGCGGCGGCAGCGGCGTCGTCATACCCGGCGGTCTTGACGGCCTCGGCGGTGATGGCGGCGGCTACGGCCTCCTTGTCGGCGTTAATGACGGTGGAATCTTCGCCGACCTCGCCCAGCAGGGGTTCGGCAATGGCAACGCTGTCGAACTTGTCCCTGTACTGCTCAACCGCCTCGCACATCTCGTCGTACTCGGCGCCGTGCATCAGGTGCGTAGGCTGGACAACCAGATTCTTGACGCCGTTGGCAACGGCACGGTCAAGCGCCTGGTCCATGTTGTCGATCTTCTCGCCGTCGCGGGCCTGAACGTGGTTGATGATGATCTGCGCGGTAAAGGCGCGGCGGACGCTCCAATCCGGGTAGGCGGCCTGCAGGGCGTCCTCGATGCCCTTGATGTCAGCGGCGCGGCTGCCGTTGAAGGAGGTGCCGAAGCTGACGACCAGCAGCTCATTTTCGCCGATGTCGTCGGCATTGCGCGGGTCGTCCTTGCCGGCGTCGCCGGTGTCGCGGCCAAAGTAGTCGGGGTCTGCGTTCTCGCCCTCGACCAGCTCCTTCTGGGTGTCGGTCAGGGCATCCCAGGCAGCCTTGGCGGCCTCGCACTGGGCATCGGTGTCGGCGCTGCGCTCCTGCACGTAGATGGCGTCGATCAAATCGGCGCAGTTCTTAGCGGCCACTTCGTCTGCATCTCCCTCGTCTGCATCTTCTGCGGTGCTTTCTGCGACGCTTTCGCCGGCGACGGTGCTCTCGGCAGCGCTGTCAGTGCTCGCGGCGGTGCTGCCGCAGCCGACCAGCAGGGCGGCGGACAGTGCTGCGGCCATGGCGACGGCGGCAGCTTTCCTGTAGGTGATCTTTCTCATGTGTTCTTGCTTCCTTTCCTTGTTTAAAGCTGGGAGACAGTACGGGAGCGAACAGCAGGGCACACGGAAATTGACCCCGTAAAAAACGAGGTCTTTTGCGTGCAGAATGGCAACACAAAAGACCCCGTATTTTAAGCAGGTGCTTTGCGGTACAACCAATTCCTCGTGATCTGGGGCGGTGCGCCCCCGTACCCGGCAGCAGGCAGGTTTCCTGGCTGAAAGCTCAACGCCTGCCGCCGCCTTCCCGGGTCAAAACCCAGTGACCGGTGCAAATGCACCCTGGCGGCAGGCTCCCTTATCACAGTGACGAGATCGTGCGGGATTTGCACCCGCTTCCCTTTTACCCTTTCCCATGCGCCGAACGGCGGCATAAAAAGGCACCTGCTGTCGTATTCAGTTTTACGGTGTAAAGTATAGCACAATGCGGTGAGAAACGCAAGAGTGCGTCGGTTTCAATTTTGCCTTTATACGATTGTGAACTGGCACGCCCGCATGGCGTCCAGCGCCGTTTGGTGGGACTGGGGCGTGACCCCGGCGCAGCAGTCGGACAGGATCTCAATTTCCGTCTCCGGGAAGGCCGCGCGCAGCACCATGGCGTTGCTGATGACGCAGATGTCGGTGCAGTAGCCGTAGATGACGATCTTTTCAATGTCGTCCACGGCCTTGTTGTGGGCCATCAGCTCGTCGAGGATCTCGCTCGGCAGCATATAGCTGCCGAAGGTCGGCTTGTTGACGATGTGGCAGACCTCGGGCTCGGTACCGTCCAACGCGTTCTCCAGCTCGGGCGCAAAGTTCCAGCCGTCCTCGCCCTCGATGCAGTGCTCCACAGGCAGGTGGCGTCCCTCCCGCGTGGCAAGGTAGTTGTCGGGGTGGGTGTCCCGCGTCAGGAACAGCCAGTGTCCGGCCCGGGCATGGGCCTTAACGGTCTCGGCCAGGTGGGCCACATTGGCCTGTGCCTGGGGGTTCGCCAGCGCACCCGTGATAAAGTCCTTTTGTACGTCCACAACAATATCCAGAATCATAGCGACAGCTCCTGTTTTTATAGTTTGCTATAGTTTGCTACCAGTATACCGCAGACAGTGCGCGGTGTAAAGTGCGCGTTTCTCTGGCCGCAGGGGTGCTGATGTGGTATAATGGAAGAAAAATTTCAGGAGGCCCTTCATGACTCCGCGTGAAGCGTTAAAACGATATTTCGGCTACGACTCCTTCCGCCCCGGGCAGGAGGAGATCGTCAGCGCTCTTCTGGCCGGGCGGGACGCGCTGGCCATCATGCCCACCGGCGCGGGCAAGTCGCTCTGCTATCAGGTCCCTGCCCTGCTGCTGCCGGGGCTGACGCTCGTCATCTCGCCGCTGATCTCGCTGATGCAGGACCAGGTCAAGGGGCTGAACGCAGCGGGCATCCATGCGGCATTTATCAACTCGTCGCTGACCGAGACACAGATCGCCCGCGCGCTGGACCTGGCCGCCGAGGGCAGCTACAAGCTCGTCTACGTCGCGCCCGAACGGCTGGAAAGCCCGGTGTTCCGCAGCTTTTCCGCGGGGGCAGACATCTCGATGGTCACGGTGGATGAGGCGCACTGCATCAGCCAGTGGGGACAGGATTTCCGTCCGAGCTACTTAAAGATCCTCGACTTCATCGACAGTCTGCCCCGCCGCCCCATCGTGTCGGCGTTCACGGCCACGGCCACGCGGGAGGTCAAGGACGACATTGTCTGCACGCTGCGGCTCCACGACCCGAAGGTGCTTGTGACCGGCTTTGACCGGCCCAACCTCTACTTTCAGGTCGAGCGCACACGCCGCAAGGACGATTTTGTCATCCAGTATCTGCGCGACCACCCCGGCGAAAGCGGCATCATCTACTGCGCCACCCGCAAGAATGTGGACAAGCTGCAGGAGCTTCTGACCGAATACGGCTTTGCGGCCACAAAGTACCACGCGGGCCTGTCCGCCGAAGCACGCCGCAAAAATCAGAATGACTTCATCTACGACACCGCGCCGGTCATTGTCGCGACGAACGCCTTTGGCATGGGCATTGACAAGTCCAACGTGCGGTTCGTACTGCACTACAACATGCCCCAGAGCATGGAGAATTATTACCAGGAGGCGGGCCGTGCCGGGCGTGACGGGCTGCCGTCGCAGTGCGTGCTGCTTTTTTCGGCGCAGGACGTCATCATCAACAAATTCCTGCTGGACAAAAAGGATTTTGCCGAGATGGACGACGAGGAGGCCGACCTTTTGCGCCAGCGCGACCTGCAGCGCCTGCAGACGATGGAGCGCTACTGCCAGACGACGGAGTGCCTGCGCAACTACATTCTGGCCTATTTCGGCGAGCATCCCACCGCGCCGTGCGGCAACTGCGGCAGCTGCAACAACGATTTTGACGAGGTCGATATGACCGACGCCGCCAAGTGGATGATCAACTGCGTGGCCGAGCTGCGCGGGCGGTACGGCAAAGCGATGTTGTTCGGCACTTTACAAGGCGCGAACCGTGCGCGTCTGCGGGAGCTGGGAGCCGAGCGCTTCAAGAGCTACGGCCGGATGAAGGACACCCCGCGCGAGACGCTGGAACGCCTGCTGGCCCAGCTGCTGGAGGATGGATATTTGGTGCAGAGCGACGACCAGTACGCCGTGCTGCACATCGGGGATATTGCCCCGCTGAAGGCCGGCGGGCAGGTGCTGGTCAAGCTGCCGCCGCAGCGTGAGCCGGAGCAGGCCCGCGCACCGAAGCCGAAGCGCCGCAGCCCGATGGACGCGCTGACGAGCGCCGGACTGGAGCTGTTCAACCAGCTGCGCCAGCTGCGGTTTGACACCGCCCAGCGCGAGGGACTGCCGCCCTACGTCGTGTTCGGTGACAAGTCGCTGGTGGATATGTGCCTGCGCGCGCCGCGCCGCGCGGAGGATATGCTGGGCATCTACGGCATGGGTGAGCGCAAGTATGAAAAGTACGGTGCCGCGTTCTTTGCGGTCATTGACGCCTACCGCGCCGACCACCCAGACGCCGTTTTGAGCCTGGACCCGCCTGCACCGGAGCCGGAAAAGCCGCTGCCGTCTGAGAAGAAGAAAAAGCCGCCGAAGGCCGAGCGCCCCGCGTTTTACCTGACGGCGGAGGACGCGCGCAGCTTCAACTATCAGGACAGCTATACCGGCGCGGAGCTGAAGGCCGCGCTGATCGAGGCCGCCGGTGACCCGGATGTGAAGGCACCGACCATCAAGGAGATCGACGAGTGGCTGCTGGCGCAGCGGCTCATCGGCATGGAGCGTCTGCCGACGAAGGGCTTTTACTACGTGCCGACCCCTGCCGGTGTGGACGCCGGTCTGCGCAGCGAGGACAGGGTCAGCGCCCGCGGCACGCCGTATTCAGTGCTGCTGTTTACGCCGGAGGCGCAGCGGATGGTGGTGGAGCATTTTATAAAACCAGACTAACCGCAAACCGGCAGGTCCCTGCTTTCGCACACGGCCACGGCGGCATGTGGGCATGCCGCCCTACGTTCCACTTTCCCCGTTATACGTAGGGCGGGGTGCCCACACCCCGCCGCCAGTTCGCGGCATCTGCCGCTAATGAGTTTACGCGCTCTTTTCGTCAACCTGCCCGTTCTTTCGTCAATTCTTTGTCATATTCGTCGATTGCGGATTTTTTGACACGATGTTAAAATGTTAGCAGAGACCGTATACCAATTTATAAGGAGCACCCCATGGACAACGTGAAAATTCTCGAGGTCAAGCAGAGCATCTTTGCCTCCAACGACGAGCAGGCCGCCGCGCTGCGGGCTGAGCTGAAGCAGGAAAAAATTTTTCTGCTGAATTTAATGAGCGCACCGGGGTCCGGCAAAACCACGACACTGCGCCGCACGATTGCTGCGCTGCAAAATGAGCTGCGCATCGGCGTGATGGAGGCCGACATCGACTCCGACGTGGACGCCCGCGCCATTGCCGAGACCGGCGCCAAAGCCATTCAGCTGCACACCGGCGGCATGTGCCATCTGGACGCCGAGATGACCCGGCAGGGACTGGCCGGGCTGGGCACCGGGGGTCTCGATTTGGTGATTCTGGAAAACGTCGGCAACCTTGTCTGCCCTGCCGAGTTCGACACCGGCGCGGTGAAGAACGCGATGATTTTGTCGGTCCCCGAGGGTCACGACAAGCCGCTGAAATATCCGCTGATGTTCCAGGTCTGCGACGTCGTTCTTGTCAACAAGATCGACGTGCTGCCGTATTTTGACTTTGACATGGACAAATGCCACGAGTATGTGGCCCTGCGCAACCCGAACGCAAGGGTCATCCCGATCTGCGCCCGGACGGGCGAGGGCATTGACGAATGGGCCGATTGGCTAAAAGAGCAGGTCAGGGCGTGGCAGGCATAAATAATCCAGCCGCGTTGTAGGGGCCGCACATGTGCGGCCCGCGGCCTTGCCGCAATCGTCCGTCCGCCATTTACAACCGGGCCGGGCATGCCCGGCCCCTACTGTGCAAAAACGGAGCAACGGCACAAAAAAGGAGCACACCATGAGCAAACCCACCGCGTTCCCGCTGGATGAGAGCAGGCTGCCCTTCGAGATTCCGAGGGACGAGCCGTACCGCGAGAAAATTGCCAGGCTGGGCCAGATGATTACGGACCGCATCCCGGCCAAAAAGGGCATTCTGACGAAGGATGACCCCGAATACTGGGGCTTGGCGTCCATCGTGACCGATGAGATGGCGGACGTTGCCTTAAAAATGAAGGTCCGCAAGCCCATGACCCTGCCCGAGCTGGTCAAGGCCACGGGCAAGCCTGCCGGGGAGCTGGAGCCGCTTTTGCAGCAGATGGCCGTCGTCGGTCTGCTGGAGTACAACTGGGAGAATCCCCGCCGCGAAAAGCAGTACATCCTGCCGATGTTCGTGCCCGGCAGCGCAGAGTTCTTCAACATGAACAAGCAGCAGATCGCCGACCACCCCGAGGTGACAGCCTTCTTTGAGCGGATGACGTTTCTGCCGCTGGAGCACATCACCGCCATGGTGCCCCCGGGCGGCGCAGGCATCGGTATGCACGTCATCCCGGTGGAAAAAGCCATAGAGACCGAGAACCGGTCCGCCGACATCGAGCACATCTCTCACTGGCTGAAAAAGTACGACGGCAAGTATGCCGCCGGTCCGTGCAGCTGCCGTATGTCCCGCGCCGCCATGGGCGAGGGCTGCGGCGACGACCCCGACGACTGGTGCATCGGCGTGGGCGATATGGCCGACTACCTCGTCGAGACCAACAAAGGGCATTACGTGACCTACGATGAGGTCATGCAGATCCTGCAGAAGGCCGAGGACAACGGCTTTGTGCACCAGATCACGAACATCGACGGCGAGAACAAGATTTTTGCCATCTGCAACTGCAACGTCAACGTCTGCAATGCGCTGCGCACAAGCCAGCTGTTCAATACGCCGAACATGAGCCGCTCGGCCTACGTGGCGCGTGTCGAGCCGGAGAACTGCGTGGCCTGCGGGCGCTGTGTGGAGTACTGCCCCGCGGGCGCGGTCAAGCTGGGCCAGAAGCTCTGCACGAAGGACGGCCCCATCACCTACCCGAGGCAGGAGCTGCCCGACGCCGTGAAGTGGGGCCCCGACAAGTGGGCCATCGACTACCGCGACAAGAACCGCATCAACTGCTATGACACTGGCACAGCCCCCTGCAAGACGGCCTGCCCCGCGCACATTGCCGTGCAGGGCTACCTGAAAATGGCCGCGCAGGGCCGCTACCGCGACGCGCTGGCGCTTATTAAAAAGGAGAACCCCTTCCCCGCCGTCTGCGGGCGCGTCTGCAACCGCCGGTGCGAGGACGCCTGCACCCGCGGCACCGTGGACCAGGCCGTGGCCATCGACGCCGTCAAGAAGTTCATTGCCGAGCAGGACCTGAACGCCGCGCACCGCTACGTGCCCGACGTTGTCCAGCCGTCACTGCAGGGCCCGTGGCCGCAGAAGATCGCCATCATCGGCGGCGGCCCCGCGGGCCTGTCCTGCGCCTATTTTCTGGCAGTGCAGGGCTACAAGCCCACCGTGTTTGAGAAAAACGAGCATCCCGGCGGCATGCTGCGCTACGGCATTCCTTCGTTCAAGCTCGAGAAAAACGTCATTGACGCCGAGATCGACATTCTGCGGGAGCTGGGCGTTGACATCCGCTGCGGTGTCGAGGTCGGCAAAGACGTCACGCTGGCCGAGCTGCGCCGGCAGGGCTACCGGGCGTTCTATATCGCCATCGGCTGCCAGGGCGGGCGCCGGGCCGGTGTGCCCGGCGAGGACGCCGCGGGCATTGAGACCGCCGTCCATCTGCTGCGCACCGTCGGCGGTGACGAGAGCCGCAAAATGACCGGAAAGACTGTCGTCATCGGCGGCGGCAACGTTGCCATTGACGCGGCGCGTGTGTCTCTGCGCTGCGGTTCCGACGGCGTGACGATGGTCTGTCTGGAGCCGCGGGACAAGATGCCGGCCTCGCCGGAGGAAATCGCCGAGGCCGAGGAGGAGGGCACCAAAATCACCTGCGGCTACGGCCCGAAGGAGTTCCTCTCCGAGAACGGCCATGTGACCGCCGTCGTGCTGAAAAAGTGCACCGGCCTTTACAACGCGGAGGGCCGTTTTGCGCCCACCTACGATGAAAACGATACCATCACCCTGCCGTGCGACAACGTTGTTTTAAGCATCGGCCAGTGCATCGAGTGGGGCGATTTGCTGAACGGCGAGGCCGTGCAGCTGGGCCGCGGCCAGGGCGCTGTGGCCGACGCGCTGACCTACCAGACCGCCCAGCCGGACATTTTCGTCGGCGGCGACGTCTGCACCGGGCCGCGGTTTGCCATTGACGCGATTGCTGCGGGCAAGCAGGGGGCAATTTCCATCCACCGCTTTGTGCAGCCCAACACAAGCCTGACGATTGGCCGCAACCGCCGCGACTTCCACGAGCTGGACAAGTCGAATCTGGCGCTGGGCGAGTATGACCGCGCACCGCGCCAGTCCGCCGCGCTGGATGCGGGCATTGACGCGCACCGCTCCTTCCGCGACGCGCACCTGACGCTGACCGAGGATCAGGTCAAGATCGAAACGGCCCGCTGCCTGGGCTGCGGTGCCAGCGTTGTGGACCCGAACAAGTGCATCGGCTGCGGCGTCTGCACGACAAAGTGCGAGTTTGATGCCATCCGCCTGCACCGCGACCTGCCCGAGTGCAGCAAGATGGTCAGGAGCGAGGACAAGTTCAAGGCCATTCTGCCCTACATGGCAAAGCGCGAGATCAAGATCCGCTTTGCCAAGAAGGAGAAGTAATGCACGAGCTTGGCATTGTATTCCACATCATCCGCACGGTGGAGGACGTGGCCCGGCAGAACGACGTGACACGCATCCGGCGCGTGACGCTGCAGCTGGGCGAGGTCTCCGGCGTGGTGGAGAGCTATCTGCAGGACTGCTGGAAGTGGGCGGCGGCGAAATCGGAGCTTTTGCCCGGCGCGGTGCTGACCGTGGAGACCATCCCCGCCGTGACCGTGTGCGAGGACTGCGGCCAACAGTACCCCACCGTGCAGTTTGGCCGCACCTGCCCCCACTGCCAGAGCCCGCGCACCCACCTTTTGCAGGGCCATGAGATGTTGATCAAAGAAATCGAGGCCGTGGAGACAGGCCCCACCGCCCCGGAAAGAGCGTGAAGCTGCATGAAATACAAAATTTTCCGCATTGAGGAACAGATGTACGGCTGCGAGGAGCCGCCCGCCGACCAGCCGATTCTGGTTGACGTAGTGCTGGAAGGTGCTGACGGCACGCGGCGCGTGCTCCCCTACCCCGACGAAGCGCTGAGCCGCGGCGGGATGGAGGAAGGCGACAGCGTCGAATTGACCGACGGCATCCTTCGCAAGGTATAATTTCCCCAAAAACAAAAGGGGCTGTTGCGTGTGCAGCAGCCCCTTCTATGTTTTTTACAAAGGTTATTCTTTCGTAGAAATATCGCGGCCAAAGTATTTTTCGCTCAATGCCTTCAGCGTGCCGTCGGCACGCAGCTCGTCGATGGCGGCATCAATGGCCGTGCGCAGGGCGGCAGTCTCGTCGCCCTTGCGCATCGGGATGGCAATCTGGTTCGCATCGTCGGTCAGCACGGCGATCTTCACATTCGCGTCGGGGTGCTCCTTCGTGTAATCGTAGAAGGTCATCTCGGCGTTCAGCGTCGCGTCGATGCGCCCGCTCAGCAGCAGCTCAAATGTCTGGTTCAGGTCGTCAACGCCCGTCACCGTCGCGCCGTACTGCTCGGCCAGCTCGGCGTAGGTGCTGGAGATCGTGTTTGCGGTCTTTTTGCCCTTCAGGTCCTCCAGCGTGTTGATGCTGTCATCGTCGGCCTTGGTGATGACGGCGGTGCGGTTGAAGGCGTAAGGCGTCGAGAAGTCGTATTTTTCGGCGCGTTCGGGGGTGATGTCCACGCCGTTGACCATGATGTCATAGCGGCCCGCGTCCAGACCGGCCAGCAGGCCGTCCCACTCGCCCTCGACAAACTGCGGCTCAACGCCCAGCTTCTTCGCGATCTCGGTAGCGACCTCGACGTCGTAGCCGACGAGGTTGTCGTTTTCATCGTGGTAGGTCCAGGGTGCCCATGTGCCCTCCATCGCAACCGTGATGGTACCCTTGGCCTGGATCTCGCTCAACAGGTCGCCGGACGCGGCCTCGGCGGTGCTCCCGGCGGCGGATTCCGCGGCGGGCGCGGTGGCGGCGGCGCTGCTGCCGCAGGCGGTCAGGGCCAGCGCGGCGGTCAGGGTCAGGGCGGTCAGCTTGGTCAGGTTCTTCATTACAATAGGCTCCTTTGCTTGTAGGTCTGCAAAAATTCTTTGGTGCGGGGCTGCTGCGGGTCGTTGAAGAACGCCTCGGCGGTGTTTTGCTCCACAATGACGCCCTGCTCCATGAACACCACGCGGTTGGCCGCGTGGCGGGCAAAATCCATCTCGTGGGTCACGACCAGCATTGTGCGGCCTTCCCCGGCCAGGCTGCGCATGACGGCCAGCACCTCGCCGGTCAGCTCAGGGTCCAAAGCGGACGTAGGCTCGTCGAAATAGATGATCTCCGGGTCGGCGGCCATGGCGCGGGCAATCGCCACGCGCTGCTGCTGCCCGCCGGAAAGCTGGCTGGGGTAGTAGTCGGCGCGGTCATCCATGCCGACCTTGACCAGCGCGGCGCGGGCGATCTCCTCGGCCCGGCGGCGCGGCATTTTGCGCGCGATGATAAGCCCCTCGGTCACGTTTTGCAGCGCGGTCTTGTTGGCAAACAGGTTGTAGCTTTGAAAGACAAACCCCGTGCGGCGGCGCAGGGCGTTGGCCTCGGCGTGGGTGACGCGGGCCAGGTCTACGCGCTGGTCGTCAAACAGCATCGTGCCGCCGTCGGACTTTTCCAAAAAGTTCAGACAGCGCAGCATCGTTGTTTTTCCGCTGCCGCTGGGGCCTAAAATGGCGACGACGTCGCCCTTGTTCACGTCCAGATCGATGCTCTTGAGCACCTGCAAATCGCCAAAGGACTTGCGCAGATTTCTGATTTGCAGCATAGTTCAGCTCCTTTGCGCGCCCTTGCTGTTGAGGTACCGCTCGCCGACGGCCTGCAGGCGGGTCAGCACGGTGCAGAACAGCAGGTAAACCAGACCGACCTCAATGTAGAGGGCCAGCGGCTCATAGGTGCGGGCCACAATGCGCTGGGTCGTCATGAACATTTCGGTCACGGTGATGTTTGCAGCCAGCGAGGTATCCTTGACCATGGCGATCAGCGTACTGGCCAGCGTGGGGAAGGCCGTGCGCAGCGCCTGCGGCAGGATGATGCGGCGGATGATCTGTAAGTAACTCATGCCGACGCACTGCCCCGCCTCCATCTGGCCTTTGGGCACGGATTCCAGCGCGGCGCGGATGGTCTCGGCGCAGTACGCGCCCTCGTTGATGGAAAAGACGAGCACCGCCGCGGGGAACGGCTCAATCAGGATGCCGACGCCGGGCAGCCCGTAGAACACAACGAACAGCTGCACCAGCACGGGCGTGCCGCGGATGACCCAGATATAAAACCGGGCCAGCCGCTGCAAAACGGGCACATGGGCAAACTGCACCAGCGCCACCGCCACCGCGATGATAAGCGCCAGCGTGAACGAGATGGCGGTCAGCGGGATGGTGACGGTCAGGCCGGGCAGCAATATTTTACCAAAGGAATCCACAAGGATTCCCCACAGGCGTTCGGACATGGGGCGGAACTCTCCTTTTTTTGGTTGGGGTTGCGGGAATATTTCCCACTAAAACGGTATGCTATGAGATTGTAGCACACTTTGCCGGATTTTGCAAGAGTGAAATTTGAAGTGAAGTTTAAGGTTGGAGCAGAAAAGTCTCCCTTGTCAAAGTGAGGTGGACGCCGCAGGCGTCCGGAGGGATTCCGACGGGCTATGCCCTGCACGCTGTCACACCCGCAGACGGGCAGGAATCCCTCCGCCTCGCAGGCTCGGCACCTCCCTTTGACAAGGGAGGCTTTTGTCTGTGGGGTGAGGGTGGGGGGATTGCACGGAAGGTTTGCTGTGGCCGGAAGCGGGCACGGCGGCCAGAGGGCTGGCCGCCCTACGTTCCCCTTTTTCGGTAGGATGTGGGGCGGGGTGCCCCCACCCCGCCGAAGTTGGCGGCAGGCAGAATGCAACGGGATTGGCAGACCGTAGGGGCGGATTCCATATCCGCCCGTGGGAGTGTCCGTAGTAGAAATAGAATTGAGTGAAGCCACAGCAAAAGCACAAAAAATCCCACCGCCGGGTGGCGGTGGGAGATTACTTTTAAAGTAGCTTAATCAGCATTAGCAATCGAATAAGTCGAACCTGCAGTGGCACTGTAATTATAAGTGCACTTTTTGCCCTTATTGGTATACACTAAGCTAGCGATTTTGCCTTTAGTAGTTCCATCAATGGTAATAGCACCAATTGTACCCTTCGTTTCAGAGAGATTTTCAATATCACTCTTCGCCAATGTAATCGCACTTGTTGTTGCGTCGTAACCTGTAGACACCTTAGCATCCGTAGAAACCGTAACAGTCACAGTAGTGTTTACCGGTGCCTTCGCATACTGTTCGTCAATTAAAGTCTGTGCTGCCATAACTACCATACGAGTCTCAGACTTGATAGACTCCTCTTTCGCCTTGTCGATGTAACCAGTCAGAGCCGGAACCAGCAGGGCGGCCAGGATGGCCAGGATGACCAGAACGACGATGAGCTCGACCAGGGTGAAACCCTTCTTATTCTTCATTTTGCGAATTTTCTCGAACATGACAAATTCCTCCAATAAATTCAGTAAGGACATCGTGCGTCCTCATTTGTGAAAATATAATATCACATATTCTGCCAAATTTCAACAGACTTATGTAAAAACAGCAAAAAACATTTTTTTGCTTCTATTTTCGATTTCCCACCGTTTTGCCTGTTGCACTCCAACCGCTTTGCCGTCGCTGCCCCTCTGCCGCCACGCGGAATTCTATACATATTACCGTCATTTTTAAGAATCGGCTGTATCGCCGCGCCAAAAAACGCGGCCAACGCCGCCGCAATTAAAACCGCACATATATTGCGTTTATTTTATCTGTGCTGTCTCTGCCGCTGTGGGCGGCGAGGCGCATCGCGTATGGATTTCCGCGTATACAGGCCAATTTTACAGGCGGGCAATTTTTGTGCTATTTTGCATTTTTCCGTGTCCTCTCTCCCCTGCCCGGCCACAGGGACGCTCTTTTGTGAACATACCGCAAATTCCGGTGCAAAAGTGTGGTATACTGCAAGATTTTGTGCTATACTGGATAAAAAATCAACACGGCCGGGCCGCGCCCGGCACAAAAGAGGCCACACATGAACAACACCACCGAGGAAAAACGCGAGGCCATCCCCAACAGCGTCAGCCGGATGCTGCTGGCGGGCATCGGCGTACTTTTGCAGGTTTTATGGATCTTCTGGCTTGCCCTCAAGCTGAACGACTACTCCACCGCCATTCAGGTATGCACGTCGGTACTGACATTTTTGATTACGCTGCGTATATATGGACTGCATATCAACTCCGCGTATAAAATTTCGTGGATCATTCTGATTTTGCTGTTTCCCATCTTCGGTCTGACCATCTATCTGCTGTTTGGCCGCAGCGGGGCCGTCAGCGTTATGCGCCGCCGTTTTGGTGAAAATATGGCGATGCTGCGGCGGTATCACGCACCCATTTTGCAGCAGCGCCGCGCCCTGCCCTACCCGGACCGCATCACCCGCAACCACGCCCGCTATTTGCAGGACCGCGCGGGCTACCCCGCCTATGACAACACCGATGTGACGTTCTACGGCGACACCTGCGAGGCGCTGGAGGCCCAGAAAACAGCCCTGCGCAGCGCGGAAAAGTTTATTTTCATGGAATACCACGCCATTGAGGATGCCTCCGCCTGGCAGGAGCTGGAGGATATTCTGGCCGAGCGCGCCGCCCACGGCGTGGAGGTGCGCGTATTTTACGACGACGTGGGCAGCATCGGGTTTATCAACAGCAAATTTGTCAAAAAGCTGGCGGGGCGCGGCATACAGTGCCGCCGGTTCAACCCGGTCATCCCGATTTTGAACGTCTTTATGAACAATCGCGACCACCGCAAAATCACCGTTGTGGACGGGCGCGTCGGCTTTACCGGCGGCTACAATCTGGCGGAGGAGTACTTCAACCGCACCCACCCTTACGGCCAGTGGAAGGACAGCGGCATCCGGCTGGAGGGCGACGCCGTGCGCGGCCTGACGCTGATTTTCTTAGAGCTGTGGGGCGCAACGCAGAAGGCCGCACCCGAGGTCGAGCGCTATCTGCCCGATGTGCCCTACACCGCGCGGGAGAATGCCGTGGTGCTGCCCTACGCGGACAATCCGCTGGACGACGAGGCCACCGGCGAGAACGTCTACCTGAACATGATCCGCAGTGCGAAGGACTACGTCTACATTACAACGCCCTACCTTATTTTAAGTGACGAGATGCAGCGCACACTGCGGCTGGCCGCGTCCAGCGGCGTTGATGTGCGGATCATCACGCCGGGCATCCCGGACAAAAAGCTGATCTTCTCGGTCACGCGCAGCTATTACGCCAGCCTTGCCAAGAGCGGCGTGCGCATTTTTGAGTACGCGCCCGGGTTCATCCACGCGAAGCAATGCGTAGCCGACGGCACGGAAGCCGTTGTAGGTACGATCAATTTCGACTTCCGCAGCCTGTACCTGCACTTTGAGAACGCCTGCTGGTTCTGCGGCTGCAGCGCCGTGGCCGATGTGCGCCGCGATTTTGACGCGCTGTTCCCCGTCTGCCGCGAGGTCACGCAGGAGTACGCCGACACCCGCAGCCTGGCCGTGCGCGGCTGGGACTGCGTGCTGCGGCTGTTCAGCCCGCTGATGTGACGGGCTGTGCGCCGGGCGCGGCAAGTGGAATTTTCCAAAAGAAATCTGTACTATTCCACGTTGCAAACCGCCGCTGCGCGCCGTACAATAAAGACAAAATCATCCTGTGAGGTGCATACCAATGGAGCATATAGCATGGAAGGGCCGCATCAAGCCCGGCTGCAAAGCGGAATATCAGCGCCGCCACGCGGAGATCTGGCCCGAGATGGTCGAGGTGCTGAAGGCTGCGGGCATCTGCAACTACAGCATCTTCTACTGTAACGACGAGCTGTTCGGCTACTATGAGTGCGCGAAGGGCGTTGCCTACGCCGAGAAGGTACAGGCCGAAAGCCCCGTTGTTGACCGCTGGAACGACTACATGAAGGACATTCTGGAGCTGGAAATGGACCCCGTGACCGGCGCCCAGCCCAAGCTGGAGCAGGTGTTCCGTCTGGATTAAACGCGCATAAGACAGCAAAGCCGCCCGTGTCAGGCTGACACGGGCGGCTTGTGTTTTTATGGGCAGGTGTAGCGCAGGCGGTGTTGCCTTTAGGGTATTTACAACACGATGCGGAACGCGACGCGGTGCTCCCCTTCCCCGCTGACGCGGTAAGGCTCCTCCACATCGGTGCCCCAGCTGTCGATGCCGCCGACGCCGCGGGCTGCGCCCAGGATCGTCACGCTCGTGCGGCCCGTGGCGGGCAGCTCGGTGATGTGCTGGGCGGCCTCGATCTCCTGCGCGGTGTTGGGCAGTGCGCTGAAGGCAAACGGCGCGTCGGCCTGTTCAATCGTCAGCGCAGCCGCCGTCTGACCGCAGGCGTTGTGCTGCTCCAGCGTGAACTGACGGGTGCCCACATGCAGGCCGCAGTCCTGCGGGACGAGAGCCGGTTCAATATGCGGCACCTCCTCATGGCAGCCAAAGACGCCGCCCTTGCAGCGATCCGGGTAGGTCTCGCCCGAAAGGCCGGTCCAGAGCGTGCGGGCCACGGGGGCAAACGTCTGGAATTTAACGCCGAAGCAGGGCAGCTCGGGTGCACCGGGCACGCCATGATAGACGGCCTCGACCAGTAGCGTGCCCTGCGGCTCCACGGTGTAGGTCAGCTCGGCCTTAGCGCCGGGCACGGTGGGCACGCCGTAGGTATAGCGCACCTGCACACCGTCGGCGGATTTCTGCAGGACCGCAAAGCCGAGGTTCTGCAGGTAGACATCCGCCGCCAGCCAGGCCGCCGCTTTCTGCGGGAAGCCGCAGCCGCGGTCATTGTCGGTGGCGGCGCGCCAGAATGCCGGGCGCGGGGCGCGCCAGAGCCACTCGCTGCCGTTGACGGTCAGCGACGACGGCCCGGCCTCGCCCGCGGAAAAGAGAATTTCAAACCCGTCGCCCCTGACGCCGAGGTTGCCGTCGCCCTCGGTCACGGTCAACGTGCCGGGCTTGCGGGCGGCCTGTGCTTTGGCCGCGTCGCGGTCCGCCCGGGCGGCGGCTGCGGCGTTGCGGGCATCGTGGGCGGCGCGGCGGGCGGGGGTGTCGTACCAGTAGCGCACGTCCTGCATGGCGGGCTTCTCGGCACCGTCGGCGTAGACAATTCCGTTGCCGCTGAAGTTGTAATCGGTGTTGCGGTCTGCAAAGTCGCCGCCGTAGCCCAGCACGCTGCGGCCCAGCGCGTCGGTGTGCCGGAGCGCCTGGTCCATGTAGTCCCAGATGAAGCCGCCCTGGTACTGGTCGAACTCGTCGGCCAACTTCACATAGCTCTCCATGCCGCCCAGCGAGTTGCCCATATCGTGCATATACTCGCAGAGAATGAAGGGCTTCTTCGGGTGGGATTCGAGATACTCGCGAATTTCCCACGGCTTGGCGTACATCCGGCTTTCCATGTCGCTGATGGCGTCGAACGCGCGGCAGTGGAACACACCCTCATAATGCACGAGGCGTCCCGGGTCGTGGTCGTGGAAGAACTGCGACATGGCGAGAATATCCTCGCCCGCGTAGCTCTCATTGCCGCAGGACCAGATCAGGACGGCGGCGTGGTTCTTGTCGCGTTCAAACATGCTGCGGGCGCGGTCCACGACGCAATCCTTCCACTCGGGCAGGCTGCCGGGCACGTTCCAGCTCGGCTCCACCGCGCCGAGCTTCTGCCAGCTGCCGTGGCTTTCGAGGTTCGTCTCGTCGATCATGTAGATGCCGTTCCGGTCACACAGGTCGTACCACAGGCTTTGGTCGGGGTAGTGGCAGGTGCGCACGGCGTTGATGTTGTTCTTTTTGAACACGGCCATGGCGGCGTGCATGTCGTCAGCGCCGATGGCGCGGCCCCTGTCGGCGTTCCACTCGTGGCGGTTGACGCCGTTGAACACGACCCGTTCCCCGTTCAGGCACATGACGCCGTTTATCATCTCAAAACGGCGGAAGCCGATGTCGTAGGGCACGACCTCCTGCAAAACGCCGTCGGCATCGCGCAGGGTCAGTACGGCGTGGTAGAGCACCGGCGCTGCATGGCTCCACGGCTGGATGCCCTCGATTTCAATCGTATCGCCCGCGGCGGGGCCCTCGTAGACGGCATAGCCCTCGGGGTCGGTCACGACGAGGGCAACCGACGCGCCGTCGGTCTCGCCGTCCAGCTTGACGAGGGGCGTCAGCAGGCCGGTGGTGTTGTCGGCGGCAAGGTCGGCCTTGAGCCAGATGTCGTTGATGTGGACCTTGGGCTTTGCGTACAGGTAGACCGAGCGGAAGATGCCCGAGAAGCGGAAGAAGTCCTGATCCTCGATCCAGGCGGCGCTGCTGCGCTTGTAGACCTCGACGCAGAGGCGGTTGTTCTCGTCCCGAATATACGGTGTCAGGTCAAATTCAGACGGGGTGAAGCTGTCCTCGGCATAGCCGACGAACTGGCCGTTGCACCACAGGTACATGGCCTGCTCCACGCCCTGAAAGCTGACGCAGACGCGCTGGCCGCGCAGGGACTCGTCCAGATCAAATTCTTTGACATAGCTGCCCACGGGGTCATCGTTCCAATCGACCTGCGGCGGGCGCAGGCAGCTGCGGCCATCCCACGGGTAGAGGGTGTTGGTGTACTGCAGCTGACCGTAGCCCTGCAGCTCAATGTGCCCGGGCACGCGGATCGTACCGAAGCCGGACAGGTCGGCGTCCGGCTGCCAGAAATCCGCCGGGAGGGCGGCAGGGTTGGCGCTCCACGCAAAGCGCCATGCGCCGTCCAGTGACTGGCGCAGCGATGTCAGGCCGCTTTCGGCCTCGTCCAAGGTGCGGCAGCAGAGATGGTCAGAGTGTGCGTCCAGCCGGTTCACGGCAAAGACGGTGGGGTCAGTCAGCCAGCGAAGTTCAGGGGTCATAGGGATCTCTCCTTTACACAATCAGGTTCTTACCGTCATTCTGCCACAGGGCGCGCGGGGTGTCAATGGAAAGTTTCACGCAGATATTTTCCGTATTTTTTGCATCTTTACGGGAATTGTGCTGTGTTTAACACTTCGCGGCAGGATTTTTTGAGATTTTCCGTTTTGTCTGGTGGCAGATTGTACGCTGCAGCACCAGATATAGCGGTGGCGGCAGGATTTTTGCAGGGCGGGTTGTTATAGTCGGCACACCTGGGGCGCAAAAAAACGCCGCACCTTTTTGCAGGGGCGGCGTTTTGGGGTCATACTTCTTCTGTCTCCGCCTCCGCGGCGGCGCGCAGACGCTCCCGCACGGGGCGCAGGGCCTCGGGCAGAGCCTCGTCGGGCAGGTCGCTGATGCCCTCGGTGCTGCCGCGGGCGGCGGCGGTCTCATAGAACCAGCACTTGTAGTCCAGGGTGTCCATCGTCTGCTGCAATTCAGCCATGCGGGTCTCGAGCACGGTGCGCTGCTTGCGGAACAGCTCCAGCCGCCGGGCAATGGTCTCATCGCCCTGCATGGCCAGCTCGATGTATTCGCGGATGTCCTTGAGGGACATGCCGGTCTTTTTCAGGCACTCGATGATGCGCAGCCACTCGAAGTCCTTCTCCGTAAAAACGCGGATGCCGCCGGACGAGCGCCCGACGAAGGGCAGCAGCCCTTCCTTATCGTAATAGCGGATCGTCGATGCGGGCACGCCCAGCCGCCGCGCCATCTCCCCCACTGTATAGGCCATGTGTTTTCCTCCTATGACTTAAACCCAGGTTTAACCTGTGTATCAGTATAGGACAAAAGGGCGGCGTTGTCAAGGCGGGCGGGGTCACCCGCGGTATTTTCCCCTCATCCGGCTGAACGGTTTCCTGATCATGCGCACGCTGCGGGGCGTGCCGCCGCTCCCCTGCCCGCTTTTCTTTTATAGGGAAGGCTTTTCCTATTTTTTATTGACAAACGCGCGGTTTGTTTCTATCATGTTTATATAAGTAAGGGAGGGACCGCCACTATGCTGACCTATAATATGGATGTGGAGGAACGCAGCACCTGGCTGCGCGCCACCCCCGGCGCGGCGGCGCAGGCACAGCCGTTTTACTGCACCGAGGCCGGCAACTTTTATGGCCGCGCCCATTTTGCCACAGCCCGTACCGATAAGGAAAGCTATCTGCTGTTTTATACGCTGTCCGGCTCCGGTCTGATCGAGCAGAACGACCAGCGCGTGGAGCTGCCCGCCGGCAGCGCCCTGCTGTTGAACTGCCGCACCCCCCAAAGCTACTGCACTGCCCCCGGGCAGGACCACTGGCACCACTACTGGGCGCATCTGGACGGCGCGGGCGTCGCCAATCTGGCCGAGGTACTGCAGCCGCAGGGGCGGCTGTCCCCCGTTACGGTCAGTCGGCTGGAGATGCAGCCGCTGTTTGAGTCACTGGCCGCCGAGTGGGAGCACGGCGCCGCCGCACAGATCGAGATCTGCCTGGCCCTGCACCGGATGCTGGCCCTGATGGCCCGCCAGCTGCTGGCCGGGGACGAGAGCCGCTCCAATCGCACCTTGATCGAACAGGCCGCCGAGTACATCCGCCAGCACTATGCCGAGCCGCTGTCGCTGGACAGCCTGCTGGCCCAGACGCCGGTGAGCAAGAGCTGGTTCCTGCGGCTGTTCCGCCAGTACATGGGCACGACGCCCTACAATTTTTTGCTGTCCACGCGGATCACACGCGCCAAGGAGCTGCTGGTGCTGACGGATTTTTCCGTCTGCGAGATTGCGCACCAGGTCGGCTTTGGGGATGAGAGCAACTTCTCGACCCGCTTTACCGCCATGGTGGGCCAAAGCCCCCAGCAGTACCGCAAAAGTGCAATGAAGCCCGCGGAAAACTGAATTAAGGAATTATGGGAAAGAAGGCATTTGTATGTTGAAAACCGAACGCATGGACCGTGTCCGTGCTGCCCTGCGCGCGCAGGGACTGACGCAGATGATCGTCTGCGACCCCAAGAGCGTGTGGTATCTGACCGGCGTCGCCGTGGAGCCCTATGAGCGTCTGCTGGCGCTCTACCTGCCCACCGAGGGCGAGCCGGTGCTGTTTTTGAACAGACTGTTCAATGTGCCCGAGCCGCCGTGCAGGACCGTCTGGCACACCGACACGGACAGGCCCGTGGCGCAGATCGCCGAGGTCGTGGACGCGGGCAGGCCGCTGGGCATCGACAAGGAGTGGCCCGCTAAGTTTTTGATCCCGCTGATGGAGACCCACCCCGGTATGCAGGTCGTGCTGTCCAGCGACTGCGTGGACGACTGCCGCGCCTGCAAGGACGCCGAGGAGCTGACCCTCATGCGCGAGGCGTCCCGCATCAACGACGCGGTGAACGAGGCCGCGAAGCACTATATAAAGGCCGGCATGACCGAACGCGAGGTTGCCGAGTTTATCGACGCGCAGTTCCGTGCCCACGGCTGCGAGGGGCCGAGTTTTACGACGATCGTCTCCTTCGGTGCCAACGCCGCCGACCCGCACCACGAGCCGGACGACACCGTGTTAAAAGAGGGCGACTGCGTGCTGTTTGACATGGGCTGCGTGAAGAGCCGCTATTGCAGCGACATGACCCGCACCTGGTTCTGCGGCCAGCCCACTGAAAAGCAGGCCGCCGTGCACGATCTGGTGCGCCGCGCGAATGAGGCTGCCGAGGCGCTCATCAAGCCCGGCGTGCGCCTGTGTGAGCTGGACGCCGCCGCGCGCGACCTGATTACGGAAGCGGGCTACGGCGCGTATTTCAACCACCGTCTGGGGCATTTCATCGGCCAGACCGACCACGAGAAGGGCGACGTCAGCAGCGCGAACACCGCCGTAGCCAGACCCGGCATGATCTTTTCGATTGAGCCGGGCGTCTACCTGCCCGGCGAGTTCGGCGTCCGCGTGGAGGACCTCGTCCTGGTGACCGAGACCGGCTGCGAGGTGCTGAACAGGAACGATAAGCATTGGGATGTGGTGGGGAAATAACTGCCGCCATCCCTGCCTCCCCTTGAGGGGAGGTGGCCCCGCAGGGCCGGAAGGGTGGCTGGCAGCCGACCTATAAAAGGGTTGCCGCGGCCCACCCCTCACCGCCTGCGGGCGGAGCTCCCCTCAAGGGGAGCCTAAAGAATTTCAGAGAGGTGTACGATTGAAAAAACATCTGTTCCTTATCATTGCCGTCCTGTCCGCCGCGGTCCTGCTGGCGGGCTGCGCGTCGTCGCGGCTGCGGCTGGGGGCTGCGGCTGCAGGCGGCGTGTACAATGCGTTTGGTACCGCCATGGCCGCCCAGAACAGCACCATCGAGGTCAAACAGACCGCCGGGTCCGCCGCCAACCTGCGGCTGCTGGCGGGCGGCTATTTACAGCTGGCCGTTGCCCAGTCCGACATGGCGCAGGATGCCTACGACGGCAGCGGCGTCTTTGCCCACGAGAGCACCGAGCGCAGCTTCAGCGCCGTGGCCACCCTGTATGAGGAGGCCGTGCAGGTCGTTGTCCGGGCCGACTCCGGCATTACGACGCTGGAGGAGCTGCAGGGCTGCACGCTCAGCGTCGGCGAGGAGGAATCCGGCGCCGAGCAGAACGCCGGGCAGGTTTTGGCCGCCTGCGGCCTGAACAACCGCCTGGTACACACTGTAAACCTGAACTACACCGACGCTGCCGCCCGGCTGGCCGACGGCACGATCGACGCAATGTTCGTCACCGCCGGTCTGCACGCCGACGCGCTGGAGCAACTGGCCGAGACCTGCGCCATCCGTCTGCTCTCCGTCGATGGGGGTGTCGGTGCGCGGCTGCTGGCGGCCTACCCGGCCTACCGCGCCTGCGTTATCCCCGCCGGGACCTACGCCGGTCAGGGTGAGGACGTCTGGACCGTCAGCGTGCAGGCGCTTCTGCTGGCGTCGAACGCGCTGTCCGACGAGACCGTCCAAAGGCTGACTGCCCGGTATTTTGACAGCGTGGACGCCGTGGCTGCCGCCGTGCCGGTGCCGCTGGTGACCGACCCCGCCGTGGCCGCCGCGCAGAGCGTTATCCCCTACCACACCGGGGCCGCTGCGTACTACACCGCGCAGGGCATCACCCCTGCAGGGCCGGAGACGGGCGCGTCCCCTGAACAGGAGGCCGCCGCATGATCATCTCACTGGATATGTACCAGACGCTGTTTGCGGCGGTCTGCGTGCTGATGCTGGGCCGCTTTTTGAAGGCGCGCATCGGCTTTCTGGAAAAATTCTGCATTCCCGCGCCGGTCATCGGCGGCGTGCTGTTTGCCGTTTTCACCTGTCTCTGCTATGTGACCGGCATTGCCGAGTTTGAATTTGACGACATTTTAAAGGAAGTCTGCATGGTGTTCTTCTTCACCTCGGTAGGCTTTCAGGCCAACCTCAAGGTGCTGAAAAGCGGCGGCAAATCGCTGATCCTCTTCTTGGGGCTGGTCGTTGCGCTCATTTTGTGCCAGAACTTCCTCGCCGTCGGGCTGGCGGATCTGCTGGGCATCTCGCCGATGATCGGTCTGTGCACCGGTTCCATCCCGATGGTCGGCGGCCACGGCACGGCGGGCGCGTTCGGCCCCGTGCTGGAGGACTTCGGCGTTGCGGGCGCGACCACGCTCTGCACGGCGGCGGCCACCTACGGCCTGATTGCGGGCAGCGTCATGGGCGGCCCGACGGGCCGTCTGCTCATTGAGCGCCGCAAGCTGCTGGACACCGTTGTGCCCGAGGACGACAGCCTGCTGGTGGAGGAAGAAATCAAGCATGAGCGCCACACCAGCATGTACCCGGCTGCTGTGTTCCAGCTGATTATCGCCATCGGCATCGGCACGTTCATCTCCAAGGCGCTGGCCATGACCGGACTGACGTTCCCCATTTATATCGGCGCGATGATCGCCGCGGCGTGTATGCGCAACATCGGCGAATTCACCCACAAATTCACGACCCACATGGGCGAGATCAACGACATCGGCGGCATCAGCCTGTCGCTGTTCCTGGGCATTGCCATGATCACGCTGAAGCTGTGGCAGCTGGCCGCGCTGGCGCTGCCGCTCATCATCCTGCTGGCGGGCCAGACGCTGCTGATTTTCCTGTTCACCTACTTTGTGATTTTCAACATCATGGGCCGCGACTATGACGCTGCGGTCATCGCAGCGGGCGTCTGCGGCTTTGGCATGGGCGCGACGCCCAACGCCATGGCCAACATGCAGGCCCTGTGCGAAAAGTATGCTCCGTCGGTCAAGGCGTATCTGCTGATCCCGCTGGTAGGCAGTCTGTTTGCGGACTTCCTCAACAGTCTGGTCATCACCTTCTTTATCAACTTTATCTAATTGGGAGGTCTTTCTGATGTTCCGCAAGCTGCGCGAGGCGCTGAAAAAACAGCGCTACCGTGTCCACAGTGACGACGTTGCCCTGCCCGAGGTCCACACCGGCCAGATCGCCCACAGCGACGCCCCCGAGACCCCGGAGAAGCACAAGTCCATCAACTATGAAAACGTCGCCATCCCGGAGGTTCATATTCCAAAGAAGAAGCCCTGAAGCCTTCACCCCCTGGGGGAGAAGGTGGCCCCGCAGGGCCGGATGAGGGGAGAGCTTGCCGCGGTTGCCCGCAAACGGGTTGCCACAGAGGGTTCGGCCCTCATCAGTCACCTTCGGTGACAGCTTCCCCCGATGGGGAAGCCTTTTTGTACAGCAAAACGCCCCTGGCCGTTCGGTCAGGGGCGTTTTGCCCGTAATGTTAGTCGAGGAAGTTCTCGTTGAGGGTGACACCGAAGTCGTGGGCAATGGCGCGCAGGTCATCGTCGGTGATGGTCTGGCGGATCAGGCCGCCGCCCATGGACAGGACCTTGACGTAGATCTCGGCGCTCTTTTCAATCGTGTGGGCGAGGCCGAAGGTAATGTCAAAATCAGGGCCGGAGGCAAACAGGCCGTGCTGTGCCCAGATAGCGGCCTGATAGGTTTTCATCTTCTCGGAGGTTGCCATGGCAATGTCCGCGCCGCCCGGGACCATCCAGGGGCAGACGCCGACGCCCTCGGGGAAAACGACGGGGCACTCGGTAGCGCTCTGCCACAGGGCGCGGGAGAAGTCACGGTCCGTCAGCGGCAGGATGTAGGTCAGCGCAATGACGTTGGTGGCGTGGCAGTGATAAATAACGCGGTTCGCGCCGTTGGTAGCGGCCTTGCGGACGCTGTGGTTCATGAAATGGCTGGGGAACTCGGACGTTGGGCGTGCGCCGTCGGCCAGACCCCAGACGATGCGCCAGCTGTCGCCCTTGTCGTTGATCTCCACAATGCCGATGCTGTGGATCGGGTCAGGCTCGACGTTGCGGAAGAACTTGCCGGAGCCGGTGGTGATGAAGTACTCACCGGCCAGATTATCGGCCTGCACACCCATGTTGACCCACTCGCGCGGCTCGGCGTCGAAGTAGGGACGGCAGGCGGCGACGTCCTCCCCGGTCATGCGGTAGGTCAGGTTGCCGCCGTTGCGCTCGTGCCAGCCCTGCAGCCAGCCATCGTTGCACATGCGGATAAAGCCCTTGACGCAGGGAATTTCATAAATCGTAGACATAATTTCTGCTCCTTTTTTGCTTTTTGCCGCGTCCGTAGGGGCCGGACATGTCCGGCCCGCCACCTTGCGCAGCTGCCCATTTACGGGTCATAATTTTTATGTTGAGGGCCGGGCATGCCCGGCCCCTACCGTGCATCGATTATAAATCAGCGCGTGATCACATCCACCGGCACGTTGAAGATCTCGGCAACCTTCAAAATCGTGTCGATGTGGTGGCCGGTGGCGGCGGCCATGTGGTGGGTGGGGCCGGCCTCGCTCCAGCGGTTGACGAACTCGCGGGCACCGCAGCTGAAGCGGGTGCGCATGTTCGTGTCACCGAAGGTGAAGATCGGGCCGGGCTCGTTGACGCCCTCGGCCACGACAAACTTGAAGTGGCCGTCCTTGTCCTGCGTGATGGCCAGATAGGTCACATCGCCCACCGGCGGGTAGAACTGGGTCAGGTAGCCGCCGCCGGTCTTGCCGTGGAACACGGGCACGATCTTCATGGTCGGCTTTCTGGCCGTGGAGATGTCGGCGTCGCCGGAGCCGGAGTGGCCGATGATGCAGATGTCCTCATTGAAGTCGATGGAGTACATCTCGCTCAGCTGGCCGCAGCCCGCAATGGTCTTGAGGATGGACATGGCCATCGCGACCTTGATGTCGCCCTCGACGGCGCAGGCCGTGCCCTGCTTGATGAGCATCGAGAACGCGGGGATCAGCATCGAGTCCAGCTTACCGGCCACGCCCTTGGCGAAGCCGTCGTAGTGGCTGGCGACGAAGGCGATCTTCTCGTCCCTGACCCACTGCTCAAATGCGACAACGTAGCGGGCCATATCCCAGACCTTCTCCACCGTGCCGCCGCCCTCAATATCGAAGGTGTCCAGAATGTCCTGCGCCTTGGCGCGGATGGCGTCCTCGTCGGTGATGTTGTCGGCGATGGCCCACATCTTCTCCCAGTCAAACTGCTTGGTGTAGAGCCACATACGGTTGTACAGGTTCGTCTCGTCGATGTACAGATCCATCATGCCGGGGTACGGGCGGCCGATCTGCGCAAGGTTCGTATCACGGAAGCGGCGGCGCACCTGCGCGGCCTTGCACCAGTCGTTGATTTCGGCCTGCACGGCGGGGTCACCGCCCTCGACAACGCCGGTGATGACGGCGTGGCGCTTACCGGCGCGCTCCAGATCAGCGACCATCTCGCCGACAGCGCCGCAGGCGTACAGCTCACCCAGCCAGGTGGGGGTATCGGTGTTGGCGTAGTCGGGGGCCTTCTTCTTCTGCACGTTGACGAGGACGACGGGCACGTCGAGGTCGCGCACAGCGGGCAGCATATTGTAAGAGGTAGCGTAGGTCAGCAGCTGCAGAATGACAAGGTCAACGTCGGCGGTGCGGAACTTATCGCCCGCGGCCATGGACTGCTCCTTGGTGGTAACGATGCCGCCGTCGATGACCTCGACGGTGTCGGGCAGCGTCTTTTTGAAGGCGGCGTACTGGCCCTCAAACTCGGGAACCAGCGTGGGGAACTGCGGCAGGTAAGCGCCCAGCGCAATGGCGAACACGCCAACGCGGGCTTTGGTTTCGACTAACATGGTGGGACCTCCTGTATGTGGTTTTGTTGTATTGGTAGGGGCCGGGCATGCCCGGCCCTGTCGTGTAAGGCAAAGGGTCGTTTACTCCGGCTGATACTCTTTAATTTCAAAGCTGCGCCGGATGGCGGCGCGGGCCTCGGCCAGGTCGGCAAAATCGCCGCTGTGGATGAACTGCACCATCAGGTTGCCCAGCGCTGTGCCCTCGGTGGGGCCTGCAAACACGGTCAGGCCGGTGGCGTTGGCGGTCTGCTGGTTCAGGTAGCCGTCCTGACTGCCGCCGCCGACGATGTTCAGGCTTGTGTAGGTCTTGCCGGTCAGGCTTTGCAAGGTCTCCACGGCGCGGCGGTAATCCTGCGTCAGGGAGTTGTAGACGCACTGCATGACCTCGCCGGTGGCGGCGGGCACGGGCTGGTGCGTGTCGGCGCAGGCGGCCCTGACTTCTTCGATCATGGAGGCAGGCGCTAAGAAGCGGTTGTCATCGGGGTCGACGCAGCTGGGGAAGTCGGCAGCCTCCTTCGCGGCGGCGATCAGCTCCGGGAAGCTCGGGCGGATGCCGGTCTTTTCGCCAAGCTCACGGCGGACGGACTGGATCATCCACAGGCCCATGATGTTTTTCAGGTAACGGTAGCGGTATTCATAGCCGCCCTCGTTCGTAAAGTTGGCGGCGCAGCTGTCCGGGCTGGTGATGGCCGCTGCGTTTTCCACGCCCAGCAGGCTCCATGTGCCGCTGGACAGGTAAGCGGCGTACTCATCCCGCGCGGGCACGGCGAGGAACGCCGAGCCGGTGTCGTGGGTCGCGGGCAGAATGACCTCGGCGTCAAAGCCGACGGCCTTCTGAATTTCCGGCGTCAGATGCCCCAGCACGGTCCCGGCGGTCTTGATGGGCTGGAAGATGCCGCGCGGCAGACCCAGCTTTTCGATCAGTGCATCGTCCCAGTCCCTGCTGTCCGCGCCCACCAGCGCCGTGGTGCTGGCGTTCGTGTACTCATTGGCGGGCACGCCGCAGAGCAGGTAGTTCAGGTAATCGGGCACCATCAGGAACGTTTTGGCGGCGGCCAGCTGCTCCGGGTGCTCCTTTTTGAGCGCCATCAGCTGGTAGACCGTGTTGAACGGCTGGTACTGGATGCCGGTGCGGGCGTAGTGGTCGGCAAAGGTCAGGCCGTATTCCTTTTCCAGCGCCTCGCGGATGCCCTCGGTGCGCTCGTCGCGGTAGGCGACGGCGTCGCCGATGCGCTTATTGTCCGCATCCAGCAGCACAAAATCGACGGCCCAAGTGTCGATGCCGATGGTCGCGGGGGCAAAGCCTGCGTCGTGTGCAGCCTTCAAGCCGTTGACGACTTCTTTCGCGAGGGTGTCGATGTCCCAGCAGAGGTGGCCATTCTCGCGGTGGACGCCGTTTTCGAAGCGGTAGACCTCCTGCAGGGTGATTTTTCCGTTCTGCACGGTGCCTACGATGTGCCGCCCGCTGGACGCGCCGATGTCGACTGCCAGTGTACAGGTTTGCATAAGCTCTCTCCTTCTTTGCAAAATAACAGTGTTGCAGCATTTGCTTTTTGTCTGCATTATACGACACCCGGGCCCGGCTTTCCATCCGCAAAAGAATTTGATTGTTTGGGAAAATTCCACACGTCCCTTTCCGCGTTCCCGGCGGTTTTGTCCGGGTCCCGTGCCGGAATGATCCGATTGACACGCCCCATGCCGTCCCGTATAATAGACCCTGCAACCAATAAAGGAGATGTTACATTATGGCCACCGCGCACAAAAGCCGTGTGCTGGATATGACCCAGGGCGACCCGTTCCGCCTGGTGCTGCAATTTTCGATGCCGTTGTTCTGCTCCAACCTTTTGCAGCAGCTGTACAACCTGACCGACACTGCGCTGGCCGGGCACCTGCTGGGCTCCGCCGCGCTGGCGGAGATCGGCGCAACGGCGGCGCTGTACGGGCTTATCATGAACTTTGCCTTCGGCATGAACAACGGCCTGGCGCTGACGGTCAGCCGCTATTTTGGCGCGGGCGATGAAAGCGGGATACGCCGCGCCGTGGGCTGGATGGTCACGCTGTCGGCGGCGGTGTCGCTGGTGCTGACGGGGTGCTCCCTGCTGGGCCGCGACGCGCTGCTGACCATTTTGCAGGTCCCGGCACAGGCATGGGGCGGCGCGTCCGCCTACCTGACCGTCATTCTGCTGGGCATCCCGCTGACGATGCTTTATAATATGGAGGCTGCGCTGCTGCGCGCCGTCGGCAACAGCGTGACGCCGCTGCTGTTCCTGCTGTTCAGCAGCGTGCTGAACGTCGGGCTGGACGCCGCGTTCATGGGGCCGCTGGGGCTGGGCGTGCGCGGCGCGGCCATTGCCACGGTGCTGGCGCAGGGCATCAGCGCCGTGCTGGGCGTTGTGTACATCCTGCGCGGCTACCCGGAGCTGCGCTTTACGCCCCGGCAGCTCGGGGCTGCCACGCGCCGCGCCGTGACCAGTATGTTCTGGGCGGGCCTGAGCATGGGGCTGATGAGCGCCATCTACAATCTGGGCAGCGTGGCGCTGCAAAGCAGCATCAACGCGCTGGGCAGCGTCTACATCACGGCGCAGACCGCAGCGCGCCGCCTGGCGGAGCTGTACTTTATCCCGGGCGGTGCGCTGGGCATCGGCGTGGCGACGTTCAGCAGCCAGAATCTGGGTGCGGGCCGCCGCAGCCGCATTTGGCAGAGCGTCAAGGCCGCGCTTGCGATCTATTTTGTGTGGTGGGTGTTTGTGATGGCGTTCACCTTCCTGCTGGGCGGGGCCGCCATCCGCGGCATCACGGGCAGCACGGACGAGGTCATTATCTCCAACGCGCTGCTGTACCTGAAAATCAGCGCACCGGTCATCCCGCCGATGGCCGTGCTGGTCATTCTGCGCAACATGCTGCAGGGCATCCAGCACACGGTAGAGCCGCTGCTGGCCAGCGGGCTGGAGCTTGTGGGCAAGGTGATCTTTGCCGTATGGCTCGTGCCGGTCCGGGGCTACCGCGCGGTCTGCTTTTGTGAGCCGACGACCTGGGTCGTATGCTTTGTGTTTATCCTGCTGGCGGTCTGGCGCTGCCGGGGCGATTTGCGCGACGCAGAAAAAATTTGAATTTTTTTGCAAAAAGGGCTTGCAATTTGGAAGTCGTTCTGCTATAATAATATGCGTCGCCAAGAGGCGGCGCAATAAGCGCGGTTAGCTCAGCTGGTAGAGCATCTGCTTGACGTGCAGGAGGTCACAGGTTCGAGTCCTGTACCGCGCACCAAGAGTCTGTGATATCTAAGATGTCACAGACTCTTTTTTTGTTGTATCGCCCAGAACCGGCAAGGCCGATGTTGAAAGCGGGCACGGGCGGATATGGAATCCGCCCCTACGTTTTTTGTGGCGGCGGAGGCCCCCCGCACAGAGGCGGTGCCCCGCGTGGAGCTTTCAGTTCAGCTTTGAGGATTAAGCTCATCACAACAAAACCGGGTGAGGCAACTGCAGAGGAATGATTTTTGGGCTTGATAATTGGAACTTGTATCCAATAACGGGTATTCGTTGTGCCTATAAAACAGCACCAGCCGTCACGAGGCGTGACGGCTGGTGCTGTCTTATGGTTTTAGGGGTTTGTTTGGCTAACGCTGACGGTAAAGGTTACCGTGCCGGTGTAGCTGCCCGCGTAGGGGGCAGCGTCCGGCTTGACGAAGGTCAGGGTTGTGGTTTTAGCGGTTTCACCGCTTTGGGCGGTCAAGACCGCGCTGTCGGTGGTTAGCTCATCATTACCGTTTTTGATTTTATAGCTTGCCGTTACATCGTTATAGCCGTCCAGCGTGGCGGTAAAGGGACCGTTAACGGTCACCTTCAGCGTTTTGTCGGTGGGCAGGGTGACGTTTGCGGCAGAAATAGTTGCCTTGGCGTTTGCGGCATTGCCCAGCGTTACCTCGGCGGGTATGGTCACGGTGTAGGCAATTTCTGGTTCACCGCAGTAGATGCATTTGCCGTCATGATAGTCGTGCTTAAGTTCTTCCTTCGTATTGCTGTACCTGCCTGTGCAGGGGGTGCCTTGGTATACCTTTGCGCCATTCAACACGGGGTAGTTTTGCTTGCTTGCCCCGGTCAGGGTCTGCCCCCATACGGGTTCGGCACGATTGCCTTGCAGCAGGTACGCGACCTCGCCGCTGGCAAACTGTTCTGCCGTTTTGGCGGTGATGCCTGTGACGGTACTGCCGGAACTGCCGGTATCGTTGGGAAGGTAGTAACAGTTGAAGAGGTCGCAAGAATAACTACCGCAAATTTTGGCGGCAGTGTTTTTGTTCGCATTGTAACAGTTTTGAATGGTTGAGTCGCTCTCAGCTAATCCAACGATGCCGCCGTACTGGCTGCCGCTGGAAGAGGTGAATTCCGATACAGCGCCGGTATTGCCGCAATCCTGCACCCTTGCACCGGATATCTGTCCGACAATGCCGCCGAATCTGGCGTATCTGCCGGTCACTGCGCCGGAGTTGAAGCAGCGCTGCACCGTTGTATTCGTTCCTGCAAATCCGGCAATGCCGCCGAGGTTCCAACAGCCGCTCACGGTGCCGCTGTTGGTACAGTCGGTGACAACATTATTGCCTGTCATGCAGCCTACAATGCCGCCCCAGTATTGGGAATCATCTCTATCGGAGTCACCAATGGTCGTCCCGACCGCGTGGCAATTTTTAATGGTGCCGCCTTTGATATAACCGCACACGGCGCCAATATAATTGTTGCCGTTAAAGGCAGAGTCCCGCACGGTAACGTTTTGTATGGTGGCTTTATCTGCATAGCCGACCAGACCGACGTACTCTGCACTTGCGTCCTTACAGGTCAGCTTGCTGATGGTGTAACCGCTGCCGTCAAAATCGCCTGTAAACGGATTTGCTTTTTGCCAATGGGCGTCCACTCGGCGCTGTCCATGGTGATATTCGCCATCAGGCGGGCGTTGATGCTGGGTCGGTTTTGCTCGTTTACTTGCTTGGCAAACCAGCGCAGCTGCCCTTGGTTGTGAATTTCGTAATAGTCGCCGTTCGGCGTTGCCTCCTGCCATTCACCGCAGCGTATGCAAACGTCGTATTCATCATTATACACGTGCTGGGTAAATGTTTGGTCGGGCATATTGCTGTACCGATTGCAGGGGGAACCCTCTGCCGCTTTGTAAACCGTGTAAGCAGAAGTGCTGTTAAGCACAGGGGTTTTGTCCGTTTCGCCCGTGTCGTTCGGGTCGATACGCTGCCCCCAAACCTGCGGGACAGTTGCGCCGCCAAGGTCTTTTTGCAGCTGGTACGCCACCTCGCCGTTTTGGAACTGGAGTTTGTTTTTGGATGCGCAATTTGTGCCTTCGGTTCCATCGCCAACAGCTTTTGCACTTGTCCCCGCAAGGTAATAGCAGTTGCTCACAGTGCCGCTGCGGTTATAGCCGCACACGCCGCCGACAAAGAACCCTGTGGACCCTGTGCCAACCTTGCCGGTGTTATAGCATTTTTCCAAGGTGTCGTCGTTCTGACCGCACACACCGCCGAAATACCATGTGCCGGAAACCGTACCGGTGTTATAGCATCCTTGTATGATGCTGTCGCTGTAGTTATAGCCGCACACGCCGCTGACATTTTCATTGCCGGAAACCTTGCCGGTGTTGTGGCAGTTCAGTACAAGCCCTGCGCGATTACCATTTTGGTTTGAACCGCAGATACCGCCGACAGAATTGCCTGTACCTTTTACTGTACAGTCGGAGGTACAGTTCTGTACGGTGCCACCATCGTTCCAGCCGCAGATACCGCCGACAGAAATGTTTCCGGACACATAGGAATCCGTGACGTTGACATTTTTCACGGTGCCGCCGTTTTCAACGCAGCCGAACAAGCCAACGTAGTTCTTACTGCTATCGTTAATGTACAGCCCGCTGATGGTGTAGCCGCCGCCGTCAAACTCGCCTTTAAACGGATTGGCGTATTTGCCGATGGGCGTCCACTTTACGAGGGTGTCGGCGTTGGAGGTCAAGCTGCCGTCGTCGTTTAATACTTTGTTTTCGCCGTTGAGTTTGATGTCAGCCGTCAGCTTGGCTTTGACGTTCATGGGGGCTGATTCTGCCAGCCATTTTAGGTCTTCTACGCTGTCGATAACATACCACTCGCCCTCTGTGGTAGGCGTGGAGTAGTCAGCCAGCGTTTCCACCGCATCCGTGGTGGCTTCGCCCCACAGCGCCAGCAGCGCGTTGGCGGCGGCGTCATAGCGCGTCAAATCCAGCCCTGCCAATTCGTCATCGGTAAGGCTTTCTTTTGCATCGTCAATGTCCGTCAGCGCCTGTGCCACTGCCTCGGCGTTGTCGTCCGTCACTTCGTCCGGCAGGGCGTCAATCATCGCCTGCACGGCTGCCGCGGGGTCAGGGGTTGCCGTGGGTTCCGCAGACGGCTCCGGGGCAGGCGTTTCCGCAGCGTCCGGCGCAGGCTCCTCCGCCGGTGTGGCGGTAGGCTCTGCCGTGGGCTCCGGGGTCGGTGCTGCCATTGGCACAGCCGTTTCCTCCGGGATAGGCTCTGCCGTGGGAGCAGGTTCTTCCGTGGGGACAGGGTCGAGGTTTTCCTGTACGGTGCTGACCTGCGGCGTTTGCGGCAGGCTCTCGTCCAGCGCCAAAACGCCCAGGGGGCTAAGCTGCAGCAACAAAGCCACGCTCAGCACGGATGCAAGTATCCGCTTTGCTTTCATTTGGTCCTCCTTATGTATAGGAAACAGCCGGGACGGTCAAAGCCGCCCGGCTTTAAGGCAATGCAGTTACTTTTTGCCTTTTTTGCGCCACAACAGCATAAACAGCACGGCAGAGCACAGCGCCAGCACCAACAAAAGCGCGGGCCGGGCGGCATCGCCGGTTTGCGGAATACGGAATGTGGGCGCGGTGGTCTGCGCCGGGGGCGTGGTGGGCGGCGTTTCACCGGCAGGCGTTTGCGCACTTACCGGCGCGGGAATTGTGCTGGCCTGCAGCGGGGTCAACAGACCGTTGTCCTCAAGCTGCAGCACCAGATCTACACCGATGCCACTTTTGTCCACATATATGACCTGCGCACCGCCGCTTACGCCGAGGTAGGTGGTTATATCCTCGGTCAGATAGAACGCCATGTACCCCACGACCTTGCCGTTTTCCAGCGCGGTCATGGTGTGGTGGCCGGTTTCGACATCGTCAAAGCGGAAGCTGCCGTCACTGCCGGTGACACAGGTTTTCAGGGTGGAGCGCAGCTCCAGCGTGATACCGGAAACGGGCGCACGGTTGCGCATCACCTTGCCCTGCACGATGTAGCGATTACCATAAACGGGCGCTGCTGCGCCGGTTTCGACTTGCAGGGTCAAATCCTCATACACGGCGGGCAGCGTGTAATAGCCGCCCTGCACGGAGGCAGTGACATCCGCCCCGTTGACCAGCACACGGGTAAGCACCCTGCCGGAATCCGGGCGGACAAGCAGCTGCGGCTGACTGAGGCGCTCGACCGTAAAGGCCGTGCCGGGCTGGCCGTTGCAGAACACGGTGGCACCGTCCGCCTGAGTTACGGTTATGGTGTGCGTGCTGGGCACTGTGGTGGTGATTTTCACCGTGTTGTCGTTGTTATCTGCAAAGACGGGCAGGCAAAAGCCGCAAAGCAGTGCAAGCGCACATAGCAGACTTGTTAGCTTTTTTCAGAGACGTCACCCCTTTTTATTGTAGCTGATTTCGAAGGTTACAGAGCCCTCGTACTTGCCGGCGGGGGCAGTGTTCCATGCCTTTTGGTCGATATGGGCGCTGAGTTGGACTTCCTTTTTCGTATCAGTAAACGATGTTGAAGTAAAGGAATTGCTGCCTTCATACAGGGTGAACTGAATCGTCTTGGTATTGTCCGCCTGATTCACCAGCTCATGTTCTGTTGCGGAAATCGTAACCTCATGGTCGGGGTCAAGCTGGGCTGCACTGAGGTGCAAGGTGCCGTTCAGGTTGGTGTCGGTATGGTTGAAAGTGATGTTCGTTGCAGCCGGAATCACAACCGTGTAGGTGGGGTTGATGGTGGTTGTAATGGTTGTAGTTTTGGTTTCATCCGCCAAAACAGGTGCCGCGCAGGCGGCACAAAGGGCGAAAGCAAGGGCAAGGGAAGCGAGTTTTTTCATGGGTGATTTCTCCTATTCTATATAACAGTTTGTTGAACAGCTTGTACCGCTGTGTGTTACTGTACATCCGGCACGGTCACAACATTGGCCCCGTTCATGGCGCTGCCGTCCTGCAGCGAGGCCGTTGTGATGCGTGACCTCCGCGTCCGCTCCTCCGATGATGAAGTTCTTTCATTTACTAATAGCATTTTCGACGCTGTAACGCAAGCGTTTGGGACGAATAGACATTGTTACTTTTTGTAATTTGCTGCTTGCATAAAAAAATAGCCGCCTGTCGTTAAACGAAAACAGGCGGTTTTGCAGATATTTTAGCGGTTTCGTCCCAAAGAAATGCCGAGGTACATTATCATTGCTTTTTCGCTGTCCGTCAGCGTGTGTGCCTCAGCAAAATCCTGCACATTGAACAGAATGCACCCGCAATGTCCGGCAAATGTGGGGAAACAGGTGACTTTTAAGTAGGTGTCCACCTCCGGGCTGTAATCAAAAATTTCCAGCATTTCACCGTACAGAACGGCGCGCTCATAGCTGCGCAGCCACTTGGCGTCCATATTGGCGAACAGGCTGCCGAACGAATGGTCGATCAGAGATTCCAACGGCAATTTTTCCAGCTTTGCCAGCGCAGGGTTGGCATAGCGGAAAATCCAGTCCACGGCGCGGCGTTCCTCGTCAAAGACCATTTCAATGTCGGTAAAGGCGAAGGGCATGGCGTCGAAGCTCTTGTAATGCTCGTGATATTCCTCGGCGTTGGCGGGTGCGGTGTCGTCCTGCATAGTCAGGATCAGCCGCTTTTGCTGTGTTTGCAGCTGCTCCAATATCCGCTTTTTCTGCCGCACCACATATTCCAGCTGCTCTCCGCTGTTTAAAACGATGGTGTTTTCCACGCTGTGTATGGCGCGCACCGCGACCAGACAGCTGCGGTGTACCTTAATAAAGTCATCACCCAAGTGCTGCTCCAGCTCCTCCATGGTGATGCGCGAGGTAAAGACCGCGCCGTTCGTCAGATGTATCTCGGCGTAGTTGCGCTTCATTTGGATATACCAAATCGTGTCGGCGTTGATGACCAGCGGGGCGTCACCGCCCTTGCGCCGCGGCGCAAAGGCAATGGTTTTTGCAGACATAAGCAAGCCTTCTTTCTGCGGGTTTTATGATGTATGTAATACTTGTTCTGCTGTATAAAATAATTGATGTCGGATTGATAACCCAATTTTACCAAGGGCAATACCGCATAATTCTAAGTGCCGATACGGCGAGCGAGGTGCGGCAGCTGCTAAGCCAAAAGCGCAGATAATACTGGATGTATTATCGAGCATTTTGGCAACGCAGATGCCGTGCCGCAGCCGCCGAAGCGGTGCTTAAGCCGTAAGGCGGGAATTGTGCGGCGTTGCCCAAGCATAATTGGTTAAATCAAACGCGATTTTGAATTTATCCGCACAGAAAAACGAAAAGCAGTTAGTGCTGCCAGATATTATTTTTCAGATCACGCAGACGCGCTTTGTAGTCGTTAATAAGCGCCTGCGTGTTTTCTGTATCGGGAAAGCTGACAATATAGCCGTCCTCGGATTCGTGAAAGCCGACAAGGCCCGCAAGCCCTGCCATCTCCGCAACCTTGACCAAGGCGTGGTAATCATACTCGCTGTTGTTTATGTGTAAAATCATGGGGTTCTCCTAACTGCTGCTGTTTGTTGCGGATTTGTTCTGCAAACCTGAAGCTATCTGTTATCAAATATGTGCAACGAAGTCCGCTATCAGAGCATTTACCTGTTCGGGTTTGTCTGTATTGGAATTATGCCCGGCTCCCTCAATCCATGTCAAAGGAATTTTCGTGTTTCGGTGCCAAGCCTTGTTGTACCGTATACAAGAACCGGCATGGTCCTGCGTACCGCAGATCAATAAAGCAGGACACTTGATTTCATACGGCAGATCCTTTTCCATCGCCGCCGCCAAAATACGAAAACCATGTCCGGCAATTTGCGCATAGCGTTTCTGATTGCCGTCATAAATCAGCATCATTTCGCGCATGAGATTTCTGCCATAGGCGGTCGTGGCAACGCCTTCCGACCCCGACTTCAGGAGCCATTTCCACGGATAATGCGCATATACCGACTCCATCCGTTTCAAAAGCCAGATTTCAACCGCAGTCACATAGCTTCGCTGTAGCGGTGCAGAATCCATGGAAATAAAGCCTGCCAGCTGCGTTGGATAGAGCTGTGCATAAGCCTGCCCCACATAGCCACCCATGGATTGTCCAATAATAACGGGTTTTGTGATTCCCTCTTTGTTCAAAATGCCGTTCAGCCAGTTTGCCTTATCGAATAAATCAAAATCAAACCGAAACGGCCAGGAAGATGCGTGAGCCGGTGCGTCCCATACCACGACATTATACTTGTTCTCGAGATGCTGAATTTGTTTATCAAACAATCTGTGATCCGCTGTCAATCCCGGCAGAAAAGCAAGGGTAACAGCATCCGGGTCCGACACATTTACCCAATAGTGAATCGTTCCGCAACGAGTTTGATAAGTTTTTTCTTTCATTGGGATTTCCTCCTCAATTTATTTCACTGTCCATCCGCCCGGTAAACCACATCAAAATACTCGCAGACGCACTTCATGCTTTCGTCAAAGTTCCTGCCGATTTCCTCACACGCTGCGGCAAAAGTCTTGCGGTGGGCTTTCTTCCACGCGGCAAGGGTGCCGTCCCCCTCGGCGGCGGCACAATCTGCCGTCACATCTTCAAACGGGACAACCTCCACCTTTGTGGTGCGGGTAATGCAACGCGGCTGCATATCGCTGTCAAGCACGACCGTGTAATCACCCGTGCGCGGCAGCAGCTGCATCTGGGCTTCAAACAGGCTGAACAGCCCCGTGTTGGCGCGCTTTTTGCCGCAAAGAATGTTGTCCAGAATTTCATCGGTGCCGTTGCTGTCATAAAAACAAACATTGTAGGCAGGAATCCTCAGTCCCGAATCTTTTACAAATTTCTCGATTTGATCCATAGAACCCTCTCACGCAAGATCATCAAAGCCCAACTGCCCGTCACAGCTTGTACGCAGCAGCAGCGGCGGGCGGCTGCAAAGCAGTTCCAGCGCTGTGCCCGCGTCCACCAACCACGGGCGCACCTGCTCGTGGGAGAGCAGCAACGGCATACGGTCGTGGATGGGCGCTACCGAATCGTTGGACGCGGTGGTCAGAATGATAAAGCAGTTTTCATCATTTATAGTATCATAAATGCCTGCCAAGTAAATCGGCTGTCCCGGCATTTGAAAAAAATATTTGTGCTTGGCGGCGTCCCATTCATAAAAGCCGGTGGCAGGAATCACGCAGCGCTGAAAGGCAATACTGCGGCGAAACATCGGCTTTTCTGTCACGGTTTCGGCGCGGGCATTGATGATTTGCTGCCTGCCTCGAAAACCAGGCAGCCCCCATTGCTGAAACTCGCCTACGATTTTCTCCCCGCGTGAAACCAGCACTGGTGCCACCTGCGAGGGGCAGATATCTCCTGCCATTGGGAAATTGCGTTCGTTTCCCTCGCTTCTGCGCTGTGCATCGCGCACAATCTGGCGAATCTCTTTATATTCATCGGCAGAAAACTGATACCGTCCACACATACGCGACGCTCCTTCCTTATCCTACTACAATACCGGCGATTCTGAATTCGTCCTCCTCCTGCACAGGGATGGGGGCGTATTTTTTATTCAGGGAAATCAGCGCAATGCCGTTTTCGTCCTTGCGCAGCTTTTTGCAATAGCCTTGGTCGTTCAAGGTGCAAAGCACAATATCGCCGTTGTTGGCATCTTGCGCAGCCTTGACCCAAACGGTCTGCCTGTTCACAAAGCGCGGCTCCATACTGTCACCGGCGATGCGGACACCGAACTCCGCCTTGCCGGGTACGGATTCGTCCACTTCGGTCATCTCTTGGACATCATCGTCCAGCCACTGACCGATACCGGCAGAGGCAGGCTGTAAATAGACCGGCAGCAATCGCAGTGTCGGTTCCGGTTTTTCGGTAAACTCTGCCGTGTGCAGCAGCATGGAACGGTATTCCCCCAAACGCTGCTGCCCCGCCTGATTCAGCTTGGGTTCGGAATCCAGATACAAAACTGCCACATCCTCAAACCCCAAAGCCTTTGCCAGCGCCACACCCACGGTAACGCGGGGTTCGCGCTCGCCGGCCTCCCACGACATCAAGGCACGTGTGGTCACGGCCTTCTCGGATTCCGGCAGGAACTGCTGCATTTTCTGTACGACCATCTTGCGGGTCATCTTTTGCGCCTCACGCGCGGCACGAATACGCATATTCCAGTTGCTCACGGTATATCACCTCAGCTATATTGTACCGCTTCTGGTATGTAAAGTCAAGTGTACCATTACACGGATTTTCGTTTATAGCCCTGTAAAATGCACTTGAAAGTGAAACATTGTGGTGTTACAATAGGCGTATAGGAGGTGGGAACAATATGGGTCAGCGGCATATACTGCATTGCGATTGCAACTGCTTTTACGCAAGCGTTGAAATGCAGGAACACCCGGAACTGCGCGGGAAAAGCATTGCCGTGTGCGGCGATCCGGAGGCGCGGCACGGTATCGTTCTCACCGCAAGCTATCCCGCCAAGAGGATGGGCGTGAAAACGGCAATGCCCATCTGGGAGGCAAAGCAGCATTGCCGCGACCTGATCGTGGTTCCCGCCAGTTACGGCAAATACCAGAAGTACAGCAGCTATGTGCGTGAAATATTCCGTGACTACACCGACCAAGTGGAGAGCTTCGGCTTGGACGAGGCGTGGCTGGATATTACCGGCAATCTGGGTTTGTTTGGGGACCCTGTAAAAATTGCCAAAGAAATCAGCGACCGCATTAAGAGAGAACTTGGCATTACAGTATCCATCGGGGTGTCTTTTAATAAGATTACTACCAAACTCGGCAGTGATTATAAAAAGCCCGATGCCATAACGGTCATCGAGCCTGATAATTATAAGCAAATTGTCTACCCGCTGCCGGTGGGTGACCATTTTCAATGAAACTCAAAATTTTGGATTTATCCTGCTTTGTTGCAGCACACGCTGTGCATACAAGTTTTTTGGGGCTGAAATGCGCCTGCTGCGGCTCGGCATGGGTACGCAGTATCAGGAAATGGAAAGCATACCGGCAAGGGACATGATACCGAACCAGAGCAGGAATGCGGCAAACATAAAGAAGCACATCCCACCCAAAACAGGCTTTCGCGGCTTGTTTTCGGTAATACGGTCGGGCCGAGTGGGATCGTAATAACCGACTACCTGCCGTCCCAGTTCCCGCTTGCCGGAAACGGTCTGACGGCTTGCGTACCGATAGGTTTTGCCGTTCACGGTGTACTCATAGGTTGGAAGATAGACTGTCTCCCGGCGCAGCTGTTCGCTGCCGTCCTCCTGCTGCTCCCACCTTTCATTGACCGATTCCTCGATCCATACCACCTTCATCATCGTGGTGCCTGTGTACCGCCGCACAGTATCCTCGTATTCCTGCCGTGCGCCTTTCCGCTGGCGCACCCCGAGCCATGCCACCGACACAGCCCCGAGAATGAAGCCGATTCCCGCTGTGATGTTCCGCGTAGATTCTATGGGACACGCCACAAGCGCTATCGCAAGAACGATACTGATAATGAGGATTCGATTCTTTTTCATACGGCCTCCTTCACCCCTCTGTCGGTGCCTTTCATGTCACAATGCGGGCGGCTGGTTTTGCACCGCATCCACAAAGAGAAGGGTCAGCCCGATATACAGGATGCAGGCCAACGCCAGCAGCACACAGATACTGATACCGAGGATGCGCACGGTTTTGTTTCGGCGCAGATATTTACGGCACAGCACGATGCCGATAACCGCCAATGCCAACAGCACCACAGCAAGCCAAAGCGGCATATTGCCCACCTCCTTTACGCGCCGCGGAACACATCGATCATATTCGTAAACCACGTCAGCTCACGGGTAAAGCGCTGGCGCAGCTGTGCCGGATCCTCCCGGCCCTTGCCGAGGTCAAAAAAGCCGTGCCCGCTGTGAACCGCGAGATACAGTCTGCCGTCACTGTTGAGGTTTATGGCAAGCTTACCGAAGGAGGAATCCGCCAGCGCCAGAATTTTCTCTGCGCGGTCGGGCGTCAGAATGTGCAGGGCTGCGACTTCATCATCGCTGCTTACATTAAAACGCTTATCGAAAGCCTCGTTTCCTGTCCGGATGGTTTTGCTGCCGAACAGCTTATCCATCCGTTCTCTTGGCCAGATGGTCAGCCAGGTCGGAAATTCCCGGTTCAGCTCACACAGCATCCACTGCCCGGTATAGACCTCGCGCTCGTTTTTCTCCCACTGACCGGTTTCCTCGCGCTGAAACTCGTTCACCTCCGTCAGCCTGACGGTGCACAATTCGGTGGTCAGCCCCTGATAGGTTCCGCGGATATACCCGCTGCCGCTGCAATAGGTATGGCCGGGCAGGGGGATGTTTGTATCCTTCGCATCCAATATGTGCGGGGCGGGATCCATCTGTATGTTGTCAAAGACTGTGCTTACAATATCCGGTGCCAGGGCATCGAAGGTCTGGCGGCCGGCTTGCTCCCTGGATTTTCCCTTTGCCGTCTGCCCCAGCGCGAGGATCACAACGCCCGCAATGATCAGTACAAGGTTGCCGCCCTGCACGATACCCGCAAAGACGATTACGCCGCCCAGCAGGGAAAGGAGCATTCCGCCCCATTTTCCGCCCTTACTCTTGCGGAGCTGCTGCGAAAGCTGTTCATCCGTCAGGTTTTTATTTTTCTCTTCCATATTCGTCTCCTATTCTGCCTTGCCGGTTACTCTCCGCCGGGAAAAGCATATCGCCGTTCACGCTGTTGATGAGATCGCCGCTGACGCTGCAATCCAGCTGCAGGGTATCGCCGCTGCCGTCAAAGTGCAGCGTCACGCCGTTTTCGTCCGCCCATAGTGTGCCGTACTCAATGACATCTTCCTGATCATTTACAAATTCCCATGTCGCATCCTCATAGATACGCAGCCAAAGATTTTCGTCCGGGTACTCCCAAAGCCCTGCATAATCGCTTGGACTGCCCTCGTCAGCCGGAACTGCGGACAGATCCTCCCGATAGACATAGCGCTCCTCCGGATCCCAGATCCAGATCAGATCCGTTGCATCCCCGTTTTCGTGAAGAAAGCTCACCCATACATCGCTCTCGCCGTCGCCGTCCAGATCGTCAAAGGAGATGCTGTGAAATGCCTGCTCCGCATCGGGAATGTCCATGGGGAAGGCGACACTGTCGAACAGCACCTGCTCCGGGATGTCACGGTAGAAGGCTGCGCTGCTCTCGCTCACTGTGACCAGAACATCCACACTGTCGCCGTCATGGGTGATTGTTCCGCTGTCGGCCACCATACCGGTTGTGCGCCAATCATCCCCCGCCACATCATCGGAATTGCCGCAGGCGGCAAGGCACAGGCAAAGCACCATCGCCTGCGCAAAGAATGCGGTGTTCTTCCACCGGTTTTTCATGATACGCCTCCTTCCGGTCACTCCATCAGGTAATAAAGTGACATTGCGCGGCACCGGCAGCGCACGTTCAGAGCCTGTATCTTACTCATCAAAGTAGTCGCCCCAACCTTCGTCATCGTAAGAGTAATCGTCCCAGCCGTCACCGGGGTCAGACCACGGATCGTAGTCGTCGTAGTACTCATCCGAGTAATCCCAGCCGGCATCGTTGGATTCCATGTATTCGCCAGAATCGTCGTCAATATAGCCGTCCGAGCCGTAGGAGATGAACTCGTTTTCATAGCCGTTCCAGTACCACACGTCGCCGTCTTCATCATACCAGTAGTATGGCGTGCCGTAGTCGCCGGTATCGCCGGAATAGGTTGCCTGAGTGGGTACGGGCTTGGGCGCGGTGCTCCATCCGGCGGTGTAGGAGATGGTTTCGAGCATGTTGTTGCAAATCTCAAAGTAGTTGTGGATTCGACCCTCGAGCGCGATGGTCGTTGCGACAAGCGCGTAGCCGGTCGGACCGTAGTAGCGAACCTCCATACAGCCGCGCACAGGCTGAGACGGACCGTCGGAGAAGATGGATCCGTCGAGCCACATATAACCGGTCAGACTGTAGTAGTCGCCGTTATCCTTGAAATCCGAGCCGAAGGATTGGATGAGCTTGTCGCCGTACATACCCTTCATAAAGTCGTCGAGCATCTTGACCATGTAGGGCTTCGCGCTGGCAGCGCCCTTTTCCATATAGGAATCATAGCCGGAGATAGGCTGGAAGGCAATCACAATATTGGAATAGTAGTCATCCGTTCCGTCGTCCATGACTGCGTTGAAGCTCAGCGAATTGTCAACATTCGGGTGTTCGTGTGCTTCCATCTGGATTGGATACTTGATGGATACATTGGTAAAGCTACCGGGAAAGCAGGCGGTCTGGTTCAGCTCGTCATCCGGTGTCGGCAGGAGCATAATGTACTCAGAGGCGGTAAGTGTGTTGCCGTTGGCGTCGCTCAGGTCGCCGTTAGCGGTCTGCCAGAGGGAAACAAGCTCTGTGTCGTCCTCCATGCAGAGCATGATGCAGTCATCTTCCGACACGACATAGCCGGGGCCGACCTGCTCGCCGTAGAGGTTGACGGCAATCCACTCATAGTTGTCGTTGATGACGAAATAGAACGGCGCGTTTTCAAGCTTCCAGCAGCCGGAGAAGCCTGACATACCGCCAGTCTGCCCAAGCTCTTCGGCCGTGTAGCCTGTCGGGGCGTTCTCGCCATCGCCGGCGTACAGATTGTCATATTCCTCCGATGTGCAGACCACGATGCTGTCGTCGCCGTCCGGAGACAGGAATACAACATAGTCGCCATCGTGGATTGTAAAATCCACTTCGTCAACATCGTTGTCGTACAGGACGTAGCTTTCTTCGTTGTAGACAAGAATGTTGAAGTCCGGAAGCTCAGACGGCTTGTAGGAACCAAGGCTGACTTCCATCATTTCTCCGCTCTGGAAGATACCGTCGACAAGCTCCGTGTCCCATTCATCGCTGGTCGAGGGCGTGATGCTGATAGATGTGATGCCGTGACCGCTGTGGTTTGCAAGCGTTATGTTGACCGGCTCTTCTTTTTCTCCGCAGCCGGTCAGAAGCAGCGCACTCAGCACGCAGCCGAGCGCAGCTGCCAGCATTTTTTGGATACAGTTCATGTCTTTCCTCCTTAAATTTCTCTATTTTGCGTTGTTTTTTTCATTCGTATGCCTGCTCTGCCATGGTCAAAATTTCGTCATGGCTTAGCTCCACATCGCCAAAGCGGACAAAGATGCCGTTGGTCACAGCGCTGTTCCACACCCGCGCATCAGCAAGCGGGCGAAACCGAATCTTATCCAGATACGGCTTCATATCCAACAAAAGCCGACTTCCGGACACAAAATCGACCTGCAGAATATAATCAGGCAGCGGCGTGACAGCTGTGAGATACCTTCGGTTCAAGTGTAGGCCCTCCCTTCCGCAAAAATAAAGATCCACCGTACCTACATTGTACGGTGGATCGGGTGGGATAACCATTAACTAAAGGCTAGGGCTTTTGCCCAAGCAGTTCGGCAAGCTGCTTTCGCTTGGTTCGGGTATCGCCGTCAATATGGAGTTTTGAATAGATTTGGTTCGCGTACTGCTTGACGCTCCCCTCGGAAAGATAGAGCTTTTCGGCAATCTCACGGTTGCTGAGCCGCTGCACCATCAACTCTACAATTTCAAATTCCCGCGCTGTCAGCACATCAAATGCTGCCGGGCGCACGCTTGCGGCGTTTCGTGCCTTTGCCGCTTCGCCAAGGTTAGTGATCTTCACGATCAAGTCGTTCTTCATCTCGCGCGCAAGAATGGGCTGCAGGCAGTCGTAGTTCTCCACGAACGGCATCACAAAGCTGTCCGGTTCCGCGTCGGCAAGCGCTTTCCGAAGCCATACACGGGCCTCCTCGGTCTTGCCCAATTTCTCGTAGGCCGCTGCCGTCTGGATGCGGATATGCAGCGCCACCAGCGCGTAGTGCATCGCCTCGCATACCGCCAGCAGTTCCGCGCTGCGTCCCACCACCTTGGCATAGGCGCCTTGGGCAAGATACACCTGATTTTCGATCATTTCCATCATAGGCTTGCCCGGCGCAAGCATATTGACGGCAGAGAGCCTGTGCTGCGAAAAAATCTCCGGGATCTCTTCTGCTTCACCCCGCAACGCATGATAATAGGCACTGGTGGCACACCAGATGTTGATCCACGATGCATCGTGATATTGCAGCAGCTCTGCGTATCTTTCCGCAAAAGTATATCGCTGCTCCACATCGGTGTGCAGAGAAAGCCGCCGCGACAGGAAATCACAGCATAGCGCCATGTTGATTTGCCCGTTGTCTCTGACCTGTGCGTAAGCGCGCTCCAGCTCGATGTGCGCATCGGTAAAATGTCCCTGGCAGAACAGCGCCTCTGCGCGCATAATGGTTTCAGCGCCCTGCCCGTGGTTGTTCGTGACCTTATAGTAATGGGGCATACACTCATCCATCTCGGCCAGCTCGCCCTCAAGTTTTCCCGGTGCGCGGTAGAACATCATCAGGACGGACGGGGAGCCAAAGGTCCAGCCGCCGCCGGATTGGATGCTGATGGCGGGGCGGGACATCTGCCTGCTGGCACTGCGGTGCAGGCGGCTCATGGCGCTGATGTCATTATAGCAGAGAAAACTCAGGATAAGGTCGCATTCGCCCAGCAGGTTGCCGCGCTCCTCCGCTGACAATTCCGGGTGTTCCTCAATGGCTGTCAGCAGCAGTTCTTTCAGCTCCAGCATCTTCGGGATCTGCCGCCATGTGAACATCCGCCGCATCAGAACCAAAATGGCAAAGGGGTTGGCTTTCAATGTCTCGGCGGGGCATTTGTTCAATGCGTCCAGCACATCCTCCGGCTTCAGCGAGGCCAGCAGAATACCCGCGTCGCTGCGAATGACCCGCAGCAGCGCGTGGTAGTCCTCGCTTTTTCGGTAGGCGGCAATAGCGTGAAGATACTGCCTTTGTTTTTCATACCACTGCCCGAAACGCTCCCAATAGAGTTTTTGTGTTTCCGCCTTCATCTTGTGAAAGCTCCGTTCTGCACATTCCTTCATCATGTGATGGAAGCGATAGGTCACGCCATCCGGCAAACGCGTGACAAAGGCATTCTGCTCGGTCAGCATGGCGAGGATCTGAGCTGCATCCGCATCCCCTGTGATACACTGCGCCATCTCGACGGTAAACTCATCGGCAAGGCCCATTACCGCCAAAAACTCCCGCTGCTTTTCCGGCAGCGGATCGATCATAGCGGCGGTAAAAGTGGCGTAGATATCGGAGTTTCGGCTGGGCAGCACGCCGCGCTCGGAGAGGGTGCGCAGGTTCAGATACACGGCAGAAAACCAGCCCTCGCTGGAATAAAGAAGGCTTTCCACCTGCGCATCGGAAAGCTTTGTCCCGCAGCGATGAGCATAAACCGCAAGCTCCGTATGGTTGAGGCGCAGCTGTTCCATGCCGATTTGATATACCTTACCCCCCAGCCGCACCGCCTCCGCGGCGGGCAAAAAGCGGTCACGGCTTGCAACGATCACATGCACATTGGCAGGCAGCCGATTTGCCAACATACAAAGGAACAAGGGGGCACGCTTGTCCGTCAGCAGATGAAAATCGTCAATGAAGATGTAACAGGGGGATTCGCCCGCCAGTATATGGCAGAGATCGTCCACCAGCAGCCCGCCGCCTGCCGCGTCCGTTGGGCAGGGATACTCCCGCAGAAAGTTGAACCCTGCGCGGGCAAACGCCTCCTGAACGCTCTTCCAGAAAATCGCAAGGTTGTCGGAATACACGCTGATACGGATGATATGCAGTGCCTCTGCTTTGGCGTGCTCACCGAGATACCAGTTCACCGCTGTGGTTTTTCCATAGCCCATGGGTGCGACCACTGTCGTCATGGCGCAGCGGGAAATAGGCCGCAGGCTCTCTTGCAGCCGCTCAGATATGTAAATGGTGTTCAGATTCCATTTTGGCTTGGGCATAATGCACACCTCCAACGAATTGTATTCTCATAGCCTCCGATGCAAACCGCACGGCTGTAGGTCTTTGCATCATCTGCAGCTTTTGATAGTGCCGTATTGCTGCTTTTACGAAAGGAACATCTCGTTATTTTCATTTTACACCATCATGTTCTACACGGCAAGATGTAGTTTTTTTCTGTTTCTAAGCACCCCCTAAGCCTGAACAGGGATTGGAACGGGGATTGCCTCTTGAATATGACCGTTTCTCTCGAATGGATGATTGTTGTATGCTGAACGCTCTACCGCAATTTATATTACAATATTTACATATTATAGTATAAATGGGAAAGGGTGTATCTGCTTGCTCCAGGTAGCCGAATATGAAAATTTTGTCCGTGAGCGCATCACGCAGCTGCGCCATCGCCTCCACGTTTCTGAACATAAAATGCGCCTTGACCTTGGCAAAAGCGGCAGCTATATGCGCAGTATTTCAATCGGCAAGGCATTGCCCTCAATGCACGAATTTCTGCGCATCTGTGAATACCTCGGCGTAACCCCGCAGGAATTCTTTACCGGTGCTGGGGACGAAACTGACCGTATCAACATTTTTAACCGACTGCAAGACCTCGATGACGGTGGCATACAGAAATTGCAAACATTCCTTGGTTGGATGGAAGAAAAGTAAATTCGCTTTCTGCCCGCGCCCCTCCGAGTTTTGAGGTCTATTCAAGGAAACTCAAAATTCAGGAGGTTTACGATGGCAAAGAAAAAGGATTCCTACAATCAATTTCTGGTGAGGATGTCGAACTGCTAGCACAATTCACCGGAAAACTGGACAAGGTTCTGCACAACAAGAGAGTTTCATACCTGCGGAAGAAGAACCAGAAGGAGACGAAGGAAGTTTCCTTTGAAGCAAATGCCTCTTACTTAGAGAGTGTATCCTGCAGAATTGAGGTATCTGTTGAAGAGTGCATTGAAGAAAAGCTGATGTTGGAAGAGACTGACAAACATCTGCAGAATCTTCCTGTTAGAGAGTATACGGTTATCACATGCCCCTACATCAACGAGATGAGCGTAAAGGAGACTGCCAAGGAGTTGCGCATCAAGCACAATACGGTCAGCACGCATAAGAAAAATGCAACTGCACTGATTCGCAAAAAGATGGAGGACAAGTAATATGGGAATGTTTAAGAATATACTGGTAAGGGCACACCATGGTGACAAAGAGGCCGTAGACAAACTTTATGAGCAGTATAAACCCCTGCTGCGGAAGTACAGCTTCGTGAATGGGGTTTTTGATGAGGATTTGCATCATATCCTTGTGATTGCATTTCTCGAAATGATTCGGACATTCAAGGTCTAATCTTTCTCTGGCAAAGGGGGACTGTTGCACATGTGACAGCCCCCCTTTTATTCGTAGAATCGAAGAATCAAAAAGCACATTTGGATGAAAGCAAAAACATGTGTAACAGCGCCTTTTGTTTTAGGCTACCCCACAACTCCCAAACAAGTATTTTAGATTCTGTTCAACGAAGAATCATTTTGAAAAACCGCAAATTATCCCTCGAATTTTGGCACCCATTTGCGAGTATATAGTATAGAGAGGCAAAGAATATCTCCCCACATCTGCACCTTGATAACAGAATATCCACATCACCGGCCACATACGACTAATCTAGCCGCAACCCAAGAAGTATTTCAGCGGCTTTGTTTCTACCGCCGGCTTGGCAGGTGCTTTCCAAGGGAAGGCCCATAGTATGGAACACTTTACCCAAACCATCATCTTCACTTCAAACACAGCAGCGGCCAATCTATTACAAAGCTGCTTGTTCTGATAACATCCGTATTGACGCCCGTAAAAAATGCGTTATAATTAGCACAAATAAGTGTAATCGTTCTAAGCAAAGGAGGAAGCCATGAAGGATAACCGCGTCTTTTACCTCACCAAATCCGAAGATCAGGTGATGAACATTCTTTGGAATGCTAAAGAGCCGATGACTCAATTACAGATTCTTCAACAAGCGGGATCGCCTGATACGAGATGCTTTAAAGATCGCTCTATTTTTGCAATTCTGAATGGCTTGCTGTCAAAGGAACTGGTTCAGGAAGTCGGCTTTGTGCATAGCGGAAAAACATTCTCGTGGACTTTTGCGCCTACCAAAAGTCGTGCCGAATGGTATGCAAATGAACTATTTCACACCCTTGGTAAAAATGAGATGCGCGAGTTCCGCAGTACTCTGCGAAGCCTGCTTAAGGATTCGGAAGAATAATTATCCAACCCTCGATTTATGAGTCGAGGGTTATTTTGTTTAACAGATAAAGGCAGACCCCCTCCGCACACCGCTGTTGCTGGCGGTATGGGAGGGGGTCTGCTATTTAGGAAACTATGAGGGAATTACTTTTTGCTGCGCTTTTTGCCCACGATCAGCAGGGCAACCGCGCCGCCGCTGATAGCCAGAATAGCAATCAGCAGCGTCAGCGGGAATGCGTCCGCCGTCTGCGGAATATGCGTCATCGGGGCAGGTGTTGCGGTAGCAACGGGCTTCGGGGTGGCGGTAGGTGCGGGGGTAGCTGTGGGTGCGGGGGTAGCAGAAGGCTCCGGGCTGGGTGTGACTGTGGGAGTGGGCGTAGGCGTGGCCTTCGGCGTGTAGGTATTCGTAAAGGTCATGCTCGCGGGCACTTCCGTAAGCCGTGCCTGCATCTTGCCGGTGCCATCGTCCTGCACCTCAACTTTAAAGGTGTAGGTCTGGTCATCATAGCTTACGCCTTCGGCGTCGCCCTTGACCTCCGATACCGTGTAGGTGTAGGCGGTGGGGGCGGCGTCGCTGTTGTAGGAGTCAGGATCCTTATAGGTCAGTGCAAATGTCACCTTGCCGCTGGCATCGTTGGTAGCGGTCAGGCCATTGTGCGCTGCGTCCTCCGGGCAAGACAGCTTAAAGGTGAATTCGCCTGCGTCCAGAGCACGGCCGGTCAGGTTCTTTTGCAGGGTAACGGTTACTGCATCGGAATCCTCTGCGGTATAGCTGTTGCGGAAAGTCGGCGTACCGCTAATTTCCTCCAACTCGGTTCCGTTGACCTTATAATAGGTAACGCTCTCGACAGTCAGGATACCTTTGCCATCGCTGACATCATGCAGTTTCACACACACCTTGTAGATGGTGGAGTCGTAGGTTATGCCGCCTTTGGCATTATTGACCTCGCTGATGGTGTACCAATGCGTCAACAGGCTATCCATTTCGCTTGCCAGCGCGGCTTCCTCATCGTTGTTGTCATCAGGAGTCAGCGCAAGCAAAGCGGGCTGGCGATGCACATCGGGCTGCTCGGTTACAGTGGGCTGCTCGGTTACAGTGGGCTGCTCGGTTGCAGTGGGCTGCGCGGTCGCGGTGGGCTGCTCGGTTACAGTGGGCTGCTCGGTTGCAGTGGGCTGCTCGGTCGCAGTGGGCTGCTCGGTTGCAGTGGGCTGCTCGGTCGCAGTGGGCTGCTCGGTTGCAGTGGGCTGCTCGGTTGCAGTGGGCTGCTCGGTTGCAGTGGGCTGCTCGTCTACAACGGGCTTTTCATCCTCGGTAGGCTGCTCGGTCGGCAGGTCGGCAAGCAGTGCGGCATACGTTGTCTGGACTTGGCCGAAACCAATGTCGGAGAATTTCACCGTGCCGTCAGCATAGTTTGTGCCGGTGGAAACTTCCTTACCATTCTCATCGGTCACAGTGAAGGTGAACTCGCCATCCTTCAGATCGCGGCCGGTCAATACCTTGGTGGCATTGGGGGTAAACTTGACGTCATCGCCCGGCGTTGCCGTGTAGGTGTTTACAAACTCTGCACCGCCAACATCTTGGCCGTTCAGCGTATAAACAGGGGTGCTGGCTTTAAGCTGGCCATCACCGTTATCGGTGATGGAGAAAGAGACCTTGTATTCACTGGTATCGTAGGTGATGCCGCCGAGGTTGCCGTTAGTCACCTCACGGATGATGTAGGTCTTATCGCCTACAGCATCAAAAGAAAGGGACTTGAATGTAATATTGCCCTTCTCGTCGTTCAATGCAGTGTCAACAATAGTCGTGCCATCGGCTTCATACAAATTGAACGAGAATTCGTTCTTCTTCAATTCACGCGTGCCGACTTTAACGTCCAGAGACTTGCGAGCGGTCAGAGTAACATCAACGCTGGCGGCAGAATAGGTGTTGGTAAAGGTTGCGGTTGTAGCGTCAATCGGCGCGTATTCGTCAGTGCCCTTCCCGCTTACATAGTACTTAGTATCGCCAACCAATTGGCCATTGCCGTCATCCTTGACCGTTACCACGACCTTATAAACGGTGGTGTCGTAGGTGACGCCCGCAATGGCACCGGGGTTCTCTGAGATGTAGTAAGTATAGGTGCCTTTGGCGTTGAATACCAGCGGATCATTTCCGCCGAAGGCGGCGGTCTGATTTTCCTTGTTGACGGAAGCGGTACGGTTGCTAAGAACCGGCATGGGGGCATCGCCCTCACAGCTCAGGGTGAAGGTGAAGGTATCCGTATCGTTCCAGTTGCGGCCAGCCAACACCTTTGTCACCTTGAACAGGTCTTTGGTGTTGGCCTGGTATGGTGTTGTATTGTAGGTGTTTACAAACTTGGCTTTGCCGTTGGTGTCGGTATCGCTGTAATCAACCTTGGCTTCCAGGTTGTTGGTGGTGGCATTCAGCGTAACCGTGACGGTGGCGGTGACATCCCGGGCATTGGTCATACCACTGGTAGGTTCGCTCGTCTCCTTGATGGTATAGTTGTAAATACCCGCCTTTTTGTAGGTGATTGGACCGAAATCGGGGATCTTATTGCTTTCGATTGCCGTTGCGGTTGCGCCGCCCTCATTAGTGGGCATCGGGGCACCGGCTTCTGCCGTAAGTTCAAAGGTGAACGAATCTTTACTATTCCAGTCACGGCCGGAAATGCTCTTGCTTACGCCCAGCGTGGCCGTGGTTGTACCTTTAAAGGTGTTGGTGAAGGTCACATTTGCGGCGGGTACGGGTTCCCACTTACTGCCCTCTTGTTTCCACTTATAGTAGGTGGGCGTGACGGTCAGGGGGTTTTCATTCGTAGCAGTAGCAGAAACCACAACCTCAATCAGATACCGCTCATCGCTGTAGGTAATATTCTCCTGCTTATTCGCATCACTTGAATCTTCGGTAAGCAGGTAATGATAGGTCTTGCCGTTGTTATTGTCCAACGTGTAGGTGATAGGGTTAAAGGTAATTGTGCCGTAAGCATTGTTGACGGCGCTTGCAACATTGTCCGTTGCGCCGTTCGGCATGGGGGTAGTGGTATTGTCTGGCAGAGGGGTTCCATCACCATCGGCTGCTTGGAGTTTGAAGCGGAACTGACCGTAGGCCAAATCCATCGTGCCGTTTTCATCTTGGTAGACTTTCTTGGCCTCAATATTGAGCGTCTCGGTGTCATTTTTAAAGTTGTTGATAAACGTAGCACTATCCGCGGGGGCACCATCTTTCGTAATGGTGCGATCTGTCATTTTCAGCTGGCCGCTGCCATCGTCCGTGATGGTAACAGTCACACGGTAGAAGGAACTGTCATACGAAACGCCGGGGATTTTATCGGTGGGGATATTCTCGGTGATGTTGTACACATACATGCCGGGTTTCTTGAAGGTGACACTTCCGAAGTTAAAGGAAACCTTCGTTCCGTCGGCGGTGCCATCATCAGCCACCAACTCGAACGGTGTATAGAGTTTGCCATCACCTGAGTCCAGCACCGGTTCGGGCAGCGGGGCGCCATCGGTGACAGCCTCCAGTTTGAAACCGAATTTCTCTTCGCCATTCCAATTGCGGCCCTGCAGAATCTTTACAGCCTTGAACGGATAATTGGTGTCGTCGTTATTCGGGTCTACCGTAATTCCCTCGGGTTCATAGGTGTTGGTCACCGTGACTTCTTGGGCTGTACCTGCCGTGACCTTGCCCGTGCTGTTATCGGTAATGCTCGTCTGGCTGTAGCCTGCGGGCAGATCTTGTTCCGTGATGGTATAGTTGCTGCCTACGGGCAAGCCCACAATCTCGGCAGTCTGGCCGTCTTTCAGGGTGAAAGTACCGTTGTTCTGGATGGTACCAGTGGATGCCTGAGTGCTATCAGCATTGGTAACGGTGTAGTTATACGCGGCATTGGCGTCCACGCCCGTGCCTGCCAGCACAAACTTCATCGTAAAGTCGGTGTTTGCGTTCGGGTTCAGGCCTTCGGCGGCTTTAACCACCTTGGTAACCTTCACGCTGCCGGTGGCGTTCATGGTCAGCTTACCGTTGTTGCCAAGGTACAGCACACCCATGTTTGTGGTAAGGTTCCACTGGAAGTCAATGCGGCGTTTGGCGGTATTTGTCTTGTTCTCCGTCTTATCGCCCAGCTGGCTATCAATGGCGGAGGGCAAGCTGCCTTTTTTGATGTCCTTTTTGATGTAGCAATTGCCATCATCTTTTTTAGTAATGCAACTAACGATTTCTTTCTGAGTTGCAATGCTAACGGGCACATAGTCGGCCTTGGGAACCGTTTCTGTATGATTGCTTTCGGGGGTAAGATGCAAGTAGTTCAGCTGATAGTAATAGGTCTGGTTCGGCAGTACCTCTTTGGCCGGCTTATATTGAGCGCTTTCGCCTTCACCTGTTTTGGTATACAGCAGGGTATCCTCGGTATGATAGTAGAAGCTATTGCTTGTTGCCGGGGTAAAGGTAGCCGTGGTCTGGCCGATGGTTTTGCCATCTGCCGTTGTTAAGCTGCCGTCATATTTGTTGGAGTAGAAGCTGACCTTGCCGTCTTCGGTATTTGCTGCAACATAGCTGGCAAGTGCGTCATCGGTTATCTTGCCGGACGTGATCTGGCTGCGCGCATCGTCCTTAAGGCCGACAGAGTAGATGACGCTGATGGGCTGGGTATCCGTAACCGCCAGCGTAGACTTGTTATCCTTATCAGTTGTAACCTGGTAATACCGCAGGGGCAGCATACTGGCAGGGATCTTGACCTGCACCGTATCGCCGGCACTGCCGCTGCCATGGGTGACGGTGATAAGGATGTCGCGCAAATTGGCTTTATCGGGGTAAGCGTTGCTGACCGGGCCGGTATACTTGTCCGTAAAGGTGTAGGTATCTACGGTTTTACCGTTTTCATCGGTGCTTGTTGTGATTTTGGTCTTCTTGTAAACACCACCGGCAAAGGCAACGGCCTCAAAGCCTTTGACCTCCATATAATCGCCCAGGGGATCATCGAAGGTCACATAGCCGCTATTTGCCGGATCATCGCCAACCACTTCCGTGGGGCCGGCCAGATTCTTAGTCATAGACTCGAAAATACTGTTAAAGACCTTGTTCAGCCCGTCAGCGTTGGAAGCCGCCAGATAGTAATTTGCGCTGGCAGCCGGGTCACCGAAGCTCCAGTTCTCCTTACCGGGGTTCCACATAGACCCCTCCGTATAAGTGTAAGTGGCCTCGGGATAGTTGCTGGAGACCGCCTGCATATACTTGTTTGCTTTTGAAGTTCCGTAATCGTTGACATCGGCGCTCGGGTCAGCACCGCTAAAAATGCCAACCGTGTAAACCACGGTACCCTCATTCTTGAGGGATTTAGCCGCTTTAATCGCATCGGAAGCAATGCCATCGTCAAACCCGTTGTCATCGTTAGGCTCGCCATCGGTAAAGAAGATGACGACCTTTTTGGCATTGCTGCGCGCAGATTCCAACTTCAACGCAGCCTGGGCACGCTTCATGCCATTATCCGCACGGGTAGCACCGGCAGGATCTATACTATTTACCTTATCTTGGAGTTTCTTAACATTATCTCCCTCGCAGACAGTAAGCTCCTGCATAATCTGCGAATAGTTATACAAATACCCACTCTTGCGGTATTTATCGTTACCAGTAGTCGCACGCTCTTTTCCGGAGAACTTCACGATGGAAAGCTGGATTTTCTTATTCTCATCCGTGATTCCCTTATTCTTCTCCGCAGTGTTGTCAATAAAGGTATTGACGGCCTTTTTCAGCGCGGTAATGCGCTTTGTGCTGTCGCCATTCCCCATGGAACCGTCCATACTGCCGGAGGCATCCAGCACCAGCACTACATCCAGCGGCTTTGTATCGGTGGTAGTAGTAGACGCATGGGAGGACAGCGCAGACAGCGCGACCAGGAAATCGGCGCCTTTGTCTGTGGGCACCGCGATGGGGTCCTGGCCTTTCAGGTCGATTTGTTTTTCCTCCACCGTTTTATCGGCCCAAATACGGCCTGTGGTGGCGTTGTTATAGGCCTGTGTGTGCTCCCACGCATTAAACGTGTTGGGATCGCTGATGGTTTCCCTGTCGGCAGTTCCCTGTGCCGCGGTGGTTTCCCCCTCTGCATAGGCAGAGACAGGGATCAGCACCGTGAACAGGAGTGCCAGCGTCAACAGGGCGGTTTGCAACCGTATGAGTTTACTGTGCATAGTTTCCATTCAATCCTTTCTCTTTGTTGCGGAACATCTATAAATAAACAGGGCCAGGCCCCGGTATGCCTGATAAATATATCCGAATTTACTTGAAATTGCCCTTATCGCTTTTCCTTAAAATAGTCTAAGTAGACAAAAGGGTACAAAAAATCCACTATACCTAGTATAGTACAGTGGATTTATCAGAATATCTATTACCCAAAGGTTAACAATTTGCCATCCATGCGGCCAGCCGCCGGCGTTTGGAGCGCGTGTCCCCCTCGATGTTCAGCTTAGAATAAATGCGGTTGCAATATTGCTTGACGCTGCCCTCGGATAGAAACAGTCTCGCCGCGATCTCACGGTTGGAAAGCCTTGCGGCAATCAGTGCGCAGATTTCGCGCTCACGCTCTGTCAGCACATCAAACCCTGCCGGGTAGGTACGGGCATGCAGGAGTTCGGCGCAGTGCGTTTCCAACGCCTCGCCCAGTGTTTGAATCCGGCTTGTAAAAGCATCCTGCGGCATATCCTGCAGAAGCGGTTTTAGATAGCGGTAGTTCTCCGCAAAAGGAAGCACCAGACCATCCATTTTTGCTTCCTGCAGGGTTTCCTGCAGCAGCGCGGCAGCCTCGGTCTGTTTGGCCATCATCGCGTAGGCGGCAGCCGTCTGGATGCGCAGGTACAGCGCAACCAGACTGTAACGGAAAGCGGCGGCTCCCTCCAGCAGCTTTTCACTTCGGCCTATAACCTTCGGCCACGCCTTTTGGGTCAGATAGACCTGATTTTCAATCAGCAGAATCATCGGACGCCCGGGCGCAAAAAAGTTTATGCCCTCCAACCGATGCAGGCGGAACGGCTCCGGTATCGCTTCTTCCTGCCCAAGCAGCGCATAATAGTAGGCACAGCAGGCATCCCAAAAGCGTACCCACGGGACATTGTGCTGTTGCTGCAGTAGCTCATAGCGCCCCAGCGGCGTATAACGCGGGGCACCCTGACCAAACAGGGAAAGCCGAAGCGAGAGAAAGTCACCGCAGAGCGCAATATTCTCCTGCCCGCTGCCGTCCGTCTGCGCATAGGTGCGCTCCAGCGCAATCATTGCATCATCAAGCTGCCCGCGCGTAAAAGCAGCTTCCGCCTGCATCAGACGGTCAGCCCCTATGCCGTGATTATCTGTAATTTTACAGTAGTGCGGCATACAGCGGTCTATCTCGGCCAGCTCGGCATCCAGCGCACCGGGCTTGCTGTGGTACATCATCAGCACCGAGGGCGAATTAAATGTCCAGCCGTTCGCTTTTTGGATACTGATAGCCGGGCGCGTCATTTTTTCGCTGGCGCTGCGGTGCAGTACGCTCATGGCCGCTATATCATTATAAAAAAGGAAGCTTGTGATCAGGTCGCACTCCCCTAACAGGTTGCTGCGGTATTCTCCGGGCCATGCGGGGTGCTCTTCAACAGTCTCCAACAGAAGGTTTTTCAATTCCAGCATTTTGGGAATCTGATGCCAGTTGAACATACAACGCATCAGCACCAGCAGGGCAATCGGGTGTTCCTTCAGCGTTGATTTTGGGCAGGCATCCAGATCGGCCAGGGCTATTTTGGGCCGCGTGATAGCCAGACGAATGCCGGTGTCTTTCTCAACCACACGCAGCAGCGCATCATAATCGCCGCACGCGCGGTAGGCCGTCATGGCGTGCAGCAGGTGCCCATGCTGCTCATACCATTGGCCGTATCGGTCGTAATAGACGGTCTGCTTCTCTGCCGACAGCTTATGGAACGCCCGCATGGCGCAATGCTTCATCACGTGATGGCAGCGGTACCGGTCACTGTCCGGCAAGCGCTTTACAAAAGCATTGCGGGTGGTCAAATCTGCCAGCAGCTCGGCGGCATCCGCCCGCCCTGTGACAGCTTTGGCCATTTCGATGGTAAACTCATCGGCCAGACTCAGCACGGTTAAAAATTCCTGCTGCATGGGCGGCAGCGGGTCGATCATGGTAGCCGTAAACAGGTTGTATATATCAGAACCGCGCTCCGGCAGGGCACCGCGGTCCGCCAGGGTTCGCAAATTCAGATAGACGGCTGAGATCCAGCCCTCCGTCGCGTAGAGAAGCTGCTGCAGCTGACTCTCTGTCAGGTTGGCACCGCAGCGGCGGGTGTAGACAGCAAGGTCATCCTTGTCCAGCCGCAGCTGCTTGGGGCCGAGGATACATACCCTGCCGCACAGCTTCGCGATTTCAGCCTCCGAAAGGAAGTGGTTTCTGCTGGCCACAATGATATGTACATTCTTAGGGAGCCGGACAGCACATTTGCAAAGAAAATGTGCGCAGCGGGGACCTTGCAGCAGATGGTAATCATCCAGAAAAATATAGAACGGGCCTGTTCCGACCAACGCGCGGTTCAGGTCATCCATCACCAGCATGGCGCCTTGAAGATCCGACGGCAATTCATATTGGCGCAGGAAATCAAGGCCCGCATGTGCAAAGGCTGACTGTACATTCCGCCAGAAGATTGCCAGACTGTCGGAGTAAACACTGATGCGAACCACCCGTGTACCGGGCGCTTTGCTGCGTTCACCCAAAAACCAGTTGACGGCGGTGGTTTTACCGTAACCCATGGGAGCAACCACGCAGGTCATTGCGTATTGGTCGATCTTCTGCAGCTGTGCCTGCAATCGATCCGACATATAGATGTCATTCAAATTGGTATTTCGATTTTGCATAATCGTGACCCTACAACCGATCAAGTCCATCACTTTTGAACTTACTGTAATTATTATAGTACTAAATCACCTCAAAAGCAAGAAAATGCAGATCGGTTTTGCGCAACTGCACAATACTTTTTTAACCGCCTTACTCTTAAGATACAGTCGTTATTCGTGCCATAAAGTTAATTTTATAAATTATGCAAACAAGAATATGTAATTCCAGCGTTGTCAGGGTATACAAATAGCGCGCCGAAAAAAATACGGAAAATGCAAATTTTTTCTCGAATTTTGGCACCCTTTTGCGAGTATACAGTATAGAGGGACAAAATAAGCCCTCTTTCCCCCTTGGCACCTTGATATCCGAATCACCGGCCACATACAACTGACCTTGCCGCAACCCACGGAGTGTTTCGGCAAGTGCGTCCCGGCTGTTCTGACGCCATGATGCTGCCTTGTCGGCAGCGGAGCGCTCAATGAGTTGGGAGAGGCGGCGTGGAACACATACCTCAAGCGAAGGGTCAGCAATCATGATACGCACCGTGGCGATGCTCTCAAGGCGTCGGCGGTACTGCCAACAATGTGGTACAGGAAGTGGGAGCTGTTTCCAGCAGCCGGGTCGGTGGTTCGCCCTCGTATGTCCGGGAAGTAGTGTCGAATAGGGCGTACAATTTGATTTCAGATTATGGCGGTCACTTGTTTTCCACAAGTGGCCGCTATGCTTGTGGAATCAAATATGATACACATGAAGGAGGAAAATCTATGGAAATGAATTCTGTTATGGCTACGGAAATTGTAGCCACAGAAGTGGAGCACATTGTGCTGCCACAAATCGTCAGCATCAAGCAGGCCAGCCGAATGCTGGGGCTGCCGCCGTATTATCTCCGAAGATTATGCAAAGAGGTTCCCGGAATTGCCTTTCAGTCCGGCATCAAATGGTATATCAACTTGGGTAAGCTGGTTGACTACTACAACCACGCAGGTAAATTCACAGCTGTCTAAAGCACAAAGGTGCCGCTGTGTCAAGGGTGTCGTTTCTCTCCTCGACAGCCTACAGCTTTTATATAAAACGCTGTATAGTTTACCTTGTCAATAATAAACCAGGAGGAATTGAAAATGGCATCCATCGAACTGCGCACCCCAAAGAATAAACCTGCCTACTACAAAATCACAGCAAGTATCACACTCAATGGTCAGACCATACGCAAATTTCCCCGCTTTGATTTTGACCCTAAAACACTGAGAACCGCAAAGCAGCGCACGGCGGCTACCACAGTAGCGGCTTTTGAATTTGAGACCAAAGCACAGGAAGAAGCCGAGCGAAGCATCAATGGTAGTTGGCTATGACATTTCTTCTTATACCGCCATGAAATGCTTCAGCGGCGCGGCAGTCACGCGAAAAACGGCAGAAGTGGTTTCCAATATTCTCGGTGTTTCTGTACGCGATGCGTTCCGTTTTGAGCGCGACGAGAGACCCCTGTCTAAAAAGACAATTCGGGAATATGTGCTGTTCGCCAACCAAGTGCTGCACTTCGCAAATGAGCGCTATCACTCAGTGCAAGCCGAATTCAAGATGCCGGCGAAAGGAGCACGCCCTCGGTTTGTAGACTGCATCCATGAGGACGAGGTCAAAAAACTGATGGCAGAAATCAGCAAATACCCGATTCAAGAGCAGGCCATTGTGCTTTCGCTTCTGAATACGGGTGTGCATCGTGCTGAATTGGCGGGCCTGACATGGAGTGATTTCGATTTCAAGGAATGTACCGTTCATGTCAACAAGAGCCTTTTGGTTTTTAGTGACTTCGGCTATCAGCACACAGCCACCAAAGAAAGCAACGATCGTTATATTGATGTAGCTCCGGAGTACATGACATTTATGCAGCAATACAAAAAACGCCGGGAGTCGATACGCAATCAGTTGAGCAGTGAATTGTACGGAAAATAAAGAATCGCAGCCATGCTATTTTGCAACAAAATAGCATGGCTGCGATTCTTTTTTTGGTGGGCCGTGAGGGATTCGAACCCCCACTCAAGCGGTTATGAGAAAGCATCGCTGGCTATAATTCTAGAATCGCCGTAAAATTTTGTTGGTATTCTACAAATAAGAGCAACTGATTTTAGGTAATGTGTAGCAATTTTCGCAGCGTTTCTCAACCAGAATGGCTGTCCGTAGATGAGTTGGTAGATGGGTTCTGACGCAAGTACACAACGTGAAAGTACGAACCTGACAACTAAAAACAGTCGTGCTACATAAACGCGATACACACCATTGTACTTACAAGGTATCATTTCACTGATGAGATGTCAATATAATTAGTGAAAAAACACGAAAATACCAATGTGACACGCTTCTCTTTGTTTTACTTGAAAAACTTTTCCCAATAGTTTATAATAAAATTGGTTAATTAGACAACAACACAATTACACTAATCTTTAAGAGGTATTTCTATGAAACTCGTACTACAAAACATAGGCTTGATTTCGCATTCTGAAATCATGTTGGACGGCATCACGCTTATTGTAGGCAATAACAGTACGGGTAAGAGTACTATTGGGCGTGCATTATATTTGCATAGTGCTAGTTTATATGGGATTAGCCAGTATATTGAAGATGACCGCCAGAAAACTATTTTACAAGAAATGAATAAGCGCGGTGAAACCCTCGATTTGATTTTGAAAGAGCTTTCGGGAGCAAAGCGACGCCGAAAGGTTTCTGAAGCTGAGATGTTAAGAAAGATAGCTTCTGCACAGCTATCGCGTTGTACCGTGGAAGATAGTCGCGATATAGAGAAAATTTTACATACATATTTAATCGGGCATGCAAAATTGTATGGTGTCAAGCTGAGTGAGGCACTTGAAAAGCCAAAGGAAAATCGTTATCAAGAATGGCTTTCTGTTAGTATAAATAGGATTCTTGCCATTTTAGAGCCTGGGGATGATTTGATTGGTAAACGACGTGTTTCCATGAAACTTAATCGTTATTTTTCGGGGCAGATTATTCGAGTTAAACGCCGAACGACATCTGAAAACGATGTTGAGGATAGCGAATCAAGTTATATCGAAGTTGTTTCAGACGATGCAACCAGCAATCGAATTTCTTTTGAGCGTAACAAAAAGGCTGGGAAAGATGTCTGCTCCTCAGTTCTGCAATCTTTCACAATTGAACATCCAGCGGTTTACATCGAAAATCCGCGAGTTTTAGATAAGCTACCATCTAGACTGAATTGGAACAAAACAGATATACTTGATGAATTGCTATCACCCAATGTGGACTCCTTTTCGGTATCGCAACCTTACAATATTGACAGTTATAACAATTATATAATAAATTTTTATATAAACAGATTTATTACGGATTCTCTTTCTGAAAAACAAGAACCGATTACGATGGATTCAATGGCATCGGAAGAGTCAGCAACTGCAACTCAGCAAGAGCAATATGAGGCAAATTTGAAAATTCTAGAATCTGCCCTAGATAAAATAGTCTGCGGTCATCTTGTGATGCAGGGCCCCAAAGGCGCACAATTTTCTCAGAATGACCTCGAAAGAAATATTGAAATATCAAGTTTATCTACAGGCATAAAAGCCATGTCTCTTCTGCGGTTCGCATTGGAAAAGGGATGCATTCAAAAGGGAAGCGTTCTCATTTTGGATGAGCCTGAAATAAACCTCCATCCGGAATGGCAAATTGAATATGCAAAAATCATTGTACAGATGCAGGCACTATTTGATCTTCGAATTGTAATAACAACGCACAGTCCTTACTTTATGCAGGCAATTGAATACTCTACCAAAATACAACATACGAACAGTAAATACCACTGCTATTTGGCAGAGTATGCATCTGGACGCTCTCGGATTAGTTGTGTTGATGATTTCCCTAGCCTTGGATATAAAAAACTTATTGAGTCTTTTTCGAAACTCGAGTCAATGAAAAACAGTATTCAAAACGAAGACGGAGTCACTTAAGCATGAACGCAGAAGTTGAACATATTCTTTGTAAAGGATTGTCGCAAGAGACATCTATGTGGATGATAAAGTCCCTAAAGGAACTATCAGTGGACTCAGCTACAGCGGAGGTCTTACCTTTATCAGATTTCTGGGATAGCAAACACCCTACATTGAGTTCTTGCACCGCAATTGATTTTGATGAAATAGCAAAGTTGTATTGTACAGTAAATAGGTTATCATATCGTTGCTCAAGTTGTGATGCTCTTTATATCGCAAAACGCCATTCGGAGGAATTCCCGGAGTTATATTGGATAGAGTTTAAGAACGGGAAAATAACATCAAAAGTTGTTAAAGAGATTAACGATAAGATTACTTGCGGAAATCGAATACTTGAAGATGTGGGTAGTTTGAACAGTGGGACTCTCCAATTCATTACACCATCCCAGCCAACTTTAGAGGGAAAATCCCCCAATTTTGGGTTTGGTAATCGACTCACTGCAATAGGCATTCCGGAATCCAAAATGCCATATGAGAAGGAACATGCACATCTAATTGTTGTCTACAATGAAGATAAAAAAGAAGAACTTTTAAATGAGGATTTGGATTCAATTTGCGATGAGATTGAACGGGGCTACTACCAATCATTAATCCAAAAAGTAGAAACAACTCGGTCATTGCTACCAATATGGAGTATGCTTTGTTCTAGCACGTCTAGAAACCAATCCATATCTGCAAAGGATTTACTTATTCAAATTTTGCATAACAGAAAATCCAAACCATGTACAATGGGATGGTTTGAGAACTTAAGCGACTTTTTTGATCTGTGTGAAAAAGTTTCACAGGGAAACTTATCCAATGAAATATCGGAATGGCGCTCGATGGATAAATCTGAAATTTCCGAATTTATTGACACTATAGGAATAGAAATTTCAAATACACGTAAAAAGCAAAACCGGATAAGTCTTCGACGAATACAGAGTGTCCTTCAAAAATCTTTGTCAGAACAAAGTGATTATCACATATCCTTTGAAGAAATTTTGCAAATAGGCTATGAACAATCTACTGCGGGTGTACATTATCTTATCAGCTATCTTCAAAAAAGATTACATAAACAGGCATTGACTCATGGAGTATATACTGATTTAGTGAAAAAGCTGGAAGATAATCCAGTACTTATTCCTCTTGAATTCAATGGGACCGCTTATGAGTATGTTCAATTAAGGATTGATTCGGGAAATTTTACACAACTTTTGCAGGAATGTGGGAGCAGAAATCTGTACGATGCGACATCTTTTTTGAATATAACCACACAGTGTACAATCTGGCCAGCAGCTTTTTTTCGTTTCTCCCAATTTAATGGCTTTTGGTATAAGGATAGTTATACATATACTAGGCGAGAATTTAAAGAAAAGTTTATTGATGTGGTATGCCAAGATTGTGGAGACCCAAAATGGGCATTGTATGATTCGGAAGAATAAATACATTGGTTCTCTTAGTAAATTTCAATGCTAGATAATTCTGTTCTCGACGATGAAGCCTATCGGCTGATTTTATATCGTAGCTACGATATAAGATTGCTAAAAACAGGCGATTTTGGGGCAAAATGTACCAAATTTATCCCATTTGCCTGAAAATGTCCACAAGCGATTTTACACGCGTCCTGCCGAAAAGCAGGGCGCGCTTTTTTGTTGCAGCGTGAATTTTCACCGTTGGCGGTACGTTTTTGAGCGCTTACCGCCAGCGGTGGCAGACAAAACCGCAACGATTTCCAAAGAAAATTCCGGCGAGGGGGACATACTCTCCCCCGCTGTTTATTATAGATTCCCGAAAGATTTTGAAATGAAAGAAGGTATTTCCCATGAGCATCATTATCGGCATCGACCACGGCTACTATGCTATCAAAACAGCCCACTGTTCATTCCCGGCTGGGTTGACAAGCTATGGAGAACACGAACCCTACACCCGCCAAGGACTCTTAGAGTTTGGCGGGTGCTTTTTTGTTTGTGGCTCCGGGCGGCAGCCTATCCAGCGTGACAAGACCATAAACGACAACTACTATCTGCTGACACTGGCAGCGATTGCAAAAGAAATCCGGCAGCGCGGCTTGCCGCCCGAATGTTCTGTGCGCATTGCGGCGGGTCTGCCGCTGACGAGTTTCGGACGCGACAAACCCAAGTTCAAAGATTATCTGCTGCGTAGCAACCAGCCTGTGAACTACAAGTTCGAGGGTGTGGAGTACAGCATCACCATCGAGGAAGTTGCCATCTTCCCCCAAGGCTACGCCGCCCTTATGACCGAAGTGGGGCTTTTGCAGGACGAACCGTCCATGCTCCTTATGGACTTGGGCGGCTGGACAGTGGACCTCATGCGCATCGACAACGCCATCCCTGCGGCTGACACTGCGCACAGTCTGGAACTCGGCATGATCCGCTGCGTGGATGACATTCGGGAGCAGGTGCGCCGAGAAACCGGGCTGTCCCTCACGGATGCCCAAATCGAAAATATGCTGGCAGGTCAGCCCTGCACGGTCAGCGATACGGTGCGCGACATTGTGAACCGGCAGGGGCGCAAGTACACCGAACATCTGCTGTCTGCCACTATGGAAGCTGGCTTTGACCTGCACGCTATCCCCGCCGTGCTGCTGGGCGGCGGCGCATCGGTGGTGAGCCGCCACCTCAGCCCCAAAGACGCGCTTTGTAAGACGATTTTTCTGCTGGACGACAAGGTGAACGCTGTCGGGTTCGAGCGCGCGTTGGCCGCCGTGTCGCGCCGTAAAGGCGAGGCATGAAACGCCCACAGTACGTTTTCCGTCCGAACCTCAACGACCCGCAGCACCGCCGCGCATGGGAGCTGCTGCAGCAGATGCCGTCAGCCCGCCGCAAGGAGTTTCTGGTGCAGAGTATCCTTGCGGCAGAACAGACGGATAGGCTGGAGAAAAGCATCCGCAAGGTGGTGCGCGAGGAATTGCAGGTAGTCACTTTGACGGGGGCAATTCCTCGCACCCGAGCAACAGATATAATTCCGCCTTCCGCAATCAACTTTTTAGCTTCACTTTAAGGTGGTGATTACCATGTGGTAATAAACATAAAATCATAAATTGTTGGTTATGGGCATAATTGCCGAGTTATGCATCTCATTATCGTTGGTTCTCGTGAATAGCTTTGTCATCGCACTTGTGATATGCTTGCTTTGCAATCAAAAAACAACTTATCAATGACAAAAAGCGGTTGCAAATTCAGCTTAAGAACAGGAGAATGTAAAATGAACGAATGTATGCTTGATCGTCAGACGGCGGGTTGCGTTGTAGAAAAAATTGTCCTGCCACAAATTGTCAGCATCAAACAGGCAAGTGAAATCATGAAGCTTCCGCCTTACTATCTTCGCCGAGTATGTCGTGAAAATCCGGACATCGCATTCCAGTCCGGGGTGAAGTGGTACATCAATCTTGGAAAACTGGCCGCTTACTATAACAACAAACTAGGTGCATAAAAGGAGAAAGCTGAAATGAGCAAATTGACCGTCACCATTCCGGACGACCTGCATCAGCAAATCAGAGATGAACTGGAACGACAGGACATCACCACATCGCAATTCATCGAGCAAGCCATAACCACATTTTTTGAGAAACCGAAGGGAGTCAGAAACATGGCAACACGCACATTGGCATTTCAGGTATCCGAGGAACTTCTCCAGCGCATCAAGACCTTTCTTGCAAGGTACGAGCAAATCTATCACCACAAACTGAGCCAGAAAGAATTTCTGGTACGCATCATTGAAAGAGAATTGGATGAAGCCGAAAAGGAGTACGAAAGAATTACGACCGAGCAAGCTGCGGAGGAAAACGCTGATGTCGACTCCGGCGAACCAGATGGCACCGAAATGGAGGTAGATGCACAATACTGAAAATCACATACTTAACTAGCAAGAGCAGCCAGCATAGGCTGCCTCTTTTTTCGTTATCGAATCGGTGATTCGATTTATAGATATGTTCTCCGGCATCGGTGGTTTCCGCGAGGGACTGACCCGTGCCGGAGGATTTGAATGCGTAGGACACTGCGAAATCGACAAATACGCCAACCGCAGTTACAACGCCCTGTTTGACACGAAGGGAGAGTGGTTCGTAGAAGATGCAAGAAAAGCAGACCCAGAAACAATGCCAGAATTCCAACTGCTCTGCGGCGGATTTCCTTGCCAGACTTTCAGCATTGCAGGCTCCCGAAAAGGATTCGGAGATCCACGTGGCACTCTCTTCTTTGAACTGGCCCGGTTGGCTGAAGCCCGGAAGCCTCCGTATCTGCTGTTTGAAAATGTACCCGGCCTGTTATCTCATGACGGAGGGCGGACATTTGCGACGATCCTTAACACGCTGGACCGACTGGGGTATGGCGTGGAATGGCAATGTCTTAACAGCAAAGATTTCGGCGTCCCCCAGTCAAGAAACCGCGTGTACATTGTCGGATATCTTGATGAGCGATGTAGAGGAAAAGTATTTCCTTTCACCGAAACAACAGGAGGTTCTCTTATACAAACCCACGGCGGGCATCAAGGAGAACGAGTCTACTCCCCCGAAGGACTGAGTTGTACGCTGGCTGCCAATCCGGGCGGGTTCGGCGGCAAGACCGGGCTGTACGAGGTGGGAGTGCCGATCAAGTGCGCCACAAAAACCGGCTACCAGATGGCACAGGTCGGTGACAGCATCGACCTGA